>Ga0335073_10002292_pt1 | contig 26153 bp, 25 predicted proteins | sample Lox_Sample_22_FD_207093 | JGI IMG/M metagenome (GOLD analysis project Ga0335073, IMG submission 207093) | Soil microbial communities from Loxahatchee National Wildlife Refuge, Florida, United States - Lox_Sample_2.2 | ecosystem: Environmental > Terrestrial > Soil > Wetlands | place: USA...
ACGACCAGCATCTTCCTCTACGATGGCGACAACTTGGTCCAAACGATCAATTCAGCCGGCGGTTCGGTTGCCCGATACGCGCAAACGACGAATATCCATGAGCCGCTTGCGATGCAGCGCGGCGGAACTACGGACTACTACGAGCAAGACGGTCTCAGCTCGGCCACATTACTGAGGGATGCCACTTGTGCCGCTTCCCTCCAATCCGCATCAGCATGAACTTGAATTCGGATTGCGTCGAAACCGAGCGCTTCCAACTGTAGATAATTTTGTAGCTGCGAATGCGCCCGGTCTCATTAAGATTCAACCGTGTTCAATATGCGAAGCGCAAGTCCTTCAACAAGGCCTGCTTAGAAACATCAAGAATCAGCGGATTTCCGCGAAACTCGGAATCTGGTTCGGGACCAGGAGGTCGGTGGTTCAAATCCACTCGCCCCGACCACTCCTTTTAGAATCATTCTGCTACTGCGTTCGTTGCGAGCAACCATCCCAGGCAAGATCTTCCACTGCCGTTTCGTGCGAGCTAAGGGCACTTCTACGCGTAGCGCAGGCCATTCAAGGCTTTCGAGTTGCCGGTGACTCGATAGCAATGCGGTAGTGTTGAGATTGTCGGAAGCTCAAATGAGCGCATTGGCGATTTCGAGTCAACCGAGGAAGCGTTCTCTTGTCCAGATTTCAGAGTCACGACCTGGGCGCTTTGCATCGATCCGCCGTTTGCCAAATTGATTCGGGGTAGGTGGTTTGCTAACGTCGTCAACATGTCCGAGCATTCCACCGAGCAGATACGCGAATTGCTCGACTCCCTTTATCGCGTGGATTCGGGGCGAATCCTGGCAACCCTGATCCGCTTGCTCGGTGATTTTGACCTTGCCGAGGAGGCGATGCACGAAGCCTTTGCGGCTGCGTTGAGCGTGTGGCCAAGGAGTGGAGTACCGGATAGCCCGCGACCATGGTTGATTTCGACGGCCCGATTCAAAGCCATTGATACTCTTCGCCGACGGGCAAGATTTGATGCGTCTCAAGACGAGCTCGTGCGCTATCTGGAAACGCAATCGAGTTCGGCGGATAGCTCCAATGAAGAGGACAGCCTGGAAGATGACCGGCTGCGCTTGATTTTTACGTGCTGTCATCCGGCTCTACCGCCGGAAGCGCGCGTTGCGCTCACCTTGCGTGAGGTGTGCGGGCTGACGACGGAGGAGATCGCCAAGGCCTTCCTCATCACACCGCCTACGTTGGCGCAGCGCATTGTGCGCGCAAAGGCAAAGATTCGAGACACACCGATTCGGTACGAAGTGCCGTCGCCGCAGGAATTGCCGGAGCGGCTGGGCGCGGTGCTTCAGGTCATCTATCTGGTCTTTAACGAGGGCTATTCGGCTGCCGCGGGCGCGGAAGTCACGCGGGCCGAGCTAACCGGCGAGGCAATTCGATTGGGCCGGTTGCTGGCTGAACTCCAGCCAGAGCCGGAAGTCATTGGGCTGCTTTCCCTAATGTTGCTACACGAATCCCGCCGTGCCGCGAGAACCTCGCCGGCCGGAGAGCTGATTTTGCTGGAGCGCCAGGATCGCTCGCTTTGGAACCGCGAGCAGATCGCGGAGGGAGTGGCATTGCTGGAAAAAGCCCTGAAGTCCCGCCGCTTCGGCTCCTACACACTGCAGGCCGCGATTGCGGCCGTTCATGCGGAGGCGGAATCGGTCGCCGCGACTGACTGGCGGCAGATTGTGGCCCTCTACGACCGATTGGAAGAAATTCAGCCTTCGCCGGTGGTGCAGCTCAATCGCGCCGTGGCCATTGCCATGCGCGATGGTCCAGAGGCCGGTCTGGCGCATATCGATGCCGTGTTGGAACATGGCGAACTCGCGAATTACTACCTCGCGCATTCCGCCCGGGCAGACATGTTCCGCAGGCTCGGCAGGACTGCCGAGGCTCGGTCCTCTTATGAGAAAGCTTTGGCGCTGACCCAACAGGAACCGGAGCGGCAATTCCTGCAAGAGCGGATTCGGCAGTTGAAATAAAAAAGCAAAATTTCTTGGTCGACCTGTCGAATTCCGGTCTGGCTGTTCGTCTATCTAGTGAAGGCGGGGTAACCGCCCGAAGACCGTTACAGGAGAATGGAGAAATCATGACGCAGTATTTGGTTGCGATTCACCATCCCGACGGTTACGACGGGTCCCTCGAAGGCGAAGCGATGGTACGCGATATAGACGCGCTCAACCAAGAGATGGCCGCTGCTGGTGTCGTGATCTTCGTCGGCGGACTCACCTCACCCAGCGACGCGAAGTCGCTGCGGGCTCAGCCCGATGGCAAGGTACTCATCACCGACGGGCCCTACCTGGAGACCAAGGAGCACATAGGCGGTTTTTGGGTGCTGGAAGCCGCCAATCTGGATGAGGCACTGGCGTGGGGGCGCAAGGCTGTCATCGCCTGTCGGGCGCCGGTCGAAGTGCGCCCGTTTGGAAACCCCGACTAAAGCAACTGAGGGATAGTGGCAACACTGCCGGCGATGCCGGCCTGACAGGCAAAATCAGACAGGACTCGAAGGAGATCAGTCATGAGAAAAGTCAATGTGCTTGAATTTGTCTCCCTGGATGGAGTCATACAAGGCCCAGGCGGGCCAGAGGAAGATACCAGCGGCGGCTTCGCATATGGAGGGTGGATCAGTCCACATTCCGACCCTGTCGTTTCAACGGCGATAAGAAAGCAGATGAACATGCCGTTTGACTTGTTGTTAGGGCGCAGAACCTTTGACAATTTTGCACGATTCTGGCCGCTACATGACGACGTGTGGCCGGGCGTCAACACAGCGACCAAGTACGTCGCGTCGAATACCATAACTTCTCACGAATGGCAGCCGTCCGTGTTTCTAAATGGAGATATTGCGGAAAAAATCACCAAAATTAAGGAACAGGAAGGGCCGGATATGCACGTGTATGGAAGCGCCAATCTCGTTCAGACACTCATGAAGCATGATTTGGTCGACGCGTTCTGGCTGAAGATATTTCCGATCACGCTGGGCGGTGGAAAACGATTGTTTGCCGATGGCACGATCCCGGCGGCATTCAAAGTGACGGAAAGCACGGTCACCTCGAAAGGCGTCATTATCATGAATTACGAGCGTGCAGGCGCAGTCCCAACCAAAAGTCTGTGAACATCCGGCCGGGTGGCCCGGGCTTTTGAGCTACGGCTCTTTGAGCAACAGGAGACGAGGAGGAATCGATGAAATACATCTGTTTGGGATATCTCGAGCCCGGAAAGTTCGAAAACATGTCAGAGAGCGAGCGCAACACCGTGCTGGACGCGTGTTTTGCCTACAACGACGAACTGCGGAAGAACGGGCATTTGGTCGCTGAGGAACCTCTTCAGCCCGCCAATACGGCGGTGACCGTGTATTGGAAGGACGGAAAGGTTGCAGTGACCGACGGTCCGTACGTGGAAACGAAGGAGCAATTGGGCGGAATTCAAGTGCTGGAAGCGCGCGATCTGAATCACGCCATTCAGCTCATTTCCCAATCTCCGGGAGTGAAGCTGCAATGCGGAACAATCGAGATCCGTCCAGCGGCGGATATTGCCGAAATGATTAGGGAGAGCGAGCGGCGACGGCGAAAGAATACGTCGGGCTGAGGGCGGCCACGAGGGAAAGTCAGTGTCATGACCTGGTGCTGGTAATCAGCATCGGATTCCTTGTGCCGAAGGCGGCGGCACAGTCGGATAAACACTCGAAAATGGCGCCTGTCGACCAATACCAGATGGAAGGGAATGCCGAGATTCTGCCGGCGCGGAGCGCCGCTCCCGATTCCATATCCAGCGACGCGACGATTGCGATGAAGTAGTAGCTGACTACATAGTTCAACGCCGTCGGCCAAAGCGGGTGTTCGGGCGGCTTCAATTCCAGCACCATAATTGTGATAATTACGGCAAACACACCATCTGAAAACGAACCCAATCGCTCCGTGGTCGCTCCTGCCGAGCCACACAACCTCTGCTTCCGCTCATTCGTAAGCTCCCCGGTTATCCCGCCGTCAGGCGATGAACACGTGGGTCCGGTCCAGGTGCTTTGTACTACTTCTGCGAGACGGCTTGATCGGGCATCAATGGGGCAGCGCCAAAATTGACGCTGAACCGCTTGCACCAGACGGAAACCGCGCGATATTTCGACAAGTCCACATCGGGACTTAGGGTGTAATTCTGGTCGCCGACATTCCCCTTAATGACACCCAAATCGATGAAGCCCGCGCGCAGCACGCTAGCATTGTCTTTTGCGTCATCCGCAGCCACAAGATAGACGTGAACGTCCGGGCCGTTCGAGGTTTTGAAGTTCGTGAAGCGAAGAAGGTGAGTGCCATCTCCCAAGCGATAGATGGTTGCGGTACCTTGGGTCGGATGCAAAATACTATAGAAGGTCCCGGACTCGATGGCTTGGGCGGGTGAAGCGGCCGGGGTGGCAGGCATGGCTTCGTCTACATAGCGATTGACGTATAGACGCTCGGGCCGAAATGCATACCACGCAGCGAACAATGCGATGAGAACGACTGGAACAGCAATTTTCCACTTTTTCATTTTCTTGTCTCCTTTCACCTAAGAATCCAGGACGAGGATTTGTCCAATCTCCGTAGTCGAGTATGCAGTGTGCGTAACCAGCGAGGAGATCGTCCGCGTTTAAACCGATTTCGTTTCGCCGCCATCCATGCGCACAGAAGCGCCGGTCAACCACTTCGCCGCGGGCGACACCAGGTAACCCAAAAGATCGGCGATCTCCTCCGGCTTTCCAAAGCGGCTGATACCCGCTTCTTCCGGAAACTTCTTGATCGCCTCTTCCACTGTAACGTTGTGAGCCGGCGCCCACTTTTCGAAGAAGGACTGCCGGCGTCCAGTCATCACAGCGCCCGGCACCACGCTGTTGACCTGTACGCCGTCTTTGATTCCTTGCTCGGCGAATGCTTTGGCGAGCGCAATGATGGCCGCGTTCGTTGCCGCGACGGCCGCAAACCCAGGTTTTGGATCGAGAGCGGCGCTTCCAGAGAGCAACACGACGGATCCGTTGGAAACCTTGAGAGCCTCCCAAGCGCGTATCGTCAGGCGGCGCGCGCCATGCAGCTTCAGCGCCATACCGTCGTCCCACTGCGCGTCGGTCATCTCGAACAAATCAACCTGCGGGACAGCACCAGCAATATTGACGAGCGCGTCGATTCTGCCGAAGCGTTCGAGTGTTCCCTTGACAACGATTTCGGCCGATTGAGGCTCGCGCAGGTCGAGAGCATAGAACACCGACTCGGCTCCCGCGGACCTGACGTCCGCAGCGGTTTTCTCCAGGTTGTCCTTGTTTCTCGCGACCAACACAACGGCCGAAAAATCGCGCGCGAGCCGGAGTGCCGTGGCTCGTCCGATGCCTTGGCTTGCTCCGGTCACGACGGCAACGGATTTCATCGCCATAACACTCCCTCTTCCAGATCCTTTTACTTCGCCGCGCGCGAGGCTCCTGACGACAGGGTCTCACCCGCAGCTTCCAAGATCAGGTCGACCACTAGGGCCGGCGCCGAATACATGGGTGTATGGTCCACAGGATGTGACCTCACCGTTGCATGCATCCGATCGGCCATGAAATGCTGCGTCTTCGGGTTGATCATGCGGTCTTCTTCAGCGACCAAGTACCACGACGGTTTTGACTTCCAAAGCGGCGTCGGCGCCGGTTCTTGAATGCACTGAACCGAAATCGGCCGTTGCACGGAGGCTGCGATCTTTGCCTGATTGGGCGACGCGTTCTGAGCGAGCGCCCTGCCAAACGAGTCGTCCGGCAACCATACAAAGCCGTGCGAATTGGGAACCATCTTGGGTGCTTCCGGACTCTTTTCGTCCCGATAGAAAACCTTTGCGACGGTCTCGCCCTCGTCCGGTGCCAGCGCTGCGACATAGACGAGCGACTTGACTCGGTCTTCCCTCACCGCGGCGATCACGGCGCCTGAGTAGGCGTGTCCCACCAGGACCAATGGGCCTGTAGTACGTTCCAGTGCCGAACTCAATGCGGTAGTGTCGTTGGTCAAGGATGTGAGCGGGATTGGCGCACAGATCACTTTAAGACCGCGCCGCTCCAGAGGGAGAACAATGTTGCTCCAACAATAACCGTCGGCCCAGGCCGCATGCACCAAAACGATTGTTGAGTTCGGAGAAAGCGAGGTCATCGCTGGGCTGCGCTCTCTCCGCTCGGCCGTCCGACGCCGCTTGCCTCGAGGAACTCCTGCATGGCGGCAGCAATTTCCACGACGTGCGTCTCTAACGCAAAATGTCCGGTATCGAGGAACTGGACCTTCGCGTTAGGTACGTCTTTGCGAAATGCGTCCGCTCCCGCGGGAAGGAAAAAGGGATCATTCTTGCCCCAGATCGCGAGCAAAGGCGGCTTCGATTTGCGGAAATATTCCTGGAATTTCGGATAGAGCTTCACGTTCGACGCGTAGTTGAGAAACAAATCGAGCTGAATGTCTTTGTTTCCCGGACGTTCAAAAAGCGCTGTGTCGAGCGCGTAGGATTCCGGCGCGACAGAATCAGGATTGGCGACGCCGTGCGTGTACTGCCAGCGCGTTCCCTCCAGCGTTAAAATATTCTTTCGAATCACCTCGCGGTTTTCTGCTGTGGGTTCAGCCCAGTATTTCCGGATCGGGGCCCAGGCATCGGCGAGTCCTTCTTCGTACGCATTTCCGTTCTGTGAAACGATGGCGGTGACTCGTTCCGGGTGAGCCATCGCCAGGCGGAAACCTGTTGGCGCCCCATAATCGAAGACATAGATCGCGTATCGGTTGATTTTCAGCGCCTGCGTGAAGGCGTCGATGGTCGACGCCAATCCATCGAACGAGTAAACGTATTTTCGTTCTGCCGGAACCTCCGTAAATCCGAAACCGGGGAGGTCTGGGGCGATCACACGGCAACGACTGGCGAGGCGCGGAATGAGTTCGCGGAACATGAACGAGGAGGCAGGGAAACCGTGTAACAGAAGAACCACGGGAGCGGATGGATCTCCAGCAGCCCGATAAAACACTCGTACGCCGTCGGCTTCGACTCTGTGAATCGTTGCAGGAGGCACGGTATAGCTGGCCTCTGCGCGCTTTGTTGCCGTCTGCGAAGTCCTGTCACTCATAAAATCTTCTCCTCGGCCGGTTAGCGGCAGTAGTTTAGTCCGAAGATTTCTTTGCTGGGTGCCAATAGAAACCGTCAGGACACACGAAGATCGCCCTATGGGTCAAAGAAAAACGCACTCAGGATCGCTGAGCAGCGGTTCGTGAAGGTTCCGCTCCAACGAACTGCGTCTAGGGAGATGCAGAGACGTGCCCATTCGTTACAAAATTTCGACGCACAATAATTTTTCCTAGCGCCGGGCGCCAAACTATTACGTTCCGCTCAGAACTCATCGCTCTAAAGGCAAACTACATGCCAACAATCAAACGGAACGAGTCCAAGCGCCGGCCACGGAGATAACTCGTTTCAGTCTTGCAAGTTGTCTTCGCAGAAGAACGCAGGAGTTTCGAGCAATGCATCAGCGGCTGCAGCTGCGCGGTTCGGGACCAGAGGGCTGGTGGTTCAAATTTACTATCTCCGAGTATTTTTTAGGTCAAGCCGGGCACACATTACGCTTGCCGCCGGTCAAGTCCTTATTTTGCGCGAAGAAGAAGAACGGGGACGCGGATGCTGTGCTGCACACGAGTGGCTGTGGCGCCGAGAAAGAGGTCGGCAAGGAAGCGATGGCCGTGAGTGCTCATGGCCACGAGGTCGCAGGATTTTTTTTGCACCCACTTGATGATTTCCTTGGCGGGATCCCCGAAAGCAAGTTCCGCATCGGCGGAAATTCCTGAGGCCTCCATCTCGCCCTGAATTTTTGCGAGGTACGCCTTGTCGTCGGTGATTTCCTGGCTGACGGCGTCGGGACCATACGTGCGGGCCGCCCAGCCGTCGGCCACGTGAAGCAACACTACGCGGCTATGCGCGAGTTTTGCGAGCTGCTTGACGTGATCGATGATCGCCCGGTCGGTTGGCGTACCATCGAGCGTGACGAGTATGGTGTGATACATAGGCGCGTTTTTGCTGAGGCTCCGGAATCAACCGCCGACGATCACCTGCCAGGCCGCCCGGAGCGAGTCCGGAAGACCGTAAATATCCATCGCCGTGATCAGGATTGCGCTGGCCCAGCCGGCCAAGAGCAGAAAACGACTATTCTTCCATTCTCCCATACGTTTGCTCGTGCTGGTGAATTGCAGCAGCGGGAACATGGCAAACGGAAGTTGCAGCGCCAAGACAACTTGGCTGAGAGTGAGCAGGTCCGTGACGCTGCTGTCTCCGCGCAAACCGATGATGAAAACGGCGGGCAAGATGGCCAGCGTGCGTGTAATCAGGCGTCGCACCCAGGGCTGAATCCGCCAGTGCATGAAGCCTTCCATGACGACCTGTCCCGCGAGCGTGCCGGTGATTGTGCTGCTCTGCCCGCTGGCCAGCAGCGCGACGGCAAAGAGGGTGCTGGCGACGGCCGTTCCTAGAAGCGGGGCGAGGGTCAAAAAGGCGAGGCGAATCCAGTCGCTATCGGCGGAGAAGTGGACCAAGTGCCCGCCGGACAACATGACGCTTTCCTTGCCGAAGAAAACGATCGCCGCGAGCACAAGGATTGCTGCATTCACAAAGAATGCCACAGTCAAAGCCACGACGGAATCGACGGCATTGAAGTGGAGCGCGCGGCGCATCGACGGCGCGTCTTTCTGTAGCTTGCGGCTTTGCACAAGCGCCGAATGAAGATACAGGTTGTGCGGCATGACGGTGGCGCCAATGATGCCGATGGCGACATACACCATTCCGGCTTCACGCAGGTGAGGACTGATCAACGCGTGGCCCATTTCCAGGAAGCTCGGTCGCGTTTCGGGCAGGATGAAAAGCTCGATGAAGTAACACACGGCGATGGTCGCGACCAGCAGAACGACCACCGCCTCGATCGTGCGCATGCCGAATCGTTGCAGAGCCAGCAGCAGCAGCACGTCGAGACCGGTGATAATGACGGCCCAGAGAAGAGGTATGTGGAAGAGGAGATTGAGGGCCACTGCGCTGCCTAGGACTTCCGCCAGGTCGCAAGCACCTATGGCGACTTCGCTCATGAGCCAGTTGGGCCAGCGCGTCCAGCGCGGATACCAGTCGCGGCAACACTGCGCAAGATCCTTGCCCGTCACCACGCCGAGCCGGGCGGCGATAACCTGCATAAATATCGCCATGAGGCTGGCTACTCCGACGACCCACAGCAGCCCATATTTGAATTGCGCGCCGCCCTGCAGATCCGTGCCCCAATTGCCCGGGTCCATGTATCCGACGCTGACCAGAATGGCTGGCCCTACGAATGCCCGCCAGTGTTTCCACCAGCCTTCGTCATGAGTCGGAATATCGACCGAGCCATGCATCCCCTCGAGCGATAGATGGCCGCTTTGAGAAACTCTGGTTTCCACGCGTACTCCCACAGGCAATTAATCATGCTATATTAGCAGGAACTAATCGGCATTAACTATGGCATTGTTGCGGAGCTGAACGGGATAGGCAATACGCGATTCCAGGCAGGGGAACCAAGTGAGACCACGCCGGCGCAAATTGTGCGGCGATAGGCAAGGCTCCTTGAGTGCTAGACTACGCAAGTCCGCGCGTGTGTTCGAGGACGACTGATGATCACAATTTCAAAAGAAGATTATCTGAAAGCGATTGCCGAAGTGGATGCGGAGGGGCAAGCCGTGATCCCTGCGAGGCTCGCCCACTGGTTGTCCGTGACGCCGCCGGCCGTGACGTTCGCGCTGAAGCGATTGAAAAAGGACGGCCTGGTTTCTCTCAACAAGGAAGGCCACATCCGGCTCACGCTGCAAGGCCGGGAAATCGCCGAACGCACGATCCTGCGACACCATTTGATAGAACGCATGCTGTTTGAGATATTCGGCTTGCCGTGGTACGAAGTTCACGACGAGGCGGAGCGGCTGGAACATGCCGTGTCGCCTGTATTCGAGAAAAAATTGGCCGAAAAACTCGGGCACAGGGATACGTGCCCTCACGGGAACGGGCTGACGCTGCGAAGCCCCGCGGAACGGCGCAAGAGGGGATTGTGCCTCCTCAGCGAGGCGGAACCGCGGTCAAAATATGCCGTTGCGAGCGTGTACGAGCGGGATCGCAAGCTGCTGGAATTTTTCGATCAAGAGGGCATTCGTCCGGGCGCGCGCGTGGTGGTGGAAGGGCAAAACTACGACGGGACTGTTTCGCTTTCGGTGGACAGGCGGACGATTCGCCTGGGCGGTCCGGCGGCAGAAAAGATTTGGCTCGCTAAAGCATAGTAATTTTATATTAATTTACCATAGTTAATTAGAGCTGATGTATCATGCTGTCCGCACCGGCGGGACTTGCTCGAAAGTCCCTCTGGAGATTTGACCCAGGGCGGACCATGAGAGCAATTCCACGCATCAGCCAGCGACACTCGCTTTTCCTCCTCGTTGCAACGGCACTTGTCATGCTGACCGCGTCTCCGCGCTCATGGGCGCAGGGGGAGACGACGGCCGCAATCCTCGGCCAGGTAACGGATTCGAGCGGCGGCGCGCTGCCGGACGCTACAGTCGTCGTGACCAACCGGGACACAGGGCTGACGCGCAGCGCAGAGACCGACCGAGAAGGGCGTTTTGATTTTCCGCAGTTGTTGCCTGGCGCCTATACCGTTCAAGCGTCGGCGCAGGGCTTTGAGACGCAGCGAATTGAGAATGTGTTCGCGGGGCTGGGACAGAAGCAGACCGTCAATCTTATTCTCCAGGTCGCAGAAACTAAGCAGACCGTGCGGGTAAATGCGGAACCTTCCATCCTCAACCCAAGCAACGCAAATACGTCGACGACTCTCAATGCGCCGGCGCTTGAGAATCTTCCAAATCCCGGGGGGGATGAAACGTATCCCCTGCAGTTTGCTCCGGGGGCATTGATCAACACGGCCGGCAGCGGGAACGATTTTGTCGGCAGCTCGAATGGCTATGGCAACGTGGAATTCAACGGGCTTCCCGCACTCTCGAACGGATACATCGTCGACGGGCTGGAAACCAACGATCCGCTGACGAACCTCAACAGCGGCCTGTCAACGAATCTCGTGCTGGGCTTGAACTCAATCGCCGAAGTGACCGTCAACACGCTTTCCTATTCGGTCGATCAAGGCCGGTATGGCGCGTCGCAGGTGAACTACGTGACGAAGTCCGGTGGCAACCAGTTCCACGGAAACCTGTACGAACTGTGGAACGGCTCGCTCTTCAACGCTTCCAACTATTTCGCGAATTCGAGCTCGGAAACGCACAAGCCGCGGTCGACGTTGAATCATTTTGGCGGCAGCATCGGCGGGCCGATTGTGCACGATAAGCTGTTTTTCTTTTTCGACAGCGAATGGGTGCGAATCGCGCTGCCAATCTTCAACACGGTGACCGTTCCGAGCGCCGCATTTCAGCAATATGTGTTGCAGCAGCTTCCGTTGGGCGGCGTCGATTCTGTGACCGGTTCGCAATATCCGGCCGCGCCGCAGTTGGTGCCTTTTTATCAGAAGATGTTTTCTCTGTATGGCGATACGAGCGGAACGCCACTTTCAATTTTGGGGTGCCCGTTCAATGCGAATGGCAGTGCCGTCGCGGGAAGTCCTCCCAATGGCGACGGCTGCGCAAACCGAAGAGGTGTGACGCATTCAAGCGACGACCACGAACAGGTGCAGACGGCGCGCATCGATTGGAACGTCGGCGCGAAGGACACGGCCTGGTTCCGGTTTCAGACCGATAACGGACTGCAAGCGGCGTACACCGATCCGATCAACCCGCTGTTCAATTCCCTCTCGCCTCAGCCTCTCTATTCCTTTGCGGCCGGGTACACGCACATCTTCTCGCAAGATCTGGTGAACTATTTCAACCCTGCGTTTTCTTGGTATGGGAGCCTTTTTGGGCCTACTGATTTCGCCCAAACCCTTGCCGCCTTTCCTATCGTGCTGCAAGGGAGCGGTGGAAACGCTCCCTTCACAACGATCGGCGGCCTGGACAACACGTGGGTGCAAGGGCGCCGCGCCTCTCGTTTCTTCATCAACGACAATCTGGCCTGGAGCCACGGCGCACACGAATTTCGTTTTGGCACCAACATGCGGATTTTTCGCCTGAACGATTTCGATTTTGGCGAGGGCACGGTTCCTCTGGTGACGTACGCGACGCTGCCCCAGTTCATTTACGGCGTGGCTTCGACCGCAACACAAACGTTTCCTACTTCGCCGAACGAGCCGTTCAATTTTCTCAACCTGGATTTTTACGCGCAGGACACCTGGAAGATCACGCCGACCGTCACGTGGACCATCGGCCTGCGCGACACGTTCAACTCGAACCCGCTGAACCCGCACGATCAGGTGGCGCGCCTCGAAGGATCATTTGCCTCAATTTCGCACGACGTCAACCAGCCATTGAATCAGGCGATTCACGTGGCGCTCGGCAACCTCTTCGCTTCGACGCCGCTGGCGATCCTGCAGCCGCGGACTGCGATTGCCTGGCAGTTCTTGCCGAAGACGGTGCTGCGCACAGGCTTTGGAATTTTCAGCGATATCTTGCCGGGCAGCGTCGCTGATTTGATCGGAATGAATCCGCCTTACGTGAAGACTTTTCAAGGCGGGCTCCTCGGCACGGTCGGCAAGGCCGGGACGGCCGGTTGCGACGCTATGCTGGGCTGCACGGGAATTGCGCCGGGCTTTGCCAATAGCGCCGTCGATGCGGCAGGGGCAGCGAATCAGGTATTCACCTCAGGTTTTGCACAGGGCGAGCTCTCCTGCGCATCTCCGCTCGCCGGCTCGACAAACTGCCTGCCACCAGTGGCGATCACGGCGGTTCCCGATGGCAAGCTCCACGCGCCGTATTTCATGGAGTGGAGCTTCGGACTCGAGCAGCAACTGGGAAACACGGGCAGCGTGAAGGCTCAATACGTTGGCACGCGCTCGGTGAATCAACCCTATCTCACGCAGGTGAACGGATACCAGACGGTGTGTGACGGTTGCTTTGCGCCGTTCCCCTACTTGCAGCCGACCGATCCAAGGTTCGCGGCGGTGACGCAGCTCTCGACGGGCGCGAACAGCAGCTATCACGGATTGCAACTGACCGCGATGAAGCGGCTGGGGCACGGCCTGCAGGGGCAAGTGAATTACACGTTCAGCCATTGCCTCGACACGGTTTCGAACGGAGGATTCCTGCAATTTTCCGCCGGCGGAATTCTGTCGCCCTTGCCCGGAGAGCTTGCGCGGGATTACGGCAACTGCGATTACGACATCCGCCACAATTTCACCGGGCAGTACACGTACCAATTGCCTATCAAGGTCGCGAATCACATGCTGGGCTACGCCCTGAATGGCTGGCAAATTTCGGGGACGGTGTTTTGGCACAGCGGGATTCCATTTTCCGTTTTGAGCACGCCCTATTCGGCGAACGGAAATGGAATTGTGCAGGGCAGCGGGCCGCAATTCGCCAGCATCGTGCCCGGGGTCGATCCCTACTGCCGCCACTGCGAAATTGCTGGCGTCACGCAACCCGGCACCATCCAGTGGCTCAATCCGAATGCATTCGTCTCCGCCGTAGACCCGTCCACAGGAGCTTGCAACGGAGGTGATTCTGCGCAGAACTGTCAATTCGGAGACCTTGCCAGGAATGCTTTGCGCGGCCCGAATTTTTTCTGGAGCGATTTCTACATCACGAAATGGTTCCCGCTTACGGAACGGTTGAAGCTGAGGCTTGACGCGCAGTTTTTTAATGTCTTCAATCATCCCAATTTCGGGCTGCCCAGCATCACTCTAGCGGGAATTCCGGGCGAGCCCTCGACGCAGACTGGCTTTGGCGCGTTGACCTATACTACGGCTCCCCCGACGGGGCTTCTCGGCGTGGGATTGGGCGGCGATAGCAGCCCCCGCATGATCGCGTTTCAAGCGCGGCTCGAATTCTAAGTTTCGGATGAGGTAGCACGCAGCAGCGCACGACGCATCGGCCGGGCGGGCGTCAAAATCTGTTTTCTTGGCGTGCCACGCGAGCTAAAGTGTTCGGAGAGAGGACTGCTCGATTCCCTTCGCCATGACAACAAACCAAACGAAGACCTCTGCCGGCGGAAGATTTCGCGACGCGCTGGCCAGAGAGAAGCCGCTTCAGATTGTCGGTGCGATTACCGCCTATGTGGCGCGCATGGCCGAAGCCACGGGATTTCAGGCGCTCTATCTTTCGGGCGGAGGCGTCGCTGCAAATTCGCTCGGCATTCCCGATCTTGGCATCAGCACGATGGAAGATGTTCTCGTCGATGCCAGGCGAATCGTCGACGCGACATCCTTGCCGCTGCTTGTGGACATCGACACGGGCTGGGGCGGCGCGTTTAATATCGCGCGCACGATTCGCTCGATGATTCGAGCGGGCGTCGCGGCGGTGCATATCGAGGATCAAGTGAGCGCCAAACGGTGCGGCCACCGGCCGGGGAAGGAAATTGTTCCCGCGGAGGAAATGGTCGATCGCATCAAAGCGGCCGTCGATGCGAGAACGGATCCGCAGTTCGTTCTGATGGCGCGCACTGATGCCCTGGCCAACGAAGGACTGAATGCGGCCATTGAACGGTGCGCCGCGTACGTCGAGGCGGGCGCGGACATGATTTTTGCCGAAGCCGCGACCGAACTTTCGATGTACGCGAAGTTCAAGAGAGCGCTGCGCGTGCCGATTCTCGCCAACATCACCGAGTTCGGCCAAACGCCGCTCTATACGAGGGACGAACTCGCTTCGGTCGGCGTCGATATGATTCTCTATTGCTGTTCGGCCTATCGCGCGATGAACGCCGCGGCGCTGAAGGTGTATAAAACCATTCGCGCTGAAGGAACGCAAGAAAGCATTGTACCCATCATGCAGACGCGCGCGGAGCTGTATGAATTTCTCGGGTATCTCGAATATGAGAAGACGCTCGACCGGCTGTTCGCCAAGCCGAAGCAATCTTAAGCTCGTGATTTTGGCGGTGGTTGAGAAGCGGCAGGAAGGGACAAGCAATCAGGGAGATCCCGCAATGAGCGAAACTCCGGTGGTGCAGGCTCCAGGATTCAAGCCGAAAAAGTCCGTGGCGCTTTCAGGAACCGTCGCCGGCAATACGGCGCTTTGCACCGTAGGCCGCAGCGGCAACGATCTGCACTATCGCGGTTACGACATCCTCGATATCGCGACGAAGTGTCAGTTCGAGGAGATTGCGCACCTTTTGGTGCACGGCAAACTGCCGACCGTCTCCGAATTGAAAGCGTACAAGACGAAGCTGAGGGAACTGAGAGGTCTGCCGGCAGCGCTGAAAACTGTGCTCGAACAATTGCCGCCTTCGACGCATCCGATGGACGTCCTCCGCACGGGCGTCTCGACGCTGGGCTGCCTGCTTCCTGAGAAAAACGATCACAACGAATCCGGCGCCCGCGACATTGCGGACCGGCTGTTGGCTTCGCTCGGCTCGATGCTTCTCTACTGGTTCCATTTCGCCGAAAGCGGAAAGAGAATCGACGTGGAAACCAGCGACGATTCAATCGGGGGGCATTTCCTCCGTCTGCTGCACGGAAAGGCGCCATCCGAGCTGTGTGTGCGCGCGATGCACACCAGCCTGATTCTCTACGCCGAGCACGAATTCAACGCTTCCACATTCACGGGCCGTGTGATCGCAGGCACGGGTTCAGACATGTTCTCCTGCATCACGGGAGCGATCGGCGCTTTGCGGGGGCCAAAACATGGCGGCGCGAACGAAGTCGCATTTGAGATTCAGGAGCGATACAGCGATCCCGATGAGGCCGAGCAGGACATTCGCCGGCGCGTGGCGGCCAGGGAGGTCATCATCGGGTTCGGCCATCCCGTTTACACGATTTCGGACCCACGCAACAAAATCATCAAGGAAGTCGCGCGGCAATTGTCGGCGAGCGCAGGGAACAGCAAGATGTACGAGATTGCCGAGCGGCTGGAAACGGTGATGTGGGACACGAAAAAAATGTTTCCGAACCTCGATTGGTTCAGCGCCGTCAGCTATCACATGATGGACATTCCCACGCCGATGTTTACACCACTCTTCGTGATCGCCCGCACGTCGGGATGGAGCGCGCACATCATCGAACAACGAAACGATGGCAAGATCATTCGCCCTTCGGCCAACTACATTGGGCCAGAAGATCTCAAGTTTGTTCCCATTCAAGAACGCCAGTAGACTGCTGATTTTTCTTGCAGACTGAAAATCGAAGTGGAGGCACTGTGTCCGGACCGATCAGCAACGAGCGCCCGCAGCCCGACAAAGTTCTCGTCGACATCGTCGATTACGTAATGTCTTATGAATTTCGTAGCGAACTTGCGTACGAAACCGCGCGAAATTGCTTGATCGACACACTTGGTTGCGGCCTGGAGGCGCTTGAATACCCGGCGTGCACGAAGCTGCTCGGGCCGATCGTTCCCGGCACCGTTGTCCCGCATGGCGCTCGCGTGCCTGGGACGAGTCTCCAACTCGATCCGGTGCAAGCGGCCTTCAACATCGGCGCGATGATTCGCTGGCTCGATTTCAACGACACGTGGCTCGCCGCCGAGTGGGGACATCCCTCCGACAACCTGGGCGCGATTCTCGCCGTCGCCGACTGGCTTTCCCGCACGGCCGTTGCCGGCGGAAAACCGCCGCTGGTGATGAAGCAGGTTCTGACCGCGATGATCAAGGCCCATGAAATTCAGGGCTGCATCGCGCTTGAAAATTCCTTCAACAAAGTGGGGCTCGATCATGTGGTGCTGGTGAAGGTGGCATCCACGGCGGTGGTTTCGCAGTTGCTCGGCCTGACGCGTGAGCAAAGCATCGCCGCGCTTTCGCAGGCCTGGGTCGATGGGCAGAGCTTGCGCACCTATCGCCATGCGCCCAATACCGGCTCGCGAAAAAGCTGGGCCGCAGGGGACGCCACGAGCCGCGCCGTTCGCCTGGCGCTGATTTCCAAGACCGGTGAGATGGGCTATCCCTCGGTGCTGACGGCGAAGACGTGGGGTTTCTACGACGTTTCGTTCAAAGGGCGGGAGTTTCGCTTTCAGTGTCCTTACGGCTCCTACGTGATGGAAAATGTCCTATTCAAAATCAGCTTTCCCGCCGAATTTCACGCGCAAACGGCTGTCGAAGCGGCGATGACGTTGCACGAAAAATTGCAGAAGGCAGGAAAATCCGCCGCGGACGTGCGGAAAATTATAATTCGCACGCACGAAGCCGCGCTTCGGATCATCGACAAGCGCGGGCCGCTCAATAACCCGGCGGACCGCGATCACTGCATTCAGTACATGATCGCGATTCCTCTGCTTTTCGGCAGGCTGGTCGCTTCGGATTACGAAGATCAGGTGGCCGCCGACCCGCGCATCGACGCTCTCCGTGAAAAGATGGAGACGATGGAAGTGCCGCAGTTCACCAAGGATTATCACGACCCGGAGAAACGTTCGATTGCGAATTCTCTGCGCATGGAACTCGCAGACGGAACGGTCTGGGAAGAAACCGTGGAATATCCCATCGGCCACAAGCGGCGCCGCAAAGAGGGCATTCCGCTCCTCGAAGCAAAATTCAAGACGAACCTGGCGCGGCGCTTTTCACCCGCTCAGCAAGCAAAAATTCTCGACGCTTCCATGAAGCAGGAGCGTCTGGAAAGTATCCCCGTCGACGAATACGTAGACCTTTACGTGATCTGAAGGGGGACGGAAAGCAGTCTCTATCCCTTTGTCGCGACCGCTTCGCCCTTGCTCGGAGCAGATGTCGCAGCGCTTTTGACTGCGGCGATCAATTCTGCGGGTTTCCAGTCGTTACCGGGCCACATTTGCAGCACCGCCCCATCGCGAGCGAGCAGGATCGTATTCATGCTGTGCTCGATGACGTTGTTTTGTTTCAAGTAAGCGAGCCCGAAGGCAGATGCTAGCTTCTTCAAGTCCGCAGGGCTGGTCGACACAAACTCCCAGTGCGAAAATCCGGACGCGTTGCCCTTCAGATACGTCAGGCCGTATTTGCGCAGCACGGGCGGCTTGTCGTACTCCGGATCGAGGCTGATGCTCACCAGTTGCGTCTTCTGATAGATCGCAGGAGTTTGCGCCAGCTCCTTGTGAATCTCCGCAAATTCGCTGGTGATCAACGGGCAATACGTGGGGAAGGGGCAGCGCGTGTAGATAAAGGTCAGCAGCACGGCCCTGCCTTTGAAATCCGCCAGGTGCACGGTCTTGCCATCTTGATTCACCATTGGCACATCCGGCACGCTTTGTCCCAAGGCTAGCGGCTGCAGTTGGGCCGCAGCGACTTCCCCTTCTTTGCTGCGATCGGTGACGGTCAGATGCTCCAGCCAATACGTGTTGTTCTTCACCACAATGTCGGCGCGAATCATGTCCCCCGCCTTCACCTGACCGACCCCCTGTGGGTCCTTCACCGTGTAATCCATCGTCATCGGAGGCATGAAGCCGGGAATGTCGTCGTTGTGGACGGTCACCATCCTTCCCGCATCGTCCTTGATCAGGACCTGTCCCGTTAGAGTGTAGTGCGTCGCGGCTCGTCGGCAGCCAGCGGCAGACATCAGGATGCAAATCCCCGCCAGCCACGCGAACCGCATCTGAACCGGCCGTTGCGGCAAAGAGTGGCGTGACGAATGTTTCTTCACCCCGCCTACCTGCCTTACGTGACTTCTTAAAAGAAGATTCCACGTCTCGTCTATAAATGCTCCTGCTGTTGTATCCATAGGGCTCCCATCTTTAGAAAGATTCACGCAGAAAAACTCATCATTACTCCTTCAGAAGAATTTTGACTGATTCCGTCGCCCATTTCACTTCTTTATCAGGCAGGGATGGGCCGAATCAGGTGGAGCTGAGGGCAAAGTTATGTGACAGCCATCACAGAAGCGCGTCTCTCTGCGGGAGTAATCATATCGCCGGAACTCGCTGGTAGGACCCAGCAGCAAGTTGCACTGCATCGGAACAGTCCGTCAGTAACGGCAGGCGTGAATCAGTCTTTCCGGAGGTGCCGGTATGCAGCCGCGAAGCGGCTCTTTGCCGCAGTCACTGAAAGCTCGCGGAGTGTCACGCCGCGAATTCGTGAAATTCTGCAATTTGATGGTCGCCACTCTTGCTCTTCCTCCCCGTTATCTTTCCGCGGTTGAAAAGGCCCTCACGCAAGCCACGCGACCTGTGCTCGTTTGGCTGGAATTCCAGGATTGCGCGGGCAATTCAGAATCGATGCTGCGCAGCGGCAGTCCGACAGTCACCGACTTCGTCCTCGATCTTCTCTCCTGGGAATATCATGAGCTGATTATGGCCGGTGCGGGAAAGCAGGCGGAAGATGCGCTCGAGCGCGTGGTCCGCGAGCATCCTGGCGAATATATCGCCGTAGTCGAAGGAGCGATCCCCACGGCGGACGGCGGCGTTTATTGCACGATTGGAGGAAGGACGGCGCTGGACATCGCGAAGCATGTCTGCACCAGCGCGGCCGCTTGCATTGCCGTCGGCGCGTGCGCCTGGGACGGAGGCTTGGTCCGGTCGAATCCCAATCCCACGGGAGCGCTCGGATTGCAGGAAGCGGTTCCGGGGCTGAAGACACTCGTCAACCTGGGAGGCTGCCCTCACAATCCAGCGAACACTGCCGCAGTGCTGACTCACTACCTCACCTTCCATGAAATGCCGGCGCTTGATTCCTCGAACCGCCCGCTTTTTGCCTACGGCAACCTGATTCACGATCAATGCGAGCGGCGCGCCCATTACGATGCGGGGCGGTTTGTCGAAGAGTGGGGCGACGAAGGACACCGGAAGGGCTACTGTCTTTACAAAATGGGCTGCAAAGGGCCGGAGGCAAACTACAACTGCCCAGTGGTCCGCTGGAACGACGCAACGAGTTGGCCCGTGAAGTCGGGTCACGGCTGCATCGCTTGCGCCTCGCACCGTTTCTGGGACACGAAGTCGCCTTTCTACAAGCGCCTTCCGTCGGTGCCCGGCTTCGGAGTGGACGTCACCGCGGACCAAATCGGATGGGTCGCCACAGGCGCCGTCGCCGCCGCGATGGTGGCGCAGGTGGCCGGCAACGTCGTTCGCGACAAAATCCGGCCGAGGACCCCAGCGGGCGGTTCGGACAAATCGTCGGGCTCGCGCGAAGCTTAGGAGGAATTCATGGCGCGGATAGTGGTGGATCCGGTCACGCGAATCGAAGGGCATCTCCGCATCGAAGCGCAAGTGGAGGGCGGAGCGATATCAGATGCCTGGAGTTCCGGCACGATGTTCCGCGGAATCGAGCTGATCTTGCGCGGACGCGATCCGCGCGAAGCGTGGATTTGGGCGCAGCGCATTTGCGGCGTCTGCACGGCGGTTCATGCGCTCGCCTCGGTCAATGCGGTGGAGGACGCTCTGGGCATTGAAATTCCTGGTAACGCGCGCCTGGTGCGCAACATCATTGCCGCCACGCAGACGATCCAGGACCACGTCATTCACTTCTACCACCTCCACGCGCTCGACTGGGTAGATATCGTCCCGGCTTTGAAGGCCGACCCGCAAAAGACTGCGCAGCTGGCGCAATCGATTTCCGATTGGCCGCTCTCAAGCGAGAAATACTTCAAAGGCGTACAGGACCGCGTCGCCGCGCTGGTCGCAAGCAAGCAGTTGAGCTTGTTCGGCGCCGGCTATTGGGGGCATCCGGCTTACCGACTTCCACCCGAGGCAAATCTCCTGGCGGTCGCGCACTATCTCGAAGCGCTCCAGTTCCAGCGCGAATTCATCCGCATTCACGCCGTCCTTGGCGGCAAAAATCCGCACTTGCAGACGTTTCTCGTCGGGGGCATGGCCACTTCGCTCGATCCGAACGAGCCGGGCGCAACGGTGAATCCCGAGCGGATCGATTTTCTCCTCGAAGTCGCGAAGTCGGCGGCCACTTTCGTCAATCAGGTTTACATTCCCGACGTTCTGGCCATTGCCGGGTTTTATCGCGACTGGTTCGAGCGCGGCGAAGGTCTTGGCAACTTCATGTGCTACGGCGCCTACCCGCAGGGTTCCATCAAAGATCCCGCGCACTTTTTCCTTCCACGGGGGATCGTTCTCAATCGCAACCTGTCGAAAGTTCACCCCGTCGATCCCGCGAACGTCACCGAGTATGTCACACACTCCTGGTACGACTACTCGGGCGGCGACCAAACTTCCAAGCACCCGTTCGACGGCGAGACCAATCCGAAATATTCGGGCCCGAAACCGCCCTACGAATTTCTCGACGTCGAACAGAAATATTCCTGGCTTAAGGCCCCGCGGTATCAGGACCAGTCGATGGAAGTCGGCCCGCTCGCCCGCCTGCTCGTTGCTTATGCTTCCGGCCAGCCGGATGTGAAGGCTCTTGTCGACGCCACGCTGGCGAAGCTGCAAGCGCCCCCTGCAGCTCTCTTCTCCACGCTCGGGCGCGTTGCGGCGCGCGCTCTGGAAACGCAGTTGCTCGCCGACCGCTTGGTTGGATGGATCGAAGAGCTCGGCAAGAATCTCGCAAGCGGTGATGTCCGCATTCACAACGGCGAAAAATGGGACCCGGATTCCTGGCCGGCGACGGCCCGGGGGTTTGGATTCTTCGAAGCGCCTCGCGGTTCGCTCGGGCATTGGGTCGAAATCGAGGACAAGGCCATCAAGAATTACCAGGCGGTCGTTCCGTCCACTTGGAATGCGGGACCACGCGACGCGCGCGGCCAGCGCGGCGCCTACGAAGCTGCTCTTTTGAAGACTCCGGTCGCCGATCCCGACCGGCCGCTCGAAATCCTGCGCACGGTTCATTCCTTCGACCCGTGCCTCGCCTGTGCCGTCCATGTGGTGGACGCCCGAGGGCGCGCTTACACCCGCGTCGAAGCCTGATCCGGCGGAGGGCTGCGAATGAAAAAAACGCGAAGAAGACACGGGGAAGAGGTGGCGTGGAAACGTCCGGCCTATGGGCAGGTGAGAGTCTATGTCTGGGAATGGCCGGTGCGATTTTCGCACTGGCTGCTGGTGATTTCCATCTTGGCTCTCTCTATCACCGGCTATTACATGCATTCGCCTTACATCGTCCCGGTGGGAAGAACCGCCTTCGTGATGGGCACGATGCGCTTCATCCACATCCTATTCGGTTTCACGCTTCTGGCAGTGCTCATCATCCGGATCACCTGGATGTTTTTGGGAAATCGCTGGGCGCGGTGGGACCAGTACATTCCCTCGACCCCTGAGCGGTTGAAGGACATCGCCGAGACCGGGAAGTACTACGGCTTCATGTCCTGGTCACCGAAGCCGCATATCGGGCATAACGCGCTCGCAGGGGCTTCCTATGCCGTCATGTATGGCCTTGCCTTCGTCGAGGTTCTCACAGGACTAGCGATGTTCTCGCTGATTCTGGGCAGCAAGACGCTTACGTTCTTCATCGGCTGGCTGCCCCATTTGATCGACGTTCAATGGCTTCGCGAAACGCACTTCCTGGTAATGTTCGTCTTCTGGATGTTTTTTATCCACCACCTCTACACGGCGATTCTGGTTTCCATCGAAGAGGAAAACGGCGTGATGGAGAGCATCTTCAGCGGTTACAAATTCGTTCCCGAGCATGAATGGGAAGAGGTCCTGGCGAAGGAGGCCGAAGAGGAGCCGGCGCCGCGCGCGGAAGATGTTCCGGCGGTCCCTGCGCGGGCGCAAGGGTCCCAATCAAGAGCCTGACATGGACGATTTTCCTTCCTCCGATATCGCGGTCGTTGGCGTCGGCAATACCATCCTCTCCGATGAAGGTGTCGGTGTGCATGCGGTCCGCCTGCTCCAGGCGGATCGTCGCGTGCCCCGCGGCGTCACCACTCTCGACGGCGGCACGCTCGGTCTCGAGCTGATTCCCTATGTTTCCGCCGCCTCGCGCATCCTTTTTCTCGATGCCATGAATTGCGGCGGAGACCCCGGCTCGCTCGCCCGCCTCACCGGAAAAGAGCTGCTCGATGCGCCGGGAGGCCGCAGCGCGCATCAACTGGGCGTCACAGACCTGATCGCCGCACTTTTTCTTACGTCGAGCTATCCTCAGGAAATCGTCGTGCTCGGCGTGCAGCCCGCCAGCACGGATTGGGGCACGTCTCTTTCGCCAGTAGTTCAACTAGCGCTCACTCCCTTGGTGGAAGCGGCCTTGGCGCAGTTGCGGGCATGGACGCAGCCGTTCGGCACGGGTGAAAATACGCGCGCGCGTTCCCTGGAGCCACAAGAATCTTTGTCCCCGGCCTCTCTGCGACCCGCCGCCGAAGGAGCTGCCTAACATGTGCCTCGCGATTCCGGGAAAAGTGCTCACGAGCGAAGTGCACAACGGCATTCGCATCGGCCGCGTTCAGTTCGGGGGAATCACCCGCGAGACCTGCCTCGATTTCGTTCCTGAAGCCGCCGTCGGCGACTATGTGATCGTCCACGTCGGATTCGCCATCAGCCGCGTCGACCGCGAGGAAGCCGAGCGCAGCTATCGAGTACTGGAATCGATGGGATTGCTGCAGGGCGAGCTGGAGTCGGAACTGGAAAGTTCGCCGCCGGAAAGATAAGCCGGCGCCTGCAGCGCAAAGGTTCACATGAAATATCTTGACGAATACCGCGACGAAAAGATTGCCCGCCAGATTGTCGCCGAACTCGCGCGCCGCGCCACGCGGCCCTGGGTGCTGATGGAGATTTGCGGCGGCCAGACGCACACGCTCATGCGCTACGGCATTGACGAAATGCTGCCCGCCGGCATCGAGATGATTCACGGCCCCGGCTGTCCGGTTTGCGTCACATCTCTTGAAACCATCGACAAGGCCATCGAAATTGCTTCCCGCCCCGGCGTCACGCTGATCTCCTACGGCGACATGCTGCGCGTGCCCGGCTCGCACACGGATCTATTCCACGTGAAAGCCAACGGCGGAGACGTGCGAATCGTCTATTCACCCTCCGAGGCGCTCAAATTTGCGCGCGCGAATCATTCGCGCCAGGTCGTCTTTTTCGCCGTTGGGTTTGAGACTACCGCTCCGGCGAACGCCATGGCCGTCTGGCAGGCCTGCCGCGAGGGCCTGACAAATTTCTCGATGCTTGCCTCGCACGTGCTCGTGCCTCCGGCCATCCGCGCGCTCTTGAGCTCGCCGCGCAATCGCGTGCAGGGTTTCGTCGGTCCGGGGCACGTCTGCACCGTGATGGGCTATCGCGAGTACGAAGAACTCATCCGCGATTTCCACATTCCCATCGTCGTTGGCGGTTTCGAGCCTCTGGACTTGTTGGAAGCGATTCTGATGCTCGTCGTGCAGCTTGAAGAAGGGCGCGCCGAAGTGGAAAACCAGTACGTCCGCTCGGTCACGTGCGAAGGAAACCTGCTCGCTCAGCGGGTGCTCGCCGAAGTCTTCGAAGTGTGCGACCGCAAATGGCGCGGCATCGGCGGCATCCCGGAAAGCGGCCTGCGCCTGCGCGAGGGATACGCGGATTTCGATGCCGACCGGATTTTTGGCACCGAAGGAGTGACGGCGGAAGAACCGGCGGAATGCATCAGCGCCGAAGTGCTGCAAGGGCTGAAGAAGCCCACCGACTGCTCCGCGTTCGGGACGCGCTGCACGCCTGAAAATCCGCTCGGCGCGCCGATGGTTTCTTCCGAAGGCGCCTGCGCCGCCTACTACCGCTACCGCCGCCACGACGTGGCGCTGACGCAAATTCGCTGATGGAAAGTCACTGATGTTCTCGCAAACGAAACTCGACGTCGCGCTCCAATGCCCGGTCCCACTCGCCGCCGGAGACACGATTCTTCTGGGCCACGGCAGCGGCGGCCGCATGAGCGCTGATCTGCTCCGCAGCGTGCTTCTTCCGGCGCTGAGAAATCCCGCGCTGGATCGCCTTGACGATCAGGCCATCGTCGATGTCGGCGCGTCCCGCATCGCTTTCACCACGGACTCGTTCGTCGTAAAGCCGCTGTTTTTTCCGGGAGGCGATATCGGAACGCTCGCCGTCAACGGCACGGTCAACGACTTGGCGATGGGCGGCGCTTCGCCGCTGTTTCTGAGCCTGGCGCTGATTCTGGAAGAAGGGCTTCCGCTTGATGTGCTTCGCCGCGTGATGGAATCGATTCGCGTGGCCGCTGCGATTGCGGGAGTCACCGTCGTCACCGGCGACACGAAAGTGGTCGAGAAGGGAAGTGGTGACGGATTGTTCGTCAACACTTCGGGCATCGGGCTGGTTCCACACGGCGTGCGCCTCTCGGCCGACCAGGCGCGTCCCGGCGATTGCGTCCTTCTCAGCGGAACGATTGGCGACCACGGCATCACGATTCTTTCGCAGCGCGAAGGCCTCGAATTTGAAAGCGCCGTGGCGAGCGACACCGCAGCGCTTCACACGCTCGTCGCCGCCATGCTCGCCGCCGCCTCCCGCGTGCGTTGCCTGCGCGATCCCACTCGCGGAGGACTCTCGAGTTCCTTGAACGAAATTGCCGATCGCTCGCGCGTCGGCATCGAGCTCGAAGAAAATGTCATCCCCGTTCGCGAGGAAGTTCGCGGCGCCTGCGAAATGCTCGGCCTCGACCCGCTATATGTGGCCAACGAGGGAAAACTGATAGCCATCGTCGCCCCGGACTCCGCTGAAGGGGTTCTTGAAGCGATGCGCCGCCATCCGCTTGGTGCCGCCGCGCAGAGAATCGGAATGGTCACGGACGCGCATCCCGGAATGGTCACTCTACGCACGCGGCTGGGCACTTCGCGAATCGTCGATCTTCTCTCGGGCGACCAGTTGCCCCGTATCTGCTGAGGACGCACCGATGCATGAGATGGGCATTGCCAATTCGATTCTCGACGCGGTGCGCGCGGAAACGCGCCGATTTCCCGGCGACCATATCAGCAAGGTCGGCGTGAAGATTGGCGAACTTGCGGGTGTCGATCCCGATTCCATGAGCTTCTGCTTTGAAGTCTTGGTGCGCGGGACGGACCTTGAGCCTCTCATCCTCGAAATCGAATACTGCCCGCGCAGCTATCGGTGCCGTTACTGCGGCGGGGCCTGCTCTGCGCCGGTCGATGATTTGACATGCACATTTTGCGGCGCGCCCGGCTTGCAATTTGCGGCGGGCGACGAATTGAACCTGTCTTACCTGGAGGTGGAAGATGGAACGCGTGCCGCTGGAGCGTAAAGTCCTGAGCGAAAATGACCGCA
>Ga0335073_10002294_pt1 | contig 26143 bp, 22 predicted proteins | sample Lox_Sample_22_FD_207093 | JGI IMG/M metagenome (GOLD analysis project Ga0335073, IMG submission 207093) | Soil microbial communities from Loxahatchee National Wildlife Refuge, Florida, United States - Lox_Sample_2.2 | ecosystem: Environmental > Terrestrial > Soil > Wetlands | place: USA...
TCTTCCATCGCTTGACGCGCGCTCCCGGTCGTTTTGCCGTCCATGAAATATTCCTGGATGATGTGCGACCCGATGTTGCTGGTCATAATGACGATTGTGTTTTTGAAATCCACCGTGCGTCCCTGGCCGTCGGTGAGGCGGCCGTCGTCGAGCACTTGCAAAAGCACATTGAAGACGTCATGGTGCGCCTTTTCGATCTCGTCAAACAACACGACCGAATACGGCCGCCGCCGCACGGCTTCGCTCAATTGGCCGCCTTCCTCATAACCCACGTACCCGGGCGGCGCGCCGATGAGCCGCGCGACCGTGTGTTTTTCCATATATTCGCTCATGTCAATCCGCACCATGGCATTTTCGTCATCAAACAAAAACTCCGCCAGCGCGCGGGCCGTCTCGGTCTTGCCCACGCCGGTCGGCCCGAGAAAAATGAACGAGCCAATGGGCCGATTGGGGTCCTGCAATCCGCTCCGCGCCCGTCGAACTGCGTCCGACACCGCCTTAATGGCTGCTTTCTGGCCGATAACGCGTTGACTGAGCCGTTCCTCCATCTTCACCAGCTTTTGCCGTTCGCCTTCGAGCATCCGTGACACCGGGATGTGCGTCCATGATGCGACCACTTTGGCAATGTCCTCGTCGGTCACTTCCTGCCGCAACAACGTGGCACGCGTCTGCTGGGCCGATTGTTTTTCAATCGCAGCCAATTTCTTCTCCAGCTCGGGAATTTTTCCGTATTGAATTTCCGCAGACCGCGTCAAATCGCCCTTGCGCTGCGCCTGTTCCAGTTCAATGCGCGCCTGCTCAAGTTGCGATTGCACGACACTCACGGCGTTGACCGCGGCTTTTTCATTCTGCCACTGCGCCGCGAGCGCCTTGGACCTCTCCTTCAAGTTCGCGATGTCGGCGTCCAGCCGTTTCAATCGCTCTTTACTGGCCGGATCTTTTTCCTTGGCCAGGGACGTCCGTTCGATTTCCAGTTGCAAAATTTGCCGGTCAAGCTGGTCCAGCTCCGTGGGTTTGGAATCCAGTTCCATCTTAATGCGCGAAGCCGCTTCATCCACCAGGTCAATCGCTTTGTCCGGCAAAAACCGGTCGGTGATGTAGCGTTGCGATAGCTGCGCCGCGGCGACCAGGGCGGAATCCTGGATTCGCACGCCGTGATGCACTTCATAACGCTCCTTGAGCCCGCGCAAAATGGCGATGGTGGCTTCCACGCTGGGCTCGCTCACCATGACCGGCTGGAAACGCCGCTCCAGCGCCGGGTCCTTTTCGATGTGTTTGCGGTATTCATCCAGCGTGGTCGCGCCCACGCACCGCAATTCGCCGCGCGCAAGCTGCGGTTTCATGATATTGGCCGCATCCGTGGCGCCTTCGGCCGCGCCCGCGCCCACCAATGTGTGCAGCTCGTCTATGAATAGAATGATTTTGCCTTCAGCGGACACGATTTCCTTCAGAAACGCCTTAAGCCGGTCTTCAAATTCGCCCCGATATTTCGCGCCCGCGATCATGGCCCCCAGGTCCATCGCCACGAGCCGTTTGTTCTTCAGCGATTCCGGCACGTCCCCGCTCACGATGCGCCGCGCCAGGCCCTCGGCAATGGCGGTCTTGCCTACGCCGGGTTCGCCGATGAGCACCGGATTATTTTTGGTGCGACGCGTGAGCACCTGCATCACGCGCCGGATTTCCTCGTCGCGTCCGATGACCGGGTCAATTTTCCCCTGCCGCGCCAGCGCCGTCAGGTCCCGTCCGTACTTTTCCAATGCCTGGAATTTGTCTTCGGGAGTGGCATCCGTCACGCGCTGGTTGCCGCGCAATTCCGCGAGCATCCGCAACACCTGATCGCGTTTCAAACCGTGCTTTTGAAAAATCTTCTTCAGCGAAGAACCGCCCGCGTCTATCAATCCCAATAGCAGGTGCTCGGTGCTTACGTAATCGTCCTTGAGCCTGGTTGCTTCGGATTGGGCAGCATCGAGGATTTTCTTGAAGGTGTTGCCGGCGAAGACGTCACCGCCCTGCACTTTATGACGCCGCGCCAATTCGCTTTCCAGGTCCGCTTTGAACCGGTCGCCGGGCACGCCCACGCGCTGGAGCAAATCCGGAATGAGACTGTCCGTCTGCGAAATCAGCGCCAGCGCCAGATGTTCGCCGTCCAGTTCCTGATGCTCAAAACTGCGCGCAATATTCTGCGCCTCCTGCAAAGCCTCCTGCGATTTGATTGTCAGTTTCTCAAGCTGCATAGGAAGGAACCTACTGTAAAACAGGCGGGAGGTAAATGGCTGGGCAAGGATACAAATCCCCGAAGATCGAACGCCGAACGCCAGCATCGAACCCCGGCGGCTGAACGGTTGAGATGTAGAATATTCAGAGCCCCGAAAGCCTTCGGGGCTGCGACGCTAAGAGGTGCGCTACACATTTTCTTTGTGTAAGGAAGTAAACGTAAGCGAGCCGCCAACCGAGGCAAAAAAGGCGCATTTTATTGGGGAATCCGAGATTTTCGAGGGGTCTGCCGGGTGTAAACGGCACGGCCGGGCACGGAAATCTTTTTTTGGCGGTTTTCTACAAATACATCAGTCTAACGGGCTTTGGCCACCGAACAACGAATGACGAGCCCCTGGAATCGGCTTGCTCCTTCATTTCGCCGCCATATAATGGGTATTCAGTCGGTTGCCAACGTAGCTCAGTTGGTAGAGCAGCGCTTTCGTAAAGCGCGGGTCGCTGGTTCAAGTCCAGTCGTTGGCTCCATTTTCCATTGCGGATTGGCGAATGCGGAATGCGGAATTAGACCCCACCTTCGCCAGCACGGTATGGAAAGCACAATACAGCAACTCGGCCATGGCGACTACGACATGCTGTTCGGCCATTACCGCACGCTGATGACCAAGGATGAAGCGGAGAAGATTTTCAGCCTCACTCCGGATACTGTTTTGAAGGCCGCCTAGCCGAAATCACTAAAAACAGCAACGTATATGCATTGACGCCAAGTGAAGCCGTCGTCAGCCAAACTCCCTCACGATTTCCACACCACCCAAACATGAGAAGCATGTCGAGAAGGCATAACGCGGTTATCAACATGAGGACGAACATAATGCGCCGCGCCCATGTGCGGCCAAAAAAGAAACCAATGCTTATACCGACGCAAACCGCGGAACATGCGAGGGCTTCAACGAAATGCAGGAGTCCCGTGGCAGAAAAATTTGTCGCCACACCCATGACCGGAGTTAAACCGAATAGCGTCCAGAACGTACCGAGCACTCGATGGTGCCATACCACGGCCGGGTAAGATTTGGCTCCAGTGCTCATGCACGACTCATTGTTACGGCTTGCGTTGGATCATCGCAAATCATAATCCGTGACCCTTAGAGCCTTGGCGCTGCTGCTTTCCCGGTCATAATTATCATTTGCGGGGGCATCGGCTTTGTAATTGGTTGCTTCCGGAGGCCAAAGTAGCGTGTCCCAAAATATTCACAAAGATTCCAAAATGTACCACCACCAAGGCAAAGCTATCTTGACGGAAGGGAGACAGTGTCGTCCCAAATCAAAAAAGTGACGAAACGATGATAAACAAATAAAACGAATTCGCCTTGCAGCAGTCGGGGCAGGTATCATTTCTCTGAAGCTGTTATTTGATAATTTGTCGTTCCATCGCACAGGTTGGATGTTGTTCAATTTAGTAATCGCTTGCATTCTTTTTGGATTAGCTATTTCCCGCTGGAAAACATCTTGAATTTCAAATTAAGACACTACCCACCTGTTAATGTCCTGGCGACAGGCGTGCCACGAAATGCGAAATCGCGGCTCCATGGGCGATTGGAAATACTAATGCCGCGGTTGGGCCGAAGGCGATCGTAAACCGCATTTAGCTTTTCGGATTACTGCCCGTCTGGCAGGGATTTGGAAATACGACTATGTCCTAAGGACCTTTCGGATAGACCTTCACATATGGTATCTCTACCTTGCCATCCTTCACTGGAAACTGGGCATCGACGCAGGTCAGAACCATATGGAAGAAACCTCCACTTGATTGGTAGTAGCAATCCAGGAACCTCATATTATCGATTTCATTCGTGCGCCATGAGCAGGTAAATGCGTGTTTGGTCATAATGCTCTGGGCCGTCGCAACTGGCGTCCCCGACGGAACCCATCGCTGGATTTGGGAAGCTGCCTGCTGCGGGTCCCCGTCGAAAACCTCGCGACTTGCGCAACCATTGGCCGCAAGCAGCAAAATAATGGCAAAGCGTTTCATTTAGATTGGCGCTTTAGGTAGCCGCACAGTTCACCCGTCGGGCTAATCGGTGATCCTGACATGACTCCTACGAAAATCCAGCCCTGTTTCTTGTACACCGCATCAGCTTGGCTGGGAACAAGAACCAAATTTTCGTCGCTATAGTACGCGCCTGGCGATGCGGCGTGCCGCAGGCGGCCAATAGCAGTACGTTAACTATGGATGCAACTGCGATCAACGTTTTCACGCTCTTAGATCAAACACCATTTCTTGCGGTGAGTTTCGTTCTGATTGGTGGCTGTTCCTTTGGCAAGCACTGCCGGTTATTGTACTGGTCACTGCCGATGCCAAGGAACATCAAGCCCGATTGCCCAAGGACACTCTGGTCGCGGTTTTTTGCACCCGGCAAACAGTCCCTCCATCAACCCAGTAATCCGACGGCGCTTAATGTCACGGATCGGGCATGATATCATGCTTCCTCCGGTCCGGACGGCTTGAAATCTGCCAACTGTTCTGGCATACTTTGGGTATGACGCTGGAACTGCCAGAAATGGAAACGACAAATTTGACACCAGCCGAACTGCGATTGGAGCTGGCATGTGCGCTTTACGCTCGCGGCAGAATCAGGGCCGTCACCGGCTCACATCTGGCCGATTTGGATTTGATCAGTTTCCAGGGCGCGCTCAAGGAACGCGGCATCCCTCGTAACTACTCGCTCGAAGACCTTCACGACGATTTGGATGCGCTGAAAAAGCTCTTTCCCGCGTGACCGTCATCGCCCCGATTTTCGATCAGCTTGAACAGAAAGCCAATTTTTGGCTTGCGCTAAACATCCGAGCCGAAGCATTACGCTCAGTCGGCGAAGCTGACCAAGGATGAAGCGGAGAAGATCTTTGCGCTTGCTCCTGAGCTGTTTTGGATAGTTAATGCCTGGTCGCCGCAATTGGCAGCGCGTCGTTGTATGTCACGGACACCTCCGTATCATCGAGCCGGGTGATGACTATCCCCGCCTGCTTGATCAGGGCCTCTTCAAAAAGTTTCATTCCCTCACTTTTCGACATCGGCTTGGAACGGCGAAGGTAAATAGGTCGATGGACCTGGCGGACGCGCGAATCCTCGATCAAAGTAAGTCCCGACATTCGGCGATAAACGTCCAGCACCTGAATTGGTGTGGCACCGTCAAAATTGATCGTCATTTTCAATGCTTGTGCGGGAGCGGAATGTGCCGACAGAAAGAGACCGATCATTATGGAGAGATATATTTTCTTCATCTTTTTTCCCGCTGTTATTATCATTGCTTCAGTCTCGCGTTGAGACCATGCGATGTAAACACCATTTCTTACGCGGAGTTTCACTCTAACGACTCATTCCTCCCGGGGTTGCTCCCGGTTTGTCGTCCTTTAGCATCCCATCGTCGGTTGTTGTAATGGTGACTGCCAATCCCAGGGAACCCAAAAGGCTATGGGACGGTGCCTGTCGGCGACAGCGAGGACACCGTTAAATGGTGCGATAAAATTAACACCGACATAAATTCCACCGGCGCAGAAAATAGGCGCTAAAACAAAGTCAATGAATAGCGGGTTCACATCACTGGTTCTTTCCGCGGGTTTCCAGATGAAACTTGTGAAGGGCGCGATGGAAAATCGGCGCGAGCAGTAGTGTGACGATCGTCACGAAGATCAGCCCGCAGAACAGGGCGTAACATCCGGCAAATATTTTCCCCGCGGATGTGCTCAAATTTCCCAGAGGCCCCATGCCGGCCAGAATCATTGAGGCATTGGCAAAAGCGTCCACCCAACTCATTCCTTCCAGGAAATGGTAACCGCTCATCCCTATCACGAGCGTGGCAGCGGAGATGCCCGCGCTCAACAGCACGCATCGCTGCATTCGGAGAATGAATGCCTTGCGCGGCAATAATGGGCTGCTTTTGTGTTCGAACATGAAGCGGACTTTAATCGTTCTCGCGCCGATGCAAAAGTTCGTTTTGGTGGCCGTGGATGTCCACGGAGGCAGCGCCGCTTGCATTCACTTGCCGAGGCTCGCTCTCCCTTGCGCTATTATCGGTCACCTCCCCATGAACCGCTTAGTGGGGCGGGCGTCTCGCCTGCCCGGTTCATGGCACCGATGCATGATTTGGGAATCATTGAAACTCCATGAACCGTGTCCTGAGCGCGCCTGTGTCCCGCTCGAAGCAGGACCAGCCACGGCAGCGGGAACTTCACCATCGATGCTGAAAAATGCGATCGTCCTTTCCCGGCGTGCTGCGGCTGCCCCGAACGCTCTCGGGGACAGCCGCGCTCCGTTAGCCAGCCAGTTCATCATTCAGTCGAAAAGCCCTTCGTTTCCATTCGAGCCTCAAAAATCTTCAAATTCCCCAGCAAATCGAAAGATTTCCGCTTCGTTTCTTCGTTGCATTCCCTAGGCCCAAAAAATGTGTCAAGGCTCCGCCTTCGGCCGGGCGCTCCTGCTCATTCAGGCAACGCATGGCATTTACCGGTTGAGGGGTTCAATGCGCGAAAGGCCCTTGGAGAAATCTTATCAGGGCTTTCGATTTGCGGCTTCGATATATTATTATCCCGGTAATGCAGAAACTGCCGCGTGATTTTTACGACCGCAAAACCATTACGGTCGCCCGCGACTTGCTCGGGAAATGGTTGGTGCACGTGAGCGACGGAATCGAACGCATCGGCAAGATTGTGGAAACGGAAGCGTACCTGGGCCCGCACGATCTGGCGGCGCACTCATCGCGTGGATTGACTCCCCGGACCAAAATCATGTTCGGGCCGCCCGGTCATGCTTACGTCTATTTTATTTATGGGATGTATTTTTGCATGAACGTCGTAACCGAACCCGAAGGTCATGCTTCCGCCGTTTTGCTGCGGGCCATCGAGCCGGTGAAAAACGTTCACGAGCGCGGAAACGGCCCGGGCCTTCTCTGCCGAACGATGAAGATTGACAAGCGGTTGAACGGCCATGACTTGTTGAGCGATGATTTCTTTATCGCCGCGCCGGCCAGCGCTGAAGTGTTTAAGACCATCAAAGGCCCGCGCATCGGCGTGGATTACGCCAAACATTGGGCGCGCCGCCACCTGCGGTTTTACATCAAGGGCAATCCTTCCGTCTCACGACAGAGATAAAATGAAATACCACACGCGCTTGCTTGCGCGTGTGGTTTTGAAATTCGCGGACCGGGGAAGAAATTCCGCAATCCGCATACTGCAATCCGCTAATGAAATTAGTGGCGACCGCGTCCACCGCTGAATTCGCGGCGACCTCCGCCTCCGCCAAATTCGCGACGTCCGCCTCCTCCGCCGCCGCCCGAGCGCTCTTCGCGAGGGCGTGCGATGTTGACAGTGATGGCGCGTCCGCCCAATTGCGCGCCGTTCATGGCGGAAATGGCTTTTTGCGCCTCTTCTTCACTACTCATGGTTACGAAGCCAAAGCCACGGGGGCGTTGGGTGGTCCGATCCATCATTAGGTTGGTTTCTGTGACTGTTCCGTGCGCGGCAAACGCGTCGTTCAGGTCGTTCTCAGTGGTGTTGAAGGAAAGATTTCCTACAAACAATTTATTATTCATGTGATGTTAACAACTCCTTGATGCCGCTCCCAAGACTGTTTCCGACTATCGGATTTCAAATCATCACTGAACACTTGTTCACTTGAAGATTCACCATGTTTTGGCAGCTACTTAGCTATCCAGCAGGCACACCAGCATCGCCCTTCCCGCGGAAATAGGCAAGAAGATTTTAAATTTTTTTCGCCGCGACATTTTGGCGCGAAAATGCATTCCATAAGACGTGCTTGTGGCCCGGTGCCAGGACGGCTTGCCGTCTTTTCACGCCGGACGTCCCGGCGTCCATTTAACCCCCTGCCATCGCGCCTATTATCAGAAACGGTTCAGATCCGTCCGCCACTGCCGGGGGCACGCGACTGTCCGCCGGTTCCAATGAAATATCCTCTTTGCACGCGAAAAATCGAATAAATGGCCGCCGCTTCAACGTTTCATGATCGCGGATCGTTCCCCGGAGGACGGGATACCGTCCCTCAAGCGCCGATAGAACGGCGCCTATCGTTATCGGCTCTGGAACTTCCAATTGAACTTCCCCGGATACGCGCGCCAGATTACGCAAATGAAATGGAAGCTCGACCCGGATCATGGCAGCGTCTGCGTTTCAACTGAGTAGACTGGCGGCAGGTCGCGAACAATCGGATTCCAACTATCCCCTCCGTCGGCCGAGGCATACACTTGGCCGCCGGTCGTCCCAAAATAGACGCCGCAGGGATCGAACGAATCCACAGCCATGGCGTCGCGAAGAACGTTCACATAACAATCCTGCTGCGGCAGGCCGCGTGTGAGTGCTTCCCATTCATTTCCTCCAGTTTTACTCCGATACACCCGCAATTTGCCATCCGGCGGATAATGTTCGGCGTCGCTTTTAATCGGAACCACAAAAATAGTTTCCGGTTCATGCGCATGAACATCAATCGGAAACCCAAAATCGGAAGGCAAATTTCCACTCACTTCGGTCCATTGGCCGCCGGCATCGTTTGTCCGCATTACGTCCCAATGCTTTTGCATGTACAAGACTTCTGGTCGCGACGGATGCATGGCGATGCGATGGACGCAATGACCCACTTCTGCGTCCGGATCAGGCAATTCGAATTGCGACTTGAGACCACGATTAATGGGTTTCCAGGTTTTCCCATCATCGTCGCTTCGAAACGCGCCCGCGGCGGAAATGGCCACGTAAATGCGATTGGCGTTTTTGCGGTCCAGCAAGATGGTGTGCACGGCCATTCCGCCCGCGCCCGGCTGCCACAGTTGGCCCTTGGCCTTGCGCAGGCCTGCCAATTCTTTCCACGTTTTGCCGCCATCGGTCGTTTTAAAAATCGCTGCGTCCTCGGCGCCGGCAAACGCCGTGTCCGGGTCCGTAAGCGAAGGCTCGAGGTGCCATATCCGCTTGAACTCCCACGGATGTTGCGTGCCGTCGTACCATTTGTGCGTCCCGGCGTCGCCTTCGTAGACAAACTTATTGCTTTCGCCTTTGGGAAAGCCGCCGGGCCCTGTCAATTCCTCCGGACTGCTGCCGGGAGTGTTCCATGTCTTTCCGCCATCGTCCGAGCGTTGGATAATTTGCCCGAACCAGCCGCTGCTTTGAGAGGCGTAAATGCGGTTGGGATCTGCCGATGAACCTTTGAGATGATAAATTTCCCATCCGGCAAAGTGCGGACCGCCGACCGTCCAATTTTTGCGCTTGCCATCTGATGTCAGGATGAACGCGCCCTTTTTCGTTCCGACCAACACGCGAATCTTGCTCATGGTATTTCCTTTGGTTGATTTTTCGCTTCGTTCAATGGTATGACGAACCAGCAGGGAAGATTAGGACAAAATTCTATCAATTCTTCCTCGGATCACTCAGCCCGCCCGTCACCTGAAACCGCGCCATGTCGCCCTGCCCGCGAATTCCGGGCATAATCATCGCCAGGCCGGTGTCCTCGTCCTCAAAATAAAAGAACAGCACGATGCGTCCGTCCGCCCTGGCGTTGCCGTGGACGAATCGGTGTTCGCGGAGATAGGAAACAAGCGTGCCTTCCAGTTCAACCCGCCGGCCAAGCGATTCTGAAACGACCTTGCCAAGCACCGCGACCAAATGCGGCATCGTCTCGCAATCGGATGCGCGGACGAATTCCTTGTCGCCGGCAAACTCTTCCAGGAAGTAATGCACAGCCAACTCGTAGTCCGTCGGATGCAACATCCGTTGCTTCAGGACCTCAAGATGATGCGGAAAATTTTCTGACGCCGAGTTCATTAATTGGAGGATGAATGAAGCCGATGCGAAATACCAGTGCAAGTTCGTGTGGTGGCGACAAGCGCGGATGTCCCCGAAAGCATTCGGGGCAGCCGCAGCACGCCGAGAGGAAGAGAGCCCGCATTTCCTGGAATCGGCTGTGTAATTCTCGCTGCTGCGGCTGGTCTATCGACACAGCCGCGCTCCGAGGCAGACACCCCGCCGCGTTCCATCATTGACCCAGACTCGCGGCGACGAGCCGTCGCCGCTCTCATTTCGACTCAAGCCGCGCCGTCCATGGCATCAAATCCCGGACGGACGAATGAGCGCGCTTTTGGAAATAATTTTTCTGTTTCGCGCCGGATCGCCGCAAGTTGCGCCTGCAAGTCCAGAACGCTGTCACCATCCGCGCCGAGCGCTTCTCGGAGGCCTGACCCAATCAGGCTTTTGTATATACTTCCGCACCCTTCTCCACAAACTCTTTTGCCTTCTCTTCCATCCCACGCTTCAGCGCTTCTTCCTCGGTGACACCTTGCTCCGCGGCAAATTTGCGGACATCCTCAGTAATCTTCATCGAGCAAAAATGCGGGCCGCACATGGAACAAAAATGCGCTGATTTGGCTCCTTCCTGCGGCAAGGTTTGGTCGTGGAATTCCCGAGCGGTTTCCGGGTCAAGTGACAGGTTGAACTGGTCTTCCCAGCGGAATTCAAATCGCGCCTTGGACAGCGCATTGTCACGGTATTGCGCGCCCGGATGGCCCTTGGCCAAATCGGCGGCATGCGCGGCGATTTTGTATGCGATGACGCCGTCTTTGACGTCCTTTTTGTTCGGCAAACCCAGGTGCTCCTTTGGCGTCACGTAGCACAGCATCGCGCAGCCGTACCAGCCGATCATGGCCGCGCCGATGGCGCTCGTCATATGGTCGTAGCCCGGGGCGATATCCGTCGTGAGCGGTCCAAGCGTGTAGAATGGCGCTTCATGGCACCACTCAAGTTGTTTGGCCATATTTTCCTCGATGAGATGCATCGGAACATGTCCCGGGCCTTCGTTCATCACTTGCACGCCGCGCGCCCAGGCGCGTTCCGTGAGTTCACCTTGCGTTTTCAATTCGCCAAATTGGGCCTCGTCATTGGCGTCGGCAATGGAGCCGGGACGCAGGCCGTCGCCAATGGAAAACGAGACGTCGAATGCTGCCATGATTTCGCAGATGTCGTCCCAGTGCGTATAAAGGAAATTTTCCTTGTGATGCGCCAGGCACCATTTGGCCATGATGCTGCCGCCGCGTGAAACAATGCCCGTCATTCGCCGCGCCGTGAGCGGAACAAACCTCAACAGCACGCCCGCGTGAATTGTAAAATAGTCCACGCCCTGTTCCGCCTGCTCGACGAGCGTGTCGCGGAAAATCTCCCACGTCAATTCCTCGGCTTTGCCGCCGACTTTTTCCAGCGCCTGGTAAATGGGCACCGTACCGATGGGCACCAGAGAGTTGCGCAAAATCCATTCCCGCGTGGCGTGAATATTTTTGCCCGTGGACAAATCCATGACGGTATCCGCCCCCCATTTTGTCGCCCAACGCATTTTCTCCACTTCCTCTTCAATGCTCGACGCCACGGCGCTGTTGCCGATGTTGGCGTTGATTTTCACGAGGAAATTGCGGCCGATAATCATCGGTTCCAATTCAGGATGATTGATGTTCGACGGAATGATGGCGCGTCCCGCAGCCACTTCAGCCCGGACAAACTCAGGGGTAATCTCTTTTGGAATCCGCTGCGGGAACCGGGAAAACACCGACGGGGCGATAGAATTACCCTGGGCAGATCCGGCATGTTGTTTGTCCAGGTCATTGCGCACGATGTCGCTGGCCAGGTCGGCAATTTTGGCCGCGCGCATGTTTTCACGAATGGCGATAAACTCCATTTCGGGAGTGATGACACCCGCGCGGGCGTAGGCAAGCTGCGTGACGGCTTTCCCATTCTTTGAACGCAGCGGCTTGCGTTTTTCGCCGGTAAATTCGATGGGCAATGCCGTGGAATCCACGGGCACCGGTCGGCGAACTATTCGCGAATAGCCGTTATCCTGCGGCGTTACCGGGCGGCCTTCATATTCCTCAACATCTCCGCGCCCAAAAATCCAGTGTTGGCGCAAAGGCGGCAGGCCGCGCGTTACGCTGCCGGTGAAATCCGGGTCGCCCCACGGGCCGCTGGCATCATAAACCCGCACGGGTTCATTGGCCTCAATTTGGCCGTTGAAAGTCTTTGTTGGCGAGAGCGCAATTTCGCGCATGGGCACGCGGACGTCCGGGTGAATAGTGCCGCTGACATACACCTTTTTTGAATTGGGAAGTTGTTCGCTGCTATGCGGCTCGAACGAGTCTTTGGATGCAATCATAATTCAGTTTTTGGCGCGAAGAGCCCGGAGAGATGTTCCTTGCGCCGGCATTATCCGGTTCAAGTTAACGGGTCATCGACGCTTTCGCGTTGAACTCTCAGCGCCCCGCTCTTTCTTAAATGCTCAACCGATCTAACGGGCTAACAGAAAGGGCTGGGTTTGGCTCCCCGATGGATGGAAAGTTAGGCCTCCAAAGCGACGGCGTCAAGCGCGGGCGGGCTGAATTATGGGCTTCAGGATGAATGGGCGGATAATTGGTAAAATGGATTTTTTGGCGAGAGACGAAGTGAATGTAACGAGAAATTGACAAGTTCAGCCGTAACCTTTTTGCTTCAGAAAAGTCTATCGTGTATTTATGAGCTTAAGAAATTCTTTCATCCGTGTGCAAATTGCAACGGCCATCGTAGTGGCCTTTTCAACCTGGCAGGCACGGCCCGAGAATCCCGTTCGCCCGGCGGACGTCGACGTCAAAGACCCCGGCCTGCGCCAAACTCCGAACTTGAGCCCGAACAAAAATTTGCTCTTCAATGGCTGGGGTGTCACGCCGGCCGGCGACGCCGTGAACATCAGCGATATGCCGCTGAAGATGGTCATTGCGCCGGACAATAACGTATTACTGGCGGTCAGCGCCGGCTTTAACGACACAGGCTTAAGTTTGTTGGATCTCCACACGAAGACGGTCAAACAATTTATCCCCTTGCCGGAAGTTTGGAATGGATTGGCTTTCAGCCACGACGGTCGGCGGATATTCGTTTCAGGGGCGACTCCGGCAAAATCTATGTCTTCAACTACAAAAATGAAACGGCCACGCCGTCGGAAACACTAAGGCCGTTGAAGCGGTCATCGGACGAGCCGGACATTTTCCTGGCAGGTATGGCTGTCAGTCCCAAAACCGGCAAACTGTACGTGTGCAATGAAGGCGGCGACGAAATTTGGGTCCTCAACGAGACGACGCTCGCTCTCGAAACAACGGTGCCGGTTGGGGAACATCCGCATTCCTGCGTCCTGGGCGCTGACCATCGCCATCTGTATGTGAGCAACTGGGGCGGCCGCAGTGTCAGTGTGGTGGACGTGAAAACCAATCGTCGCGTCCGCGACATTCCGGTGGGATTGCGGCCCAATGATATGGCCTTGGCGCCTGACGGCCGCCTGTTTGTGGCGTGCAGTGGGGACAACACCGTTCATGTGATCCAAACGCAGGCGTTGGAAGCCGAAGCCGCAGGCGCGAGCCCGTCGCGGCGATTGCCCGATGACAGCCGCGAGATAATTTCCACTTCGCTCTATGAAGAGTCGCCCGAAGGCAGCACGCCGGACGCAGTGGCAGTTTCGCCAGACGGCAAAACGTTATTTGTTGCCAATGCGGACAACAACGATGTCATGGTCGTAGACATTTCGGACGCGCTGTCCGATGACGCGCGACAAAATGGCGAGTCGGTATCCGTCGTCAACGGATTCATTCCTGTCGGCTGGTATCCAACGGCAATTCTTGTGAGCCCCGACAATCAGACGTTGTTGGTGGGCAATGGCAAAGGGCTGGCATCCCGTCCAAATTATCCGCCATCGACGCATTCGCCGGTGAAGCTGGTCCGGCCGCCGGCCTTTGATTACATCCCGCGATTATTTCAAGGCTCGGTTTCGTTTATCGGCCGGCCGGACCCGGAGCAAATGGCAAAGTACACCGAACAGGTCCGCCTCAATTCCCCCTACACGCCCGACGAACTGCGCCAGGCGCCGATTGCCAGCCACAGTGTGATTCCCGACCAGGTCGGCCGGCCCTGTCCCATCAAGCATGTCCTTTACATCATCAAGGAAAATCGCACATACGACGAAGTTTTCGGCGATATGACCGACGCCCGGGGCCGTCGATTGGGCAATGGAGATCCGAACCTGGCTATTTACGGTGAGGCCGTCTCACCAAATCATCACCAATTGGCGCGCGATTACGTGTTGTTTGACAACTTATACTGCAACAGCGAAGTGAGCGTGGATGGCCACAGCTGGTGCGATGCCGCCATCGCCACCGATTTCAATCAGCGTTCCTGGATCATCTCTTATTCCGGCCATGGACATTTGCCGGGCAATGAGGAAATGGAAACGCCATCGGCAGGATATCTCTGGGACCTTTGCCGCCGCCACGGCATCAGTTACAAGACATACGGCGAAGGCTCCAGGATGGTCCCATCCGCCGACCGCGGCCGGTGGACAGGCGCTCGCGATATGGACAAAGTCGGATGGTGGATCAGCGATCTTCACAAGGCCGAAAAGACCGGGAACCTGCCGCAATTCATGATCATGTCGCTGGGCGAAGACCATACCAAGGGAACGACTCCCGGGGCGTTTACGCCGGATGCGAGCGTCGCCAGCAACGACCTGGGCCTGGGGCGATTGGTCGAGGCGGCTTCGAAGAGCCGCTTTTGGAAGGATATGGCAATCTTCGTAATCGAAGACGATGCGCAGAATGGTCCCGATCATGTGGATGCACATCGGACCGCCGGCCTGGTCATCAGCCCCTACTGCAAGCAGGGCACCGTGGATAGCACATTATATACGACCGCAAGCATGGTTCGAACCATCGAATTGATATTGGGCCTGCCGCCCCTGACTCAATATGACGCCGGTGCAACGCCGATGTTTAACTGTTTTGGCACCACTGCCCGCCTGGTTGCATATGACCCGATCATGCCTAAACTCGACCTTTACGCGCGGAATACGAAGCACTCTCCCGGCGCGCAAGCATCTGCAAAGATGGATTTCCGAGAATATGATCATGCTCCCGAAGAAGCGTTGAACCGCATTTTATGGGAAGACGCCAGGGGCCCGGATGTTCCATATCCAACGCCGATTCATCGCGCGGTTTTCACGAGCCCGGTCGCTCTCAATACTCCCTGAAGATTTCGGATGAATGAAGTTCGGGCAGCGGTGGCAGGGCCACTGGAGACATTTCGCAGTTGTCAGAATGCCGAATCGTGCGAATGTTCAAAAGAAGCCATGCGCATAACTGGAATAAAGGTTGATAAACAAGCATGCCCGATCACCGGCGGAGAAGCCAATATTGACGCGAAAACGCCGCCAGGGGCTTTGTCCGAATTCTATTGCGCGTTCAACAAGCGTGACCTTGCGTTGATGGAACAAAATTGGCTCCCCTCACCCGACATCTCGATGGATAGCCCCCTTGGCCAATGCCGCCGCGGCTGGCCCGAAATTCGCGAAGTCTTTCAACGGATTTTTGCGAGCGCCCCTTCCCTCCGCGTCGAATTTTATGACTATGTGATCAATGAATTCGGCGCGGTATTTCTGGCCGTTGGCCGCGAGCGAAAGACGTTGCAATCGGCACATTCAACTTTGGAAGTGCGGATGCGGACCAGCCGGCTCTATGCGTTTCAGGAAGGCCGATGGTGGCAATTCCATCATCACGCTTCGATAGACGACCCGGGCGTTCTCAAGCTCTACCGGGCGGCGATTTTGTAGACCGTTGGCGGTCAGGATACGCCCGTTCGGTGCCCACGCTTTAGCGTGTTCTTGGGGGGGGGAATTACCGGAGCACGCTAAAGCGTGTACACGAAGCTCAAAAAAGGCTGGACAATCTTTTGGATTCCCACTAAAAGCGGCATTGTTGCTTCGCGCAATAGATGACTTAACGCCGTTTTATGAGAATCGTCCGCCTGTCGATCGCTTTCGGTTGCCTGTTGCTGCTGTGCTCCTGCTCGACGGCAGACCGCAAACCCACGGTCACACAGGTTGATCCCCCTCCATCTGTCTTCGTTCCGGCGTCTGACTTGCCGACTGCCGTCGCGATGAATGAGGACGCAGGCCGGGGTGACTTGTTAATTGTGACGCTCCGGGTTGAACATGGTAGAGAGATGCCGTTCATTGTGGATACCGGAGCTCCAATTACCTGCCTCGACAAATCTTTTGAGCCGGAATTGGGAAAACGCATCTATGAAGGAACAACTTTTGACGGCTCTGGCTGGAAGCATAAACTGAGGTTTTATGCGGCGCCAAAGATCTATATGGGCAACACTCAACTGATGACCGGGAGTAATGTCGCCACCATGGATGTCAAATGGATAGGTCCGCAGATACATTGTCCGATCATGGGGATTCTTGGCATGGACTGCCTGAGCCACTATTGCATTCAATTGGATTTTAAGGCGAAACAGGTGCGGTTTCTAAATCCGAATCAACTGGATGTCGCCGGACTGGGCAAGGCCTTCCCGCTTACGTTTTCCGGCGCCGAGCCGCCGGGGATGGGCTGGTGCGGTTACCCATACATAAAAGACTCTCCCCTTACGGTCTTCCGCACCGGCGAGGGCGACAAAAGGCAGGACCTCCCATCGATTCGCCTGATTGACAGCGGAGATCCTAATGACGGTGCTTTAGGAGCATCACTCTTTTGGCGCAAAGTCCAAAAGCAAAGGCTTCGCCCCGATGGGAACACGGCGCGGTTTGATAAATGTGTTTGGGACGGAGAAACGTATACAAATTTAATTGTTGAACACTTAATAATGGGAAACGGCGACGGAAGCATAGGCCTGGCATTTCTGGCGCGTCATTTGGTCACATTAAACTTTCCCCAACGCGTAATGTATCTCAAGCAAACAAGCATTGGCCCGCTGGCGGATGAAGACAAGGAAAGAGTCTGGAGATTCATTCTGGCAAGCGTGCGCAAAAAGGGCGGACTGCCCGGCAGGCCGCCCGCTGGCATGGCGTCCCTTGACCGCACAACCGATTGGCCTGAGGATACTTTCGAATGTGTTGTCTATCCAAAGCAGAATCCAACGCGCTATCATTATCTCATTGCCCAGGCTTCGGAAAACGAACCGTGGAAATTTCAAAAGGCCTGGAAAACAGACGCCAAAGGCCGCACGATCGAAGAGTATGCTGTTCCTTGAGGAATACGAGGACACCGCAACGAAGCAATTTCTACTTTTCTGACTCCCTTGCCAACTTCAAGTAAAGGGCGTAACCCCAGGCGACCGCGCACAACCCAAAAAAAGCGACGCACAAAAAACCGAGAGCATAATTTGCGCCTTCACCTAACATCCAAATCCCGCTGGCTACGAATAAGAGAGACCCGGCAAAGCCAAAGGCCAATCCAATCTTACTGTGTTTCTTCGCCGTCTCGCCGTAAAACAAGCGAGGACGCAGTCGAACTTGTCTCACACCTTTCTTAATATCCAAAAATCCGCTATCCTTCTTTCGTGAGCGACATCACCGTCATGCTGCAACAAATCGAGCAGGGCGACGCACAGGCGGCGGACCGGCTGCTGCCGGTGGTTTATGAGGAACTGCGCCGGCTCGCCGCGCACAAGATGTCGCGCGAAAATCCCGGCCAGACGCTGCAGGCCACCGCGCTGGTGCATGAAGCGTGGCTGCGCCTCGGAGGCGATCGCCAGCCGGCCTGGCAAAATCGCGCGCATTTTTTCGCCGCCGCCGCCGAAGCCATGCGGCGTATCCTCATTGATAACGCCCGGCGCAAGCACGCCGGCCGCCATGGCGGTCACGTCGAGCGCGTAGAACTGCCGCTCGATAACCTCGAACTCGCCGCCGAAATGGACGACGAGCAATTGCTCGCAATGCACGAGGCGCTGGACCATTTGGCCGCGCATGACGCAATGAAAGCTGAATTGGTCAAGCTCCGGTTCTTCGTCGGGTTGACTTTGGAAGATTCCGCAAAAGTCCTCCAAATATCGACGCCCACTGCGAAGCGCTATTGGGCCTACGCGCGCGCGTGGCTATACCGTTGGATGAAGACAAAGTAGTGGGACAGGCATCTTGCCTGTCCAGATGGGTGGCATCCGTCAAAAGAAATCGAACGGCAAGATGCCTGTTGCACTACTTTTGCGCCCGCCGGCGCACGTAAGCGAACGTTCCCAACGCGACGATCAGTCCGACAAATCCCAGGCCGATGATGAATGACCTGCGGTCCACGATGCCCAAATCGACGAGCAGGTAGCTGCCCAGGCCGCAGCCGGCGAGTCCGCCCACGAGCAGCCGCCAGCGCGAGCGGAATGGAGCCAGCACCATGAATAGCGCTGCCGCGCCGAGATAAATCCAAACGTCCAGGCGCACATGCGGGTCATCGCTGTGCTTCATCGCGTTGATGAACAGCGGAGTCAAGGTATGAAGAATCGCCAGAATTTCCAGTAGCTTACTCGCGCGCCGCAAGTCCAGGCTTGCAGCGCGTTCGGTGATGAGCATCAGCGCCAGGTACAACAGGCCGTTGAGAACAACCGAAAACGCAATTTGCCGGTTCGCGTCAAAATATGGAATTTGGTTTTCGGTCACGCCAAGCATTTTCAACGTTGGCCCATTGAATGCGATGACATCGAGGCCTATCACAATCGTAAGCAGCGCCACCAAATGAAACGGCATCGTCCAGCGCACGCGGCGATTTCGTTCCAGCACGAGCGCAACCGGCTCCATTGCGGCCAGCGGCAGGCACCAGAGCGCCTGGACTTCCGGTTTCTGGTCCAGCCAATTGAAACATAGCAGAAGGCTCACATAGCTCGCCGCCGTGAGTGTGGCAGTGGTCCAGGCAAAGCCGGTCATCTTTAATCGCCGCCAGCCAAATACGGAAACCGCCAACGCCATGCACGAAGCCGCCAGCACCTGTTGATTGGTAAAAGATTCCGGGAACAGTTGTTTTACGCCTGCCGGGGCAGCGTCGAAAATATGCAGCGCCGCCAGCAATGCCAACATGCACGGCGCCATGGCCAGCACCGCCCCGGCCAGAAATGTCGCTGCTGCCAACGGCTCGCGCGCGCGCCGCGCCGCATGGCCGGCGAGCAACAGCGTCAGCGTAAAATAGCACGGCACGACCCAGCGCCACGTCGGGCCAAGGTCGTTGCGCAGCATCCAGACGGTCAGGATCGTCGCGACGACGGCCAGCCACGTTGCGGCGAAAAGAATGGTTTGTACCGGCGTAATTCGGCGCGCGTCAATGATCCAATGGTCTTCATCCGCAAGCAGGCGGCGATGCACCGTCTCCAGCGCGTCGCGTTCCTCGCGCGAAATGATGCTCTGGCTCTCCCATGCCCGCGCCTGGCTGGAATATTCGCTGATGCTCCGGCGCAACAGGTCGTCGTACAATTTCGGTTTGAGGCGCACCGGTTCGCCGATGAGAAACCGTCCAAGTTCAACGGCCACGTCCGAAGCCGTCGGGCGATCCGCCGGATTCCACGCGAGGCACGCGAGGCAGACGGCCTGCAAATCCTCCGGCACGCCCACCGCGACGTCCCGCAGAAACGGCGGCGCGGTCGTGGCAATCGCTTCGAGCACTTCGCTGGAAGTTTCGCCCGCGAACGGCGCGCGCCCGGTTAATACCTTGAACATCAAACTGCCCAGAGAAAAGACGTCTGACGCCGCGGTCAGCGGCCGTCCGCGGACTTGCTCCGGCGAGGCGTAAAGCGGCGTGCCCTCGAACCCTCGTTCCAGGCATGCGGCTTCTTCCAGCGACAGCGCCAGGCCGAAATCCAGGATGCGCGGCCGCAGATCAGGGCCCACGATAATGTTGTCGGGCTTGAGGTCGCGATGAATGAGGCCGCGCCCATGGGCCACAGCCATCCCCCGCGCCACTTCGTGCAATAATCGCGCCTTTTGTTCGAAGTTCAGTTGCGCCGCGAAACGGTCCAGGGGAAATCCTTCCACCTTCTCCATGACGATGGCCGGAGGCTCGGTTTCGTCCAGGACGGAATAGATTGTGACGATGGCCTGGTCGGTGATGGCGGCGGCTTTGCGCGCTTCCTCGATCAGACGGCGGCGCACGGCCTCGTCGCCGCGCCGGCGCAGGATTTTGACGGCAACGCGGCGATTAAGCTTTTCGTCGTGCGCGGCATAAACCACGCCCAGGCTGCCTTCGCCTAATCTGCCTTCGAGGCGAAAACCCGGCAGCGAAATCGGGGCATCTTCTTCGGCCGATGGCGTAACGAATTTTGTCTGCGTGCGCAACTGCCGCACGCGGAGGCCCGCTTCAATCCGTTCGCGGGCTTCTTTGCGCATCACTTCCGGTAATGAAGCGATATAACCATCTAGCCGAATGCGCGCATCATCTCCCGCCTCGCGCAGGAACGTTCCCGCATGCACGGCGGCGTTCAGGATCGCTGTTCCCGGCAGCGGCGTTATACCGATACGTTGCGTCTCATGGCGTTCGGACGGAGTTCGCAGGAAATTCCCGGCTTCGTCACTGGCCTGGAGCAGGGATTCGACTTCGCGGAGCAACGAGGAGTCATTGGCGCATTGTTGTGCCACGAACGTCTTCCGCGCGGTGCCGGCGGGCAATTCGAGCGCCCGGGCGAACACGGCTTCGGCGCTGGCCGCAGATGGATTCATCGAGCTAGTGCTGTGACAACAGGACTGTAGCACCGGGCCGGATTGAGGCCAGCCAAAATTCCCGGCACAAATTTTTGAGAGCGTATCGTTGCTCGCAAGTGGCATAGATTCACATAGATCGACATGGTGTGAGGTTTTAAAAACGTTTACATCGTTTACATCGTTGAAAATCAATGGCTTAAGTGTTTACAAATCATTTACAAATCGTTTACAGCTCTGTGCAAATGATTTAACGACAGGCACTTAAACGTTTACAACAATGTTTCGGCAACAGCGCTTGAGATTTTTGATCCCTTTCCCTCGCCGATTTCGCGTTGGATCTATGAAGCCCGGTTCGGTGTTCATTTGCCAGTGGCGCTGCCACCTTTAGCCTGCACACCAAACACCGAACCCGAAAAACAAAACGAACGAAAGGAAATAGAAATGAAACGATGGGCATTGATTGTAGCCGGACTTTATATGGCGATTTTGATCGTCCTGACCGTGCCGTTCATCCTGCTGGTCTTTGTTCCACAGGTAAAATTGGACGTGCTCAAAATCTTCGCGCAATGGGGGTACTGGCTCTGGCTGGCGGTGATGGTCATCAGCCAATTTGCCCTGCTGGCCGTACCGGTGCGCCTTGCCGGTCTGCGTCCGGTCACGCGCGGGCCTATCTGGAAAACAGTACTGGCCGGCGGCCTAATGGCCGGCGGCCTCGTCGCAGGCGCGTGCTTCGCCATCGATGAACTCGTATTTGCTGAGCATGCGCTGGACCGCGACGCGGACATTTGGACTATTATTTTGTTGGGGCTGTTGACGTGGTTTATCTGGGCGCTGGTTTTCTCACGAATCAGCCGGACCGTGCCACCGGCCGATTTCGTAACGCAGCATTGCCGCGCCCTATTCAAGGGCAGCATTCTGGAACTGTTGATTGCCGTTCCCTCGCACATAGTGGCCCGCTGCCGGGATTATTGCTGCGCCGGATTTTGGACCTTCTTCGGCCTCACGATGGGGATTTCCGTAATGCTCTTCGCCTACGGCCCGGCGGTGTTCTTCCTTTTTGCTGAGCGCTGGAAACGGCTGCATCCGACGCGGGAATAATTGGCGAAGTTGTCACTGCCGGGTCGTTGAAGCCTTGCCGGCGATCCGTTCGGCGTCGATTTCAGATTTCATGGAAAGCGGCGGGACCGGGTAAAACGGCGGCTCACCGGGAACCTTGATGTGGCGGGCGGCAAGATCGCCCGAAATGGCCGCGCACGCGTACAAATAATTTTGGAGCGATTGACTGGCGACAGCGGACCGGTAATTGTCGGCGATGGCCCTGTTGTCCGCCCTGATGGCGCTTTCATTTGCGTCGTGGTATTGCGACCAGGCGTCATGCACCTGGTCCCGCGAAGCATCGCCCGCAGCGTGCGCGTATTCGGCATTGTCCACTCCATTGGCAGCGTTGGTGGCCGCCTGGTCTTTGGCCGCCATCCGTTCATTAGCCAGGCTGGCACGAGCGGCGGCGGCGCTGGCTCCCATCTCAAGTCCCGGCAGGTGCGCGAGATTTGCGTTGTAAGCGCGCATTTCATCGAGCAGCCTCAGGCGGGTTTGAATTCTTTCGGCCAGAGATTTGCCATCAAGCCAAATCACCCGGAGTTGATTTTCAATGACCGCGCTTTGCGCGGTGCGCTCGTTGATTGGACCGAACGCAGTCAAAGCCGCATAGCCTGCTTTGGTTTCAAGCAGCGAATGAAGCTCGGAATCGGACAAATCAGAAATGTTGATGCGCGGCAGATACACCATGTTGCTCTCCAAGAGCAACCCTTTGGAATCCAGCACCCGCACTTTACCGCCAGCCGTCGACAATACAATCCGATTTGAAGTGGGGGCCTGCAGCACCGTGGCGTTGGATGGCTGCTCAGACAAGTTATTTGTCATCACCGGCTGTGCCGATGCGCCGGCGGTCATTATCAATCCACACAAGACCAGAAGAAAACAAAAGGCTATTCGCATCCGGGATTTCTCATTTGATTTGTGGTTCATGGCATCGCTTGAGCGGAGTGTTTCTCATGAATTTCTCCCCTCGAACGCGCGGATTGTCAAGGCATTTTGAGGTTCCAGGACACTTGTTATCCCAGTCAAATATCGCAATTGGCCTTTGTCCCTTCGTTTCTTTGTTGTTAATCTCAGCCCGTCGCGTAAAAGGACTATGAGCCAAATCAACGCCGGATTAACCTCCAATCCCCAAATTCTGTCGTGGGTTGCAGAAATGTCGAAATTGTGCCAGCCGGAAAAAATCCATTGGTGCGACGGTTCGGACGCAGAAAACAAGTCGCTTTGTGAATTGATGGTCAGCACGGGGACGTTCACGCGGCTCAACCCGGCGTTGCGCCCCAACTCATTCCTCGCCCGATCGCACGCCAGCGACGTCGCGCGGCTGGAGAACCGTACCTTTATTTGTTCGCGGACCGCTGATGAAGCCGGGCCAACGAATAACTGGGCCGATCCCGCCGAAATGAAGGCGCTGCTGCTGGAAAAATTCAAGGGCTGCATGAGAGGGCGAACACTTTACGTCATACCCTTTGCCATGGGGCCGCTCGATTCCCCGATTTGTAAAGTCGGCATTCAATTGACCGATTCTCCATACGTTGTGGCCAGCATGCGGATCATGACACGCATGGGCAGGGCGGTGCTGGACAAATTGGGCAACGACGGCCAATTCGTTCCATGCATGCATTCGGTCGGCGCACCGCTCGCGCCCGGCATTGTTGATACGCCCTGGCCATGCGCCACGGACCCGAACAACAAATATATCGTGCATTTCCCGGATGATCCTTCCATCTGGTCCTACGGTTCCGGTTACGGCGGCAACGCGCTTCTGGGAAAGAAATGCCTGGCGCTGCGCATCGCCTCCGTCATTGCCCGGCGCGAAGGATGGCTGGCCGAGCACATGCTCATTCTGTGCCTCACGTCTCCTGCCGGCAAAAAGCATTACATTTCAGCGGCATTCCCCAGCGCCTGCGGCAAGACCAACCTCGCCATGATGCTGCCCACGCTCCCCGGCTGGCGCATCACGACTCTGGGCGACGACATCGCATGGATTCGCATCGGCAAGGACGGACGCCTTTACGCGATGAATCCTGAAACCGGATTTTTTGGCGTCGCGCCCGGCACATCCGAAAAATCAAATCCCAACGCGCTCAAAACCTGTTCTCGCAACACCATCTTCACCAATGTCGTTCGTACGCCCGAAGGAGACGTGTGGTGGGAGGGAATGGACCCCGCGCCTGAAATAGCCATTGATTGGGAAGGAAACGAATGGACGCCCAAAAGCGTTAAAAAAGGCGCGCACCCCAATTCGCGCTTTACCGCTCCCATTTCCCAATGCCCCGTGGTCGATCCGGACTGGCAAAATCCTGAAGGCGTCCCGCTCTCGGCCATTTTGTTTGGCGGACGCCGTCCGCGCACCATTCCGCTGGTGAACGAGGCGTTCGATTGGGAACACGGAGTGTTTCTTGGCTCATCGTGCGGCTCGGAAACCACGGCTGCCGCTTCCGGGCTTGTGGGCATTGTGCGCCGTGATCCTTTCGCCATGCTGCCGTTCTGCGGCTATAACATGGGCGATTATTTCGCGCATTGGCTGTCGTTTGCTCAACGCACCGACCGTGCGAAATTGCCAAAAGTCTTTTTCGTCAATTGGTTCCGCAAAGGAGCGGCCGGAAAATTTCTGTGGCCCGGCTACGGAGAAAATTCCAGGGTCTTGAAATGGATCTGTCAGCGTGTGGAAGGCGCGGGCAAGGCGCGTGAAACTGCGATAGGAAATCTGCCCACGCCGGACGCACTCGATCTGTCCGGCTTGAGCCTTCCGCCCGGGAATATGGAAGAGTTGCTCGCCGTGGACACGGAAGGTTGGAAAAAAGGCCTGGACGAAATTGAGGCGAACCACGCAAAGTTTGGCGGCCATTTGCCGGCGGAACTTAAGGCCCAACTTCAGAGAATTCGCAACCGGCTCAATAAGTGAACCAATAATTTGATTTACCCGGCCTCCCGCCGGGGCGCAGGTTGCACGTTGTAGAAGATAGCCGCCCGGACAGCCATCTTTGGCGAATTCACCGGGCGTTTTCCCAGAACGGTGATCAGCCGCATATTTTCGCTGCTCAGGATGCCGCCACTCGGTCCTTTTTCACGATGTGACCACGCGTAGCATCTATCGGCTTCGGCATGGCCGCTCAGCTCAAACACTTCGACCTCACCCAGCCAAATGGTCTTATCGTCCATTGTTTCATGCACGTGCACGCTCTCCCGGTGTACAGCCCTGCACTTATGCCTCTCCTCAATTGCCATCTGCAACAATGTCAGATAATCCGGTTTTTCCTGCTTCTTCGTCACACTCCTCCCGCGCTGTGAAAATTTGAACTTGATTTTTAGCAAATAAAGTGCCGCCAATACATTGGCTTTTCACGGCGAATCGCAGGTTCTTACCGCATTTTGCACTGGCGCACCTTGCATTTTACAACAAAATAAACATTGCGTGCCATGGGTCATTTACCGCCTTACAAAATGGGGCAGGGCCGACCTCCCGGTCGGCCAGGGACGCGCGGCAAGTGTCACGGCAACTGGAGGCTCATTCCCTCGCGGGCCAGATCCACCTTGAGTTTCGATTTTACCGCGGCGGCGGCACGGCGCGCATGCTTCAATAACTCATTCAGTTGTCTGTCATCGCGGTCGGGGTCGTGATGGAAGAGAAAGAGCTTCTTTACGTTGGCCGCTATCGCCAGCGCAACCGAATCGTCCACGCATCCGTGTCCCCAACCGACGTGCTGCTTGTATTCAGCGGCGGTGTATTGGGAATCCAGAATGAGCGCATCCGAATCTCGGACAAAATCAATCATTTCCACGTCTTTCCCGGACCGCGGTTCAGTATCAGGAAAAAACGTAATCAGGCAATCGGGCGCGAGGAGCCGGTAACCCACGCAATTGCCGGGATGATTCGCGCGAAGCGTTCGGATGCTCAACGGCCCCACGGTGAAACTGAAATTTCTGAGTTCCTCGATTTCGATGTTGCTCGGCAGTTCCGAAAACGGCACAGGAAAATAAGTGCTCTCCATCTGGCCGGTCAGCGCGTTGATGAGACCAGTGCGAGCGCCTTCGCTGCAAACCAGCCGAAGACGGCAGCGAGGGTTGTAAATCGGCGCAAAAAACGGCAGGCCCTGGATATGGTCCCAGTGCGTGTGGGTAATCAGCATCGTCAAATGGAGTGGATGCTTTTTAAACTCCTTCGCCAGCGCATTGCCCAGTCCGCGCAGACCCGTGCCGGCGTCCAGAATGATAATCTCCCCGCCACTGCGCACTTCCACGCATGAAGTATTGCCGCCGTAACGCACGGTGCCCGGTCCCGGCGTGGGAATCGAGCCGCGCGCCCCCCAGAATGTCAACATGGTGGAGACTTTA
>Ga0335073_10002295_pt1 | contig 26139 bp, 26 predicted proteins | sample Lox_Sample_22_FD_207093 | JGI IMG/M metagenome (GOLD analysis project Ga0335073, IMG submission 207093) | Soil microbial communities from Loxahatchee National Wildlife Refuge, Florida, United States - Lox_Sample_2.2 | ecosystem: Environmental > Terrestrial > Soil > Wetlands | place: USA...
CGCGGACCGCTGCCTGCCGCTCGTGGTGCCCAACGGCCTGCTGCGCCTGTGCGTGTACACCCACTGCGCGCGCGCCGCCGTGCTGCGGCTGCTCGGCCGGGCCGGCGAGGCGCGGGTCGCCTGCGACACCGCCGCGGCCGCCGCCGAACGCGTCGGACTGCCCGACCTCGAGGGCCTCGTGCGCCACGAGCGCGGCCTGCTGGCCGCGGCAGCGGGCGACCATCAGGCCGCCGCCGCCGAACTCGGCCTCGCCCTTGACCTCGGCGCTCCCGTGAGCCGTCCGCTGGCCCGGCTACTGCGCGCCGCCGAACTGGCTCGCGCCGGCCGGGCCGACGACGCCGAGCGCGAGCTGCGGGCGGTCGCGCTCGAGCCGGTGTCCGCGGCCGACCTGCCCGACACGCTGGTGGCACGCATGTCTCATGTGCAGGGGCTGGTCGCGGGGCGGCGCGGCGACCAGGAGCTCGCCGCACGGCGGCTGCGCGAGGCCGAAGCCGGATGGCTGCGCCGGACACAGCGCGGTGGCGACGCGGGCGAGGGATACGTCGCGGCGCTGATCGACCTGGGGCGCCCGCCGGTCGCCGCGCTCGTCGAACCGGCCAGGGAGCTCGCGGTCGTGCGCGCGGACCTCCTGGCTGTCGAACCCGAACGTCTCGGAGGTCACGATGCCTGAAGGTCACCATGCTTGAAGGTCACCATGCCTGAATTCGAGGACCAGGCGCGCGCGGACGCGCCGCCTGAAGATGTGTGGAAGCTGCTCTACGACCCGGGCAGGTTCCCCGACTGGTGGGCCGGCGTCGGATCGGTCGAGACCGGCGGGACCGGCGACTACACGATGTACCCGCAGGGGTATCCGGACTTCCCGATGCCGCAGCAGCTGCGGATCACCTCGTCCGGCGTCACGATCTCCTGCCTGGTCTCTGACTTGGTCTTCGAATGGCGGCTCGCCCCGCTTGACGGCGGGTCCGCCACGAGCATCACTGTGCACGTCGAGATCCCGGAGGCGGAGGCGCACCGACTCGCCGCGCAGCAAGCGGTGATCAGCGAGTCCCTGGCCCGCCTCGCCGGGCTGGCCGCCGAGTAGGCCGCCCAGCAACGCTTGGGTCGCCTGCTTTTCGGCCGCGCTCTTTCGGGGTATGGATCACCGCACTCGGCGCAATCAGCCGTTTTTTGGCCCCAGCCCCAGCTTGCCGTCCGTCGTTTGCCGAAGGTAATCACATGGAAGCTAACGCAGACAGCTTCCTCGAACTCATTCATCAGTTCGAGGACTTCACCGACGCGATGTCCCCTGAGCAAGCGCACATCGAATTCGACGAGACAACCCTGCAACTCTTCTGGAAGCGCTGGCCGCAGCTGTCCTCATGGGCGGGGTCGCTGTGGCGCATGCTGTCCGAGGAACTGTCAGGTCCGTCCATGCCGCACGCCGACCCGGAGCTCGACGAGGTGGGCGAAAGTGGCTGACACACCTCGCCGCGCGCTGACCGTCGGCGATCTGATGACCACCCGCGTGGTCGCGACCAGCCCCGACGACCCGGTCGCGGACGCCGCCGCGGCCATGGTCCGGCAGAAGGTCGGATCGGCCCTGATCATGCAGGGCCGTCTGCTCGCCGGCATTCTCACCGAGCGGGACGTGCTCCGCGCCGCGGCATCCGGCGACGACCTGACGACTGCCCCCGTGTCCGCGTGGATGACGAAGGACCCAGAGCACGCGTCCCCGGACACCACGGTCGAGGACGCCGCTCAGCTCATGCTCCTGCACGGCTTCCGGCACCTCCCGGTGCTCGACGGCCGTGAGGTGCGCGGCGTCGTCAGCCTGCGTGACCTGGCGGCCGCCCGGATCAGCCGGCCCGCCCCGCGGGCCTGACCCGACCCGTCAGCCCGGCACATCGGCACGCTGGCAGCGCTGCCTCATGGAAGGGGGTTTGTCTTGCCCTTCCCGACCTTGGCGCCCGTCCGTAAATAATCCGTCGGTTCCCGTGCTGGTCGCCTGGTCTGTGGTCTGGGTCGCGTTATGTCGTGCTGGCTCGTTCCGGGCTGCTATGGCTTTGCTATGGCTGCCTGAACTATCCCGTATCTGTGGAAAGGCCCGCCGGGCGGCGGCGGCCGCGGCGCGCGCGGTAGCAGCGTGACTGCGGAGCCGGGTAATGCGCGCCGGGCATTGCCGGCGGGCTGCGGGCCGCCGCGGGGGTGCGGGGCCGGGCCGGCGGAGCAAGCAGAATCAGCGTGTTAATAATCGGCAGGCACTGGACGCCGCGCACGCCGACCGCAGCGGAGCGGTGCTGATCGTCTGCGCGGATCCCGGGATGGTCGCCGGCGCCGACCCGCCCCAGCCGTCGAGGATGCCGCCTCAGGGCCGGATGTACGGGCCCTCTCCGCACGTCATCGCCGTGACGTGCCCCGCGAGGATTGTCGGCGAAGCCACCACCTTGCACGCGCCGTTCGTCAGCGTGAATGCCCCCGTGCTCGCAGGCGCGTCGCACATCATCGTCGAGGCTCACAACGGCTGCGCCGGACTCGGGCATGACCGACCTGACCGCGCTGCCCGATCGGCTAGCGGGAGCAGCAGGGCCCGCGGACCCGGTGCCCTCCGCGGACGGCTGGGAACTGGTGCTGGCGGAGAACATCGCCTACCTGGTCGATGACCAGCGTCGCTGGCAGGCGCTCGACGAGTTGCGCCGCCGGGTCGGCCTGGCACCGGAGCAGATCCTCGCGGCGCCCGAGCTCGTACTGGCCGACATGTTGCCGCGAGCCAGCCAGCTGTTGCGCCGGCTGAGTCCGGCCGGCGCGACCGGCTACCCCGCGTCGTCGCTCGCGGAGTGCGGGCGCTCTGGCCAGTAGGGCCACTCCTCGAACCAGGCGCAGCGGCCGTCGTCAGCGAGCCGGATGACCCAGAGGTCTCGGTACTCCTGCCCGGGCGGATCTCCGTAGTGCACCTCGGCCCGTACCACGGCGGTGGGGCCGTCGACAGCGAGGATGTCAGCGGCCATGGTGAAGACCTCGTCCGGGCCCTGCCTTTCCTCCTCCCACATCCGCCTGATCGCGTCCAGCCCGGCGACGGGCTGCTCGTAGGGGGACTGCAGGTAGGTGGCGTCGATGGTGAACAGGCCAGCGAGAGCTGCGGTGCCTGGCGCCCGCCAGGCGGCCTCGTAGCCGGCGAGCCACCGGCGCACCGTCGCCCGGTCAGTCACCTGATAAGACCTTCCGTCTTCGTCGGCTCTTCAGGCGCCCGCCGGGCGGTTCCTGGTCGCAGCGGCACTCCGTTGGTGCGGAGCACGTCGCGGACATCCAAGATGAGCGGAGAGACCTCCCGGTTCCAGTCCTCGCCTTGCTCGTCCCAGGCCCTTTGCTCCGCTTCGACCGCGGTCCGGTCTTCGGCGAACACGCGCTCGGTGAAGTTTCTGATGAGCGGCCAGGCGAGATGAATGGCTCCGGGGATCGGCGGCTTCTCGATCATGAGCAGCCCGTAGACGTGATTGGTTCGCTGCTCGGCGTCCTCAGGCACGTAGGCCACCCAGAGGGAAAACGCCGGAAGATCCGCGTTCTCGGGGACCAGTTGGAGGGTCTGGTACGGGTACGCGGTGCGGATGGTGATGACGTCAGGTGACTTGGTGCCGCCGCCTTTGGCGGCGAGCAGGCCGGCGCCGCGGTTCTTCTTCCCGCCGCCATGGGTGAACAGGTAGCGCGCCTCCACCGAATCCGGGCTGGTGTCGTAGCCGAGGAGCGTGGGCTGGATCCTGCCGACGATGCCGCGGTGCAGGAACTGGTGGTTCATGTCCAGCAGGTTCTCGTGCATGAACGAGTAGTGGCAGCTGACGGTGCGGGAGAACGTCATGGTCTTGTGCTTGGCGGAATCGAACTCCGGCAGTTCGGGCAGCGATGCCCCGGCCGCGTTCTCGGGGTCTCCCGGGAAGACGAACACCAGGCCGTAGGCCTCGCGGACCGGATAGGCGCGGACGCCGCGCGGCGGCCGGGCAGTGCCGCGAGGCAGGTACGGGATCTGCGAGATGCGGCCGTTCCCGCGATAGGCCCAGGCGTGATAGCAGCAGCGGAGCGTCTCGCCCTCCACGACGCCCATGCTCAGCGGCACCTGGCGATGGGCGCACCGGTCCTCAAGCGCGTAGATCGCGCCGCTGTCGCCGCGGTACAACGCGATCCGCTCCCCCGCGAACGTGGCGGCGAACGTCTTTTCCTTCCGCACGTCCCCGGACACGGCGACCGGGTACCAGAAATTCGGATTGATCCCGACGCGCCGAAGATCAGCGCTGGCTCCAGGGCGGTGATCGCGCGAGTGGGCCTGGCTAGTCGCCGATCCGGCAGGGATCGTCTCATCAGCTGCGGACAGTGTCTCAGACATGCATCTCCCCGGTGTTCACGCTACCGCGAGAGCCGACCGCCGTCTGGCCGGCCTGCTGCTGATGATCGCCGGACTGCTCCCCGTGATCAAGATGATCTCCAACGCGTATCTTCTGAACGTCTGTCCGCCCGCGGGTTCCCGGGCGGATACTGGGGCGTGGCCACCGACGCTGACTACATCGTGGTGGGCGCCGGGACCGCGGGCTGCGTGCTCGCGGCCAGGCTGTCCGCTGACCCGGCGGCACGGGTGCTCGTCCTCGAAGCCGGCGGCGCGGAGCGGACCCCGGCGATGACCGTGCCGAACGAGTGGCCGGGCAACCTCGGCTCGGCGACCGACTGGGCGGACGTCACGACCGGCCAGGCGGAAGCCGGGCCGGCGATGCTCCCGCGCGGCAAGACGCTCGGCGGATCGAGCGCGATCAACGCGCTCGCGCACGTGCGCGGGCACCGGGCGGTCTACGACGGGTGGCCCGATGGCTGGCGGTTCGCCGACCTGCTGCCGTACTTCCGGCGCAGCGAGCGGGCCGATGGGCGTGATCCCGCGCTGCGCGGCACCGACGGGCCAGTGCCAGTCACCGCGGTGACAGATCCGCATCCAGCCGCGCGCGCCTTCGCGGCGGCGCTGGCCGCGGCCGGCTACCCGCGCACCGAGGACCTCAGCGGCGCGCGGCAGGAGGGCGTGGCCTGGGCGGACCTGGCCATCGCGAACGGGGAGCGGGTCAGCGCGGCCGACGCGTACCTGCGGCCAGCACTCGGCCGGCCGAACCTGACGGTGCGCACCGGCTGCCTGGTCACCAGGCTGCACGTGGCGCGCGGCCGCTGCACGGGCGTCAGCTACGAGAGCGACGGCATCGCCGCGACGGCACACGCCGCGGCCGAGGTGGTCGTCTGCGCCGGCGCGATCGGCTCCCCGCAGTTGCTGATGCTGTCCGGCATCGGCCCCGCGCCCGCGCTGCGGGCCCTGGGCATCGGACCCGTCGCCGACCTGCCCGCGGTGGGCGCGGGCCTACAGGACCACCCGGTCATCGTGACGAGTTACGCCGCGCGCACGCAGCTTCCGGCCAGCCGCTACAACAACGGTGAGGCCTACGCCGCGCTCCGCTCCCCGCTGGCCGGCGCGTATCCCGACCTGCACCTATTCCCGATCCTGCTGCCGGTCGCCCCGGCCGGGCGCGAAGCGCCCGCCACTGGGTACGCGCTTGTCGCGTCGGTTGTCGCGCCGGACAGCCGCGGCACGGTGCGGCTGGCGTCGGCGGACCCGGCGGACCGGCCGCTGATCGACCCCGGGTTCCTCACCGATTCCCGTGACCTGGACCGGCTGGCGGCGGGGCTGCGGATCGTCCGGGAGGCGGGCGCGAGTCCCGCGTTCGACGGCGTGCGGGAGACCGAGGTCTGGCCGGGCGCCGATGTCGTCACGCCCGCCGCCGAACGCGAGTACATCCGGCGGGGCGTGGGCAGCTACTACCACCCCGCCGGCACCTGCGCGATCGGCGCGGTCGTGGACGGCGCCCTGCGCGTGCACGGCATCGACGGCCTGCGGGTGGCCGACGCGTCGGTGATCCCTGTGATCCCCAACGCGCACCCGAACGCGACCGTGCTGGCGATCGCGGAGAAGGCGGCCTACCTGATCGGGACCTCGAGCGCGAGCACCGGGTAACCCGGCAGGTCGACGCGCCGCACGAGCACCACAATCGCGCGCCCACCGAGTTGGCCCGCCGCGACCACGAACACCCGCGCGTTCCCGCCGCCGTACGCGCTGGTCCCGATCGCCAGGTGCACCCGAGCCAGCGTCGTGCCGCCGCGCACGCGCACGACGAGGAGCGTGACGCCGCCGGAGCGGGACGGCAGGATCACCGCGGCCAGGCCCGCGCTGACGCCCGCGAACCCGTCGCCGGCCTTCGGCGGGCTGTCCGCCTCGGTCCTGCCGGTCAGCAGCGTCGGCAGCACCGGGGTCCCCGTGGCGTCCCCGCGGCACTCAAGACCGGTGTTGACCACTTCGCAGGCCGCGCCGACGGTTAGCGCGAACTGCTCTAGCTGACCGCCAGTTTCCGTCCATCGCGGCTGCCCGGTCGTGGCGTCCAAAGCCAGGACCGCCGCACCGTCGAGGGCGGGGCCAAGCGCCCGCGGCCACGCGTGCGCGTGCGGCAGGCGGCTGACGACCGGCTGGGTCGTCGGTGTGATCTCCCCGGCTAGCAGCGCGACGTCCCCGTCCTGCCCCACTGCCGTCACCGACACTTGCAGGCCGACATTCGAGGCGACGGCCGCGGATCGCCACGTCCACAGCACCTTGCCGGTCGCCGCGTCGAACCGCCGCGCGGCGATGCGCCGCCCGCACGGGTAAGAAGCGATGACCACCGGGCCGTCCGCGGCGAGACCGGCGCCCGGGACAGCGGGCATGTTGTTGGCTGGGCACCCCGCTGGCCTTGAGTCCCGCCAGATGACGGCTCCGGTCGCGGCTGCCCGCGCTGTCACGCTCCCGGCGGGGTCGCCGGTCAGCACGTACTGCCCCGCGGCGGCTATCGGCGGGGACTGGTAGTGCCCGGTTACCGGGGCCGTCCAGCGCATCGCTCCGGTCGCCAGGTCCAGGGCGATGTACTCGGTGACGACGGGCATCGCCAAGGCCGCTCCGTTGGAGTGACCCGCCGCGACGACGACGACCCCCGTCGCCGGGATCAGGCCCAGGATGTCCGGCAACGACGCGGGCAGGGCCGCCGTCCAGGCCGGCTCGCCCGTCATGGCCGATATCGCCTTCACCCGCTGGTCGTCGACGCCGAGCAGCAGCGGCCCGTCGAACGTCAGGTCGGCCCACGGCGCGCCCTGCCACAGCGCTCGCACCCGCCCAGTGGTCGCGGGCGTCGCGGTGTGCCTGGTGGTCACCACGTTTGCCGGCGCGGTGGGCTGCACCGGGCTGCAGCCCGCCAGCGCCGGGACGGCCGCGGCGATGAGGGTGCCCACCGCAGCACGCCTCAGCCGATTGGCCGTCATGCTTCCTTGGACGCGATAGTGCCCGCGACGGTTCCCGCCGCGCCGGAATGTTGCACACTTGTACCGTCAACCCATCGCGGGCGACACTTTGGTAGTTAGATCCCAGTCCCGCTTCACGGTCGAAGTGAGGTAGAGCGTGGCAGCACCGACGGACAAGCCGCGTGTGGTCCCTGTCGATGATTTCGTCAGGGACGAGCTGTATCCCGGGTACGTGCAGGCTTTCGGCAGCCAGCCGTTTGTGGCGGGCCCGGTCCGCCCGTTCAGCAAGGCGGACAACGCCAGGTACTGGCTGCGGGACTCACTGCACTTCAGCGAGGGCATGGTGCCGGCCAGCATCGCCACCCTCGACGACGCGCAGACCTGGGGCGCGCAGCTCGGCGCCGAGATCGTGGGCGTGCCGCCGACCCTGGGGTCGGTCAACCGGCTGGCGGGGACACACGTGTACATCGGCACGATCGATGTCGACACCGACTGGCAGATCCAGTCCCGGGCGGCGCGGTTCGGCCAGTACGTGACCCCCGTGCTGCGGGACTTCGACAGCTACTGGTCCGCGCGCGCGGGCGAGCTGCAGTCGGCTTACGACCACTTCGACAACCTCGACCTGACGGCGATGGACCCCGCGCAGCTGTGGACGGTGCTCAAGGACACGTACGCGTTCCACCGTCGCGCCTGGTTCATCCACTTCGAGGTGATGTACGTCCTGACGGCCAACTACCTGGCTTTGTACGCCCTCGCGGAGGAGATCGGGCTGGAGGGCTCGCAAGTGTCGGCGTTCCTGTCCGGGCAGCAGACCTTCTACAGCAAGACCGACGAGGCGCTGTGGAAGCTGGCCAGCCGGGCCCGCGAGCTCGAGGTCAGCGGCCCGCTAACACACGCCGACCCGGCCAGCATGCGCGGCCAGATCGAGACGCTCCCGCACGGCCGCACCTGGCTGAGCGAGTTCGACGCGTTCCTCGCCACGTACGGCCAGCGGACCGAGGAGACGTGCCGGATCGACACACCGTCGTGGATCGAGGACCCGTCCGCCCCCCTGTACGCCATCGGCACCTTCCTGTCCAAGCCGGCCGGGTTCGACTTCCACGCGGCCCGCCAGCAGGCGATCGCCGAGCGCGACGAGCAGATCGAGGCCGCGCGGCGCGCCATCAACGGCTCGGACCTCGCGCGCTTCAACGAGGCCCTCGCCAGCAACCAGGCGGCCAACTTCGCCTGGTGGAACGAGGAGCACAACTACCTCATCGACCGCCGCGCCGCGATCCCGGTTCGCCGCGCCACCCTGGAACTTGGCGCGCGCCTGGCCGCCGACGGGCGGATCGAACGCCCGGAGGACATGTTCTTCCTGTTCAAGCCCGAGCTGTACGGACTCATGGAAGCCGGCGCCACACCGGGCGGGGCGAAGTGGCCGGAGCTGACGGCGATGATCCCGGACCGGCGCGCCTATTTCGAGGACTGGCGCCCCCGCGGCCCGCAGCTGCCCACGATGCTCGGCACTGTCCCCGACACCGTGCCCGACCCGATCATGATCGAGGTGTTCGGGCTATCCGGGCACTTCCTCCAGACGCTCAAGGCCGGCGCCGAGGGCGCCACGGAACTGCGGGGGTTCCCCGCCGCCAAGGGCGTCGCCGACGGCACCGCGCGGGTGATCACGACGGTGGCCGACATCCACCTCGTGCAGCCGGGTGACATCCTGGTCTGCGGCGGCACGACGACGGAGTGGACGCCCGTCTTCGGCATCATCAAGGCCTGCGTGTGCGACACCGGCGGCAGCCTGACGCACGCGGCGATCGTCAGCCGCGAGTACGGCATCCCCTGCGTCGTCGGAACCGCGGCGGCGACGCAGATCATCAAGACCGGCGACCGGATCCGGGTAGACGGCCGGGCAGGCACGGTCCAGGTCTTCCCGAGCGGCCAGGTGTGACCGCGGCGTGACTGAGGCACCCGTCCTTGACCTAGGCGACATCCGCGGCGCCCACGCCCCGCATGTGGGCCCGAAACTGGCGCGGCTTGGCCAGCTCGCGTACGCGGGCTGGCGGGTGCCTGACGGCTACGCGGTGACGGTCACCGCGCTTGACGGCTGGCTGCCAGCCACCGCGCGCGGCGACCTGGAGCAACTGCTGACAGGGCGCACCGCGGACCTGTCCCAGCTCGCGGACCGGGCGCGCGCGCTGATCGAGAGCCAGCCGTTGCCGTCGTGGCTGGAAGACGCCGTCGGCGCCGCCCACCAGCGGCTCGGGGACCGGACCGGGCACGGCGCGGGGCTGCGGGTCGCCGTGCGGTCGAGCGCGGTCAGCGAGGACGGGGCCGGTGCCAGCTTCGCCGGCCAGTACGAGACCTACCTGGGCGTCACCGGTATCGCCGAGGTCTTGGGTGCCATCAGGAAATGCTGGGCGAGCGGGTACTCGGCGCACGCCCTGGAGTACCGCCGCCGGTTCGGCGGCGCCGGGCCGATGCGCGCGCACGACCTCGCGGTCGGCGTGCTCGAACTGGTCGACGTCCGGTCGGCCGGCGTCGTCTTCACCCTCGATCCGGTCACCGGGGATCACGGCACGATGGTCGTCGAGGGGAACTGGGGGTACGGCGAGTCCGTCGTGTCCGGGCACGTCTCCCCTGATCACTGGACCGTCGACAAGGCCTCCGGCCAGGTGCGGACACGGCGCGTCGGCGCCAAGCGCTCCTGGTCGGTGTTCAGCGCCGCGGCGGGCCGGGTGACGCTCGAGCCGATCCCCGACAGCCTGGCCGGGGAGCCGTGCCTGTCAGACGAAGAGGTGCGCCACCTGTGCGAGCAGGCGGCGCGGATCGAGGCCGCCGAGGGGGTGCCGCAGGACGTCGAATGGGCGATCGCCCGCGACACGCCATTCCCCGACAGCGTGTTCATCCTGCAGCACCGCCCGGAAACGACCTGGATTCCGCCGGCCGGCAAGCCGACTGAGCCGGCGGGGGAAACCGCGAAAACCTTCGACCCCGTGCAGTACGCGCTGCGGAACGTCTTCAAGGTCCGCGGCGCGTGACACCGCGGGACACCGCGGAAGCGGCGGCGCGCGCCGGCGGCGCGGTGCTGCTCGCGCGCCAGCGCGGCGGCGAAGACCTGGAGATCGCCTACAAGGACGCGCGGGCGAACCTGGTGACGATCGCGGACCGCGAGTCGCAAGCGGTGGTCACCGCCGTCATCAGGGACGCGTTTCCTGACCACGCGGTCGTCGGCGAGGAAGGAACCACCGGCAGCCCGGACGCCGCGGACGTCTGGTACGTCGACCCGCTCGATGGCACCACGAACTACGCGCACGGCGTGCCGTTCTACTGCGTGTCTGTCGCGCTGCGCAGCCGCGGCCGGACAGTGGCGGGAGCCGTCTACGACCCGGCGCGCGACGAGATGTTCGCCGCCGAACTGGCCGGCGGCGCGACCCGCGACGGGCACGCGCTGCGCGTGTCGGCCGTCACCCGGCTCGACCGGGCGCTCGTCGTAGCGCAGGCACAGTCGGTCGACGAGGGCGAGATCTCGGCGTACGCCAGCCTCGTGACCCGGCTCATGCACGTGACAGGCGGAGTCCGCTCCTTCGGCTCGCCCGCGCTGACCTTGTGCGCCATCGCGGCAGGCAGGCTCGACGCCTACTGCGAGTACGCGATGGACGCCTGGGACATCGCCGCCGGCCAGCTCATCCTCCATGAGGCGGGCGGCACCGTGACCACGTTCGACGGCCGCCCGCACGACACCGCCGACCGCGCGGACGTCGTGGCAAGCAACGGGCACATCCACGATGAGCTCATCACCGCACTGAAGGGCCTTTCATGAGCGACTACCAGTACCCGGCCGCGCTGCCGGTCACCACCACCGGCGGCTGGGCGCGGCCCGGCTGGTGGGACATCCTGGCCGACGCGGAGAAGGAGGGACGCTTCGGCCCGGCCGACCGCAAGGAGCTCCTCGACGATTACTGCCAGCTGGCGATCTACGACCAGGAGAGCGCCGGCCTGGACATCCTGACCGACGGCGAGCACCGGCGCGGCGGCTGGATCGAGGGCATCACCGGCTCGATGGCTGGCCTGGCGCTGCGCCCCTCGCCCCGCAAGCTGGGCGCGATCGGCTGGGACATGCTTCCGGTCTACGAGGTCCGGCAGCCGCTGGACGGCGTCGAGTCGATCTGGGACTACACCAGCGAGTACCAGTTCCTGCGGGCGCGCACCGGCCGCCGGCCCAAGATCGGGATGCCCGGGCCCTACGGCATCACGACCGAACTTGACTTCAGCCCCGTCTACCGCACACGCCGCGATTGCGCCGACGCCCTCGTCCCCGCCATCCGCGCTGACATCCAGAAGCTGGTGGCCGCGGGCTGCGACTACATCCAGATCGAGGAGCCGCTCACGCCCTCGCACGCCGCCGAGGACCGCACCCCGGAGAACCTGGTCGAGACCATCAACCAGGTCGTCGACGGGATCAGCGGGTGCACGTTCGTGGTGCACATCTGCTTCGGCTCGTTCCGCCGGCTGCCGTACGCCAAGCGCACCTACCGCTGGCTGTTCCCGACGTTGCTCGACGCGAACGTGCACGGCTTCAGCCTGGAGTTCGGCGCTCGGGAGATGGCCGAGATCGACCTGGCGGGCACGTGGGACCGCGACCGCATCCTGTCCGCCGGGCTCATCGACATCAAGACGCACTACTGCGAGACACCCGAGGACATCATCGAGCGCGTCCGCGCCTGCCTGAAATACCGCGACCCCGAGCGCCTGGAAATCTCCACCGACTGCGGCCTGCGCCGTGTCCCGCGTAACCTCGCGATCGGCAAGATGACCGCGGCGGCCGAGGCGGCCCGCCGCCTGCGGATAAGCGGCTGACGCAGCTCGGGCCGTACGCCCCGGATGACCGGGACGTAGGTCCATGGCACGCGCCGACGGCGCGCCCGACCGTGTGTTGTATGACGAGACAGCTAATCGCGGGCACGACCATTTTCGATGGCGACCAGGCCCAGAAGGGCTACGCGCTGAACAAGATGTGCATGTCCTTCAACGACGCCGGCAACCGGGCGGAGTTCCTGCGGGACGAGGACGGCTACTGCGCGCGGTATGGCCTGAACCCCCGCCAGCGCGAGGCGGTCAGGCACCGCAACGTGCTCGAACTGATCGCCGCCGGCGGCAACATCTACTACCTGGCGAAGTTCGCCGGGATCTTCGGCCTGGACGTGCAGGACATCGGCGCGCAGCAGACCGGGGTGTCCAAGGAGGAATTCAAGGCACGGCTGGTCGCGGAAGGGCGGCGATAGGCGATGGCGAAGATCATCGGCTGCATCACGACGTCGCACGTCCCGGCGATAGGCAAGGCGATCGAGAAGGGACTGCAGGAAGACCCGTACTGGAAAGAGTGGTTCGACGGGTTCAAGCCGGTGCACCGCTGGCTCGCGGCGGAGAAGCCGGACGTCGCCGTGGTCGTCTACAACGACCACGGGCTGAACTTCTTCCTCGACAAACTGCCGACCTTCGCGATCGGCGCCGCGGCTGAGTATCTCAGCGCCGACGAGGGCTGGAACATCCCGACCGCAGCGCCGTTCAAGGGCGACCCGGACCTGTCGTGGCACGTGATCAACTCCGTCGTCGCCGAGGACTTCGACGTGACGATGTGCCAGGAGATGCTGGTGGACCACGCCGTGTGCAACCCGATGGCGCTGCTGTGGCCGGGCGGCGAGCCGTGGCCGGTACGCATCGTCCCCGTCGAGATCAACACGGTCCAGTTCCCGCTGCCGTCGGCGGCACGCTGCTACAAGCTGGGCGAGGCGATCGGCCGGGCCGTCGCCTCCTACCCGGCGGACCTGCGCGTCGTGGTCATCGGCACCGGCGGGCTCTCTCACCAGCTTGACGGCGAGCGCGCCGGGTTCATCAACAAGGAGTTCGACCAGAAGTTCATGGCCAGCCTGACCGCCGACCCCACCTGGGCGACCAGGTACTCGACGATCGAACTCGTCGAGCAGACCGGCAGCCAGGGCATCGAGCTGATGTTGTGGCTGACCGCGCGGGCGGCGCTCAACAGCCACGCCCGTGAGGTCGCGGCCACGTACCACATCCCGATCTCCAACACCGCGGCCGGCATGATGCTGCTCGAGCCCGCCACGTGATGGGATGTCCGGCGGAGAAAGGGACTCTGGCGAGAGTCAAACACAGAACCTTTTATTAAGGACGGTCTTCCAGGCGGATAAATTCGTCCGCGAGGAGCTTGACTCCCGTTTATAAGCAGGATTTATCCTGGCTATAAGCAGGACTTCGGCCGGCGGGAGCCTGATCCGGGCTTGCCTGAAATTGCGCGATGCGGATGCGGCTGATCGAATATTCGGAACGCTTTGTCGCGCCGTTGACAGCCACCGCGCGGCTATCCACACTGCATTTAAACGCGCACGGTAGCGCGAATGATGCAGGAGGTGCCACGTGAGTACCATCTCAGGCGCCAGGTCGCCTTCCGGGCTGGTCGCCCGCATTCCTACCGACGATACCCTGCCCCGCTGGCGAGCCTGGGTCGCCAGCCATCCCATCGGCAGCTCGCTGCTGGCCGGCGCGGTGGCGACGCAGTTCGCGACCGTCTTCGGCCTCTGGTTCCGTGGCTTCGGCCTGCCTCAGCTCAACTGGCCGGTCGCCAACGGCGAGCTCATCCTCGGCCTTCCCGCCACCTCTGCGCCGACACCGGCCATCTACATCGTCGGTGAGCTGTCCCACTTCACCGACGGCATCTTTTTCGCACTGCTCTTCGCACTGCTCTTCCACCCGTTCGTCCCGCTCCGCAACACGATTCTCGGGAACCTCATCAAGGCACTGCTGTACGGCACCGTGCTGGCGATCATCAGCGCCGCATGGTGGGTGCCGGCGGTATACGTCCCGCACCACGCCGGATTCCTCAGCACCGGCGTCGGCTACGGCTGGAAGCTGACATTCGGCATCTTCCTATGGCACTGGATCTACGGGTACTTCCTCGGCACCGTCTACTGCCCGCAGCCCAAAGAAGTGCCAGCCGACCAGGCGCTCAGCTCCGCGCCGCAAGCCGAAACCATCCCCGCCGCCTAGCGATTCAGCAGCGATTCACCCGGATAGGCGACCCGCCGCCTATCCGGGCAGGCTGTCGTCCGGCGCCGGCGCCGCGACCTCGGCCCGGGTCTTGCGGCCAAGCCACCAGAAGAGCACGCCGACGGCGATGAACACGAGCACCGGGATCAGCTCGGTCAGCAGGTAGGTGAACCGCTCGTTATAGCCCCAGCCCGACGGCGCGAAGTCACTGCTGAACCAGTGGTACCCGGCGCCAGGCGCGATGAGCTGGACGGAGGCGATCGCCACGAGGATCATCAGGACGACCGTCAGGGTCCGGTATGCCGGCATGCGGAACGGGCGTGGCGTCGCCGGGTGGCTGATCCGCAGCTTCCACAGGGCGGGATAGATCAGCAGGTAGCTGATCAGCGTGGTGGAGATCGTCACCCCGAGCACCGCGCCGAAGTACTTCTCCGCGTTCCCGCTTGTGATCTCGGTGGCCAGCACCACGACGACCGAGGCCACGATGCCGCTGAACACGTTGACCCGCACCGGGGTGCCGAGCCTGGCGTTGATCACGCCGAGGAAGCGCGGGCCTGAGCCGTCGTAGCAGGAGACGGCGAGCGCCCGGTCCGAACCCATGATCCAGGTCGCGCCCGACGTGATCAGGCAGAGGATGAACAAGATCGCGCACGCGTCGCCGAGGACGAGGCCGGCTCCGGTCAGCGTCGCCGCACCGCTGGCGGCCACGTGGCCGCCGTACACGGTGAAGACGTCCTGGATGGCGCTGACGAACCCGCTGAAGTTGCTGATCGCCGACGGCGGCAGGGCGATCAGGATGCCGATCACCGGCAGCGCGTACAGCACCACGCTGCCGATGGTCGAGCGCGCTATCGCGAACGGCACGTCGCGCTGGGGGTTGATCATCTCCTCGCCCGCGCTGTTGGGCAGCTCGAACCCGACGAAGTTGAAGAGCAGGACGCCGACCAGGAGGACGAAACCGCTGGCCGTCGGCTTGTAGTCGCTCATGCTGTTGAGCCCTTGGGCGCCGTGCTTGACGCCGTAGAGAATCACCGAAATGGTGAACAGGCCGAGCAGCAGGAAGCGGGCGAACGCGCCCGCCGTGGGCAGCCACTTGCCATACCGGAATGAGGTGATGGCCGCCACGATCGTGATCCAGACGAACACCAGGGCCACGACGTAGGCCCACGCGGTGGACAGCGTGTTACCCCCGTGGAAGAAGACCTCGATGGCGCCGATGCAGGAGACGGCGAGCGATCCCCCGATCCAGACGGGGTTGGTCACCCAGTACAGCAGGTTGTTCACCGCGCCCAGCAGGTGCCCGAACGCGAGCCGCGTCCACATGTACGGGCCGCCTTCCTGCGGGAACGCCGTGCCGAGCTCCGCGAACAGCAGCGCCTGCGGCACGAAGAAGATGACCGCGTAGACGAGCATCCAGGTGAACGACTCGCCGCCGCCCTCGGCGACCGTGGCGATCGTGTCCACGCCGACGATCGTGCAGACGAGGAAGAACAGGATGTCGTAGCGGCCGAAGTGCCGCTGCAGCTTGCGCCGCTCAGCAGCGGCGGCGACGGTCATCGTGTCCAGCACTTCAGCAGCCATCAGATCTCCGGGCGTAAGACAAAGGGAACGACAAGGCCCACAGTCTGACTTAGCACGATTTCGGGAATATTAAGAAGTGTTTAACACATATGACATCCCGCGTCTCGCGCGTCGCACAGTCAGCGGACCCGCGCTTGCGCCTCTGTGATCACGCGCTCGGCCGTGCCCCGGTCCTCCCAGCCACGGACGTCGGTGTACCTGCCTGGCTCAAGCTCCGTGTAGATGTCGAAGAAATGCCCGACCTCATTGATCAGGTGGGCCGGAACATCGGCCAGGTCACGGACGGGGGACATCCGGGGGTCCTGCGCGGGAACCGTGAGCACCTTGGCGTTCGGGCCGTGCTCGTCGTGCATGAAGAACACCGCGACCGGCCGCACGCCGATCAGGCACCCGGGAAACGTCGGCTCGTCCAGCCAGACGAGCGCGTCAAGCGGATCGCCGTCCTTGGCTAGGGTGCCGCTGATGAACCCGTAGTCAAGCGGGTAGCGCGTCGAGGTGAACAGCATCCGGTCCAGCCGGATCCGGCCGGTCTGCTGGTCCATCTCGTACTTGTTCCGCGACCCCTGCGGGATCTCGATGATGACCTGAACGTCCACAACACCGGTCTACCCGGGTCACACCTGCCCCATACTGCGCTTCGCGTCCCCGGCGCCGGCGATCGCGGCGATCGTCTTCTCATAACCCCAGTCGCCGCCGACGGGCATCGGGAACACGATCGGCAGGTCGACACCCGCCGTCGCGTACTCCGCCACCCGGGTGGCGCACTCGTCGGCGGTGCCACGCGCGACGAACCCGTCGGCCACCTGCTGCGGCACCTGGTCCGCCGCCCCGGCGCGGTCGCCGGCGAGCACCCGCTCGCGGACGCCCCGCAGGCTCGGGCCGCCATTCAGTTCCCCGAAAAGCCGGGGCACCGCCGGATGCAGCACGTAGCGGGGCACGACGGCGCGCGCGGCCGCGGCCGAGTCCGGGTCGTCGTCGGCCAGGCAGCAGTGCACCACGGCGGCGACCTCGACCGATCCCGGATCCCGCCCGGCGGCCGCCGCGGCAGCCCTGACGATCCGCGCCGCCTCGCCCGCCTGCGCAGGCGTCATCAGGTTGAGTATGACACCGGCGAGGTCCGCGCCGCGCAGGCGCAGGGTTACTGCCCGGGAGTCGACCCGGTCATGACGGCCTCGGCGCTGTCGGCCATGCTCGAGCACTTCTGCTACATCTGGCTCGGGGCGGGTGGCGAGAAGGACGTGCCATTCGACGACGAGCGCGCGCTTGACGCGGTGGCGACGATCTGGGTGAAGGCCATCTACTGGCAGCCCGAGACGGGCTAGCTCACCGTCTCCGCCCGGCCCTCGCTGTGTGGGTCCGACTGATTTCCTGTCGACGTCTCCCGGGCGGTGACCGCAACGCGCGTGCTGTCATCCTGATGGCAGATCCGGGGGGCCGGATCTCGTGATCGGGGGGATGCGCATGACAGGCTCGGATCAGCCCGAGGGGCTGGCGCAAGTGCTCGATGACCACCTGGCGGCGGAGTTCATTACCAAGGACGTGGACGCCACGATGGCTACCATGACCGACGACCCTTACCTCAACCACGTTCCGGTCATGACGGGAGGGATCGGCCGGGAGGAGGTACGCCGCTTCTATGAGCAGATCTTCATCGGCCACTGGCCAGCCGACACCACGATGGAGCGGATCTCCCGGACCGCCGACACCGGCCATGTTGTCGACGAACTGGTGATGTCATTCACCCACGACATAGCGATGAGCCATCTGCTCCCCGGGGTGCCGCCTACCGGCAAGCGGGTACGGCTGCCGGTGTGCGTGGTGGCCGGGTTCCAGGGCGGCAAGCTCACCCACGAGCACATCTACTGGGATCAGGGCTCATTGCTGGTCCAGGTCGGGCTCCTGAACCCGGCCGGCCTTCCCGTCACGGGAGCCGAGCAGGCCGAGAAGTTGCTCGCCCCGCGCGCAATCCCCGCCAACGCGCTGCTCGGCCCGGATTGGCGCGGTGAATCCTGACCCGCAGCCGAGCAAGCTCATAGCTCGTAGACGGTGGGTCACGCCATAGTTCCGTGGCATCCACGCTAAGCCCTACCGAGGCGGCGACGAGCCGAGGTTAGGCTGGGGAGCATGCCATGGCAGCCTGTCCGGTATCTCACCGAGCTGGAAGACAGTGACCGGTGGACTGGCTTCCCTTTCCGGACCGGTGACATCGTGATCAGCACCAGGACCAGGATGGGCACCACCTGGACGCAGATGATCTGCGCGCTGCTGATCTTTCAGACTCCTGAGCTGCCGGCACCGCTGGGCCGGCTGTCGCCTTGGCTGGATCGGGTGATCTACTCACGGGAGGCCGTGTACTCCCGGCTTGACTGCCAGCACCACCGCCGGTTCATCAAGACCCACACGCCGCTGGACGGGATTCCAGTTGATCCCCGGGCCACCTATATCGTGACCGCTCGGCATCCGCTGGACACTGCGGTGTCGCTTTACCACCATCGCAACAACCTGAACCTGGCACGGCAGCGGCAGCTTGCCGGCCAGCCCGAGCCCACTGAGCCGGAACCGCCGCGCAAGCCGCTGCGGGAATGGCTGCCCGACTGGATCGATCACGACGCTGACCCGCGCGCCGAGCTGGACTCCCTGCCTGGCGTCATGTGGCACCTGTCGGACGCATGGGCCAGGCGCGCCGAGCCGAACGTGCTACTGGTCCACTACGACGACCTGCTGACCGACTTGGACGGCCAGATGCGCCGACTGGCCGCAGCACTGGACATCACCGTTGGCGAGAACTCCTGGCCCGGCCTGGTTGAAGCCGCCACATTCGAGCACATGCGGGCGGGCGGCGAACAGATCACTGGCGTGAGCAGCATCCTCAAGGACAGCGCCGAGTTCTTCCGCCGCGGCCGGTCCGGCACCGCGCGCGAGATCCTCACCGCTCAGCAAATTGGCCACTACCACACCCGGGCTGCCCAGCTGGCGCCAGCAGGCATGCTTACCTGGCTCCATTCACCAGCCTGATGAGGGGAGACCCACTCGGGTTTACGTCAAGTCGTAGATGGTGGGGGTGGTGGTGTAGCTGCGGCCGGAGGGCGTGGTCCAGCGGAAGATGCCGGGTTCGGGTTGGCCGAGCCGCCAGCCGGGTGCCTGCTTGCACTTATGGTGGCGCCGGCATAGCGGTCCCAGCCCGCATTCGCAGGTCATCCCGGCGGGATAGGCGCTGGTGTGGTCGAGGTCACAAAAGTACGCCTGGGCGTCGCAGCCGCGCGCGGTGCACCGCAGGGTGCGGGCGCGCACGAGATGCTTGAGCTTGCGGCTGGGGGTGTACCGGTCCTCGCGGTGCCGGTGATCGCACTGACCTTTGGCGATGTCGGCGAAGCTGACGTTCAGCCCGCGCAGTAGCTGTGCCAGCTGTGCCGCCTGTTGCGGATCTGGCTCGGGGTGCCGCCAGCCGGGCGGTGGATGCGTAGACGCGGACGGGGGGTGTGTGGGCGGGGATGGTGTCCAGGGGTGCTGGCCGCGGGCGCAACCGTGCGCGATCGCGGTGCCGTCCTTTCCCGTTACCGTCACACACCAGCGCGTCCGGGGGTGCCGGGAGGCGGCCTGCACGATATTGCGGGTGTCGTCTTGGTCGAGCAGACCCCAGCGGCCTGCCTCGCCCGGCGCGTCCGACCAGCCGAGCAGCGTCCCGGCCGGGACGATCAGGTTGATGAGCGCAGGCAGCGGGGCCAGGCCGCCCGCGGCAGTGCCCGGGCCCTGCGGCCCTCGGTGTGGGCCGCCTTCGTCGTCGGCGTCCGGCTCTGCGCTACCCGCTTCCGTCCCAGCCTGGTCCGACCCATGTCCGGTCGCGGGCTGGTCGTCGGGGGTGCACTCAGTCCCGTCGCCGTCAGCTCCGGCCGCAGGATCTCCCTCGGGGGTTCGCCGGGTCCGGTCCATCGGGTCGCGGCCTGACAGCCGGTCCAGGAAGGCCTGGACTTGCAGCTGCTCCAGGGTGCCTTCGGCGCCGGCGTTGCGCAGCCCGATGGCATCGGCCTCGATAGACATCTTGGCGGCCAGCGCGTCTGCGGTGCCCAGTTCCCGGCCACCGTAGGACATGTTCCCAGAAGCCTCCCGGCGCGCCTCCACCCGCTGGTCCTCTTTGCGGGCATCCTCCTTGCGCTGCCTGACAGCCTCAGGGTCGAGTTTCATCTCCAGCGCGGCTGCCTTGCGGCCCAGCTGGTCATACCGCAGCCCCGGCGCGGCAGCAGCCAGGATCTCGTCGGCGACAGCGGCGTCGGCATCGGAAAGGAACCGGGTGCGGGTCCAGATGATGCTGGCCCTGATGGCGTTCAGCCGGCCCGCGGCCAGCCCGGCCAACGTGTGCGGCAGCCGGGTGGTCAGGTCGGTGGCGAAGTCCATCTGATCGCCGGCGGCCCGGGTCGAGGTGACGAGTTCCTGGGCCAGCTCGGCGTCGGCGAACTCGCCTTCACGGCAGCCGCGCGGGACCTTGCGGGCCTTGTCCGCCTCATACTGCCCGGCGCGGCGACGGGTGAACTCCGCGGTCGCGGCCAGCTCCAGGTACTCGGCCCGGGCCGCCAGGCGACGTGCCGCCGACACCACGCCAAGCAACTCGTTAGCCGATAGGCCGGGCAGTTCTCCGGCGGCCTGCTCGGTAAGGGCGGCCAGCAGCGGGCCGGGCCGCAGCACGTCGGCGACCCGGTCCTGGTCGAATACGTCCCCGCCCAGCCCGTCCGGCCCGGCCATCGACCCGAGCTCCACCGGATCGACGTCGGCGGCCTCGCCCAGGCTGAACGTCACCGCGGGACCCCGCACATCCTCTTCGGGTACCCGCTCCCGGCCAGCCTCCACGTCGTCAATGAACCGGGCCAGGTCCGCGTCCGCGTCCCAGTCATCGTCTGTGCCGCCCGGCATGCCGTCCCGCGCCGCACCGGGCAGCGGCGGCTGGTCGCCGTCGTCCTGCCCGGGGCCGGGGACTGGTTCCGATGGCATAAACGTTCACCCGTTCGTGTGATTAGAGGAAAATCTCAGATACTACGAACATTCTATCGTCTAGGTATGACAATCGACGCGACCGTGGAGGTACTCGCCCAAGATTTTCTTTGGTTGCGAGGCTCACGGGGCGCGCGAGCATTACCAGCGACGGGAATCCTGACGGAAAGGGCGGGTCAGGTGACGAGCAGCCAGGAGCCAGCGAGCGAGGGTGTCACGTTCGGCACGAGCCGGGCTCATATGGCGCGGGTTTAGGACTTCTGGCTGGGCGGCAAGGACAACTTGCGGCCGCAGCTTGGCCATTACGCTGGAGTTGGGCGCAAACCTTGATGCGTGAGTTCGGGGAGGCGACATGGCGGGGGACGCCGGGACGGCGACGGACGGGACACCGGCCGGGCGGTGCGTGAACTTTAGCGGCACGCGCGAGCAGGCTGCCGGCAAGCGGATCGGCGACGTCATGCGGCGCCGTCCCAAGAGCCTGCCCGAAGACGCGACGGTAGGCGACGTCCGCCGCACGCTCGAGAACCCGAGCCTGCGCAACGTCGTCCTGCTCGACGGCACCGCCTTCGCCGGGTTGGTCGACCGCGGGAACGTACCCGCCGACGTGCCCGACAGCGTGCCCGCACGTGAGTTCGCCGTCTCCGATGTCCCGACCACCACCCCGGACGTCCCCGTGCCCGACGTCCTGGCCGCGATGGACGCCGCTCAGCTGAGCCGCCTCGTCGTCCTCGACGCCGACGGGCGCACATTCGCCGGCCTCGTCTGCCTGGACCACACCGGCGAGGGTTTCTGCGGCGGCTGACCGCGCCGCGCTCAGCCCGCTAGCAGGAGGCTGACGGCCGCCTTCTCGATCGTGGGCTCGTCGAGCAGCACGGTGTTCGCCGCCGGGCCGAGCGGGATGAAGCTGTCCTCGCTGGTCACCCGCGTGATCAGGCCCGAGAAGCCGGCGTCGGTCAGGGCGGTGACCACTCCCTCGGAGACCCCTCCGGTGCGCCGGGTCTCGTCCACGACCAGCACCCGCCCGGTCAGCCGCGCCTCGCGCAGCAGGTCGTCGGCTGGCAGCGGGGCCAGCCAGCGCAGGTCGACCACCCGGGCGCCGATCCCCCGTGCCGCGAGCCGGCGGGCGACCCGCAGGCTCATTCGGAGCCCGTTCCCGAACGTGACCATCGTGATGTCGCCGCCGTCGCCGTAGCCGCGGGCCCGCCCGACGGGGACGTGCGCGTCCGCCGCGGGATAAGCCGCGAGCCAGCCGCCGTCGCCGTCGTCGTGCAGGTCGCGCGTGTGGTACAGCGCGATCGGCTCAAGGAAGACGCACACCGAGCCGTCTTCCGCCGCGGCGGCCAGGCAGGTGCGCAGCATCGCCGCCGCGTCGTCCGGCCGGGCCGGCGACGCGATCACCAGTCCCGGGATGTCGCGCAGCGCCCCGACCGCGTTGTCGTTGTGGAAGTGCCCGCCGAATCCCTTCTGGTAGGCATACCCGGCGACCCGCACCACCATGGGGTTGCGGAACTGGCCGGTCGAGAAGAACTGCTGTGTCGCGGCCTCGCCGCGGATCTGATCCGCGGCGTTGTGCAGGTACGCCAGGTACTGGATCTCGGGCACCGGCAGGAGGCCGGTCAGCGCGCCGCCGAGCGCGACGCCAAGGATCGACTGCTCGTCAAGCAGCGTGTCGAAGACACGAGCAGGTCCGAACCGGCGCTGCAGTCCCTTGGTGACCCCGTACACGCCGCCCTTGCGCCCCACGTCCTCGCCGAAGACGCACATGCCCGGATAGGTGTCGAGCAGTTCGCCGAGCGCCAGGTTGACCGCCTGGGCCAAGGTGACCGGGCCATCCGCGGCTGCCGTGGGGACCGCGGCGACGGCGGCGACCGTGGCGCGCTCGGCCACCCGTTCGGGGTGACGCGGCGCCAGCGGGGCCATCACCTCCGCGGCGCTGGCCAGCGGCCGACTTGACAGGGCCCGCTCGGCGGCGGCGTGGACACGCGCGCCGACCGCGTCGTAGCGGGCCACCGCCTCGGCCGGAGTCAGCAGGCCGCAACCGACCAGGGCGGACGCGGTCGCCACCAGCGGATCACGGGCGAGGTCCGCGGCCAGGGCCGCGGGCGCCCGGTAGGCTGCCTCCGCGTCGCTGCCCGCGTGGCCGAGGAACCGGACCACCGACAGATGCAGGAACACGGGCTGCCGCCGGGTCCGGACCAGGCCGGCCGCCCGGGCCGCCGCGTCGTAGACCGCTACCGGGTCGCAGCCGTCGGCCGCCAGGTAGTGCAGGCCCGGCCGGGCGCCGAACGACGCCGCTACCCATCCCTCCGGCGTGGGCACGCTGATCCCGATCCCGTTGTCCTCGCAGACCAGCAACAGCGGGACCGGGATCCCCTGATAGGCGGTGTGGCAGGCGGCGTTGATCGCCCCGACGGCGGTGGAATGGCTGGCCGAGGCGTCGCCGAACGAGGCCACCGTCACCGCGTCGCGCGGCCACGGGCATGCCACCCCCAGTTTCGCTGCCCGGCCGATGCCCAGCGCGACGCCGAGCGCGCGGGGCAGGTGCGAGGCGATCGTCGACGTCTGCGGGACGATGGCCAACTCGGCCCGCCCGATTACCTTGTGCCGCCCGCCCGCGATCGGCTCGTCCGCGGACGCCGCCACACCGGACAGCACGTCATGGACGGGGTCGATACCCGGCACCTGGCGGGCGCGAGCACAGTAGAACCCGCCGGACCTGTAATGCAACAGCGCCGGGTCGGTCGGCCGCAGCGCCGCCGCGAGCGCGGCGTCGCCCTCGTGGCCGGCCGAGCTGATCGTGTAGTAGCCGGCCCCCTGCTGCTGCATCCACCGAGCCGCCAGATCGAGATGCCGGCTTTCCGCCTGGGCATCGAAGATGGCCAGCAGAGTGGCACCGTTCAGCTGGCTGCCCGCCCGCACCGGCGCGGCCGGGTCAGCGCCCGCGGGGCCGCCAGGCAGCCCGCCCGTCACCTCCCTGAAGTGGCGGTCAAGCTCGGCTGGCGTGGTCATCGGCGGGCGCCCGTCACAGCCGGAAGTCGCGGTCCGGCGTGAGCTCCGCCACGTCCATCTGCGCCTTCTGCAGCCGGCCCGAGTAGTCCCAGTTCAGCGCCTGCCACCGGGTGAACTGGTCGAGCACCCACTGGCCTGACTGTCGAGAGCCGTTGCCGGACTTGCCGTTGCCGCCGAAGGGCAGGTGCGCCTCGGCGCCGGAGGTCGAGTTGTTCACGCTGACCATCCCGGCCGACACTCCGCGCCGGAACCCGAACGCTTCGGTGGCGTCGCTGGTGTAGATCGACGACGACAGGCCGTATCCAGGGGCGTTGGCCAGGTCGACCGCCTGGTCCAGGGTCCGGTAGGTCGTCACCCCGACCAGCGGCCCGAACGTCTCCTGGTCGAAGATCTTGTCGCCCGGGCGCACCCCGTCGACGATCGTCGGGTGGCAGAAGATGCCCGCCTCCGGGTCGCCCACGAAGCCGGCCCGCGGGTTGGCCGCGGTGATCCGCCCGATGCCCGACGAGCCCATCACCTTGTGCTGCGGGCCGATCCAGGCCAGGAACTGTTCGAAACGCGTCGCGAACCTGATGTCGAGCATCGGCCCGTAGAGCACGTCAGCGTGCGGGTCGCCTACCGCGGCCGCCGCCGTCGCCTCGGCGAAGCGGGTGAGGAACTCGTCGTGCACCGATTCGTGGCAGATCACCGTGCCAAGCGAGGTGCATCGCTGCCCCGCGGTGCCGAACCCGCCGAACAGCGCCCCCTCGACCGCGAGGTCGATGTCGGCGTTGGCGGTCACGACCATCGGGTTCTTGCCGCCAAGCTCCAGGCAGGCCGACTGCAGGTGCCGGCCAGTGAGCTCGCCGATCCGCGCGCCGACCTCGCTGGACCCGGTGAACCCGACCTTGTCGATCAGGCCCGCTGCCAGGGCCTGCTCCAGGCCCGCGAACGTGGTCGGGCCGTCGGCGTGGACCACGTTGAACACGCCGGGCGGCAGCCCGCCGCCGCGGCAGAACAGCTCGTACATCGCGTCCGCGGCGGCCGCTGAGTACTCGGCCGGCTTCCATACGACGGTGTTGCCGCACAGCAGCGCGGGGACGATGTACCAGGCGGGCACGGCGACCGGGAAGTTCCCCGCGGTGATCACCGCGACCGTGCCGACCGGGTTGCGGAACGTGAACAGCTGCTTGTCAGGCATCTCGCTTGGCACGGTCTGGCCGTACAGCCGCCGGCCCTCGCCCAGGAAGAAGTCGCAGGTGTCGATGATCTCCTGGACCTCGCCGAGCGCCTCGGGGTACGGCTTGCCGATCTCGCGGGTGACCAGCGCGGCCAGGGCTTGCTTGTTGTCCTCCACCAGCCGGCCGATGTGCGCGATCGCCCGGCCGCGCACCGGCGCGGGCATGTCGGCCCACGCCCGCTGCGCGTCCCGCGCCGCCCGGGCCGCCGTCACAAGCAGCGCCGCGTCGCCCAGCGCCACATCGGCGACCACGTCGTCGAGCCGCGCCGGGTTGGTGGACCGGATGCGCCCTCCCGGGGCGTCGGCCACCGTGCGGCCGGCGATCACGGAGGAAACGGAACGCTGATCCATCGGTATCATCCCTTGTTTTCGTCAGCGGGGTTGGTCAGCAGGGTTCGTCAGCGGGCCAGGGCGGTCAGGGTGCGGTCAAGCGCGGCCAGCCCGAACTGTAGTTCCGCCTCCGTGACGTCCAGCGCGGGCCGGACGCGGATGGAGCGTTCTCCGCACGGCAGCACAAGGACATGCTCCTCCCGCAGGAGCCGCAGCGCCACGTCGCGGACCCGGCCGTCCGCGAGGTCGAACGCGCACATGAGCCCGCGGCCACGGATGTTCGAGGCCACGCCGGCGTGCCGCTCGCCGAGCGCCGCCAGCTCGCTCAGGAACCAGCCGCCGACCTTCGCCGCGTGCTCGATCAGCCCGTCGCGATCGATGATCTCCAAGATCCTGCGGGAACGGACCATGTCGACAAGCCCGCCGCCCCAGGTCGAGTTGATCCGGCCGGGCACGGTGAACACGTTGTCGGCGACCTCGTCCACGCGCCGGCCGGCCATGATGCCACCGAGCTGCACCTTCTTGGCGAACGCCACGATGTCCGGCTCGAGGCCGAGCTGCTGGTAGGCCCACGCGGTGCCGGTCAGCCCGACCCCGGTCTGCACCTCGTCGAGCACGAACAGCGCGTCGTGCTCGCGGCACATCGCCTG
>Ga0335073_10002297_pt1 | contig 26125 bp, 26 predicted proteins | sample Lox_Sample_22_FD_207093 | JGI IMG/M metagenome (GOLD analysis project Ga0335073, IMG submission 207093) | Soil microbial communities from Loxahatchee National Wildlife Refuge, Florida, United States - Lox_Sample_2.2 | ecosystem: Environmental > Terrestrial > Soil > Wetlands | place: USA...
TCAGTTGCCTCCCTCGCTGCTGCCCGAGCCGGTCTTGACCAGGCCGCGGCCCCGCGCGTAGTCGGCCAGCCGCGCCTGCAGCTGCCGCCGGCCACGGTGCAGGCGTGACATCACGGTGCCGATCGGGGTGTCCATGATCTCGGCGATCTCCTTATACGCGAAGCCCTCGACGTCGGCGAGGTAGACCGCCAGCCGGAAGTCCTCCGGCAGCGCCTGCAGCGCCTCCTTGACGTCGGAGTCGGGCAGGTGGTCCAGCGCCTCCATCTCGGCCGAGCGCAGCCCGGTCGAGGAGTGCGACTCGGCGGCGTGCAGCTGCCAGTCCTCGATGGTGTCGGAGTTGCTCTGCAGCGGTTGGCGCTGCTTCTTGCGATAGGTGTTGATGAAGCTGTTCGTCAGGATCCGGTAGAGCCAGGCCTTGAGGTTGGTGCCCTCGGTGAACTGGTGGAACGCCGCGAACGCCTTGACGTACGTCTCCTGCACCAGGTCCTCGGCGTCGGCCGGGTTGCGGGTCATCCGCATGGCCGCCGCGTACAGCTGGTCGAGGAAGGGCAGCGCATCGCGTTCGAACCGGGCGCGGCGTTCCTCGACGGTCTCTTCGGCCACTGCGCTCCCTCTGGTCGTCACCGGGTTGCCGTTCAGCACGGGCGGGTGCGAGTTTACGGGACGCTGCGGTCGGACCGGTTCGGTCGCGGCTGCCGGGCCGGCCTGGTCCAGCACGAGCATGCGCTCCCCTCCTTCGGCGCGGGTGGCGGGACAGCTGGCCGGGGCAGCCGGCCGAGTCTTGCGGGGTGGAACGCCACCCCGTCGGCGCCGCATTCCCCCACCCGCCGCTTCGCCGCGCGGTTCAGCGGACGGCGAACTCGGTGCCGCCGACCGTCACCACGTCGCCGGGCACCAGCTGCCGGCCACGCCGGTCCTCCGGCTCACCGTTCACCCGGACCGTGCCGCCGGCCAGCAGGTGCTTGACGTCCGAACCCTGCTCGACGACGTCGGCCAGCTTCAGGAACTGGCCCAGCCGGATGCCACCGCCGGCCACGCTGATCTCTCGCATCCGCCCATCATGCCCGGGGTGGCACTATCTGCAGATCATGAGCGGAGGAACCCCGGCCACGACGGCGCTCGACCGGGCCGGCATCGGCTACCGGACGCGCAGCTACCGGCACGACAGCAGGGCCGAGTCGTACGGCGAGGAGGCCGCCAGCCAGCTCGGCCTGGACCCGCGTCAGATCTTCAAGACCCTGATCGCGTCGGTGGATTCGAAGCTGGTGTGCGCGGTGGTGCCGGTCGCCGCCCGGCTCGACCTCAAGGCGCTGGCCGGTGCCGCCGGCGGCCGCAAGGCCGAGCTCGCCGAACCGGCCAAGGCGCAGCGGGCCACCGGGTACGTGCTCGGCGGCATCAGCCCGCTCGGCCATCGCAGCGCGATCCCGGTGGTGGTCGACGCCTCGGCCACCGGCTTCGAGCGGGTCTACGTCTCGGCCGGAAAGCGCGGCCTGCAGCTGGAACTGGCACCGGCCGACCTGATCCGGGCCGCCGCGGCCACCGTGGCCGCCATCGCCACCGGCTGACCGACATCGCCACCGGCTGACCACCGGCTCAGCGGCGGAAGTCCTCCTCCCGGTACTCGGTTGCCGCCCGCTCGCCGCCGCGCGCCTGCTCGGCACCTCGCAGCTCCACCCGGCGGATCTTGCCGCTGATCGTCTTCGGCAGCTCGGCGAACTCCAGCCGCCGGATCCGCTTGTACGGGGCGACATGCTCGGCGCAGTAGGCGAAGATCGACTCGGCCGTGCCGGCGTCGGCCCGGTGCCCGGCGGCCAGCACCACGTAGGCCTTCGGCACCGACAGCCGGAGCGGATCCGGGGACGGCACCACGGCCGCCTCGGCCACCGCCGGATGCTCGATCAGCACGCTCTCCAGCTCGAACGGGCTGATCCGGTAGTCGCTGGACTTGAACACATCGTCGGTCCGGCCGACGTAGGTCAGGTACCCGTCGGCGTCCAGGGTCGCGACGTCGCCGGTGTGGTAGAGCCCGTGCGCCATCGCCGCGTCGTTGCGCTCGGCGTCGTCGCGGTAGCCGACCATCAGCGCCACCGGCCGGTCCGCCAGGTCGAGGCAGATCTCCCCCTCCACCGCGTCGGCTCGTTCCTCGCCCGCACCCCGCCGCGATGCCGGGCCGCTTCGTTCACCGGTGGACGGATCGGCCAGCACCACCCGGTAACCGGGCAGCGCCCGGCCCATCGAGCCGGGCTTGACCAGCTCGCCCGGCGGGTTGCCGACCTGGCAGGTGGTCTCGGTCTGGCCGAAGCCGTCCCGGATCGTGACGTTCCAGGCCCGCTGGACTTGCTCGATCACCTCGGGGTTCAGCGGCTCACCCGCGCCGACCAGCTCACGCAGGCCCAGCCGCCAGCGGGTCAGGTCCTGCTGAACGAGCATCCGCCAGACGGTCGGCGGTGCGCAGAACGTGGTCACCGCGGCGTCGCGCAGCACGTCCAGCATCCGGACCGCGTCGAAGCGCACGTAGTTGAACAGCACCACCGTGGCGCCGGCGTTCCAGGGGGCGAAGAAACAGGACCAGGCGTGCTTGGCCCAGCCCGGCGAGGAGACGTTGAGGTGCACGTCGCCGGGCTGCAGGCCGATCCAGTACATGGTCGACAGGTGCCCGACCGGGTAGCTCAGGTGGGTGTGCTCCACCAGCTTCGGCTTGGCGGTGGTGCCGGAGGTGAAGTACAGCAGCAGCGGGTCGCCGCCCGCGGTCGGCGCGTCCGGGACGTACGGTTCGGCGTGGCCGGCGTACTCGGCGTAGGGCAGCCAGCCCTCGGCCGCACCGCCCACCGCGACCGGCAGCCAACTGCCGTCCGGCCGGTCGAAGCCGCCGGTCAGGTCGGCCCGGGCGATCACCGCGCCCACCTGGCCCCGTGCCAGCCGGTCGGCCAGGTCGGCCGGCGAGAGCAGCGTGGTGGCCGGGATGATCACCGCGCCGAGCTTGATGCAGGCCAGCATCGACTCCCACAGCTCGACCTGGTTGCCGAGCACCAGCAGCACCCGCATCCCGCGGCCGACCCCGTGGGCGGCGAGCCAGCCCGCCAGCCGGGATGACCGTTCGGACAACTCGGCGAAGCTGTAGCCGGCCTGGCTGCCGTCGTCCTCGATCAGCCGCAGGGCCTCCGCCTCGCCGCGCTCGCGGGCCAGCACCCCGTCGAAGTAGTCCAGCGCCCAGTTGAAGTGCTCCGGCCGCGGCCAGCGGAACTCGGCGTACGCGCGCCGGTAGTCGCCGCGGCAGTCCAGCAACAGGTCGCGGGCGGCGAGGAACTCGGTGATCGCGCTCGTCTGGGTCATGTCGCGACTCTGGCATCCCGGCGCCGGATGTGCCACCGTTCCGGGGCCATCCTCAGCCGAGCCGGCCGGTGATCCAGTCCGCGACGATCGTGCCGAGGGTGGTCACGCTCGCGGCCAGCGAGTGGTTGCCCGCCACCTCGACCACCTCGCGCCCGGCAGCGGGCGGCGGCATGCCGAACGGGTCGGAGCGGCCCTGCACGACCAGTACCGGCACCGGCACCGCGGCCAGCTCGTCGAGCCGGCTGCGCTCCGGCTTGCCCGGCGGATGGACCGGGAACGCGAGCGCGACCACGGCCACCGCGGCCGGCCGGAGGTTCGGCTCCGCGGCGGTCCGGCAGGCCACCCGGGCACCGGAGGAGCGCCCGGCGTAGACGAACGGCCGGCCGGCCAGCTCACGCCGCCGGCCGAGCGCCGCGATCACCGCGCGCCAGGCGGTGTCGAGGGTGGCGGCCGCGGGAGGGGCCTTGCGCCCGGCTACCCGGTAGGGCTGGGTCACCCGGGCCACGGCGATGCCGGCGCCGAGGCAGGCCTGCCGGACCGCGAGCAGGTCGGCGGATTCCACCGTGCCGCCGGCGCCGTGACCGAGCACCAGCACGCCGCGGGCATCGCTCGTCACGTCCAGCACCACCTGCGCCGGGCCGGCCGGGGTGTCGAGGTCGAGAGTGCGCACGGTCAGAAGAGCGACTGGGCGGGCACGCTCGGCTCCACCCGGTCGAGCAGGTCGGGCGCGTCGTTGGCCACGCTGTTCACCCTGGTCGAGACCGGGCGCAGTTCCAGCTGCTCGCGGTGGGCCTCGTCGTCCGGCCGCAGCAGCTCCTCGGGACCGGCGCCGGCCGGATCGAGCCAGCGGGTCCAGCCGGCCCGCGGCAGCACCAGCGGCATCCGGTCGTGGATCTCGGCGAGCTCACCCCGGGCGGCCACGGTGAGCACGGTGACCGAGGTGAGCCAGTCCGCGTCGGGTTCGGCCTTCGGCTTCCAGAACTCGAAGAGGCCCGCGAAGGCCAGCGAGTGCCCGTCCGGCGGGGTCATCAGGAACGGCTGCTTGGCTGGCTTGCCCTCGGCATCCTCGGCCCGTCGCCACTCGTACCAGCCGTCGGCCGGCACCAGGCACCGGCGGGCCGCGAACGCCTTGCGGAAGGCCGACTTCTCGGTGACCGACTCGGCGCGGGCGTTGAACATCCGGCTGCCGACCGAGGGATCCTTGGCCCAGGACGGGACCAGCCCCCAGCGCGCCACCCGCAGCTGCCGGACCGGCGCGGCGCCCTCGGGGGCACCGTGCGGCACCCGGTTCACCACGATCCGGACGCCCGTGGTGGGCGCGATGTTGTAGCCGGTGCCGGTGCCGGTGCCGCCCTCGGTCTCGTCGACGGCATCGAACTCGTCCACCAGGTCGTCGGTGGACTTCACGGAGACGTATCGACCGCACATGCCGACGACGCTACCGGCAGCCACCGACAGGAGGGGGCGACCGAACTCGTCGCGGTGGAACTGTCACCGGTCGTTGCTAGGTTCGCCGGGACAGGCGGGAACGCCAGGGATCGGCAACATCAGGGATGTGGAGGGGCGCGGATGACCGGACGGGTTGCGGTGACCGGAGGCAGCGGCAAGCTCGGGCGGGCGGTCGTCGCCCACCTGCTCGAGACCGGGTGGCAGGTCGTCAACCTCGACCGGACGCCGCCACCGGCCGACCAGGGCTGCCCGCACGTCCGGATCGACTTCACCGACTTCGGCCAGACCGCCGAGGCGATGATCGGCATCCAGGACCGCTACGACGGCCTGGACGCGCTGGTGCACCTGGCCGCCATCCCGGCGCCCGGCCTCACCGGCAACGCGGCCACCTTCGCCAACAACGCGACCACGAGCTACCACGTCTTCAGCGCCGCGCGGCTGGCCGGCCTGCGCAACATCGTCTGGGCCTCCAGCGAGACGGTGCTCGGGCTGCCGTTCGACACGCCGCCGCCCTACCTGCCGGTGGACGAGGACTACCCGCCGCGGCCGGAGTCGACCTATTCGCTGGTCAAGACGCTGGAGGAGCAGATGGCCACCCAGTTCTGCCGCTGGGATCCGGCCTGCAAGATGATCGGCCTCCGGTTCTCCAACGTCATGGAGCCCGCGGACTACCGGCAGTTCCCGTCCTTCTCCGCCGACCCGGCGCTGCGCAAGTGGAATCTCTGGGGCTACATCGACGCCCGGGACGGCGCCCAGGCGGTACGCCGGGCCCTGGAGTACGAGGCCACCGGTGCCGACGTCTTCATCGTCGCCAACGCCGACACGGTGATGACCACCCGGACCGCCGAACTCGCCGCCACCGTGTTCCCCGGCATCGAGGTGCGCGGCCCGCTCGGCGAGCACCAGACGCTGCTATCGATCGACAAGGCCCGGCGGTTGCTCGGCTACCGGCCCGAGCACAGCTGGCGCGACCATGTCTGAGCGCGATCATGCCTGAGCGGGCCCGGCGGTCATACTGATGGGCGTGACGACCCCGGACCAGGACTGGCAGGCGCCGGTAGCGACCGGCCGGCTGGCCGCCGTGGTGCCGCTGCCGGGTTCGAAGTCGCTGACCGCCCGCACGCTGGTGCTGGCCGCGCTGTCGGAGTCGCCGACCCGGATCACCGCGCCGCTCATCGCCCGGGACACCACCCTGATGGCCGGCGCGCTGGCCGCGCTCGGCGTGTCGGTGCAGGCCGACGGCGACGACTGGCTGGTGCAGCCCGGCCCGTTGCGCGGCGCGCCGGTCGACTGCGGGCTGGCCGGCACGGTGATGCGCTTCGTTCCGCCGCTGGCCGCACTGGCCCACGGGGACAGCCTCTTCGACGGCGACCCGGCGGCCCGGTCCCGGCCGATGCAGACCCTGCTGGGCGCGCTCCGGCAGGCGGGGGCGGCGATCAGCGACGGCGACTCCGGCCGGCTGCCGTTCACCGTGCACGGCTCGGGGGCGGTGCGCGGCGGGGTGATCGAGCTGGACGCCTCCGCCTCGTCCCAGTTCGTCTCGGCGCTGCTGCTGGCCGCGTGCCGGTTCGAGGAGGGTGCCGATCTCCGGCATGTCGGTGGCCCGCTGCCCTCGCTGCCGCACATCGAGATGACGGTCGCCGCCGTGCGCGAGGCAGGAGGCCGCGTCGAGGCGGTCGGCGACCGGCGCTGGCTGATCACGCCGGGCAAGCTCGACCTGCCCGACCAGGTGATCGAGCCCGACCTCTCCAACGCCGCGCCGTTCCTGGCCGCCGCGCTGGTGACCGGCGGCGAGGTCACGGTGCCGCACTGGCCGGCCACCACCAGCCAACCCGGCGCGCTGCTGCCGGAACTGCTCGCCCGGATGGGTGCCACCGCGAGCCTGGACGAGCGCGGCCTGACCATCACCGGCACCGGCACCATCGCCCCGCTGCGGGCCGACCTGCACGAGGCCAGCGAGCTGACCCCGGTCATCGCGGCACTGTGCGCGTTGGCCGACGGGGAGTGCCGGATCGGCGGGGTCGCCCACATCCGCGGCCACGAGACCGACCGGCTGGCCGCCCTGCGCACCGAGCTCGGCGCGGTCGGCTGCGACGTCGAGGAGACGGCCGACGGCCTGGTGATCCGGCCCGCCCCGCTGCGCCCCGCCCGCTGGCACGCCTACGCCGACCACCGGATGGCGCAGGCCGGGGCGGTGCTCGGGCTGGCGGTGGCCGGCCTCACCGTGGACGACATCGCCTCGACCACCAAGACGATGGCCGACTTCCCCGAACGCTGGGCCGCGATGCTGGAACAGGCCGGGTGAGCATCCCGGCGGCCGGCTGATGGCGCACCGGGACGCGCGCCGGCTCGACGAGGACGACGTCCGGAACCGGCCGACCCGCTACGGCAGCCGGGCACGCAGCAAGCAGCGACCGGCCCACGACGACGCTGCCGCCGGCATGGTGGTCACCATCGACCGCGGCCGGTTCACCGTGCTGCTGGCCGGGTCCGGGGTGCAGCTGACCGCGATGCGGGCGCGGGAGCTGGGCCGCAAGTCGATCGCGGTCGGCGACCGGGTCGCGGTGGTCGGGGACCTGACGGGGCAGCCGGACACCCTGGCCCGGATCGTGCGGATCGAGGACCGGCGCACCGTGCTGCGCCGGACCGCCGACGACAACGACCCGTTCGAACGGGTGATCGTGGCCAACGCCGACCAGCTGCTGATCGTCGCCGCACTGGCCTCGCCACCACCGGCGTACGGCCTGATCGACCGCTGCGTGGTTGCCGCGCTGACCGCCGGCCTGGAGCCGATCCTGCTGCTCACCAAGGCAGATCTCGCCGCGCCGGACGAGGTGCTGGCCAACTACGCCGACCTCGACATCCCCGCGGTGGTGACCTCGGTCGGGGCCGACCTGGGCCCGGTCCGGCGGCTGCTCGGCGGCAAGGTGACCGTCTTCGTCGGCCATTCCGGGGTCGGCAAGTCGACCCTGGTCAACGCGCTGGTGCCGGGCGCGGCGCGCAGCACCGGGGCGGTCAGCGAGATCGGCAAGGGCCGGCACACCTCCACCTCGGTGTTCGCGCTGCCGCTGCCGGCGCCGGAGCGGGGTTGGGTGATCGACACGCCGGGGGTGCGCTCGTTCGGGCTGGCCCACGTCGGCGCGCAGGACCTGCTGTGGGCGTTCCCGGATCTCGAGGACGGTGCGGTGCAGTGCCCGTCCCGGTGCGAGCACCGGTCGGCGAGCGAGGGCTGCCGGCTGGACGCCTGGGTCGCCGACGGGCACTCCTCGGCCGCCCGGCTGGCCGGGTTCCGGCGGTTGCTGGCCAGCCGCACCGATCTGGGCGTGGGCTGACTCAGCCGCCCGCGCGCAGGTACTCCCCCAGCACCTCGACGCCGCGGGCGATCTCGGCCCGGTCGCCGGCGAAGGACAGCCGGGCGTACCGGTGCCCCTCGGCGGTGTCGAAGTCGAGGCCGGGCGCCATCGCCACCCCGGTGTCGGCCAGCACCCGGCGCACCCAGGCCAGCGAGTCGTCGGTGTGGTCCGAGACGTCGGCGTAGATGTAGAAGGCGCCGTCGGCCGGCGCCAGCCGGGGCAGCCCGATGGCCGGCAGCGCGTCCAGCAGCAGTTCGCGATTTGCCTGGTAGCGCGAGACATTCGCGTCCAGTTCGGGGTAGCTGTCGAACGCCGCGAGCGCCGCCAGCTGGGACAGCGTCGGCGGGCACAGGGCGAAGTTGCCGAGCAGCCCGTCCACCGGCTCGATCAGCTCGTCCGGCACCAGGAGCCAGCCGAGCCGCCAGCCGGTCATCGAGAAGTACTTGCTGAACGAGCCGATGACGGTCGCCCGGCGGCTGAACTGCCAGGCCGAGGCGGCCGGCCCGGCGTAGCCGATGCCGTGATAGATCTCGTCGGAGACGAGCCGGACGCCACGCTCGTCGCACCAGCGCGCGAGCTCGGCCAGCCGGGCCGGCGCGACCATGGCCCCGGTCGGGTTGGCCGGCGAGGCGATGACCAGCCCGTCGAGCCCCGCCGGCAGCCGGTCGAGGAGCTCGACCGACGGCACGAAGCCATGCTCGGCGCGGCAGTCCACGTCGACCACCCGGCAGCCCAGGCTGGTGAGGATGTTGCGGTAGGACGGGTAGCCCGGCCGCAGCACGGCCACCGTCGAGCCCGGGTCGAAGGCGGCCAGGCAGCTGGCGACGAAACCGCCGGACGAGCCGGTGGTCACCAGGACGCTGCCCGGATCGACCTCGATGCCGTACCAGGCCTCGGTGTGCCGGGCGATCGCCGCCCGTAGCTCCGGCACGCCCGCCGCCGCGGTGTAGCCGATCTTGTCCCCGGCCAGCGCGGCGACCGCCGCGGCCCGGACCGCGGCCGGCGCCGGGGTGGACGGCTGCCCGACGGCCAGGTTGTAGACGGGCAGGCCCGCCGCCCGGCGCTGCTCACCGGCGGCGAACAGCTGCATCACGTAGAACGGCGCCGTCGCCGAACGCACCGACGGCACCAGCCCGGCGGGCAGTTCGGCCGGCCTCACAGCCACCCGCCGGAACGCCAGTACTCGCCGCTCTCCCGGCTGAGCAGCCCCTCGTCCACGAGGTAGCGACGCAGCGCTGCGACATCCGGGTGCCAGGTGCGCACGATCTCGTTGACCTCCGTCTCGCGATAGCGGACGCCCGGCTCGAAGGCGGTGGCCAGGTAGCGCAGCAGCAGGGCCCGCTTGGCACCGGCCCGGGGCAGCACCGGCAGCCGGCCGCCGACCAGGTAGGAACGAAGCACCTTGCGCAGCGCCGGGTCGGCGATCCCGGCGAACGCCGCCGGATCGGCCAGTTCGCGAGCCCGGGCCGTGAGCTCGGCAGCGGTGTCCATTCCACCGACGATAACCTGCCCGGGTGGACATCCCACCCGGCACCGACCCGCTCCAGGACGACCTGGCGACCGCGCTCGCCCTGGCCGACGAGGCCGACGCGATCACCCTCGCCCGGTTCCGGGCGAGCGATCTCAGGGTGCAGAACAAGCCCGATCTGACCCTGGTGACGGACGCGGACCGGGCGGTCGAGCAGGCCATCCGGCAGCGGCTGGCCGCGGTCCGCCCGGCCGACGCGCTGCTCGGCGAGGAGTTCGGCAGCACCGGCGACGCCGCCCGCCAGTGGGTGATCGACCCGATCGACGGCACCAACAACTTCGTCCGGGGGGTGCCGGTCTGGGCCAGCCTGATCGCGTTGCTGGTCGACGGCGAGCCGCTGCTCGGCGTGGTCAGCGCGCCCGCGCTCGGCCGGCGGTGGTGGGCGGGCCAGGGCTCCGGCGCCTTCACCGCGACCGCCGGTGGGCCGGCGCGGCGGCTGCGGGTCTCCGGCGTCAGCCGGCTGGCCGACGCGAGCATCTCGTACTCGTCGCTGCACGGGTGGGCCGCGCTCGGCCGGCTGGCCGGGTTCGTCGACCTGCTCGGCCAGGTGTGGCGCTCGCGCGCCTACGGCGACTTCTGGTCCTACATGCTCCTCGCCGAGGGCGCGGTCGACCTGGCCGCGGAGCCGGAGCTGTCGCTGTGGGACATGGCGGCGCTGGCCCCGATCGTGACCGAGGCCGGCGGCCGGTTCACCGGGGTGAACGGGGTGGACGGGGTGCAGCAGGGCAACGCCGCCGCTTCCAACGGACTGCTGCACGCCGCCCTGCTCGCCGCGCTCGGCGACGGTCCCGCGGTCAGCCTTCGGTGACCTCGACCCCGCGCCAGAAGGCGATCCGGTCGGTGACGTGCTCCGCGCCGGCCATGGGTTCCGGGTAGTACCAGGCTGCGTCGGCGTTCTGCGCGCCGTCGACCACGACCGTGTAGTACGAGGCGGTGCCCTTCCACGGGCACAGCGTGTGGGTGTCGGACGGGCGCAGCAGCTCGGCCCGCACCGAATCCTTCGGGAAGTAATGATTGTTCTCGACCACCACGGTGTCGTCGCTCTCGGCGATGACCGTTCCGTTCCAGCTCGCGCGCATCGTCATGCATCCACAGTGCCACGGCTTGTCCACAAGCATCACGATCGGTGTTGCCGGTTGGTTGATCGGCCAATTAACGTCGAACGTGCCCGGCCGCCGGGCCGGCATCGACCAGAACCACAACCGACCGACCAACCCACAACCGACCGAGCCACAACCGACCGAGCCACAACCGACAGGACCACAACCGACAGGACCGCACCCGACCCGCCAGGACACCCGGTCGCCGTCGCGGCAGCTCACCGGTGTCCTGGATAGCGCGGTCAACCAGCGAGAGAGGCTGCCCATCGTGCCCGAGCAGAGCACCGGTTTCGAGAATCCCGCCCAGAACACGACCTTTCCGAGCAACGGCGGCCAGGCCTACGGCTACCTCGCGGTGCCCGAGTCCGGCAGCGGTCCCGGCGTGATCGTGATCCAGGAGTGGTGGGGGCTGACCGACCACATCGTCGACATCGCGAACCGGCTGGCCGCCGAGGGCTTCGTCGCGCTGGCGCCCGATCTGTTCGGTGGCAGGACCACCCACGACGCGGACGAGGCCGGCCGGTTGATGGCCGAACTGCCCGCCGAGCAGGCCGCCAAGGATCTCGCCGGTGCGGTCGACTTCCTGCTCGGCCATCCCGCGGTGACCTCCGACAAGCTCGGCGCGGTCGGGTTCTGCATGGGCGGCGGGTTCGTGCTCATGCTGGCCGCCCAGCAGGGCGACCGGATCGGGGCGGCGGTGCCCTACTACGGCGTCGGCCAGGGCGTGCCCAACAGCTACACCGGGCTGACCGCACCGGTGCAGGGCCACTACGGGGAGAACGACGACTTCTACCCGGCTGCCGACGCCCGCAAGCAGGAGGAGCAGATCCGCTCCGAGTCCGGCGCCGTGGCGCAGTTCTTCTACTACCCGGCCGGACACGCCTTCCACAACGACCAGAACCTGATCGGCACCTACGATCCCGACTCGGCGCGGCTCGCCTGGCAGCGCACGATCGGCTTCCTGCACGAGAAGCTCGGCTGATGCCGCAACCGACCGAGACGGAGCGAGCCGCGCTCGAGAACCGGCGACGGGAACTGCGCGAGCGCTACCTGCTGCCGCCCCGGAAACGGCCGGCATCGAACGGGCGCGGCATCCACCATGCGGCCCTGATCTGCTCCGATCCGGCGACCACGATCGAGTTCTACCAGGGATTGCTGGGCTTTCCGCTGGTCGAGCTGGTGGAGAACCGGGACTACCCCGGGTCGTCGCACTTCTTCTTCGACCTGGGCAACTCGACGCTGCTCGGCTTCTTCGACTTTCCCGGCCTGGGCCTGCGGCCGGGGGTCGAGGCGCTCGGCACGGTCCAGCATCTCGCGATCTCGGTGGCGCCGGAACGGCATCGCGAGCTGCGACAGGTGCTCGATCGGGCCGGCATCGCCTACGGCGGCCCGGACAAGGGCATCGAGGAGTCGCTGTACTTCCGCGACCCGGACGGCATCCAGATCGAGTTGCTCTCCGACGAGCTGATGTACTTCGGCGGCCAGTGGCTGGACGGCCGGTGACCGGCCTGCGGCTCGGCTTCGGGCTGCCCGTCTCGGGAAGCTGGGCGACGCGGGCGAACCTGGTCGAGATCGCCCGCCGCGCGGAGTCGCTGGGCTATGACTCGCTCTGGACCTTCCAGCGACTGCTCCACCCGGCGGCCGGCGACTGGGGGCCCACCTACCGCGCGGTGCAGGATCCACTGATCAGCCTGGCCTACGTCGCCGCGGTGACCGAGCGCGCGCGGCTCGGCGTCGCGGTGCTCAACGCACCCTTCTACTCACCGGTGCTGCTCGCCAAGCAGCTCACCACGCTCGACCTGCTGAGCGAGGGCCGGCTCGACGTCGGGCTCGGGCTGGGCTGGGCCGAGGAGGAGTTCACCGCGGTCGGCACCCCGCGGCAACGGCGGGGTGCGCGGGTCGAGGAGTTCGTGCGGTGCCTGCAGGCGATCTGGACCGAACCCGAGGTCCGGTTCGACGGCGAGTTCTACCGGGTGCCGCCGGCCCACGTCGACCCCAGGCCGGTCCAGCGCCCGCACCCGCCGATTTTGCTCGGCGGCGGCGCGCCCCGTGCGCTGCAGCGAGCGGGCCGGCTGGCCGACGGCTGGGTCAGCGCGAGCCGCCACGACCTGCGCACCATCGGCGACGACATCGCCCTGATCAGGCAGGCGGCAGCCGACGCCGGACGCGACCCGGAGCCGCTCCGGTTCGTCGTCCGGGCGGTGGTCAGGCTCACCGAGCAGCCGGACGAGAGCGCCGACCGCAGGCCACTGCGCGGCAGCGTCGCGCAGGTGCGAGACGATCTCGCCGTCCTGGAGCGGCAGGGCGTGACGGAGGCTTTCCTGGACCTGAACTTCGATCCAGGGATCGGCTCACCCGACGCGGACCCGGTGCAGTCCATGCGGCACGCGCACCACGTGCTGGAGTCGTTTGCACCGATCTGACACCGGACGTCCCAGCCCGTTCGTGGCCGGACTCACTACTTTCTGTAGCCAGTTGGTTCAGCTGGGTTACCGATTGCCGATACTGCCCTCTAGAGTGCCTGTCTTGACAACAGGTATGGGCTGAGGGGTTCGGTAATGGCTATTCGCGGTGGGCTGGCGGCATGCTTTCGAAAGGTGGCGACGATCGGCGCCACAGCGGCGCTGATCGGTGCCGGCGCGATCACGGGTACGCCGCCGGCGCAGGCCGCGACCGCTCCCGAGTCGGCTGCGGCCAACGCGGTGCTGAAGCTGATGAACACCGAGCGGTCCGCGCACGGGCTGCCCGCGCTGCAGATGAGCACCGCCCTGATCAGCTCCGCCCGGCGGCACAACCTGGCGATGGCCCGGGCCAACACCATGTCGCACCAGCTGCCCGGCGAGCCGTCGTTCGGCACCCGGATCAGCCAGGCCGGCGTCGCCTGGCACGCCGCGGCCGAGAACATCGGCTGGACCACCAACCGCTCCACCTCCGGCGCCACCGGCCTGCAGGTCTCGATGTACAACGAGACCGCGCCGAACGACGGGCACCGGCTCAACATCCTCTCCAGGTCGGTCCGCTACGTCGGCGTGGACATCCTGATCGACACCGCGACCGGCAAGCTCTGGCTCACCCAGGACTTCGCCGACGTCGGCGGCCCGCAGCCCAGCTCCGCCGCCCTCGTCGCGCTGCACAACCCGATCGGTCACCTCGACGGCGTCTCGGTGCTGTCCGGTCACCGGGTGCGGCTGGTCGGCTGGTCGATCGACCCGGACTACAAGAGCGTCGCGCCGCTGACCGCCGTCTACTACGACGGCCACTACGCCGGCTACCACCGGTCGAACACGCCGCGCCCGGACGTGGCCGCCCGCTACCACGCCGGGCCCGACCTCGGCTTCGACTTCACGGTCACCCTGCCCCCGGGCCGGCACACCATCAGCGTCTACATCATCAACATCCGGCAGGGCAACGCGAACCCACGGCTCGCCACCTTCGTGCGCACCGTCTGACGCGCCACCGGGCAGCTCAGCCCAGCAGGTCCCGGGCCGCCGCCACCGGGCAGCTCAGCCCAGCAGGTCCCGGGCCGCGTGCAGCACGGTGGCCTCGTCCAGCAGCACCGCGCGGGCCGCGTCGCCGAGCGGGATGAAGCTGTCGGCGCTGGTGACCCGCTTGACCGCGCCCCGGTAGCCGCCGTCGATCAGCGCGGTCAGCACCGCCTCGGACACCCCGCCGCTCTTGCGGGTCTCGTCCACCACCAGCACCCGTCCGGACGCCGACGCCTCCCGCAGGATGTCGCGCACCGGCAGCGGTGCGAGCCAGCGCAGGTCCAGCACCCGGGAGGCCACCCCCTCGGCGGCCAGCTGCTCGGCGACCCGCAGGCTCATCGGCAGGCCGTTGCCGAAGGTCACCATGGTCAGCTCCGGCGCGCCGTCCCCGACCGGCCAGGTGCGGCCGGCGCCGATCGGGACGTGCTCGTCCGCCCACCCCTCCGGGCCCACGTACGGGGCCAGCCAGCGGCCGTCCCCCTCGGCCAGGTCGCGCTGGTGGTAGAGCGCGATCGGTTCCAGGAACACCCCGACCGTGCCGTCCACCCGGCCGGCCGCGACCAGGGTGCGCAGCATCGCCGGCGCGTCGGCGGGGTGCGCGGGCACCGCGACCACCAGCCCCGGGATGTCGCGCAGCACCGCCACCGAGTTGTCGTTGTGGAAGTGGCCGCCGAAACCGCGCTGGTACCCGAGGCCGGCGATGCGCACCACCATCGGGTTGCGGTACTGCCCCTGGGAGAAGAACTGCAGGGTGGCCGCCTCGCCGCGCAGCTGGTCCTCGGCGTTGTGCAGGTAGGCCAGGTACTGGATCTCCGGGATCGGCAGCAGCCCGGCCAGCGCCGCGCCCAGGCCAACCCCGAGGATCGCCTGCTCGTCCAGGATGGTGTCGAAGACGCGCCCGGCCCCGAACGCCTTGCGCAGCCCCCGGGTCAGGCCGTACACGCCGCCCTTGACCGAGACGTCCTCGCCGAAGACCAGCGCCTCGGGCCGGCGCGCCAGCTCGTCGTGCAGCGCCCGGTTGATCGACTGGGCCAGCGTCAGCGGCCCTTCCCGCTCCGGCAGCTTGCCGCCGAACACCTTCTCCCGCTCGGCCGGTTCGGCGGCCAGCGCCACCGACGAGGCCACCGCGTCCGGCCGGCGCGGGGCCAGCGGGGCCATCACCTCGGCCGCGGTCGCCAGTTGCGGCTCGGCCATCGCGGCCAGCGCGGTGGCCCGGACCCGCTCGCGGACCTGCTCGTACAGCTCGACCACCTGCTTGCCGTCCAGCACGCCGGCCGCGGTCAGCAGCCGGGCGCTGGCCAGCAACGGATCCCGGGCATAGTCGGCGACGATCTCGGCCGGGGTGCGGTAGGCCACCTCGGCGTCGGAACCGGCGTGGCCGAGGAACCGGACCGTCTTCAGGTGCAGGAACGCCGGCTTGCGCGCCGTCCGGACGAACTCCACCGCCTGCCGGGCCGCGTCGTAGACGTCGGCCAGCGAGCAGCCGTCCACCGCCAGGTAGCGCAGTCCCGGCCGCGCCGCGAACCGCTGGGCGATCCAGCCGGATGGGGTGCGGGTGCTGATCCCGATGCCGTTGTCCTCACACACCATCAGCAGCGGCATCGGCAGCCCCTGGTAGACGGTGTTGGAGGAGCTGTTGAACGCCCCCACCAGGGTGGAGTGGTTGACCGAGGCGTCGCCGAAGCTGGTCACCACCACCGCGTCGGACGGCCACGGCGTGGTCACGCCGATCCGCTTGGCGCGCTCGATCGCGTAGGCCAGCCCCATCGCCCGGGGCAGGTGCGAGGCGATCGTCGAGGTCTGCGGGATCACCGACAGCGCGGCGTTGCCGAACACCTTGTGCCGGCCGCCGGCGATCGGCTCACCGGTGGCCGCGGCGACGCCGAAGAGGATGTCGCGCACCGCGTCCTGCCCCGGCACCTGCGCGGCCCGGGAGCAGTAGAAGCCGCCGGACCGGTAGTGCAGCAGCGCCGGGTCGTCCGGGTGCAGCGCCGCGGCCACCGCCGCATTGCCCTCGTGCCCGGACGAGCCGATCGTGTAGTAGCCGCGGCCCTGGGACTGCATCCAGATCGCGGCCAGGTCGGCATGCCGCGACTCGCACTGCCGCTCGAACAGCGCCAGCGCCCCGGCGATGCTCAGCGTGCTGCCGGGCTGCACCGGGTCGCCGTCCGGACGGGGCGGCCCGGACGGCAGCGCCTCGGCCTGAGTCAGGAAGTGTTCGTCGAGCGGGTGTCGTTCGGTCGCCACGGCTGCCCATTCAACCGGTGCGCTCAACCCGCCTGCGGCGCGGGTCCGGTCACCGTGAGCTGGGCCAGATCGTCCGGTAACGGCACCGGCCGGTCGGCCCGTCCCCGGATGGTGCGCGCCTCGGTGACGACCGCGGCCACCAGCTCGGCCGGCGTCACGTCGAAGGCGGGGTTCCAGCCCGCGCTGCCCGGCGCCGCGACCCGGTGCCCGGCCCAGGAGAGCACCTCGTCCTCGTCCCGGATCTCGATCGGGATGTCGCCGCCGCTCGCGGCCGCCGGATCGACCGTCGCCTCGGGAGCGGCCACCACGAACGGGATGCCGGCGTGCCGGGCGGCCAGCGCGTGCCCGAGCGTGCCGACCTTGTTCGCGACGTCACCGTTTGCGGCGATCCGGTCGGCCCCGACCACCACCGCGTCGGCGGCGCCGCCGACCAGCAGCCCGGCCGCGGCCGAGTCGACGATCACCCGGTGCGGGATGCCCAGCCGGCCCAGCTCCCAGGCGGTCAGCCGGCTGCCCTGCAGCAGCGGCCGGGTCTCGCAGACGTACACCAGCTCCAGCGGCCGGTCGGCGTGCAGCTGCCCGATCACCCCGAGCGCGGAACCGGACTCGACCCCTGCCAGGGCACCCGCGTTGCAGTGGGTGAGCACGGTGCGGGCCCCGGCCAGCAGGTCCGCGCCGCGCCGGCTGAGCGCCCGGCTGACCGCGATGTCGGCGTCCCGGATCGCCAGCGCCCGGGCCACCAGCTGCGCCGGGCCGGCCCCGGCCGCCCGGGCCAGCAGCAGTTCGCGGACGCCCCAGCCCAGGTTGACCGCGGTCGGCCGGGCCCCGATCAGCCGGTCGGCGGCCGCCGCCAGCTCGGCGTCCAGGTCGCCGGTGGCCCGGGTCGCGGCCAGCGCCATGCCGAGCGCGGCGGCCACCCCGAGCGCCATCGCGCCGCGCACCGCCAGCGAGCGGATGTGCTCGATCAGCTGGTCGAGCTCGGTGATCTCGACGGTCCGCAGCTCGGCCGGCAGCCGGGTCTGGTCGATGATCCGGATCCGGCCGTCCGCCCAGTCGATGGTCCGCATGACCGCTGAGCCTAACCGGCTAGCCTGCACCCTCATGGCGACCTCGCAGCCACACCCGCTCACCGCCGAACGGGCCGCGGTGGTGCGCGCCGGCCGGCAGCTGCTGGCCACCGGCCTGGTCCGCGGCACCTCCGGCAACGTCTCGCTGCGACTGGGCGAGGCGGTCGCGGTGTCGCCGACCGGGGTGCCCTACGAGGACCTCACCCCGCCGGACGTGCCGGTGGTCGACCTGGCCGGCCAGCCACTCGCCGGCACGCTGCGGCCGACCTCGGAGCTGGCCCTGCACCTGGCCGTCTACCGCGCCCGGCCGGACGTGGCCGCGATCGTGCACACCCACTCGATGTTCGCCACCGTCTTCGCGGTGCTCGGCGAGCCGATCCCGCCGGTGCACTACCAGCTGGCCCGGGTCGGCCCGGTGGGCGTCGCCCCGTATTTCCGGTACGGCAGCGAGGAGCTGGCCGCGGCCTGCGTGGCCGCGCTGGGCGACAGCGGCGCGGCGCTGCTGGCGAACCACGGCGTGGTCGCCGTGGGCGCCGACCTGGCCGCGGCGATGGCGGCCGCCGAGTCGGTGGAGTACGTCGCCGAGCTGGCCTGGCGGTGCCGGCTGGCCGGCGGCGAGCGGGTGCTGGACGGGGCCCAGCTGGCCGCGGCGGCCGAGGCGTTCCGGGGCTACGGCCAGGCCTGACGCCACCGCCACCGGCCAGGCCGGACCGCCACCGGCCAGACCTGACCGCCACCGGCCAGACCTGACCGCCACCGGCCAGACCTGACGGCCACCGGCCGAGCCCGCGTATGCTTAGCTTGGCTAACAATCTTGTGGCCGTTCGACCCCGCCGAACGTTTCGACGAAAGCGACGCGCCCCGTGACCACACCGGACTCCGCCCGCGACTCCGCAGCCCCTGCCCGCCGCGGCATCGCGGTCGACCGCGACCATCCCGGCTACAAGTGGGTGGCGCTGTCGAACACCACGCTCGGCGTGCTGATGGCGACCATCAACTCCTCGATCGTGATCATCTCGCTGCCGGCCATCTTCCGCGGCATCGAGCTCGACCCGCTCGCCCCGGGCAACGTCAGCTACCTGCTCTGGATGCTGATGGGCTTCCTGTTGGTGACCGCCGTCTTCGTGGTCTCGTTCGGCCGGCTGGGCGACATCTACGGCCGGGTGCGGATGTACAACGCCGGCTTCGTCGTCTTCACCGCGGGCTCCGTCCTGCTCGCCCTCGACCCGTTCACCGGTGGCGGCGGGGCGCTCTGGCTGATCGGCTGGCGGCTGCTGCAGGGCATCGGCGCGGCGATGCTCTTCGCCAACTCCACCGCCATCCTCACCGACGCCTTCCCGTCGAGCCGGCGCGGCATGGCGCTCGGCATCAACCAGGTGGCCGCCATCGCCGGCTCGTTCATCGGCCTGATCGCCGGTGGCCTGCTGTCCGAGGTCGACTGGCGGCTGGTCTTCTTCGTCTCGGTGCCGTTCGGCCTGATCGGCACGGTGTGGTCCTACCGCAGCCTGCACGAGCTCTCCGGCCGCCAGCAGTCGAAGATCGACTGGCTGGGCAATGTGCTCTTCGCGGTCGGACTGACCGCGCTGCTGGCCGCGATCACCTACGGGATCCAGCCCTACGGCGGCCACACGATGGGCTGGACCGACCCCTGGGTGCTGGCCGGCCTGATCGGCGGCACCGCGCTGCTGGCCGTCTTCTGCGTCGCCGAGACCCGGATCAGCGAGCCGATGTTCGACATGCGGCTCTTCGGCATCAAGGCATTCGCGGCCGGCAACCTGGCCGGGCTGCTCGCCTCGATCGCGCGCGGCGGCCTGCAGTTCATGCTCATCATCTGGCTGCAGGGCATCTGGCTGCCGCTGCACGGCTACGACTACGCCGACACCCCGCTCTGGGCCGGCATCTACCTGCTGCCGCTGACCATCGCGTTCCTGATCGTCGGCCCGGTCTCGGGCGCGCTGTCCGACCGGTTCGGCGCGCGGACCTTCGCCACCGGCGGGCTGGTGCTCGTCGCGGCCAGCTTCCTCGGCCTGCTGCTGCTGCCGGTGGACTTCGACTACTGGGCGTTCGCCGGGCTGCTGGTGCTCAACGGCATCGGCTCCGGGCTGTTCTCCTCGCCCAACACGACCGCGATCATGAACAGCGTCCCGCCGACCAGCCGCGGTTCGGCCTCGGGCATGCGGGCCACCTTCTTCAACTCCGGATCGTCGCTGTCCATCGGGGTGTTCTTCTCGCTGATGATCGCCGGGCTCGCCTCGACGCTGCCGACCACGCTGCGCTCGGGACTGCAGGCGCACGGGGTGCCGGCCGGCCTGGCCACCTCGATCGGCAACGCCCCGCCGGTCGGCAGCCTGTTCGCCGCGTTCCTCGGCGACAACCCGATCCGCTCGCTGCTCGGGCCGCGGGGGCTGGCCGGGCTGCGGCCGGGCGACGCGACCACGCTGACTGGCAAGGAGTTCTTCCCGCGACTGATCTCCCAGCCGTTCCACCACGGGCTGGTCATCGTCTTCGTCATGGCCATCGCGATGTCGCTGATCGGCGCGGCCGCGTCGCTGCTGCGCGGCAACCGGTACGTGCACGAGGAGACCGCGGCCCGGCCGCGCGAGGACGCCTCGGCGCGCTGAGCCGGCCACACCGTGCGCCGCCGACGGAGCGGCTCAGCGGCCGGCGAACAGCGGCGGCAGGATCAGCAGCATGCCCACCGACCAGGTGACGTGGGTGAGGATGGGGGCCAGCAGGCCGCCGGACGCCCGGCGTTGCAGGCCGAGCACCGCACCGAGGGTGAGCGCGGCGAAGACCAGCATCGGGTTGCCGGTCGCCACCGTGGCGACGGCGTAGACCAGGGTCGAGATCAGCACCGGGTGCCGGACGCCGATCGCCGCGTACAGCGCGCCGCGGAAGAAGACCTCCTCGCTGATGCCGTTCAGCGCGGTGATCACCACCAGCAGCGGCAGCGAGCCGGACCGGGCGTGCGCCAGCACGTTCTCGGTGTAGTCGGCCAGCGGCCCGATCTCGCGGACCACCAGCGCGCCGAGGGTGAAGACCGCCACGAACGCCAACCCGACCCCGACCGGGGTGACGACCGGGCGGCGGAGCCGGCCGCCGACCGCGATCCGGCCGAGGTGCAGCGGGCCGGAGGCGAAGCCGCCGATCACCCAGACCGCGGCCAGGGCGAAGGTGAGCGGGTAGAACGCCTGGTCGCCCGGCCGCACCGACAGCGACACCCCGAGCAGCACCGTGCCGGCCAGCAGCACGACGGCGGCCACGACCCGCCGGCGCCGGAACGCGGCATCCGGCTGCAGGTGATCCCGCGGCACCTTCTCGACCAGCGCCAGGCGCACCAGCGAGGCGAGCCGGCGCGGCACCAGCGCGGCCCGCCGCTGCCGGGGCGCGGCAGGGCTCATCGCCCCGATGCCCGCAGGAGGTGCAGGGTGGTCATCGGCCGTCGGGCCCGGTCGCCGCGGCCCGTTCGGCCAGCGCCGCCCGCACCGCGTCGTCGTAGCCCATCGGCTCGCCCGGCACCACCGAGGTGATGGCATGGTCGCGCACCACCACCTCGGTGGTCATCGAGTCGACCAGGTTGCGCGCGGTGGCGAGGTCGACGTCGGTGACCAGCGCCAGCCAGCCGGAGGACAGCCGCGGGGTCAGCAGCGGCACCCCGAGCACCGGCAGCGCGCGCCGGTGCATGATCTTGGCGGCCCGGCGCAGCATGTCGATGTAGCGCAGCACCTCCGGGCCGCCGATCTCGTACACCACGCTGCCGCCGGTGTCGTCGGCCAGCACGCCGACCAGGTAGCGGATCACGTCGGCGAGCGCGATCGGCTGCGTGCGGGTGTTCACCCAGCTCGGGGCGACCATCGCCGGCAGGTGGTCCACCAGCTGACGGGTGATCTCCCACGAGATGCCGCCGTGGCCGACCACCACCGCCGCCCGCAGCACCGTGACCGGGACCCCGGCCTCACCCAGCAAGCCCTCGACCGCGCGCCGGGACCGCAGGTGCGGCGAGAGCGCGGCCCGCTCCGAGCCCAGGCCGCCCAGGTAGACGATGCGGCGCACGCCCGCCTCGGCCGCGGCCCTGCCGAACGCGCGGGCCGCGTCGGCGTCCAGCCGCTCGAAGTCGTCGGAGTCCAGCGAATGCACCAGGTAGTAGGCGGTGTGCACGCCGGCCAGCGGCTCGGCGAGGGTCTGCGGGGCGTGCACGTCACCGGCGACCGGCTCGCCCGCCCCGGTGTAGCCGTCCGGGTGCCGGGTCATCGCGCGCACCGGGTGGCCCGCCGCGGCCAGCGCCTCGGCCAGCCGGGAACCGACGAAGCCGGAGGCCCCGGTGACCAGGATGGTTTGTCCGGCATTGCCTGCCCGCTTCGCCACCTGCCGCTCCGATCCGCCCAGGCACGCGCCCATTCAGGGGATTTGCTGGCCTGGGACTCTTGTGCGATTGACCCGGTTGGTCTCAGGATACTGAGGCCCGGGCATCTGCTCGGCACAGTGACTACAAGGAGCTCGCCACGATGCGTGCAGTGAAATCTCGCGTCTCCAAGGTTGCGGTGACGGCCCTGGCCGCGACCGCGCTGGGGACGTCCCTCGCCGTGACGGCCGGCACGACGACCAGCGCCTCGGCCGCCCCGATCCACCACGCGGCGACCGTGCGGCCGATCCCGGCGGTGGCCGGGCACGTGCTCGCCCAGAACCTCGCCTTCCCGCCGGACACCGCCTACTGCGAGGCCAACATCGGCATCGCCTGCTACTCCCCGCTGCAGTACCAGCAGGCCTACGACCTCAAGCCGCTCTACAAGGCCGGCATCACCGGCAAGGGCCGGACCATCGCGATCGTCGACTCCTACGGCTCGCCGACCATCGCCCACGACCTCGCCGTCTATGACCAGAACTACGGCATCCCCGCACCGCCGTCGCTGCAGGTGATCCAGCCGGTCGGCGCGGTGCCGCCCTACGACCCGAACGACTCCACCATGGTCAGCTGGGCGACCGAGACCACCCTCGACGTCGAGATCGCGCACGCGATGGCGCCGGACGCCAACATCCTGCTGGTCGAGACCCCGGTCGCCGAGACCGAGGGCGTCACCGGCTTCCCGGAGATCGTCGCGGCCGAGAACTACGTGATCGACCACCGGCTGGCCGACGTCATCACCCAGAGCTTCGGCGCCACCGAGGAGACCTTCCCGTCCAAGCAGAGCCTGCTCTCGCTGCGCTCGGCCTTCGTCAACGCCGCCCAGCACGGGGTGACGGTGCTGGCCTCGTCCGGTGACACCGGCGCGACCAACTACAACCTCGACGGCAGCGCGCTCTACCCGACGCAGGTCAACTCCTGGCCGTCCTCCGACCCGCTGGTGACCAGCATCGGCGGCACCCAGCTGCACCTCGATGCCGACGGCAACCGGACCGCGCCGGACCAGGTGTGGAACGACGGCTACGGCGCCGGCGGCGGCGGGGTCAGCGAGTACTTCAGCCGCCCGGACTACCAGAACTCGGTCCGCTCGGTGGTCGGCGACCGGCGCGGCACGCCGGACATCTCGGCCTCGGCCGCGGTGGACGGCGCGGCGATCCTGTACTACTCGTTCGACCCGAGCCGGATCGGCTGGCACCTGGTCGGCGGCACCAGCGAGGCGTCGCCGCTGTTCTCCGGCATCGTCGCGATGGCGGCGCAGCTGGCGCACCACTCGCTCGGCCAGATCAACCCGTCGCTGTACGGCCTCAACGCCGTGCACGCTCCGGGCATCGTCGACGTCACCATCGGTGACAACTCCTTCGGCGGGGTGACCGGCTACCCGGCCACCCGTGGCTACGACCTGGCCTCCGGCGTGGGCACCTTCGACGGCGCCAAGTTCGTGCCGCTGCTGGCGCTGGCGAGCTTCGCGCCGCGCCACCGCTAACCAGCCCGTCCCGGCGTGCGGGCCCCGCACGCCGGGGCTCAGGCCCCCACGATCCCGGGCCCGGCACCTGTGCCGGGCCCGGGATTGTCACATCCGGGCGCTGGCCCCGGTTGCACCGCCACCAAGATCACCAGACCGCCCGGTCTGATAGAACATCAGTGCGCACGGTTCAGAAGCGGAGCCTGGCGTGCACCACAACCTGGGCCTCGACGCTAAGGGCCGCAATGGATCGAACCGACATGTTGGAACTCAGCCGAGAGTTCTCCAGCCTGGCAGAACAGATCGCCGGAACCGGGGGCGGCGCCGCACCGGCGCATCGCGTGGTCGATCTGGCCGTGAAGTCCGTCGAGGGATGCCGCTGGGCCACCATCACCACCCTGCGGGGCAAGCACAGCCAGCTGCTGGCGGCCTCGGACAAGGCCGCCGAGCAACTGGAGCGAGCGCAGAACGAGCTCGGCGAGGGCCCGACCGCGGACGTCGCCCGGCTGGACGAGAACCTCGCGGTCACCGATCTCGAACGCGACACCCGCTGGCCACGGTTCGCCCCGTTCGCGGTCCGGGCCGCCGGGGTGACCTCGGTGCGCGCGTACCGGCTGGCCGGCTCGCACCCGACCGTGCTGACCCTCTGGGGAGCGGGACCGGGCGACGAATCCGGCGCCGCGGCCGACCACTTCGCCGGCCAGGCCTCGACCCTGGTCGCGCTGATCGCGGCCACCGAGCAGGCGGCGAACCTGCAGACGGCGCTGCAGAGCAGCCGCGAGATCGGCATGGCGCTGGGCATCCTGATGGCGCACCGCAAGATCACCAGCGACGACGCCTTCGACCTGCTGCGCACCGCGAGCCAGAACCTGCACCGCAAGCTGCGCGACGTGGCCCTCGAGGTGATGGACACCGGGACGCTGCCGGACGGGCCGAGGCGGCCGCAGGACTAGCGTTGCGCCGCCGGGCGCCGGCTCAGGCGGCGCCCGGCTCGCGCAGCATCGCCGACAGCGCCATCGCGTCGTACGGCGCCCGCACCTTGACGTCGTTGTCGAAATAGACGAACACATCCAGCCCGGCGGCCAGCCAGCCCCGGATTCGCCTTTCCCAACCACGTAATTCCGGCTCGGTGTAGCCGCTGACGTACAGCTCCCGGGCACCGTGCAGCCGAACGTAGACGAAGTCGGCGGTGACGGTCTCGAACTGCGGCCACCGCCCGGCGGTGTCGGCGATGACCGCGGCCACCCGGTGCGCGGTGAGCAGCTGCAGGAAGGCGGGCGCCCGGAAGCTGTCGTGCCGCACCTCCATCGCGTGCCGCAGCGGGCGGTCGTCCCGACAGCCGGTCCAGGCGCGCCCGGCCACCCGGCCGTCGTGCCGGCGGGCGAGGTAGGCGGCCTCGCCGGTGCTGCGCGGCAGCCGGTCGAGGAACGCCTCGATCCGGCCGAGGTCGAAGGCGAAGTTCGGCGGCAGCTGCCAGAGCAGCGGGCCGAGCTTGTCCCCCAGCGCCAGCGGGCCGCTGGCCAGGAAGTTCGGCAGCGCGTGCTCGGAGTCGGCGAGCCGTTTCAGGTGCGTGATGAAACGGCTTCCCTTCACCGAAAAGCAGAATCGCTCCGGCGTCTGCGCGGCCCAACGGTGGTAGCTGGCCGGCCGCTGCAGCGAGTAGAACGAGCCGTTGAGCTCGATGGAGTTCAGCTTGCTCGCCGCATAGGCCAGCTCGGCGCGGTGCGGCAGGCCGGGCGGGTAGAAGGTGCCCCGCCAGGGCGGGTAGTTCCAGCCGGAGATTCCCACCCAGGCGGGCATGGCAGACCTACAGCGCGCGGAGCCTGGCCAGCAGGGGCTCGGCCACCGTCGCCAGGAACTCCTGCTGGCTCTCGTCCCCCACCTGCACCAGCGCCACGTCGGTGAACCCGGCGGCCAAGAAGGACTTCACCGACTCGGCCAGCTCGTCGAGGTCCGGGCCGCAGGCGATGGAGCGGGCGACGTCCTCGGGCCGAACGAACTGGCTGGCGCTCTCGAACGCGACCGGCGTCGGCAGGTCGGCGTTGACGTGCCAGCCGCCGCCGAACCACCGGAACAGCTCGTGCGCGCGCTCGACGGCCCGGTCCTTGTTCGGCCCCCAACAGATCGGGATCTGGCCGATCTTGCGGGATTCCGGCAGGTCCGGCCGGGCCGCATCCCAGCCGCTGACCAGGTCGGCATCGGGCTCCACCGCGATCAGGTGGTCGGCCACCGGCGCGAACCGGTCGACCGAGCCACCGCCCGAGACCGCCGCGGCGATCGGCACCGGACGGTCCGGCAGGTCCCAGAGCTTGGCCGAGTCGGTGCGGAAGTGCTCGCCGGCCCAGGTGGTCTGGCCGCCCTCGTGCAGCGCCCGGATCAGCTGAATCGCCTCCAGCAGCATGTCCTGCCGGACCGAGGCGATCGGCCAGCCGCGGCCGACCACGTGCTCGTTGAGGTTCTCACCGGAACCCACGCCGAGCACGAACCGGTTGTCCGACAGCAGGCCCATCGTGGCGGCCTTCTGCGCGACCACGGCCGGGTGGTAGCGCATGGTCGGGCAGGTCACGTAGGTCATCAGCTCGATCCGGTCGGTCACCTGCGCGACGGCGCCCAGCATCGACCAGGCGTAGCCGGAGTGGCCCATCTCGGCCAGCCAGGGAAAGTAATGGTCGCTGGAGACGGCGAAGTCGAAGCCGGCC
>Ga0335073_10002298_pt1 | contig 26119 bp, 21 predicted proteins | sample Lox_Sample_22_FD_207093 | JGI IMG/M metagenome (GOLD analysis project Ga0335073, IMG submission 207093) | Soil microbial communities from Loxahatchee National Wildlife Refuge, Florida, United States - Lox_Sample_2.2 | ecosystem: Environmental > Terrestrial > Soil > Wetlands | place: USA...
CACCAGGTGAGGGAAAGCCAGATCAGGCTCTCGCCGTCCGGCGGCCGCGACGTCCGGCAGCCGAGCGGCGACGTCAGATCCTGGCTGCTGCTCGCTCCCTGTTCGCCGAACGCGGCTTCCATGCCACCACCACCAGGGACCTGGCCTCGGCCGCCGATATCAACGACGCGCTTATCTACCGCTACTTCCCCGACAAACAGGCGATCCTGGCAGCGCTGATGGACGAAGCGATCGCGGTGTTCCAGGCGCTGCCGACACTGCCCGACCAGGCACCGCTGCCGCTGGATGAGTTTCTGGAGCTGATCGGCACCGCGTTCGTGCGCGCCACCCGAGCCAACCTCGACCTGGTCACCATCCTGGTCGGCGAACGGCAAGCCCTGTCCGGTGACACCAGGTTCGTCGAGTTCATCGACGACGCCGCGACCCGACTCGGCCACCTGATCGACGCAGAGACAGGCGGCCAGGACAGCGCGCACGGATACCTGACCGCGCGGGCCTACTTCGGCGCGCTGGTGGCGTTCGTGCTGTTGCAAGACCAACTCGGCCTGAACGCGATCCGGGCACTTGATGCCACCGATTACATCCGCCACCTGGCCCAGCTCACCGCACGGGGAATCGGCTCAGCCGGAACACCAGCGTTTACACGTGACAGAGCAGCCCGCCGTCGACGACCAGCGTCTGGCCGGTGATGTAGGAGGCGTCCGCGGAGGCGAGGAAGGCCACCGCCGCCGCCATTTCTTCGGGCTCACCTTGCCGGCGCATCGGGACAGTCCGGTCTATCAGCGCCACGATGTCCTCCGCTGTCATCTGGTCGTGCTCGAACTGCGGATCGTTGAACCCGGTATCGACCCATCCGGGGCACACGCAGTTCACCCGGATACCCGAGGCAGCGAAATCAATGGCGAGCGACCGCGTCATGTTCACGACAGCCGCTTTCGACGCCGTGTACGCCGTCAGCGCGGGCTCCCCGAACAAGCCGCTGATCGATCCGGTGGTCACGATCGCACCGCCGCCCGCCTTCTGCATGACGGGCACCGTCTCGCGAATGATGAGATACATGCCGGTGACATTGACGCTGAGAATGCGAGACCACTCACCGAGGTCGGTCTCCAGCACCGTTCCAGCCCGGAGCCGGCCTGCATTCGCATGGAGGACGTTAATCGTGCCCAGGTCGGCCACCACGCGCCGGACGGCCTTCGCCACGCCGTCCGCATCCGTGACGTCGCAGCGGTAGTAGCGGCTATCGCCCCCGGCACGGGCGCACTCGGCCGCTACCTCCTCCCCTTCCTCGTCGCGCACGTCAAGCACAGCTACGCTCGCGCCCTCGGCGGCGAAGCGCAGCGCGCTGGCCCGGCCTATTCCGTGCGAGCCGCCGGTAACGACTACTGAGATGCCCTGGAACCTGTCCACCTCGTCATCCTCTCTAGCACAGCTGGCATCAATGGTTGTCAAGCCAATCCCTTGACTTCCAGTCGTCTGCAGACTCTACTTTTGATCACGGCCGGGGGAAGGCACCGGAAAGGGCCGCGACGTGACTAGCTCCGACCCCTGGGTGGGCCTGTTAGACCTAACGAGCCAGGGCCCTGCCGCGGGAGACCCGCATCGGACGCCGAGCGCGTCTGTCTCACTGTCCGGCACGCGTTTCCGCCGCGGCCCTAAGCCTTCCAGCACAAGCGTTTCGGTTCATTACTTAAATGCCGTTGTTGAATCGTTTCGAGAAGGCACAGAGAGGACGTGGTTCTCGTGGCCATAACTGCCCCGCCCGCGCAGTCTGCGGGCCTCAGGGAGAATGCCGTCGGCTTGTGGGGCGACTTTGTCGTCTCGATCGCGAACGTGGCCCCGTCGAGCAGCGTGGCATACACGCTTGCGCTGCTCGTCGCCTTCGCGGGCCACGTCGCGCCGCTGGCCGTGCTGGTGACCGGCCTGGCCATGTTCCTGTGCGCGATGGGCTACGCGAGCCTCAACCGGTGGCGCGCACACGCGGGCGCGCCATACGTATGGGTCGGCGAGGCAATCTCGCCCACCGTCGGAGCCGGCACCGGGTTCCTGAACATCTTCGTGTCGACGTTCGCCAACGTTGGAAACATAACTCTGGCCGGCGCATATTTACTTTTCGTCCTCTTCCCTACCGACACTTTCTCCAAGCCCGTGACCTGGCTGGTTGCCACGGCGATCATGGGAGTGCTGGTGTGGCTATCGATCCGGGGCATCCGGCCTTCAGTGCACGTCCAGACGGCACTGATCGTCATCGAGTACTCAGCAATGATCTCGTTCGTGGTCCTGGCACTGATCCACGAGTCTTCCGGAGCTGGCGGCGCCACGCTCCCGTCGTGGTCAGACTTCACGATCTCCCATGCTGTCGCAGGCGTCGGCGGGTTCAAGGGGCTGGCCGAGGCGGCAGTGCCGTGCGGGTTCCTCTACCTCGGCTGGGAAGCAACGGCCGTGCTCGGCGAGGAGTCGACGCACAAGAACATCAACCCCGGCAGGGCCATGCTGATGGGGACGCTGTTCCTGACCTTCTGGTACACGTTCCTGATCGTGGTCTTCGAGGGCGTGTCGAGCCAGGCGGCTGTGCTGAAGAACGGTACTGACGTACTCGCCTACGCGGGCACGCTGCTCGTCCCCGGATTCCTCGGGCGCGCCCTTCCCCTCGCCGTCCTGGTGGCCGTGATCGGCACCTGCCAGATCCAGATGACCGAGCCGAGCAGGGTCCTGTTCGCGCTCGCGCGGGACAGGGTTATCCCGCGCTTGTTCGGCTTCATCAACCGGGCTCACCAGACGCCGTGGGCCGCGCTCATCATCCTGGCCGCGATACCGCCGGTACTCCTGATCCCTTACCTGGCGAGCTCCTCCGCGAACCACGCCATCGGTGACATCATCAGCGCTGATGGCATGTTCGGCCTGTTCATGTACTTCGTGATCGCTCTGAGCAGCGTCTGGTTCTACCGCGCGTACCTGCGCCGGAGCGTCGTCACATTCCTGGTGCTTGGCGTGCTCCCGCTCCTTGGCGGGCTCTTCATGGGCGTCATCTTCTTCTACGGGCTGACGACCCAGGCGACGGTCGTCGCATGGGTTGCGGTCGCTGGCGTCGCGCTGGCCTTCATCCTCGGGGCGCTCGTCGTCTGGCGGGCCGCGCCGTCGTCGCCGTTCTTCGCGGAGATCGAGCAGCGACGGCAAGCCGATCGCATGGGCGGAGAGGGCGCTGCAGCCGACCCCGCAACCGAGCCGGAGGACGCCTGACAGCCGTCTCCGGTTGCGAAGACGCCACCAGGCTCGGCCTCTTCCCTGGAGGTAGCAATGGCAAGCCAGCTGTCCGGCGGCGGGGAGCGCCCGGAAGGTTCTGACGCTGAGCGGCCGGTGGGCCGGGTCAGGTTCATGGACGCTCAGCGGGTGAACCTGGACGGTTTCGCCAGGGAGGATGCCGGGCTCGGGCTCGTGGCGCTGCACTCCCCGAACGACCCTGAGCCGAATCTTGTGGTCTGCGACGGCCGCGTGGTGGAGCTAGACGGTGTGCCGGAAGCAGCCTTCGACTCGATCGACGCCTATATCGCCCGGCACGGCCTCGACCTGACCGCGAGCGACGAGGCTATGGCGCTTTCTGACACGGAGTTCGCGCGCCGGCTGGTCAGTCCCGACGTGCCACGGACCGAGATCGTGCGGTTGTCGGCCGGCGCTACCCCAGCCAAGCTCGCCCGGGTGCTCGCCATGCTCCGGCCTGCCGAACTCGGACAGGCCATGACCAAGCTGCGGGCAAGGCGGACGCCGAGCAACCAGGCCCACGTCACGAACAGGCTGGATGACCCGCTGCTGCTCGCGGCCGACAGCGCCACCGCGGCTGCGTTCGGGTTCCGGGAGATCGAGACCACGGTGCCGGTGCTGGCCGATGCGCCGAGCAACGCGCTGGCGTGCCTCATCGGCGCCGCAGTCGGTGCTCAGGGCGTGCTGATGCAGTGCTCAGTCGAGGAGGCGCTCGAACTCGAGCTGGGCATGCGCGGGCTGACCTCGTATGCGGAGACCATTTCCCTGTACGGCACCGAGCAGGTGTTCGTGGACGGCGACGACACGCCCTGGTCCAAAGCGTTTCTGACGTCGGCGTACGCGTCCCGTGGCATGAAGATGCGGGTCTCGTCTGGTGCCGGAGCCGAGGTGCTCATGGCAGGTGCCGAGGGCAAGTCCATGCTGTACCTGGAGGCGCGATGCGTTGCGCTGGCCCGCGCGATCGGCGCCCAGGGAGTCCAGAACGGCGGCATCGACGGAGCGAGCGTCGCCGCGTCCGTGCCACGGGGGCTGCGCGAGCTGATGGCCGAGAACCTCATGGTCATGATGCGGAACCTCGAATCCTGCTCCGGCAACGACGCGCTGATGAGCGAGTCGGACATGCGCCGCACCTCGCGGACGCTGCCGATCCTGCTGGCCGGATCGGACTTCATGTTCAGCGGTTTCGGCAGTATCCAGCGCTACGACAACATGTTCGGCCCCAGTAATTTCAATGCCGAGGACATCGACGACTTCCTGGCCATGCAGCGGGACTGGGGCATCGACGGCGGCTTGCGGACCGTGCCCGCTGCTCAGATCGAGAACGTGCGCAGGGACGGGGCGCAAGCATGCCGGGCCGTCTACCGCTACCTCGGCCTTGCCGATTTCACCGATCACCACCTCGAGCGGGCTGTCGACGCGGCAGGCTCAAAGGATCTCGGCGACACCGACACCCTGGCGGTGGTCAGCGCCGCGCAGGCGATCCGCGAAGGCGGCCTCACCGTGATCGACGTCATCGCCGCCCTGGACGAGACCGGGTACGAGGCCGAGGCGGAACGGATCATGGCCATGACCCGCGCCCGGCTTGCCGGAGACTACCTGCAGACTTCCGCCATATTCGACGAGGAACTGCGGGTCCTCTCTCTGATCACCGACCCCAACGACTACGCCGGGCCAGGGACGGGATACGAGCCCTCGCCGGAGCGGCTGCGCGAGATCGACGCTATCCGCCAGCAGCGCGGGGTCGAGGACCTGAGGTCGGAGCAGGCTCGCTTCGCCGCGCCGCTGCTGGCCGTGACCGGCCACGCCAGCCCTGGCCAGGATCCGCGCGATGTCGTCATCGGTGTCTCGCCGGCGGTCGGGCGAGACGTGTGGCGCTGCTTGTCCGGGATCACGGTTCCCGCTGTGCTGGCCGAGCTGCTTGCCGGACTCGAGGAAGAAGGGTGTGCCGGCCGCGTGGTCCGCTTCAGCGACACCGTCGATCTGGGCCGCATCGGTCTGGCGGCCGCCAGGCTGGCCGGGTCGGGTATCGGTATCGGGCTGCAGGGCAAGGGGACCGCGCTCATCCACCGGAGGGACCTCGCCCCGCTCGCCAATCTCGAGCTCTACTCCGTCGCTCCCACCGTCACCCGCGAGCTGTACCGCCTGCTTGGCGCGAACGCCGCACGCCACGCCAGGGGAGGCACACCAGACCCGGCCCGAAACCCATATAGCGACGAGGCGATCGAGGCCAGGTACCACACCACCGTGATAGCCCTTATGGAATTGGAACGGGGCAGGGTCCGACCCGGCGCACCGCCAGAGGAACTGTCGCAGGAGGGACTGCGATGACAGGCGAGTCCGGGGTGCGCGCGCTGTCCGGGCGCGCGGTCGGCGAGCTCACGCTAGACGCTGTCCGCCGCGGCGAGCTCGGCCTGCCGGACCTGCGCATCCATCCTGAGACACTCGAGCGGCAGGCGGCGGTGGCGGCCGCGCACTCCAATCCGCAGCTGGCGGAGAACTTGCTCCGCGCGGCCGAGCTGACCCGCCTCCGCGACGAGGAAGTCCTGGCGATCTACGATGCGCTTCGGCCTGGCCGGTCCACTCCGGGCAAGCTGACTGATCTTGCCGCCGGGCTTGCCGAGCGCGGGCTGCCGCGCTGCGCCGAGCTGCTCAGAGAGGCGGCGGAGATCTACGCCCGGCGAGGGCTATGCGCATGACAGCCGAGTGATGCCGCTCATCGCCGGGGTGGACATCGGCAACGCCACCACCGAGGTCGCCGTGCTGGCGGGGAACCGGCTACTGGGCGCGGACCGGTCGCCGACCAGGGGCGGCAAGGGCTCAGCCGAGTCGCTTCGCGGCGCCGCCGCGCTGCTCCACCGGCTGGAGCGCAGGCATGGCTGGCAGGTGGACGAGGCAAGGCTCGCGCCGCTGCGGCCGGTGGAGACTGCCACCGTGGCTGCAGCCCCGGTCCCGCTGGAGACCGGCCGGCTCCGTCTGCTCGCCGCCGGAGTGGCGACCCCCGGAGGCGGCGGCGACTGCGTGGGCGCCCCGTTCTGGCTTGACCGCCCGGTCCCGGCAGAGCCGCCGGCCAGCGGTCGCGTCGCGCTGGTCCCGCCCGGGCTGGGCTATGCCCAGGCCGCCGAGCGGCTGCGCGCCCTCGCTGCGGCAGATGTGCGCGTCGAGGCAGTTCTCGTGCCAGGAGACGAGGGTGTGCTGATCGCCAACCGCATCGGCAGCCGGATACCTGTGGTCGACCAGGTGGATGTGGCTGCAGCAGCGTCATGCTCACTGGTCGCGGTCGAGGTACGCGCGCCGGGTCAGCAGCTCGCGCTGCTGGCCGACCCGGTAGCGCTCGCAGCGAAGCTCGGGCTCGGCCACGCGGAGGCCGCCGATGCCGTCACGCTGTGCCGGTCGATAGTTGACTACTCCAACGCGGTTGTCGGATGCGCCGATGCCGCGGCCGCTTCCGCGCCGCGTCAGCAGGGTGCTGAGGCGCTTGCCGAGCCCTGGGTGTGGGCACAAGGCAGGAAGATCGCACTGCGCGAGGCCTGCGCGCTGCTGGCCGGCTGGCCAGTCGGCGCGGTGCGGACCGTCGGGACCGGCTCCGGCCCGGTCGAGGTGGACGACCTGTTCGCGGTGGACCTCGCCGCGGTGGCGGACGACGCGACGGCGCGGCGAGGCAGCCTTGGCGGGGCGGTGGTCGCGGCGTCGCTGCACCGGCTGACCGTCGGCGCCGATCAGGCTGGCCGGCTTTCAGCCCTGCTCGGCCGCCGCCGCGTCCGCTGCACGTTGACCGAACCGGGCGCGGCCCGCCTCGGCGCGCTCACTACGCCAGGCGCCCGCGAGGACGCCGTGGTCGTGGATGTCGGCGCAGGCACGATCGATGTCATCTCCCCGGATGCCGAGGTGGTTGCGGCGGGAGCCGGCGACCTTCTTACCTCTGCCGTCGCACACACGCTGGGAACCAGCCTCGCCGCTGCAGAATGGGTGAAGCGGGGCCCTTGCCTTCGGGTTGAGGGTGCCCAGCGGTTCGAGGCTGAGGACGGGAGCCGCGGCTTCCTTGACCGGCCCGCGCCAGCTTCAGCGGCCGGGATGCTTGCGGTGACGGGCCCGGCAGGGCTGCTGTCCTTCGACCGCGACCGCAGCCCTGCCGAGTGGCGGGCGATCCGGCTCCGGCTGAAGCAGGCCGTGTTCGCGGTGAACCTGCGCCGCGCCCTCGCCGGGCTCCAGGCCGCAACAGGCCAGATCCTTATCGTCGGCGGTGCCGCGGCGGACGAAGAACTGCTCGGAGTGCTGCTGCGTTCCCTTCCCGCCGGCGCGGCGGTTGGCAGGGGAAACGTCGGTGGCATGCTCTCCGGGTCGCCCGCCGGGCACCGTTACGCGGCGGCAGTCGGCCTCGCTCTCGCCGCGGATGGCGCCTGAGGCCGACTCACCCTGATTGGATAATGGTGTTGTTCTCGTTGCGAGTGCAGCCCCCGACGTTTATCGGGTTAATGGGACTTTCTCTACCGGTGGAGGCATTGAATCCAGTAAACCACAGGCAATCGCCGGTGTCGTAGTTCTTCAGCGTCCCGTCGTGGTCAGTGCCATTGTAGTACCAGTGCCACTCCTGAGATGCAGGATACTTTCCGCATGATGCTTCGTAGGTGTATTGCGGACTTGCGCTTGCGTTTACCGTCAGGCACTTGTTTGCGTTGTCGTTGTAGTAGTAATACGTGACTCCGCTATGCGAGGTCGAGTCCTCGGAGCAGAAATACGTCGGATCGACGGAGTTGACGTCATTGAAGAACGTGTCCGTACTGCTTACTCCGCCGCTCCCTGACGGTTTGATGGCATAGTACCCAGATTGCTCATTAAGTATCTGGAAAGAACCGCTGATACCATCGCCGGCAGAACACGAGCTAGCCGCAAGCGCCGGCGCTGCAGTCTCCGCAGCGGTAAGGCCCGCGGCTCCCATCCCGGCGGTCAGCAATATTGCGGCCGCGAATATGCGTGGCATAACTCTCACTGAGTACTTCCCTTCGTGGATTCGGCCTAGCATGACCCCGCTACCTCCCGCGCGACCTTGTCGTCTCCGTAGCCACACGACGCCTAGGTTGCCGGGTATAGCGGCTGATTGTTATGTAGCTTCGGCATAACAGATAGGAAGGAAATAGGTTTTTGCTAGGGTGCCAATAGGAACCCATGCGGGGCAGGTGGTGCTGTTGGCTGGCGGGATTGCTTTCGGCCTGCTCGGCCCGCTGAGCATGAGCGTGGGCGACCGCGTGTTGCCCACGCTTCCCGCCAAGGAGCGAGTAGTGCTGGCGGCACTGCTACTGAAGCCAGGCCGGACGGTGCCGCTCGAAGAGCTGATCGAGGCTGCGTGGGGGCTGGAAGCGCCTCGCTCGGCGCTGGGCACGCTGCGTGACTATGTGAAGGAACTGCGGAAGCGCATCGCGCTGGCGGGCGAACAACGGATCACGACTGTGCCCGGCGGGTACCTGATCCGCGTCGGCCCGGGTGAGCTCGACATCGCTAGTTTCCAGGAGTCGCATATGCGAGCGACGGAGGCCGCGGTGCAAGGCGCCTGGGAACAGGCAGCCGAGCACTGCCGTGCCGCCGAGCTGCTATGGCGGGGCGAGCCGCTGGCGGATATTCCATCGGAGCTGCTGACTGCCAGGGAGGTTCCGCGGCTCGCCGAGATGCGCCTGCAGTCGCTGGAGATACGCCTCGACGTGGACCTCCATCTGGGCAGACATGCAGCGGTGATAGCGGACCTGCGCCGGCTGACAACGGTGCATCCGTTCCGCGAGCGTCTTCATGCCCTCTTGATGCTGGCGCTGTACCGGGATGGCCAGCAGGCTGCCGCCCAGGTGGCCTTCCGCGAAGTGCGAGAGCTGCTGGTCGATGAGCTTGGCACCGAGCCCGGCCCAGAGCTGCGCCACCTACATCAGCAGATCCTCATCGCCGACCCGCATTTGGATCTCGCGCCACGTGTGCGTGACAGCCCGGTTTCGCGCCCAGTCCGCTCGCCGGCAGTGGCAGTCGGGAGTCCCGAAACGCCGGTGCCACGGGAACTACCCGCGGCTACAACAAGCTTCACCGGTCGCGATCCAGAGCTGACTGCGCTCGACGCGTTTCTCGCAAGCCAGCCCGCTAGCCCCGTGCCAACCGTCCTGATCACCGCTATCGACGGAACCGCTGGCGTTGGTAAGACCGCGCTAGCTGTGCAGTGGGCTCATCGCAACACCGATCTCTATCCGGACGGTCAGCTGTACGTAAACCTGCGCGGGTATGACTCGGCTCAGCCGCTCTCGGCCACGGATGCGCTGGCCGGCTTTCTCCGCGCGCTGGGCGTAGCCGGCCAGGAAATCCCACCGGGAGAAGCCGAGCGGGCTGCCTTGTTTCGCAGCCGCCTTGCCGGGCGGCGAATGCTGGTCGTGTTGGACAACGCCAGCGACGTGGAGCAGGTGAGGCCGTTGCTGCCCGGCACCCCCGGATGCGTAGCCATCGTGACCAGCCGTGACGCGCTGGCCGGCCTGGTCGCCCGTGACGGTGCGAAGCGACTCGACCTCGACCTCCTCGCGCTTAGCGACGCGGTCCTCCTGCTGCGTGCGCTCATCGGAAGCCGCGTCGATGCCGAACCCGAAGCAGCAGTTGCGTTGGCCGCACACTGCTGCCGGCTGCCGCTGGCACTCCGGGTAGCTGCCGAACTGGCCGCTACGCGCCCCAGCGACCCCCTTGCCGACCTGGCCGCCGAGCTGGCTGACCGGCAGCAGCGACTCGACCTGCTTGGCGCCAGTGGCGACCCCCGCACCAGCGTCCGGGCCGTCTTCTCGTGGTCACTGCGGCATCTCGACCCCGACACGGCGAGTGCGTTCCGGCTCGTGGGCCTAAGCCCCGGGCTTGATTTCGATGCCTACGCCGCTGCAGCGCTTACTGGCACCAGTCTCAAGACTGCGCGGCTCCTGCTAGACCAGTTGACCCGTGCGAACCTGATCCAGCGAGCCACAACGGGTCGCTACGCCATGCATGACTTGCTTCGCGATTACGCCCGCGAACTAGCAGCCGTCGATGAGACAAGCGATGCACAGCGAGAGGCGCTGACCCGGCTTTTCAACTACTACCTCCATGCCACGGCCACCGCGATGGACGCCCTGTATCCGGCCGAGCAGCACCAACGGCCGGATACCCCGGCGCTCGCTGCCCTCGCGCCCCGGTTGACCGAGCCGGACAGATCAAGGGCCTGGCTGGCTGCGGAGCTAGCATGCCTGGTCGCTGTCGCCGGGCACGCGGCCTCCCACGGCTGGCCCACCCACGCTGTTCAGCTGAGCTCCCTGCTGTTCCGCTATCTGGATGCCGACGGCCGCCTCTCCGAGGCCGTCGCTATCCATGACCACGCTCGCGGCGCCGCCAGGCAGATCGGGGATGTCTCCGCGGAAGCCGGAGCCTTGACCAGCTTGGCCGCCGCTGAACTCCGGCAGGGCAGCGACCAGCATGCGGCTCGACACCTCGAGCAAGCCCTGGCACTCAGGCGCCAGATAGGTGACCGGGTCGGTGAGACCCGCACGCTGGGCAACCTCGGCATTCTCGCGTATTTCCAGGGGCGTTACGAGCAAGCGGCCGCCAACTACCAGCTTGCCTTGAACCTGTCCCGCGACACCGGCAACCGGATCGGGGAAGTGACCTCGCTCACCAACCTTGCTGGCGCCCAGTCGCGACTGGGCCGCTTCGAGGACGCGGCCGACTGCCTCCAGTTGGCGCTTAGCCTGTCCCGCGAGGTCGGAAACCAGGACGGCGAAGCTTACGTGCTGGTGAACCTCGGCGAGGTCAGCCTGCGGCAGGGCTTGTACGAGCAAGCCGCGCCCTACCTGCAGCAGGGCCTCGCCCTTTGCCTCGACACCGGCGACCGCGTCGCTGAAGCCGCTGCGCTGTCAGGTCTTGGCGAACTCCACCTTCGACAGGGGCGCTTTGAGGATGCAGCTCGCATACTCAGCCAGGCATTGGCCCTGTCGCGTGAAACCGGCGCGCGCACCGCTGAGATCGATGTGCTTAACTCGCTCGGCGAGACCTCTCTCGCCACGGGCGACCACGATCAAGCCCGCATCCACCACTCCGTTGCGCTCGCATTGGCTAAGCGTGCTGGCGATACATACTTGCAGGCCCGGGCTCATAACGGCATCGGCAATGCTCATCACACCGGACGGAATCTCGAGCAGGCTTGCGACCACTGGCGCCAGGCCCTGACCATCTACGCGGGGATCGGTGCTCCTGAGGCTAACCAGGTGCGTGCGCGGCTCACTGCAGCACAGAGCGCGCTCGGGACCGCTGTCGACTAGAAGAGCGCCACACCAGTAACGTCGTCGGTTGCTGTCGGCCCGCCCATCTTGGTCGGGACCCAGCCCGGATCGACGGCGTTGCTGAGTACGTCGGGCCAGGCCCGCGCGAGGGTGAGCGCGAGCGCGGTGACGTAGAGCTTGCTCTCGGAGTAGGCCCGCGCGGGGTTCCACGGCCGTGCGCTGCAATCGCAAGGTCGCCGACGACGACTCCCGCGGCACTCGGAACCAAGTCATTCAGCGCAGCCGCTCGCTCGCGAGTGCGCGCGTGGAGCACGCCCTCATGGCCTTCACCCATGAGGGCGGTGGCGGCAGCGCGCCCGAGTCCGTCCGTCGAGCCGGTGATGAAGATACGAGCCATGGGCTAGGGCCTGAGGACGATCTTGCCGTGGGTATGGCGACGTTCAAGCTCGGTATAGGTCTCACGGACCTGCACCGGCGGGTAGACCTCGCGATCGGGACCTCCAGCTGTCCGTCGGAGATCAGGGCTGCCAGCTCGGCCGGCACCGTCGTCCCGGGCCGGCCTCACTCCCCCCGTCAGTCTTCACCCCGCACTTCCCTTCCCCTGGCACCGGGCGGTCCACCTCGTCGACGCGCAACACGTCGATCCCGCCGAAGTCGGCATACCTGACTGACTTTGGTTCGGCCTCTCCCCTTCAGCTGAGCGTCATAGCCAGGCTTGCCGCCAGCCAGGTGAGGAGGCGCCACCGGATCAACGTGATTAGCGCTACCGCGGCCCCGAAGAACAGACTCGGTCAGGCGCTTGACGCATTCCGGCGCGAATTGCCCGGGTTCGGCTGAGACAGCGGGGCGGACCCGGTCGCGGCCGCCAGCGATGCCGGGCTGACGAATGTGCTTCCGCTCGGGCCAGCGCTGACCGCCTCGCCTACGGCGCTGCCGCTCAGCCACTGCGACCAGGACATGAACCACTCGGTCCAGCCATTGCCGAAGGTGCCGGGAACCGGACTTCCGGTGATCGTCACTGGATCTCCCGGCTCTGCCATCTTGTAGTACGTCTCGGCGTGCGCCGGCGAGGTGTTGACGCAGCCGTGGCTGACGTTAGTGAAACCCTGCTCGCCCACCGACCAGTAGGCGTCGTGAATGAAGTCCCCGCTGTAGGTGACGTCGACCGACCACGGCACCTCAAGGGAGTACCCGGGACCGGTCATCAGCTGCGGGTTGTTCTTGAAGGTCGTCAGGTAGGTCCCGTCGGGCGTGTCGTCGCCGGGCCTGCCGGTGCTGATCGCCCACCGGCCGAAGAGCCGGTTCTTGTAGTACACGTCCATGTAGTGGGTGCGGGTGCTGGCGACGACGATCAGCGACGGTCCGATGGACAAGCTCAGGTGCACATTCTGGTTCCCGTAGACACCGGGAGCCGCCTCGACACCGTCAAAATTGCCATCGACGGTCACCGTCGTGTACTGCGGCCAGTACTGTCGCGGCCGGAAAACTACCGTCTTGTCATCCTGCCAGTACCACGCTCCGACGACGGGCTTGGAGGTGGTGATCTGGATAGCCCGCTCCACAGCTGCCTTGTTGGTGATCGGCCGGCTGAACCCGATGGTGATCGGGATGCCGACGCCGTACTGTCCGGCAGCTATCTGGGAGCTAATGTTCGGGTCCGTGCCAAGGGCGGTGATCGTAGCCCCGAAAGTTCGCTGTGGCGAGAACGTCTGGAATGTTGTCGATGTCGTGACTTTCCTCTTGTCCGGGCCGGTCGCCGTCGCGGTCACGGTGTAGCTCGTGCCGGTGGCAAGCGGCTCCGCGGGGTGCCATGTGCCGTTCGCGGAGAGATAGCCGCGGACATTGCCGGCCGCTGTCGAGACGGTGACGTCCCGCAGCTTCCCGTTTCTTGCCGCGACAACGACAGGCGCGCCGGGCAGGACGCCCTGCGACCCGTTAGCCGGGGAGATGGTCAGCGTCGGCGGCGCGATCGAACTGGTGGTATTGCCCGTGCAGCTCGCAGCGAACAGCGCAGCCACTGACACTAGAAATGTGAACGCGACCCGCCGGCACCGGCCCTCAGACCTGATTTCCCCCCGCCGCACGTGGACCGCCTTCCCTGTCGCTATTGCCTCCCGGCGGGCCGGTCGATACCCCCGTAAGACCCTTGGCATACCGCACCTGCCGCAGCTTTTACCTGGCCTGCGAAGAGAGTTAACTCTCGCCGATTCACGGCCGGAGATAGATCAGCAGGGCGGCGGACGCGCCTGTCAGGCTTGAACGGCGGAAGATGACTGAGAGCGTCTGCCTGACAGCCAGCTGTATGCCTGCGTAACGGTCAGGACAGCGATTGCCAGCCAGACGAGCCAGCTGACGTCGTACCAAACGTCCAGACGCAGGAAACTGGGCAGGAACACGTACCAGGCGAGCGGCTGGGCGGCCGCCTCTGGCAGCCATGCGACCGCGATGACGATAGCGATGCGGGGACCAGCCAGGCCGGCCGCCGCCAGCGGCACGGCGAGCAGCACCAGGTTGCAGACGGCCGCAGCGTTCTCGCCGCCTGTGTTCCCCGCGAAGATCGTCTGAATCGGGCCTCCGGTGACGTATACCGGGCTCGGAATCGACAGTGCCGCAAAGATAAGCCCGGCGGCGGACCACATCGCCGCTCGCCGCCGCGAGAACGCGCCCGAGCTGGTGATCAGGACGGCCGTGAGGATCGCCGAGATTACAGTGGTCACGCCAGCGCAGAGCAGCAGAAGCACGGCGGAGGCCAGGACGAGGCCGGTGCGCCCGTCTGGTACCTCGGCCGCATATCCGGCTGTCAGTGCGCAGCTCGCGAACACGGCAGCGGGCGCCATGCTGTTAGCTCCACGGCGTACCAGGCATAGTGCGCCGGCCGCAGCCGGCGGCAGCGCGATCGCCGACCAGGGCACCCACCCTGGGCCCGCGATTCCGAGTTCGGCCGCCACCCAGATGGCGAAGGCTGCCGTCAGTAGCGCAGCCCAGCCGCTGGCGGTGATCAGGCTCTGGCGCGGCCGGCGGAAACCAACCGGGAGCTCGGCTGCCGCGTTCAATGCGATGTCCAGCCGCCGTCAACCGGCAGGACCGTACCTGTGATGTAGCTGGCCTGCGGATCGGTCAGCAGCAGAACCGCGCCCGTGAGCTCGCTGAACTGAACCACGGCGCCTTTGCTGGTGGCATAGCCGGACCGTGCTGCCGCGCCGACCAGGCCCAGTGCGCTAGCGAGCGCGACGCTGCGGCCGTAGCCGATCAGTCGCATGGGCCTGGCAGCTTCGCGGCATGCCAGCCACGTTCCGACGACGTTGACGTCCAGACAGGCGCGGAGCGTACCGACATGCAGCTGGTCAAGCCCTCCGCGTGCCTGTACCCCGGCGCCCGTGACAAGCACGTCAAGTCGCCCGTGGTCCTGCGCCGCCACGCGGGTAGCGGCGCGGTGCCCTCGATGGCTGCATCGCTGCGGCGGATTGGTACTCCCGATCGACCGGCATTTGCGCATGATCTCAGAACAGCGCCCCATGCTGGGGCGAAGCTCGCCATGTATGCCGATTTGGGCACCAACGCGTTAGCCGGGGGATCAGGTCCTGGTGGACTAGGCAGGTAACCTGCGTTATTCCCTGCTGCGACCAGTCCGGCCAATGCACTGTCCGCTCGACGGGTCCGCAGGATTGCCGACGCGGTCTTGCCGTCGACATCAACTAGCTTGAGCGCCTCTCGGGCTGAACGCAGCGTCTGGCCAGAGAAGACAAGGTCATCAACCACATGGACCGGTGTGCCGGGCGACAGGCGTTCGCCGGCCAGACGTCTGCGACCCCGGCCGGGTTCACAACCTTGAGTCGAGCGCCTATCAGGCTCGATGCCCTTCCGCGACTAGATCAGGGCTGAGTCCCGCCCGGTGCAAGCGGGCTCGCGCTTCGTGCCGCGTGAGAATCTGACCGGCGTCGCCGTCGAGGGATCGGGTCTTGGCGTCGACCGCGCGCTGCCACAGTCCGGCTGCCCAGAAAATGGACTGGTCCTGGGCCGTCCAGCGGCAGCCGCGGGCCTGCTGGTAAGCGGCGAGGAAGACGGCGCTGTCCTCAACGGTGGCCAGCTGTGCCGGGTCCTCTATGCCGAGGAAGCTGACCGCCGCGAATCCGGCAATCGTCGGCTCGGGCTGGCAAATGACGCTGTCCCAGTCGTGCACGGCGAGAAGTTCGGAACCCTGCCAGCGCAGGTTCTCCGGATGCCAGTCGCCGTGCCCGATCACCGGGTCGCTTTCGGCGGCGCGCAGGAGGTCACGGACCGAAGCTGCGACCCGGTCCAGCCACCGCGGTTCGGGGTAGGCGTTCAGGTCGGCGTCGCTGTCTTCCGTCCTGGGCCACAACACCGGCTCGGTGTGATCCCAGCCGACCCACGAGGGAGACGGCGTCAAGCTCGGCACCGATCCAGGACTCGGCGCCAGCTCGACCAGACGCCCCAGCGCAGCCGCGGACAGCACCGCCGCGGATAGCGAGAGCAACTCGCCACCCGGCGGATCGGCGACGTCCCGGATGAGCACCTCAGCGGAGGCCGCGAGGCCGCCCAGCGGTTGCAGGTCTACCAACGGCTCGGGGCACGGAAAGCCGGCCCGCCACAGTGCCAGGTGCACGGCTGCGCATCCGGCAAGCCGCGGCAGGCTGGGCCGCACCTTGACAACGACCTCCCGGCCGTCCGTCAGCCGCAGCCCTTTTACCACGGACAGGTAACCGGCCTCGAACAGTTCGGCCGCAGGCGGCGCGCCGAGCCAGCGCGTGCACCAATCGGCCAGCGCATCCATGCCTACGGCTGGGCGGCGGATCTCAGGCACCCACCCATCTTCCCGAATAGGATCGGCACTCCGTACTTCCAATCCGGTACCGAGATGGCGCCGCAGTCCGAGGAGATCGCCCGGGAGGTGCTGATTGAGGTCCGGCGGACCGCTTCCCGGTTCGATCCGGCACTGGGCAGCGCAATCACCTGCGCGGTCTGACGGAGCTGCAGTGCCAGGCCGTCTCCCTCCCAGCACAAGCCGAGCCCGAAGCCCGCGCTAACGACCGCGCGAGAAGCGCCACAACAGGAATGAGATAAGCCCGCTGAAGAGAATCACGTCAGCGACATATTGCCCCGACACAAGAGCTCTAGCCTTCTCGCTAATAGGATAGATATCGCCGGAACCCGCGGTGGTAAGGTTTCCGAGCGCCACGTAGAACGCATCCAGACGAGTGAGGGGCCGGGAGAAATTCTTAGTTGCGCCAATATAATAGTAACTAAAGCTAAAGTTCACGAGTATAATGCTGGCTGCCGCTACGACCATGGCAATCGCCCGGATGCTGCTCACGTTCGGTCGTCTCACGATGACAAAACCCAGCCACAGCACGGCTAGGGCGTCACCAATGGAGTACTGCACAAGCGAGAAGGTACTTGGGGAAAGACGGCGTTCGATGAGAATGTATCCAACCCATTCCAGCGCCGATACGAAAATGACTACTGTAGAAGTGTCGAGAATCCAGTCGCGCTCACGCCCGGCATCGCTCGGCGCGGACGCTCCGTGGCCATACTCCCTGACCATCTGAAAATTATAGGCTAACCGCCATGAATCAGGTCATCGCCTGGGCGGGCTTTCTCGGCGCCAGGCTGCTTGTCGCCGGGCCGCTCTATCAAGGCGCGCGCCGCCGCAGCACCGCCTACCGCGACGCTGCCTTCGCTCAGCTGAACGCCGCGCTGCGCATGAGCCGCGATGCGCAACCGTCCGGAGCCGTTCAGGAGCCCGCCTGACGAGGAGATCTTCGTTCCAGGACGTGCCCACGTCACAATCCGGAGGGCTGCGCCGTCGAACGGGTGAGAGGCGACGACCAGCCTGGAGGCAGCATGACGACCTCGGTTCCGGCACCTACGTTCACCTATCCAGCGCCCGCCGAACGACTAGAGCGGGCTGCCGCCGCCCTGACGGCACACGGGTTCACCGTCGAAATCCTCAGTGACGCCGCCGCCGCGCGTCTCCGCGTTAAGGACCTGATTCCCGAGGGCGCCAGCGTGTTCACCGCGGCCAGCGAAACCCTCCGCCTGTGCGGAATCGAGGACGACATTAACAACAGCGGCCGGTACGATGCCGTCAAGTCACGCGGCCGGGCACTTGACCGTGCCACTCAACTGAGTGAGATCTGGCGGCTGATGTCCACGCCCGACGTCATCGTCGGCAGCGTCGGAGCGGTCACCGAAACCGGCTCCCTCGTCGTCGCCTCGGCCAGCGGAAGTCAGATGCCCGGCTTCGCCGGCGCCTCCGCCCGCGCGATCTGGGTCGTCGGGGCGCAGAAAGTAGTACCCGACCTGAGCACCGCGCTACGCCGCATCGAAGACCACTGCCTCCCGCTGGAAAACAACCGCGCAATGAAGGCCTACGGGCAGCCCAGTGCCATCAACCGCGTGCTTATCCTCAACGCGGAGCCCCATCCGGGACGTGGCACCGTGCTGCTGCTCCGCGAAGCTATCGGATTCTGAGTCGCGAACGGACCACGCCGGTGACCGAGCAGGCTGAGCCGATGTCTGCTGACGACCTGGTCCAGCGGACCGAGCTGACCTTGGCGGCCTGGCGCTGGTGTGCGGACTTTTGCGCCACGATCTGTCTCTGGCGCCGGGAATCATCGCGGTATCGCCGAATCCCGCTACCGGTAACTGGAAGGGCCTAGTGACTTACGCTGGCGGTCATGGCAGGAGAAGCGCGTCGTGCGCGGCTTGAGGACGTGCATGAGCTCGCCATGAACATGCCGCACGTCAGCGTCATCTACGGCAGCCACGGCAACCCGGTGTACCAGGTCGGCGGCAAGTCATTCATCTTCTTCCGCAACCCCCGACCGGATGCCGCCGATCCGGACACCGGAGAGCGCTACCCGGACGTGATCGTGTTCTGGGTTGAGTCGGAAGCCGACAAGCTGGCGATGATCCAGGCCGAGGGCACGCCGTTCTTCACCACCTCTCATTTCGACGGCCACCTGTCGGTTCTCATCCGCGGGAGCCGGCTCGGGGAACTCACCCTTCAGGAGCTAACCGAGGTCGTTCAGGACGCCTGGCTCAGCCGCGCGTCGGCCAGGCGCGCCGCCACCTGGCTCGGCTCGCACGGCAGTTGAGACTGCGTCCTGGTGAGCGGGTAGCCGGGCACACTGGCCGCACATCGGCTAGCTACGCTTCCCTCGACGCTAACAATGCCTGAAGTCCTGGACATGAGAAGGAGCGAGTCATGACTGAGCAAAGCCCGGACGGCCCCGTGCTCTTCTGCTTCGACGGTTCCGAGGGATCGCTGAGCGCGATGCGGGCAGCAGGGCGGCTTATCGCGCGGCCGGTGGAAGCAGTGGTACTGACCGTGTGGGAAACAATTGAGACCCAGCTCGCTCTGGCCGGCGGATTCGCCGCGGGCTTCCCGGTCGACGGCGCGGACCTGGACGCGCAGGAAGAAGCGTCAGCCAAGTCCGTAGCGGAAGAAGGAGCGCGCCGGGCCAATGAGCACGGATATAAGGCAACGGCCATGGTCGTGCAGTCGTACGAAGGGCCTGCCAAGGCCATTCTGGAGGCCGCGGACGAGCTTTCGGCACGCCTGATCGTGTGCGGTCAGCGGGGCCGCCGCACCATCCGGAGCGCCCTCCTTGGCAGCGTCTCGCACGCGCTGGCCTCGCATACGCGACACCCGGTCCTCATTGCCCCGGAAATGCATGCGCGAAACTGAGGCGTGCCCGGACGGGTGATCGCCCGGCCCGGGGGAAGATGCTTGCCATGGCTATTGGGATATTTGCCGCAGTGCTCGGAGTTCTGATAGCGGCAGCATGCATAGTGCTTCCGCGAATGGCGAGCCGCCGGAACGACCCGTACAACCCTGCTGACGCGCTGGCCTACGAGAAGGAAACCGGCCGGACGGCGCATGAGATCGAGCAGGGCAACGCCGCGAGCAGGGCGCCTCAGCAGAACAGCTCAACGCAGCCAGGCGACCCGGGCGCTTAGCCCCCGGGCCCCGCCCAGCGGCCGGACATACACCGCGCCAGGGCGGGTAAGCTTCCTCGCTGGTTATGAGCTGGAAGAACGACGTCGAGAATCGCAAAGCGGAGTCGCTAGCGGGATCCCGCAGCCGAGGCCGTTCCCGCACGGTGGTCAGGAGCGTCCTTAACCGCCGGTGGCCTGCCCGCTTGCTTGCTGCCATCGCCGTGATAGTAGCGGCGATTCTGGCGGTGAGCGCGGCACTCGAGGTCACGCCGATGCAGACCGTCTCCGTTGCCGGGCAAGTCATCAAGGTAGGCGCCGCGCCGCGACCTGCGTTCTCGGGCCCTGGCGAGGTTGCCCTGTTCGGCCAGACGCTTCCGACGGCGATCTCCATACCCGGTCCGATCGAGCCCCAGCTGCAGCTCAGTCAGATCACGCTGGATAGCCAGCTTGCCAGTTTCGTCCAGGGGCACGGTCAGAGTCGCGCTGGCCTTACGTTGCGGAAGCAGCTTGTGGCCGGCTGGGAACGCTACTTCGGGTGGGAAATCGCAGCCGCCGCGGCGGCCGCGCTGCTCCTGGCCGGCGCGGTCGCGGGCTGGCGCAGGCTCCGGCTTAAGTCGACCGGCCTGTTGCTCTTCGTCACTCTGATCGTCACCGTGGCGCTGAACCTGGGCGCCGTCGCGCTGACCGCCGACGGCGCGCGCGCTGCGCTCCGGCACGTCAGCTCGCTGACTCAGCTCGTGGGCACCGAGGATGTCAGCGTCGCGCATTCTCACCCGAGTCGCCGGAAGCTACCCGGCATCGAGGAGGTGGTGATCGGCGACTCGACCGCCGCGGGAGCAGGGCTTCCACGGCTCGCCCATGCCTCGACTGCCGACGACGCGTGCGGTCGCAGCTCTCAGTCTTACGCCGTCGACCTCGCCAGCGCTAACGGCTGGAAGGCGCTGAATCTGGCGTGCGACAGCGCGACGATCGCACACGGCTTGCTCGGTCCGCAGCAACAAGGTCCGGTGCAGCTTCCGCCTCAGATCGAGTCGGTGAACCGGGTGAAAGATCCTTCCGTCATCATCGTCAGCGTCGGCGCCGATGACCTCCAGTGGTCCGCCATCCTCGAGTACTGCGCCGCGACGGCTCAGTGCGATAGCCGCGCATCCAACGCCTACTTCCAGCAGAAACTCGCTCAGTTCAGCACTGACTACCTGCAGCTTCTCATCCAGCTGGGCAGCCTTCCAAGTCACCCGCAGGTGATCATCAACCGTTACTACGACCCGTTCGGCAGCGATGTCAGCTGCATTACGCAGCGCGGCCTTACCCCGGCGAAAGTCAGCACCGTCCAGACCTGGCTGGTAGCGCTCAACCAGGTCCTGGCCAAGGGCGCAGCGCAGTTCGGATTCCTGTCGCCACAACCCAGCTTCGCTGGTCACACGCTGTGCTCGCCGCTGCCCTATGTCCAGGGACTGGGTGACGCCGCGCCGTTCCATCCCACCGCGCTGGGCCAGCTCGCGATCGCTCTCGCCGATGAAGCTGCCCTGGCGACCAAGGCACCGAATCCAGCACAGCCACCGCAGCTACCGAGGCTGCCCGCGCCGTCGACCAGCACGCCGTCCTGAGCTGCGACAGGCTTGACTAACCCGCGCCAGCGCTCGCGGCTAGAATCACATTCGATCGATCGATCACCTCGCCGCAACGGAGCGCCATGCCAAGACGACAGCCAGTCCCTCGCGCCGCGGGGCAGGCAACAGCCGCGGAATCCTCGACCAAGGGACGAATTGAGCAAGCCGCGCTCGAGCTTTTCGCGGCGAAGGGCTTCGAGGCGACCGGCATCCGTGACATCGCCGACCGGGCCGGATTGTCGACGGCCGCGCTCTACCACTACATGGGCAGCAAGGATGAGCTCCTCGTCGCGTTCATGGTGGAGAGCATGACGGAACTGATCAGGGCAGCGCGCGCCGCAATCGACGGCTGCGACGATCCGGCTGGCCAGCTGGCCGCCCTCGTGCGCACCCATGTCGGCTTTCATACGCTGGACGCGCAACGATCGCTGGTCGCTGACGACGAATTGCGTGCCGTGTCGGATGTTGCGTTCACCAAGGTCATGCAGCTTCGCGACGGATATGAGCTGCTGTGGGCGGAGACCCTGGACAGCGGCGCGCGCAGCGGCGAGTTCAGCTTCGTTGATGCCCGGATCACCCGGCTCGCACTGCTGGAGATGTGCAACGGCGTCGCGCGCTGGTATTCCGATAGAGGCCCGAAGCACCCGTCGGAGATCGCCGACTGCTTCGCCGACCTGGCCCTGTCGATGGTCGGCGCGACGCGTAGCGGCCAGCCAGTACGGCTAGCCGACCTGCGGTCCCGGCCGACCGCGGAAATCCTGGCCCTCGTCGAGACCGAACTACGCGGCTCGAACGACAGCCTTGACGCAGCGGTGATCGCCTAACCCAGGACCCGTGTTACCCATTGATGACCGATCGATCGATCGGTAGAGTGGCGGTTGTTCGCAGCCTGCTCTGCCCCGCGGGAGGCCGCCCATGACTGTTCGTCAGGATGAACACAACCTGGAGCGGCACGCGATCGGCCTGCCTGCGGTGACCGCTCAGTCAGCTGCGCTGATCGCTCCGGCCGCCGGCTCAGTCGCCGGGCTCGCGTTCATCGTCGGCTACTCCGGTGCCGCGACGCCGCTCGCGTTCTTGATCGGCCTGCTGGTGTGCGTCTGCGTCGCCCTGGTCATCGGCGAGTACGCGCGCCGGCTGCCGAGCGCCGGCTCGTTCTACACCTACCTCACCAGGACCTTCGGCGCGAAAACCGGCTTCGTCACGGGCATCGCGCTGTTCGGCGCGTACATGCTGCTGTTCCCGTTCCAGCTTGATTTCTTCGGCAACTTCGTTTCGTCGCTGCTGGCTACCTCCAACGTGCACATCGCCTGGTGGATCTTCTCCGCCGCGCTGATCGTCTTGTCGACAACCCTGGGCGTGCTCGGCGTCAAGCCGTCCCTGCGCACCGGGCTGATCGGCCTCGGGTTCGAGATGCTCGTCCTGACGATCTTCTCCTTGGTGATCATCGTCAAGGGCGGCGCGGCCGGCAACACAATCCAGGCGTTCAACCCGAGCTACAGCCTGAAAGGCGGCGGGGGCCTGCTGACCGCCGTGGTCTACACGATCTTCGCCTTCGTCGGCTTCGAATCCGCGACAACACTCGGGGACGAGGCGCGCGAGCCGCGCCGCACCATCCCCCGCGCCGTCATGCTGACCACCTTGGTCGTCGGTATCTTCTACGTCGTCGTCTCCTACGCCGTCACCATCGGGTACGGCACGTCATCGAAGAACGTCACCGCCCTGGCGACCGCCGGAGCACCGTTCACCACCCTCGCGGACAAGTTCGGCGACGGCGCGCTCAGCGTCTTCGTGAACCTGGCGGTCATCTCCAGTTTCACCGCGCTGAACATCGTCACGGTGATCGCCGTCAGCCGGATCTTCTGGAAGATGGGCAGGGACCGGCTGCTTCCCTCAGCATTCAGCCAGGTCAACAAGCGCCAGTCCCCCCATGTGGCCTGCCTGTTCACCGGTGCGCTGGCCCTGGTCGCATCGATCCTGTTCGGCGCCATCTACGGCGCGCTGAACTTCGCGTCCTGGCTGTCGTACTTCGCAACGCTGTTCTTCATCGCGGCCTACCTGCTGATCAGCGTGGGGCTCATCCGGTTCATGTGGCGCGACTACCGGTCCGAGTTCAACTGGATCAAGCACGCGGCGCTGCCGGTCGTCTCGATCGCAGCCATGATCTGGGTTCTGTGGGGCAACATCCACCCCTATCCCCCGGCTCCGCTGCGCTGGTTCATCTACGCCACCGTCGGCGTCCTGCTCATCGGCGCGCTGATCGCGCGATGGCTGGCAAAGAGCCGGCCCCAGGCGATGGAGCGGGCCGGGCTGCTGCTGGCCGAGGTTGAACTCGAGCACGAGGACGCCCTCGCTGGCCTGGAAGCTGACGATTAGATGGCCATCGAGTTCGACACTCGCGACGGCGTCGCGAGGATCACGATCAACCGGCCTCACGTGCTCAACGCGATGGACCCGGCCACCTACGCCGAGATCACTGACGCGTTCGCGCAGATTGAGCGCGATCCCGGCATTCTCGTAGGGATCGTGACCGGCGCTGGCGACCGCGCCTTCACGGCCGGCGCCGACCTCAAAACGATGCACACCGGTCCCGCTGACCCGGTGGAGTGGGCACCGTGGCGACCGGACCGCTGGGATTTCGGCGCGACTACCTCGAAGCCGCTGATCGCGGCGATCAACGGATACGCGTTGGCCGGCGGCCTTGAGCTCGCGCTCGTCTGCGACATCCGCATCGCGTCGCCGAACGCGGTCTTCGGCACGCCCGAGGTCAAGTGGAACCTGCTGCACGGCCTGGGCGCTTACCTGCTGCCGCGGGTGGTCTCACTGTCGCATGCGATGGAGCTGCTGCTGACGGGCGAGTTCATCGATGCTGCCACCGCTGAACGGATCGGCCTGATCAGCCGCGTCGTGCCAGCGGAACAGCTGCAGGCGGAAGCCGACCGGATCGCCCGGGTCATCGCCGGCAACGGGCCGATGGCAGTACGGATGACCAAGGAGTTGGCCCGCACCGGCCTGTCCGCTTCCCTGCCTGAGCACTTCCGGCTGATGAGCGAGTACTACCAGCGGGTCGACGCGACGGCTGACCAGGCAGAGGGCCTGACCGCGTTCGCGCAGAAACGCATGCCCCGCTACCGCACGAGCGAGCCGACCAGCACCTGACCCGAGGCCGAGACCGAGACAACCGGACAAGGGGACACGACCGTGAAGATGTTCGCTTTCCACTGCGGCGGCGAGAAGACGCTCCGCTCGGTCTTCGACCCGTTCGACCAGGACTGTGGCGCCACCATCCACGTGCCCTACTTCTTCTACCTGATCCAGCATCCCGACGGGGCGGTGCTCTTCGACAGCGGCGCCCACCCAGCGCTGCTTGACGACCCCCGTAGCCGCCTCGGCGATGCTGCCGATCTGTACGAGATCGTCATGAGCCCGGGTGACGACGTCAAATCCCGGCTGGCCTCGCTCGGCGTCGACCCCGAGGACGTCGGTCATGTGGTCCAGTCCCACCTGCACTACGACCACGCGGGCGGCCTGGAGTTCGTCGCCGAGGCGACCGTCTACGTGCAGCGGGAAGAGCTCAGCTTCGCCTACTGGCCCCCGGTCTACCAGCGCGACGTCTACGTCCGGCAGGACTTCGACTCTGTACGCCGGTGGAAGCAGCTGCACGGCGAGTACGACATCTTCAACGACGGGCGGCTGGTCATCTTCCCCACGCCCGGCCACACGCCAGGGCATCAGTCCATGCTCGTCCGCCTCGATAACGAGGCCTACATCCTGGCTGGCGACGCCGTATACGACCGGGAGAAGATGCGGGCCCGCTGCCTGCCCGGTCTGCTCTGGAGCCCGGACGCCATCATCGAGAGCTGGGAGAAGATCGAGGAGATGCAGCGGCGTTATGACGCCAAGCTCATCGTCACTCATGACCTGCACTGGGAGGACAGCGTCAGGCTCGGCCCGGATCAGTGGTACGAGTGACAGCTCCGATACCCGATGGCCGCCCGGCCGACATGCCGGCCACGGGATTGCCAGTCCGCGACCTCATCGAGGTCGTACGGGACGCGTGCCTGGCCGCGCCGGACATCCCGGCGCTGATCTTCGAGGACGGCCTGGAGGTGAGCCGGGCCCGGCTGTGGGCGGACATCGAGTCATTCGGCGGCTACCTGCAGTCGCGCATCGAGCCGGGCGATCGGGTGGCCATCATCATGCCGAACCGGGCCGAGTTCATGGTCGCCTGGCTTGCGGTCGTGGCCTGCCGCGGCATCCTCGTCGCGCTCAACCCGGCGGTCCGCAGCCACGATGCCGGGCATGTGCTGCGCGACTCCGCCGCCAGGATCGTGATCGTCGACTCAGACCGCGCGGCGCTGATCAGCGAGCTTCAGCCGGACTGCCCTGGCCTGGCCGAGATCATCGTGGCAACTGACGACGAACCCGGCGGGCTGAGCGGCTACGCCGCGCCCGGCATGGCCGAGCGTCCCGCGGAGGCTCGCGGTGACCTGACGAACATCTTCTACACCTCGGGCACCACCGGGCCGCCGAAAGGCTGCGCCGTCGGTCACGACTACTGGATCAGGTTCGCCAGCCTGATGGCCGGGCTCTACGACATAACGCCGGCCGACCGGATGATCTGCTGCCTGCAGTTCTTCTACAACGATCCGCCATGGATGCTGCTGCTCGCTCTCCAGGCCGGGACTTCGATGGTCGCCATGCGGCGGTTCAGCGTGTCGCGCTACTGGAATGTGGTGCGCGAGCACGACGTCACTGTCCTGTTCGGCATCGCGTCGACCGCCAGCCTGCTGCTGAAGGCACCTCCGTCCGACGACGACAAGACGCACAAGGTCCGGCTTTCTATCCAGGTCGGCATACCGGCGCCGCTGCATCAGGCACTCGTCGACCGCTGGGGCGTGCCCTGGGTGGAGGCCTACGGTCTGACCGAGACGGGCGTGATCGTCTCGGTGCCGGTCGGGCAGGCGGAGCAGATGATCGGCTCGGGCTCTATCGGCGTCCCATGCCCGGGTGCAGACGTACGGGTGCTCAATC
>Ga0335073_10002300_pt1 | contig 26105 bp, 18 predicted proteins | sample Lox_Sample_22_FD_207093 | JGI IMG/M metagenome (GOLD analysis project Ga0335073, IMG submission 207093) | Soil microbial communities from Loxahatchee National Wildlife Refuge, Florida, United States - Lox_Sample_2.2 | ecosystem: Environmental > Terrestrial > Soil > Wetlands | place: USA...
TCGTTCGCGCCGCCGCTGCCTGGCAGGCGCACCCGCGGCCGCTCCATGCTGCCGATAACGCTGGTGTTGATGTTCCCGTACATGTCGACCTGGGCGGCGCCGAGGAAGCCGTAGTCGAAGTACCCGCGCTGGGCGTACAGGAAGATGTCGGTGATGTCGGTGAGCATCTGCGCCCCGTAGGCCGCTCGCATCTCATTGGTGGAGATCGGCAGCTTGCCCGGCAGCAGCGAGGTCCCGATGATGCCGCCCTCGAGCACGATGGTCAGGTGCGGCGCGTGCAGGTGCCGGGCCACCGCGGAGGCGAGCAGCGGCATGCCGACCCCGGCGAAGACCACCTTGTGATCGGCTAGCAGCCGGCTGGCGGTGATCGCCATCAGCTCCTCGGCCGTGACGGCCGTGACATCGGTCATTCGGGCCTCCCGGTCAGTGCGCCGGTCATTGCGGCGTCAGCTCGGCCGCGTCGGCCGTCAGCGCGGCGAGCCGGTTCGGCCCGGCCGCGGCGATGAACCCGGCGAAATCGGCGTGCGCGTCCACGTTCTGTTCCACGTACCGCAGGCCCGCGGCCGGGCCGCCTTCCTTCACCGCGGTGGCATAGGCGTCGAAATGCCGCAGGTCCGGTCCGTAGCGGCCGTAGCATTCATGCGGATACGCCCCCCGCGGCGCCGCCACGACAGCGTCGACGGCGAAGTGCGGCAGCATCGTCTGATCCGGGCGGGCGGCGATCTCCTCCGGGCTGACGATCTGCTCGGCGCTGACGATGACCGTGCGGGCGGCGCGGGCCATGTCGGCGTCCATGTGCCGGTACCCGTCGACCTGCACGTTGCCGAACATGTCGGCCCGGTGGGCATGAATGAGCGCCACGTCGGGGTTGAGGGCCGGCACCGCAGCCAGCCGCTCCCCCGTGTACGGGCAGGTGACGGTCTGCAGGTCCAGCCGGGCGGCCAGGTCGGAGCCGAGCATGGTCAGGGCGGGCAAGAACGGCACGCCCATCGCGCCGGCCTTGTAGCGCAGGCCCATGGCCAAGTGGCTCCACTCGTCGTAGGCGACCTCGCCGCGCTCGACGTAGTGCCGGAAGATCGGCGGCAGTCCCCACTGCAGGCCGATGCCGACCCAGCTGGTGACGATCCGGTCAAGGGCTCCGGTAGCCATGAAGAGCTCGACCTCGTAGCAGGTCAGCGGCCGGGAGACGGTCAGGTGCCTGCGCCGCTGCCGCAGCAGCGCGAACACCAGCGCCATCGGCGTGCGCGAGTACAGCGTCCCGCCGATCGCGACGTGGTCGCCGTCGCGGATCAGCTGGACGGCCGCCTCGGCCGTCATCTGCTTGTCCACCGCCGGCCGCCCGGCGGCCTCCCGCTCGGCCCGGGCCGCCACTACCTCGACCTGCTCCATCAGTCCGCTCCCGCGCGCACGTGGACCCGGGGTCCGAGCAGCGGCAGCACCTCGGCGGCCAGCCGGTGCACCTGTTCGGACTCGTAGTTGTACGGGCAGAACACCAGGTGCTTCACGCCGGCCTCGACGTAGGCGGCGATCTGCTCGGCGCACTGCTCTGGCGTGCCGCGGACGGCTGACTCCGGCGTCGCCTCGCTCCAGGCCGGCACGTCGAAGTACTCGCCGACGTACTCTCTCGCCCGCCGGCTGGCGTCCTCATAGGAGGCGCCGATGCACAGCGGGACCTGCGCGACGAGGTTGAGCTGGTCCGGGTCGCGGCCTGCCTGCTCGGCGTGGCCGCGGATCCTGGACCACGCCCCGGCGATAGACGCGGGGGTGTAGAAATAGGTCACCCAGCCGTCCGAGCGGGTGCCAACGCGGCGCAGCACCCGCTCCACGTACCCGCCGATGAGCACCTGCGGCCGGGGCCGCGGCGGGGGCAGCATCCGCACGTGGGAGAGCACCCGGCCGTCCCATTCGCCGGTTACGTCGTCGTCGGCCCACAGCCGCAGCAGCATGTCCAGGTTGCGCTCGAAGATCTGGCCCCGCTGGCCGAACGGCACCGCGGTGGCGCGGAACTCCCGCTCGTACCACCCGGCCGCGACGCCGAGCATGAGGCGGCCGCCGCTGGCGATCTGGATTGTCGCCGTTTCCTTGGCCAGGATGGCCGGCTCCCGGATCGGCAGCACGAGGATGCCGGTACCCAGCATGATCCGCCTCGTCCTGGCGGCCACCATGCTCAGCGTTGTCAGTGCCTCCAGGAACGGGAACGGGCGCCGGGCTCCGAGAAACAGGTGATCCCAGGCCCAGACCGATGCGAAGCCGAGCTCTTCAGCGGCCACCGAGTACGCCGAGATGGCGTCCATGTCCGGAACCTTCCGCTCCGGGGTGAAGTTCTCCAGGGCCAGGCCGAACTCGACGGGCATAGCAGGCCTCCAGGCAGGTGGGCGAACACGGGTCGTCGCGGGGACGGGCGGTGCTCGCCCGCGCTTCCCACAGAATCGTAGGCACGGGCCACCGACCGCATCATTGGCTAGAACTGCCAGCAACCGCGGCCATTCTTCGGTATCTGGTGCCATATCGCTCGCCTCGCCGAACCGCGATAGTGACGACAATGCCAGGTCTGTATCGTCCGTGGGCCCGGCGGTAGGGGAGGAGAGGCCATGAGCTCTGCATCTGACCTGGAAGCGACGAGGGCGCACGAAGAACCGCTGATCATGGAGCGGCACGGGATCGACTACATCCCGCCGTCCGAGCGTCACGGCAGGCCGAACACCCTGTTCACCTTCTGGGCGGCCAGCAACGTGCAGATCCTGGCGATCTCCGTCGGCGTCCTGGCCATCGTGTTCGGCCTCAGCCTGCCGTGGGCGATCTTCGCGATCATCGTCGGGAACGCGGCGGGCGGGCTGTACATGGCGCTGCACTCGGTGCAGGGGCCCCGCCTCGGCCTGCCGCAGATGATGCAGTCCCGGGCCCAGTTCGGGATGTACGGGACCGCGCTGCCGAACCTCATCGTGGTCCTGATGTACATCGGCTACTTCACCTCGAGCGCGATCCTCGGCGGGCAGGCCGTGGCCACCTTGTTCCACGTGACCACGGCCGAGGGCATCATCATCGTCAACGCCTTCGTCCTGCTGATCACCTGGTTCGGCTACGACATGTTCCACACGTACAACCGGTGGGTCACCGTCCTGTCGACGGGGATGTTCGTCGCCATCCTGATCAAGCTGCTGACCATCCTCCCCAGCCACCTGCCGGCCGGGGACAACAGCGCGGGCAACGTCCTGCTCGCGATCTCGGTGTTCGTCGCGTGGCAGGTCACCTGGGCGCCTTACGTGTCGGACTACTCGCGGTACATGCCGGAGAACACCCCGGCCTGGAAGACCTTCTCCTACACCTACGTCGGGTCGGTGGTCGGCGCGTCGCTGGTCATGATCATCGGCGCGATCGCGGCCGTCGTCGCCAACGCCGAGGTGACCGCGAACGCCCCCTCGTACCTGGCCGGGCTGCTGAGCGTGAAGTGGCTGTTCCTGATCATCATCATCCTCGGGGTCGGGTCAGGGAACTTCGGCAACCTCTACGGGCCGTACCTCACGTTCATGGCGATCATCTCGCCGTCAGGCAAGCTCGCGTCCAAGACCACCGGCCGGTCCGCCCGGCTCATCGCCACGACCGTGGTCGCGATCATCGGCACCATCATCGCGATCGAGGCGAGCAGCCACTTCATCACGGACCTGTCCAACTTCCTGGTCTTCACGCTCTACCTGCTCGTGCCCTGGACCGCCATCAACCTGACCGACTTCTACGTGATCAGGCACGGGCAGTACGACATACCCGAGCTGTTCAAGGCCAACGGCAAGTACGGGCAGTTCAACTGGTTCGCGCTCATCGTGTACGCGCTGGCGGTCGGGATCCAGTTCCCGTTCATGAACGACCCCGCGGTGTACGTCGGCCCGGTGGCGAACGCCCTCGGCGGCGCCGACATCGCGTGGATCGTGGGCTTCGTCTTCGCCTGCGTCGTGTACTACGCGGGCGCCCGGCTCGGTATGACCCGCTCGGCCCGGCCGAAGGGCGGGTCCCCGGTCCTGGTCCCCGGTACGCCGGGAGGAGCCTCCGGCGCGTAAAAGATCTTTTGAATTTCCGAACGGACCCGTGGTTACACCCCTAGGCAGTGGTCAACGGTCGTCACCAGGGACGCCGTACGAGGGTGCCGCCGCCGGGTTCAGCGCTCTCGTGATGTAGTCATCACGCTGGGGAAGCCAGACCCGCAGCAGCGCGGTGAGATCTGCCAGCGGGTCGTCCGACCAGTCGACGCGCAGGTCGGTGACCCGCCAGCCGGAGCCGTTGATGACCGACAGGCCGGCGGAATGGACCGGCCCGGCCTCGCCGCCCTCCTCGACGGCCGCGGTGAGGGCTGCCAGCAGGCGAGTCTCCACCGGGCCGCCGGTGGCCAGCCAGGCCTCGACGAGCCGCCTCGGGACGTCCGGCGTAGCCAGCAGGTTGCCGGCCGCGGCGGCGCCATCGACGGCGTACTCCGCGACCACCCCGAGCGCGTCACGGCCGGAGTGGATGGCCGCCCGTCCCTCGGTGTCGAGGGCGATGAGCTGGCGGAACTCGGTGAAGGGTTCGCTGGCCACCACGGTGGCGAGCGCCGTCGCCGCGTCGATCCCGGCGCCGAGCAGGCCGAGGAGCCTGGGGCCGAGCCGCGGGTCGGTGACGTTTTGCGACAGCACTGCCCCCGCGCCGTCGGCCAGATGCACGCAGCGGGCCGCGACGGCCGGGGACGACGAGCAGATCACCGCGCCGAGCGCACCGCCCGCCGGGTCCCTGGCCACCATCGAGAACGTCACGCGCCAGACTCCGGCGAGAGAACAGCGGTCGCGTCGATCTCAACGAGCCACTCAGGGCGCGCGAGAGCCGTGACCACGAGGCCGGTCGAGACCGGGTACACCCCTTTGAGCCACTTGCCCATGGTGCGGTAGACCGTCTCGCGGTACCGGATGTCGGTCAGGTACACCACGACCTTGACGATGTCCTCCAACGTTCCGCCCGCTTCCTCGACCAGCACCTTGATGTTGGACATCGCCTTGTCGGTCTGGGCCTCGAGGTCACCGACGCCGACGTTCTCCCGGGTATCGAGGTCCTGACCGACCTGGCCGCGGATGTACGCGACCCCGTTAGCGACGACAGCCTGGCACAGGTCGTTGTCGAGATTCTGCTCGGGATACGTGTCCTTCGTGTTGAAGGGCCGGATGCGGGTGTGCTTCATGGTCAGATGACCTTTCCTGGCTGACCGTAGGCGGCGTAGCCGCGCTGGATGGAGATCTGGTCGGCGATGTACCTGGCGTCGTGCCACACGCCCCAGATAAAGCTCGATCCTCGCCGGGACAGCCAGGGCAGCCCCAGGAAGTAGACGCCGGGCTCGCTCGAAACGCCGCGCTGATGCCGCGGCCTGCCATCCGCGTCGAAGGCGCCGACCCGCAACCACCGGAAGTCGGTGGTGTAGCCGGTTGCCCAGATGACCGAGGTGACACCCGCGCCCGCGAGATCGAGTTCTCGAAGGGGGGCCGTCACACACTCCGGTTCGGGGCCGAGAACGCGGGCCTGCGGCTCCTCGGGAAGGTCGAGTCCGTTGCGTGTCACGTAGGCGTCGGCCTCGTCGAGCACCGAGAGGTAGTTCGCGTCGCCGGCCGCGATGTTGTCGCGCAGGTCTGCCTCGAAGCGCACGGTGCCGCCCCCGAACGAGGCAGTCCGGCCGGCGAGCGTGATGCCCTGCGCCGCGAGGTCGCGGAAGTCGACGGTGTGGCCGCCCTTCGCGCCGCTGACCGCGATCGTCACATGCTCAGCGCCCCTGGGAGGAGTTGACAGGTCCCACTTGCCGAGGACACCGAGCCACCAGACGTAGTCCCGGCCGCGATAGCGGCGGGGGGGCCTGTCGTGCGGGCCGACGGACAGGTACACCGGCCGGCCCGACTCCTGGAGGTCGACGGCGATCTGAACGCCGGAGGACCCGGCGCCGACCACGAGGATGCCGCCGGGGGGAAGCTGCCCTGGATTACGGTAGCCGCCGGAGTGGATCTGTTCGACGCCGGCGCAGGCCGGGATGATCGACGGGATGACGGGCTGCTGGTACGGTCCGGTCGCGGCGACCACGAAGCTGGTGTCGAGGCTGCCCGCTGAGGTTTCCACCGTGAAGCCGGGACGGCCGTCGTTCTTCCGCACCGAGGTCACGGTCACCCCGCAGCGAATCGGGGCCTCGATCTTCCGCGCGTAGGTCTCGAAGTAGTCAGCGACCTGCTCCTTCGGCACGAAGGTCTCCGGGTCGGTGTCGAACTCCAGCCCAGGGAACCGGTCGTGCCACGCGGGGCCATTCGCCACGAGGGAGTCCCACCGTCCCGAGCGCCACGTCTCGGCGATGCGCCCCCGTTCCAGGATGACGTGCGGCACGCCGGCGTTGCTGAGGTGCTCGCTCATGGCGATGCCGGCCTGGCCCCCGCCAACGACGACGACTTCGACCTCTTCGATGCTCATAGCTTCCTTCGGTGCGGTCGCGTGGAGGTTGACGACGCGCCAGGCGACCGCGAGTCGCGCGCCACGGATATCTGATCATCGCGCGCGCGGAATCCTCAACCTCGGCATGCTCATCCGGTTCGGATGAGGTGTCGCGTGTTCTGGGCTGTCAGGTTGGGAGTGGTTGCCTGGCGAGACATGGGAGCTGCGCGGATGCCTGCTGATTTCGAAGACCGGACCGATTTCGATAACGCGACCCGCGGGCTGGTCGCCCGGCTTGAGCCGGGGGTGATCAAGGCCGCTGACGGCCGGGTGGTGTATGACGCGGACGCGTTCGCGCAGACGATGACGGGCGATTGTCCGGAGACAGTGCATCCGAGCTTGTGGCGGCAGAGCCAGCTGACCGCGATTCAGGGCCTGTTCGAGGTCACCGACGGCATCTACCAGCTGCGCGGGATCGAGCTGTCGAACATGACCGTGGTCGAGGGCCAGACCGGAGTCATCGTCATCGATCCGGCGGTGTCGGCGGAGGTGTCGGCGGCCGGGCTGGCGCTGTACCGGGCTCATCGCGGCAACCGGCCGGTGACCGCGGTGATCTACACCCATTCGCATATCGATCACTTCGGCGGCGTCCTGGGCGTGGTGGACGCCGGAACCCGGGTACCGATCGTCGCCCCCGCGGGTTTCCTGGAGCATGCGGTCTCGGAGAACGTGTACGCCGGGGTCGCGATGCTGCGCCGCGGCATGTATCACACCGGGGCGACCCTGCCGGTCTCCGTGACGGGCCAGGTCGGGGTCGGGCTCGGCTCGGGCACGTCCACCGGCACGGTCGGGCTGCTCGCACCCACCGTGGACATCACCCATACGGGGCAGGAAGAGACGCTGGACGGGGTGCGGATCGTCTTTCAGCTCACCCCGGGCACCGAAGCCCCGGCTGAGATGAACTTCCTGTTCCCCGGCCGGCGGGTGCTGTGCCTGGCGGAGAACGTCACCCACAACCTGCATAACCTGCTCACGCTGCGGGGCGCTGAGGTCCGCGACGCCCGTGGCTGGTCCCGGTACATCGCTGAGGCGATCGAGCTGTTCTCCGACAGCACCGATGTCGCGTTCGCCTCGCACCACTGGCCCACCTGGGGGCGGGACAACGTGGTCCAGTTCATGACCCAGCAGCGTGACCTGTACGCCTACCTGCACGACCAGACGCTGCGGCTGATGAATCAGGGGTACACCGGCAGCGAGATCGCCGAAAGGATCGAGATCCCTCCCGCCCTGGACGCGGCCTGGAACACCCACGGGTATTACGGGTCGGTCTCCCACAACGTCAAGGCGATCTACCAGCGCTACCTCGGCTGGTATGACGGCAACCCGGCCCACTTGTGGCAGCACCCGCCCGAGGCCGCGGCCACCCGGTATGTCCGGGCCATCGGCGGCCTGGACGCCACCATCGCCCAGGCCCAGTCCTTCGCCGACGCGGGCGACTTGCGGTTCGCTGCCGAGCTGGCCAGCCATGCCGTCTTCGCTGACCCGGACAGCGGACCCGCCAAGACTCTGCTCGCCGACGTCCTCACCCGGCTCGGCTACGGCGCCGAATGCGCGACCTGGCGCAACAACTACCTCACGGGTGCTCAGGAACTCCGCGGTCCCATCGCCGACACGATGGTCAGTGCGGCCGGGATGGCCGCCGCGCTGACCATCACCCAGCTGTTCGACAGCCTGGCCATCCGCATCGACGGCCAGCGAGCCTGGGACACCACCGCCTCCATACGCTGGCACTTCACTGATACCGGGGAGACCTACCGGATGGAGCTGTCCAATGGCGCTCTCATCCACCACCCAACCGGCCGCACCGATCCAGCCGACCTGGTTATCACGCTGACCCGGCCGCAGCTGCTCGCCATGCTCGGCGGCCAAGGCGCCGACGGCGTCCAGTTCGACGGCGACCCCAAGATCTTCGCCGCCATCGCAGAGCTCACCGACCAGCCAGATCGCTTCTTCTCGATCGTGAGCCCCTGATCCTTAGACCCGTAGTTTCGCGCCCTGGCAAAAGCGTCACCAAAACGTTACGGCGCTCTAACGTACTTGCCGCCAGAGCCTGCCGTCACCGCGCGCGTGTCAGCATTCGAGCATGGCACAGGAACTTACGCATGTGCCGTGCCCGGAGTGCGGGACATCCGGCGAGTCGGATCCCGAGCAGAGCCACTGGCATTGCAGCCACTGCGGGAACGGTTTCTTCCTGCGACGCTGTACCGCGTGCTCCAGGGTCAGCTATGTCAACGGCTTGCAGGGCTTCCACACGCCGTGGCCGTGCACCTGGTGCGGGCAGTACAACCAAGACTTCAGCCAGAACCACGACCCGGCTGAGGCAAGCGCGGCCGAGCTAGCTACCGAAGTGCACCGCTACGGGCTCCCAGGCAGCCCGGCCGGACCGGACACCGGCGGCCGGGACCGGACACCGGCGCACGGCACGGCCGTGGCCGTGGCGGTGGGCCCGGCCAGTCCGGGCGCACCGTCGCCGCGGCACGGCCAGGTCCCCACCCCGGCCCCGGGCGGCTGGCACTTCACGCGGAAACGCGGTGTCCTCGCTGGTGCGGTCGTCATGGTCGCGGTTACCGCCGCGCTGGCAGCCCTCTTGGGGTCGCCGGATCATGGCGGAAGCAATAAGCCGACGCTCCTGGCCAAGCCGGCCCGGCCGATCTTGCGACAGACGCCGACGGCCGCCGTCATAGCCTGCGCCTCGGGGTCTATCGAGCTTCTCGGCTCTTCCACTTTCGGCCCGCTCGTGAAGACCGCGGCTGGCATTTACACCCGGCAGTGCCATGCCAGCATCAACGTGGTCTACGGTGACGTCGGCGGTAGCGGTGTCGACAGCGCCTTTGCCGCGGCGACGGTGAATTCGGCGGTGCAACATAATCCTGCGCAAGCCGGATCAATGATCGCCATGTTCAACGGAGAGACCTCCAGCGCCCCGTTCCTGACGCCCGACCCGCTGGGCGTGCTCATTTTCTCCGTGGTCGCGCATAACGGTCTCTACCCAGGATCGGACATCAGCAGTAGCGAGCTGAAGCGGCTCTTCCTGCAGGGCGGCGAGCCGGGCAAGGTCGCGGCCGGCCGCCAGGCTGGCACTGGAACCCGTGTTACCCTGCTGGGCTTCCTCCACAGTCAAGGACCAGGGCCGCAAGTTACAGGCAACGGCTGCCCGCCCCCGGCGGGGAGTACTGCGTGCACCGCAAACAGCAATATGGAACTTCTCGGTTTCGTGAATAAAACGCGGAACGCGATCGGTTACGCGGAAGTCGACCAGGAATCCAACGGGCATCCCGCTGGCTATCCCGACGTTTCCGTGCTCAGCATTAACGACATCGCGCCCACGCCGGCGAACGTTCGCGATGGCTTGTACAATTTCGCGACAGTGGCCACCCTGTACATGCCTCCGCACCCATCGGCGCTAGCCACGAGTTTCTACAAGTACCTGCTGCAATATATTGCGGCGAATCAGTCGGACGGCCTCATCACGTGCTCCGGTGTGCCGAAGAGGCTGGAGGCTGACTGCTAGGACGCGGCGGTAATAGTCGCTAGGCCAGCGTGGCGATGGCCTTGTGGACCGACGCGATGGCGCTGGCGCCTTCGCCGGTGGCGGCGGCGACCCGCTTCATCGAGCCGGAGTGGACGTCGCCGACCGCGAACACGGCGGGAATGCTGGTCTCGAACGGGAGGGGCCGCCGTCCCAGCGTGTTCCAGGCCGGTCCGAGGTCATCGCCGGCCAGCTGGACGTCGGTCCGGATGAAACCGTCGTCCTCGGTGGCGATCCCGGTCAGCCAGCTGGTGGCGGGCTCGGCGCCGATGAAGCAGAACAAGCCCGCGCACGGCTGGGCTTGCGCGGTGTCCGCCGCCCGGTCGGTGATGGTGACTTCCTCAAGGAAGTCACCGCCATCCAGCCGGGTGACCTCGCTCCGGCACCGCACCGTCACCCGCGGGTGGGCCAGCAGCCGGTCGACGAGATAGGCCGACATCTCGGTCGCGATGTCGGGGCCGCGGACGACCAGTGAGACCTCACTGCCCCGGCCGCCCAGGTACAGCGCCGCCTGACCCGCGGAGTTCGCGCCGCCGACCACCGTGACCGGGCCGCCCGCGCAGCCCCGGGCTTCTAGTTCGGTAGCCGCGTAATAGATGCCGGCGCCCTCGAAGTCAGGCCAGCGTTCCAGCGGCAGTACCCGGTAGCGGGCGCCGGTCGCGATGACGACGGCTTTGGTGTCAATGACCTCCCCGCCCTGCAGGTGCAGGCGGAGCAGGTCGCCGTTCCGGTCGGTGTCGAGCTTGACCGCCTGGCACGGGCTGGCCAGCTGGGCTCCGAACTTCAGCGCCTGGAGCACGGCCAGGCCGGTCAGGTCGGCGCCGGAAAGGCCGAACGGGAAGCCGAAGTAGTTCTCGATCCGGGAGCTAGCCGCGGCCTGCCCGCCGGTGCCGACGGAGTCCAGCAGCACGGTGTCCAGGCCCTCGGACGCCCCGTACACCGCGGCCGCCAGGCCGGCCGGGCCCGCGCCGACGATCGTGACGTCAACCGGCTTGGCAGACGAACGACGGTAGCTGAGGCCGAGCTTCTCAGCCAGCACTCCCGGCGTGGCCTGTTTCAGCGTGGCGCCGGGCAGGACAACGGCGGGAAGGTCCTCCTCGGTCAGGCCGGAGGACTCCATCATCGCCTGGCCCGCCGGGGTGCCGGCGTCGAACCACAGGTGGATCAGGCGCTGGCGGGCGGCGTACGTCCGCAGCGCCAGCGCCGCCGCCGACCTGTCGGTGCCGATGATCTCCACCGCGAAGGCGGCGGTGCTGCGCTGCAGCAGCTCCCGGCGGGCGATCAGCGCCTTGAAGACGAGGTCGGACAGCTCGACGTCGTTGGCCATGAGCTGCCGCAGCCGCTCCGGTGACACCCGGTAGACCGTGCCGCCCTCCCGCACCCGGCACAGGAGGTAGACATTCTGTCCGGTCAGCAGGTTCAGCTCGCCGACAAAGCCGCCCGCGTCCACCACCGCCACCGTCGCGGCGGGCACACCGGCCGTTTCCGTCCGGACAACCTCCACCGAACCCCGGTCGACCACGATCAGATCGACGTCTTCGTCACCTGGCCGGAACAGTACATCGCCCCGACGAGTCTCCTGCGGCGTGCCGTAGGTCAGGAGCCGCGCGAACAGCACGTCGTCGAGCCGCGGCGACGCGACGCTGGTCGGCACCAGCGGTTTGCCCCGCTGCTGTGAGCGTGCCTGTCTAGTGCGCAGCCGATCCAGATCGTGCGGTGTGGCCCAGTCCACCGGCCTGGCCAGGCCGGCCTGACTGAACACAGGGCCACGCCTGGCCCAGGGGGCGGCGGCGGTACGCGACAGTTCATTCATCGACGCCACGCTTTCAGCTCCCCGGCCATCTGGTCAAACGCCTTGCAGCCGGCCCGCCCCCGAACACCGCCGGCACAGACATCGCCGGGTCGCTTCTCACCAGTCACGCGGACGCGACTGGTCTTGGAACGCGGGATGGCTGTCAGGCTAGCTATCGCTCCTTAGCTCTTCAGCTTGGCGAAACGACGGGTACAGGCTCTGCGAACTGCCCTGACCAACCGAAAGACTCGAGCATCTGGCGCCATGGGGGCGCCGGGCCTCAGACAGGACCGCGATGCACGTATGCTTGCAGGCCACTCTGTTTTGACTATAATTTAGGTCATGACGATGATAATTCCTCTGGCGGACGTCAAAGCCCGGCTGTCCGCTGTGCTTGACGACGTCCGGGATACGCACGACCGCGTCGTGATCACCCGCAACGGTCGTCCTGAGGCTGTAATCATCTCCGTGGCCGACCTGGAAACGATAGAAGAGACTCTCGATCTGCTGTCCACTCCCGGCGCGCTTGACGAGATCCGCACAGCAGAAGCCGAGATCGCACGTGGTGAGGCCATCGGCGCCGATGAACTGCGACGTCTGATGACAGAGCGCATCCGCAATGAGCGCGATCTCGGGTGAGCGACGAGGCTTACGCCCTGTCGCTAGCCCCGGCCGCCCGGCGCGTCCTCGTCGAGGGACCGCCACGAGGACTGCCGGTAGCGGTCGCGGCGGCAGTGACCGAGTTTCTGACCGGCGCACTGCTAGACAACCCGCAGCGGGTAGGCAAGCCCCTCACTCGAGAACTAACCGGATACCACTCCGCAAGGCGAGGCGCTTACCGGGTCGTCTACCGGATCGACGAGCCCGCCCGGACCGTCCATGTCGTACGCATCGATCACCGCGCCGACATATACCGGACGCGCTGATCCCGCGTGTACTTACCGGTAAGGCGCGGCGCGGCCTCTGCACTGGCCCGCGCGACGAGGGGTTCCTCCATAGCCAGCTCCGCGCGCGTGACGTGCCGGACGCCGCCGTGCCGCTGGTAAATGCTGCGCCCCCGCCTTATGGCGGGCAGCACGCCGGGCCGCGCTGCCCGCATCTGACCATCGGCAAGGCCGACGGGCGGCAGGCCTTGAGCGCCGCCGCCGAGTCGGTCCGTCCCTGCCTCCCCATCGAGGCGACCGCCGCAGAGGTCATCTTGATGGCCGGTCCCCGCCCTGGCACTCCGGGCACCCCGCCGGGCCAGTGGCGCACCGTCGCCACCTTCCCCCTCGGCCAGCGCCTGCCACGGCCCGGTGGGTGGCGGCGATCAGGACAGTTCGGGGTCCTGGCGCTGCACGGGAGGCCGGCCGCCCTGGACGAGCGCTCGCCGGCTGGTGCAGGCCGCCCGCAGTTGCGGCTATGGCCTCGGGGTAAGCCGGGGCCTGGAGCAGTGCCTGCGGACTCGATTCGGTCACTTGCCGGGAGTTGGTCTCGATCAGGGCCAGCGTCCGGCGTTTGTGATGCCGATGAGTGACGTCACGACAAGGCCCTGACGGTTTCAAGACTGAGGTACTTAGGTACCATAGACAGGGAGGTAAATCATGGCAGTTGAGTCCAGGCGTCAGGCGCCGTTGAAGGTCGACCCCGCAACAGACCAGCTCATCTCGCATGCCGCGCACTTCCTGGGCATCTCCAAGAAAGACCTCGTGGCCGAGGCAGTGCAGGCCTATCTCGAACTGCGGCGCGAGGAGATCCGGCGCGGCATGGTGGAGTCGATGAAGCTGCTCGATGGCTCTCTGACCTCGGCAGTGTCCATGCTCACCGGCCTGTCCCCAGAGCGGATCGAGGAACTCGGCGGCACCGGGGACTGGGAGGACTGACCTGATGCCGGTGCGGCCGACACTCCGCTGCCTGCGCGACGACCTGAACCTGCCACTGCCGACAGCCCGTGTCCCGCTAGACGAGATCGACCACCCGATCCTCAGGAAGGCGGCCGGGCAGTTCGCCGCCCGCGACACCCCGCATGGGCGGATCGCCTCCGTCGACGACGTGGTCCTCTTCAAGGTGAAGACCGGGCGCTGGCGTGGCGCGGTGCTCTGCGACGAGCCCGGCGATGACATGCTTGACTGGCTCGTTGCCGCCGGCATCCGCGAAGAGGGCGCCCCTGACGACTTCTACGCCGCGCTCCACACGCAGGCCCAAGCCGCGCGCCAGCGCTACAACGCCGAGCACGACAAGCCGCTGACCACCGACACCTACACCAAGCCACCCCTGCCCGGCCCAGATGACCGAGACCGTTACCTGGTCGAGGCGGGCGTGCGGCTGGCCCGCCGCCTGAATGCCGTCCTGCGCCAACTCGTGGCCGGGTCGCTCCGCGACGGCCACGAGCACGCGGCCGACTTTCCCGGCTTCCGCCTTGGCGTCATCGTCCGCGCCCAGGACGGTCACGAGACCTATGTCGCGATCCGGATCAGCGGCTCCGTCCCCCAGAACATCACCGCTATCATCCTCACCCGCGTCCCGGGATGCGAATCCGAGGCATGGTTCCCCGAGTACGCACTGCCCGAACGCGAACTCCTCCCCGCCGAACAGGCATGGTCCGACATCATGGACCCAAAGGCCGCCGCGCAACTCCTGAACGAACAAGCCTGAGCCGCCCGCTGGTAGATGCTGCGCCGTCGGCGCGCAGCAGGCCGCGCGGAACCTGGACTGCCTCCCGCCCGGCCACTGTGCGCATCTGTTAACAGTTTTTTAACGGTGGCATTAAATGGTTTCAAGGCTGTTTGGTCTTGTCACGTTATGCCGCGTGGAGTTTCACTTACTCACGATGTCATGAGGCTGGTGCGCAGTAATGGGAGGCGTCGTGAAGTCGTTTTCTGGCGTAAGGAAGCGCTGGTTGCTCAGAGTAGTGACGACTGTGGCCGCACTGGCGCTGCCAGTGGCCGCACTCGCGGCCCCCGCCTCGGGTGCCGCCTCCCAGGGCGAGGGAACCGCCCGGACCACCGCCGACACGACCACCTGCCCGTGGCTCAACCAGTCGCTGCCGGTGTCGCAGCGAGTGTCGATGCTGATGGCGCAGATGACCCTGGCCGACAAGATCAACATGGTCACCGGGGCCGGGACCAGTGAGCCGTACGTCTTCTACATCTCCGCGATCCCGAGCCTGTGCATCCCGGCCATCGGCGAAGAAGACGGCCCGGTCGGCGCGGGCGACGGCCTGACCGGCGTCACCCAGATGCCCTCCGCCGTTTCCCTGGCGGCATCCTTCGACCCCTCCCTGGCTTACCAGTACGGGCAGGTCGTCGGGTCGGAGGAACGAGCCAAGGGCGCCATGGTCGACCTCGGGCCGACGGTGAACATCGACCGCGACCCGCGCTGGGGACGGTCGTTCGAGACCTACACCGAGGACCCGTACCTGAACTCCGCGCTGGCGGTCGCCGACATCGACGGCGTGCAGAGCCAGGACGAGATGGCGCAGATCAAGCACCTCGCCGTCTACAACCAGGAAACGAACCGCAACACCCCGGCCGACGACGCGATCGTCAGCACCCGGGCGCTGCAGGAGATCTACCTGCCCGCGTTCTACGCCGGGACAACGGAGGCCCACGCCTCGTCGGTGATGTGCGCCTACAGCACGATCAACGGCCAGGCCGCCTGCCAGAACCAGTACCTGATGGAGACCACCCTGGACCAGAACTGGGGCTATCCCGGCTTCGTGACCTCGGACTACGGTGCCACCCACTCCACGGTGCAGTCCGCCGACGCGGGCCTGGACCAGGAGATGCCCTCGGCGCAGTTCTACGGCCCGGCGCTCGAGTCGGCGATCCAGGACGGCCAGGTCTCCCTGGCAACGCTTAACGACATGGTCAGCCGCATCCTGACCGAGATGTTCAAGTTCAACGAGTTCAACAACCCGCCGACCGGGACGACCAGCGCGACCGTCACCACCACCGCGCACCAGGCGGTCTCCACCGCGGTCGCCGAGGCCGGCACGGTGCTGCTGAAGAACAGCGGCAACACCCTGCCGCTGCCGGCCAACGGGGCGGGCAGCGTGGCGGTGATCGGCCCGGCCGCCTCCGCCCAGCCGGCCGACACCGGCGGCGGGAGCGCTTACGTGACCTCCACCTTCAACGTGACCCCGCTGCAGGGCATCCAGGCCGCGGCCGGGACCGGGACCACGGTGAACTACGTGCAGGGCCTGCCCACGGACACGTCCCTGTCGGCGATCCCGAGCACCGACCTGACCCCGGCGTACGCGGCGACGGGCTACGGCGCGAGCTACACCGGCACGCTGACCGCCCCGGAGACCGGCACCTACGTGCTCGCGTTCTCGAACCCGGGCTCTTACACCCCGACCTACCTGTACCTGGACGGCAAGGAGATCCTCGCCAACCCGGGAACTCCGCCGGTCTCGACCTACTCGGTGGGCGTGGACCTGACGGCCGGCCAGACCTACACCCTGTCGCTGTCCGGCGGCGGCCCTTCGGCGTCGCTGAGCTGGGCGACGCCGTCCGACCTGGCGCCGGGGATCGCCCAGGCGGTCGCCGCGGCGAAGTCGGCCTCCACCGCGGTGGTCGTCGTGTCCGACGACACCGAGTCCGAAGCAGCGGACCGCGCGAGCCTGAACCTGCCGTCCGCGCAGAACGAGCTGATCTCGGCGGTGGCCGCGGCCAACAAGCACACGGTCGTGGTCGTGGACGCGGGCGCCCCGGTGACCATGCCCTGGATTAATCAGGTCTCCTCGGTGGTCGACGCCTGGTACCCGGGCGAGAGCAACGGCACGGCGCTGGCCTCGGTGCTGTTCGGCCAGACCGACCCGAGCGGCCACCTGCCGGTCACCTTCCCCACCGACCTGTCGCAGGTGCCCGCGTCCACCCCGAGCGAGTTCCCTGGGACCGGCGGCGAGGTGCAGTACTCCGAGGGCATCGACGTCGGGTACCGCTACTACGACGCGAACAACGAGACCCCGCTGTTCCCGTTCGGCTACGGCCTCTCCTACACGACGTTCTCCTACAGCCACCTGAGCGTCACCCCTGGGCAGGTCCAGAACGGGACGTCAAACCCGGGAACGCCCGCCTGCGGCTGCAACGGGCAGTCCGGCACGCAGGTGACCGTGTCCGCCACCGTCACCAACACCGGCAAGGCGGCCGGCTCCGACGTGGCCCAGCTGTACCTGAACGACCCGGCCGCTAGCGGGGAGCCGCCGCGCCAGCTCAAGGGCTTCCAGAAGGTCACGTTGCGGCCAGGGCAGTCCACGACCGTCCGCTTCACCCTCACCGGCCAGGACCTGTCGTACTGGGACGACACGGCTAACGGCTGGGTGCTCCCCGACGGCACGTTCGGCGTCTACGTCGGCGACTCCTCGGCTCTGGCCAACCTGCCGCTGCACGGCGACTTCACGGTCGACCGCACGATCGGGGCCCGCTACGCCACCGTCAGCGCCCCGGCCACGGTGACACCGGGCACGCCCACCCGCGTGACCGCCACCCTCGTCAACAACGGTGACTACGCCATGCCGCAGGCGCGGTTCACGCTCAGGGCCCCGGCCGGCTGGACCGTCGGCAACCCGGCGCCGGTCACCATCGCTCCCGGGCAGACCGTCACCGAGCACTTCACCGTGACCGCGCCGGCTAACGCCGCCGCCGGCACGGACACCCTGCAGGTCGCGGTCACGCCCACGGCCGGCAACTCTGGCGTCACCACGGAGGCGTCGACCACCGTGAGCGTCCCGTACTCCTCGCTTACCGCCGCGTACAACAACACCGGGATCAGCGACAACTCCGACGTGGCGGCGGGCAACTACGACGGCGACGGCGACAGCTACTCCGCCCAGGCGCTGGCCGCGGGCACGCCGACCGCGCTGACCCCCGGCAAGCAGGTCACGATCGGCGGCACCACGTTCACCTGGCCCTCGGCGGCCGCCGGGAGCCCGGACAACGTGGTCACCGGCGGCCAGACCGTCGCGCTGTCCGGGTCAGGGACCGACCTCGGGTTCCTCGGAGCGAGCCAGAACGGCACCGCCAGCGGCACGGTCACCGTGCACTACACCGACGGCAGCAGCCAGTCGTTCAACCTCAACATGGCGGACTGGTACTCCAACAGTCCCGCAGTCGGCGACCAGCTCCTGACCACCACCACGAGCTGGAACTTCACCAGCAGCACCCAGACCGCGCACCCGGTGAGCATCTACTTCGCGTCGGTGCCGCTGCAGCACGGCAAGCAGGTGTCGTCGGTCACGCTGCCGGTCCTCAGCAACGCGGGCGGCACCACCGCGATGCACATCTTCGCGATGGCCACCGGAACCGGGACGCCGACCACCGGAGCTCCGTACTCCTCGCTCGCCGCCGCCTACGACAACGTCGGGATCACCGACAACGCCAACCCCGCGCCGGGCAACTTCGACGGCACCGGGGACAGCTTCTCCGCTCAGGGACTGGCCGCTGGCACGCCAACCCCCCTCACCGCGGGCGGTCAGGCCACGTTCGGCGGGACCACGTTTACCTGGCCCACCGCCGTCGGCACCAGCAACGACGTGATCGCCGACGGGCAGACGATAGACCTGACCGGGTCCGGGACCGACCTCGGCTTCCTGGGCGCCGGCGCGTTCGGGGCGGCCAGCGGGACCGGGACGATCACCTACACCGATGGCACCACCCAGTCCTACAGCCTGGTCATGTCGGACTGGTACAACAACGCCGCGGTGGCCGGCGACGAGGTCGCCAGCACGACGACAACCTGGAACTTCTCCAGCACCACGCAGACCGATCACCCGGTGAGCATCTACTTCGCGTCGGTGCCGCTGCAGGCCGGCAAGACCGTGGCCTCGGTCACGCTGCCGACGGTGAGCGCAAGCGTCGGCAGCGGCATCACCGCGCTGCACGTCTTCGCGATGGCGATCGGGTCCGGCACGCCCACGATCGGCAACTGACCTCGGCCAATCACTCCGGTCCCCGCTCCCCCGAGTGGGGACCGGAGTTCCGATTGACCCGCGATGTCTTTCATCCCGCGCGGGGGATGTCGCCTGGCGTCCCTGGACGCGACCATGAGCGTGAATCCGGCAGAATCCGCAGGTGTCGCGCGGTGGGTGAGCAATGTACGTGGTGATGGTGGCGCCCGAGTGCGCGCCGGCGGCCAAGGCCGGCGGGCTGGGCGACGTGGTGTCCGGGCTGAGCCGCGAGCTGGAGCTGCGCGGGAACGCGGTCGAGGTCATCTTGCCGAAGTACGCCAGGCTGCGGTACTCCGATGTCCGGGACCTGCAGCCCAGCCACCACGGCTTGCAGGTCCCGTGGTATGGCGGGGCCGTCCGCTGCACGGTCTGGTCCGGCTACGCGGGCGGCCGCAAATGCTTCTTCATCGAACCGCATTCAGCGGCTGACTTCTTCGCCCGGGACCGCCTGTACGGATACGCGGACGACGCGGAGCGGTTCGCGTTCTTTTCCAAGGCCGCCCTGGAGTTCCTGCTCCGGGCCGGGAAGCGGCCAGATGTCATTCACTGCCACGACTGGCAGACCGGGCTGGTCCCGGTCCTGCTTTATGAGCAGTACAGCCAGGCCATGCCGGACCAGCGGGTCTGCTACACCATCCATAACTTCCGCCATCAGGGCACCAGCGACGAGCAGGTGCTCTGGGCCACCGGGCTGGGCCGCCCGGATTATTTCCTGGACGCCGACCGGCTGGGGGATGATTTCCGCTACCGCGGGCTGAACCCGATGAAGGGCGGCATTCTTTACTCGAACTTCGTGACCACGGTATCCCCGAACTACGCCGATGAGGCGCTCTACGATGACGGCGCCAGCGGGCTCGGCCGCAGCCTCAAGGAACTGCAGGACAAGTTCGGCGGGATCCTCAACGGCGTCGAGTATGACGCATGGGACCCCGAGACCGACCCGTACCTCCCGGCCCGCTACTCGGTCGACAGCATCGAGCGCAAAAATGAGAACAAGAGGGCGCTCAGGGACCGGTTCTGGCTGCGCGAGGCCGACGGCCCCGTCGTCGCGTTCGTGGGGCGGCTAGACGAGCAGAAGGGCATGCACCTGGTCCACCACGCCCTGTTCTACACCCTGGCCAGGGGCGGCCAGTTCATCCTGATCGGCGACGCGCATTACCACGACGGCATCACCAGCCACTTCGCGCACCTCAAGAGTCACCTCAACGACAACCCGGACTGCCACCTGGAGATCGGGTACCGCGAGGACCTGGCGCACCTGATCTACGCGGGCGCGGACCTGCTGATCGTGCCGAGCATGTTCGAGCCGTGCGGCCTGGCTCCGCTGATCGCGATGCGGTACGGAACCGTGCCCGTAGTGCGGGCCACTGGCGGCATGACCGACACCGTATTCGACTACGACTACTCCAGGCGCCCGCGGGCCGAGCGCAACGGGTACGTTTTTCACCACACTGACAACCGGGCCGTCGAGTCCGCGCTCGGCCGGGCCCTCCGGTTGCGCGCCGCCCGCCCGGATCAGTTCGCCAGGCTCGCCGCCAACTGCATGAGAGCCGACTACTCGTGGGCCCGGTCCGTCCAGGAATACCTGGACATCTACCAGCACATTCGCCACAAATGACGTGCGCCGCACGGAGGGGCGCCGTAATCGATTTCGCTATGGGCGCCTTACTCAGCGCGGTGCCCGTGCTGGCGGACGATGACGTCCAGCACTTCGGTGGCCCTGGCGTTGTTCCGGCGGATGGCTTCCAGTTCAGCCGCCGGCAGCCGGGTCGCCAGGGTCCACGGATTCCGTTCCCGTCGGCCGTTGACCTCGGTGAGCCGGTAGAACACCTCGCCGTCAGCGCGCATGATCCACTCCCAGGACATCGCCCCGAGCTTGCCGTCGGAATGGCCGCTGACCTGGGCGATCACCTTCGGGGAAAGCAATGCCATGGATAAGCCTCTCGCCTAGAGCCCCCTGGGCGGAAGTCCCTGTTACCCCGGTCCGGTCACGTTGCCCTGACCCGACAGGAGACTATCGCGAAACGCTGCAAAGGATTGCATAGTGAGCCTTGGCGTGGCGAACATCACATTCGACCGCTCCAAACGACGCGATCCGAAGGCCCGGGGGCGCCATATACGCTCTCCAGGACCGAAAATCAGGGTGTCAGCCGGGCCGCGGAGCCACTTTCCGGCATCATCGGGAACGCGGAGGCCGCTGGACTAGCCACAAGACCGGATTGCCACAAACGTTTGCTCCCGTTTGCTCCCTCCTCAACGGTCCCCGGGGTTTTGATGAGATCAGGTCATTTTTGTCCGCCCGATTCGTCCCCGAACCTGCACACTGCGTGCCCGGTGACCGGATATTGAGTCCAGATCTGATTTGTTCAGTTCGGGCCGGTTGGACTGACCCGCTGTCGGGCCTCTTCCGCGAAATCGAACACCGTGACGATATCTAGGGCCCCGCCACGACCTCGCCGACGGGCATCCCCGGCGGACATATATAGCCACTTGTCAAAATACCGACGTATCAGCGCTGATTGTCCGTTACGCTCCACCTTTGATCGGCGGGGGCGATTCCAGGCCAGCGGGTTCCCGTCACGATCGGTCTGATCTGGGGAGGGGGCCATGGCCACGTTCACTACTGGCATGCAGCCAGCCGAGGAGTCGAGAGACAAAGGTCTCAAGACCGGCGCGCTGGGCCTGGTGTCAAGCATCGTCATCGGAGTCGCGTCAACGGCGCCCGCCTACAGCCTCGCCGCGACGCTCTTCTTCGTCGTGGCCGCCGTGGGGCTGAAGTCCCCGCTGGTCGCCGTCCTCGCGTTCATACCGATGCTGCTGTGCTCGATCGGGTTCAGCGAGCTGAACAAGGCCGACCCCGACTGCGGGACCACGTTCATCTGGGGCACCCGGGCGTTCGGGCCGACCACCGGCTGGGCAGGCGGCTGGGCCACCGTGGCGGCCGACCTCCTGGTCATGGGCAGCCTCGCCCAGGTCGCCGGGCAGTACCTGTTTTTCCTGTTCCAGGGGCCGAACAGCTCAATCGGAGCTAACGCCTCCGGCGGCTGGGTGCTGCTGGTCGGCATCTTGTGGATCGTCGCGATGACCTACATCTGCTATCGCGGCATCGAGCTCTCGGCCAGGTTCCAGCGGATTCTGCTGACCATCGAAGTCGTCATGCTGATGGTGCTGTCGGTGACGGCGCTGGTCAGGGTGTTCGTCAGCAGCCCGGCGGGATCGCTGCACCCGAGCCTCAGCTGGCTGTCGCCGTCGCACCTGCCCCTGTCGGCGTTCGTGTCCGGGATCATCTTGATGCTGTTCATCTACTGGGGGTGGGACACTGCCCTGTCGGTGAACGAGGAGACCGCGGACAAGGCCAGAACGCCAGGCCGGGCCGGCATCATCTCGACCGTCCTGCTGCTGTTCACCTACGCGATCGTCATCATCGCCGTCCAGTCGTTCGCCGGAGTCGGCGCCAAAGGCGTCGGGCTGACGAACCCGGCGCACCAGTTCGACGTGCTGTCGGTGACCGGGAGCGCGATCTTCGGAACGTCCGGGTTCGGCACGGTCTTGTCCCGGCTGCTGATCCTGATGGTGCTCAGTTCGGCGGCCGCGTCCACCCAGACGACGATCCTGCCGGCCGCCCGCACCACGCTGTCCATGGCCGCCTACCGGGCGCTGCCCCAGCAGTTCGCCAAGATCAATCCCCGCTACCTGACCCCCACGGTCTCGACGATCGTGGTGGGGGTCGTCTCGGTCGCGCTGTACGTCCCGCTGAACTTCATCGCCGGGGGCAACCCGATCGCCGACGCCGTTACCGCGATCGGGCTGTACATCGCCTTCTATTACGGGCTGACCGCCTTCGCCTGCGCCTGGTATTACCGGTCCACGCTGGCTAACAGCGCCCGTGACCTGTGGATGCGCGGCATCCTCCCGGCACTCGGCGGCCTGATCATGTTCGCGGCGGGCATTTACAGCCTGCAAAGCGACTGGGTGGCGTCCAACAGCTTCACCAGCTGGACGGTGCCTGGCCTGCACTGGCAGGTCGGCGGGATCTTCATCATCGCCGCGCTGGCCGGGCTGGTGGGAGTGGCCAGCTTCATCTACATGCGCGTCACTGCCCCCGCCTTCTTCCGCAGGCAGACCCTCACGATGGCCACGCCTGCGCGCATCCCTGAAATGGAACTGTGAGCCGGGCGGGCATGGGCACCGTGAGCAGCGGGCAGCACGCCATGACCAGGGCGGCGCCGTCCAGGGGCCCGGCGGGCGCGGTGCCCGGCAGGACGTCCTGGCCGGTCCGGTCAGGGACGGTGCCGACGGTGGCCGACGGTTACAGTGACCGGCTGGAGACAGCGCCCGACCTGGCGGCCGCGCTGCCGGCCGGAGCCGCGGTCGCGCTGGTCCCCGACCGGGCCGCGGGCCTGGGTCCGGCGCCCGGCCCCGCTGCCCCGGACTGGCTGAGGTCGTCGGGCAAGACCCAGCTCGCCGCGGCCTTCGCCGAGTCGCTGTGGCGGTCGCGGGCCCTTGACCTGCTGGTCTGGATCCAGGCCACGAGCCGGACCGCGGTGCTGTCTGGCTACGCCGCAGCAACGGCCGCCGTGACGGGCCGGGACCGGGCGAGCAGTTGCGAGTCGGTCGCCGCCCAGTTTGCCAGCTGGCTGAGCGAGACCAGCCGTTCCTGGCTGGTGGTCCTCGATGACCTGGCCGATCCGGCGGACCTGGACGGCCTCTGGCCGGGCGGCCGGGCCGGCCGGCTGCTGGTGACCTGCGCCGACGCCGCCGCCGTCCCGGGCGGCATGCGGGTCCTGCCGGTCGGGCTGTTCAACTCCCGCGAGGCCCTCAGCCACCTGATGGGGAGGCTGTCGGCCAATCCGGGCCAGCGGCTCGGCGCGATGGACCTGGCCAGCGCGGTGGGCGTGGAGCCGGTCGCGCTGACTCAGGCGAGCGCGGTGATCGCCAGCTCCACCACGATGTCGTGCCACCACTACCGTGAGTACTTCCTCCGCAGGCGGGAGCAACTGACCGCGTCGCCCGAAGCACCGCCGCCCGCTAGCGCGGTCACGTGGACGCTCTCGTTCGAGCGTGCCAGTCAGCTTGCCCCCGCCGGATTCGCGCAGTCGCTCCTGGCCGTGGCCGCGTTCCTGGACGGTCACGGCATTCCGGCGACCGTCCTGACCGCCCCGGCGGCAGTCGGCCACCCCGATGATGGCGACGCCCGGCTCAGCATCGAGCCCGCCCGCGCGGCGCTGGCGGCGCTGGAACGCGTCGGCCTCCTGACCGTCGAACCCGTGACGGCACCGCCGACGGTCAGGATCAGCCCGGTGCTGCAAGCGGCGCTGCGGGCGACGATGCCGGAAGGCATGCTGGACCGGACGGCCCGGTTCGCCGCCGACGCGGTGCTCCAGGCCTGGCCGGAACCAGAGCAGCCCGGCTGGCCCGCCTCCGTTCTGCGATCCTGCACAGCGGCCCTGCGGCAGAACGCCGGAGACCGGCTGTGGGCCGGTGATGGCTGCCATCCGGTGCTGATACGGGCCGGCGACAGCCTGGACCACGCTCGCCTGACCGGTCCGGCGGTCGACTACTGGCGCGACCTGCTCGAGCCCAGCGAACGGCTGCTCGGCGCCGGACATCCAGACACGGTACTGATCGGGCGGCGGCTGGCCGACGCGTGCCTGGCGGCCGGCCGCGCGGGCGACGCCGCCACCTGGTTCCAGCGGCTGCTCGACATCCTCGGCGTGGAGTTCGGGCCGGAGCATCAGGATGTGATCGGAGCGCGGCTCCGCCTGGGCCACGCTCTCACGGAAGCCCGCCAGCTCGACGACGCGATCTCGGTCCTCGACGACGTGCGCTTCGACGCCGAGGAGATTCTCGGCCCCGATCACGCTGACACGCTCGCCGCGCGGGACGAGCTCGCCGCCGCCTACCTGGCAGCGGGCCACCACTCCGATGCCATCACCGCGTACCGGCGCGCGCTCACCGACCGGGAGCGCATCCAGGGAGCCCGCCATCCGGAGACGATGACCACGCGGCAGGGCCTGGCTGATTCCCTGCTGGCCGACGGCCGGGCGAAAGAGGCGGTGGCGGCCTACAAACGGGTGGTCGCTGACCGCGAGCGCGCCCTCGGGCCTGACCACCTGGACACCACCAGGGCACGGTACGGCCTCGGCGCTGCCTACCAGCGGACGGGCAAGACGGTGGCGGCCGAGCGGGCCTACGAGCAGGCCCGCTCCGGCTTCGAGCAGGCACTCGGCCCCCGCCACCCCGATACGCTGCGCAGCCGGGCGGAACTGGCCCTCGTGTACGGCCGGCTGGGACGGTACGGCGACGCCCGCGCGCTGCTGCGCGACACGGTCGACCGCCTAGAGCGCATCCTGCCCCACGACGATCCGCTGATCACCGAACTGCGCGAGGTCCTCGTCGACATCGGCGATGAATGATCCCGGCCACCCGCCGCGATCGGCTGGGCGACGGGTTGGAGACGGCTGGGGCTGGAGGGAAACTCCCGTCCGTTCGGGCTAATGGTTTTGATTTTTCCGAACGGACGGGTGTGACTCCCTCAGTCACTGGCGGCCAGTGGTCTCCGTGCAGTCCTCCCCCACGTTGTTGCACCAGATCATCGTGGTGTCGAACGTGCCCAGCCACCGGATGGGCTGTTGCAGCGCCCAGCTGACCCTGCCCACGTAGCTGGAGGCGTCGTCGACGTTCCCGTAGCCGCTATAGGCGGGCAGCTCCGGATACGGGTACAGCGGCAGCTGCCGCACCACCGCAGTTGCCGCCGGAGCGCCCAGCACCGGGACAGCGTCGGTCAGATCGCTGGCAGGCGCTGGCGGCGGCCCAGCCGAGGGCGCGGTCTGCACGTACTGGGTCGCTACCAGAGCCTGCGGAGCGACGTGCTTCTCCGTCCACGCGACCACGGCGCCGAGCCCGTTGTAGGTATCGGGGCCGTTGCCGCCGCAGTGGCCGACGCCCGGCAGCGCGTAGTAGCGGGCGAACTGCCGGGTGGCGGCCAGGCCGCCCATCGCCTGGACGACGGCCTGGTAGTAAGCGTCCGAGGTGGCGAACGGGATCGAGTAGTCGGCCTCGCCCTGCCACAGGATCAGCTTGCCGCCGGCCTGCTCGAATGGCTGCAGGCCGGGATCGGTCGCGTCCCAGAACGGCGCCAGCTTCTCGATCTGCTCGAAGTAGCTCTGCGTGAACGGCTCGTCCGTGACCGCCGGCGCGCCGATGTCGGTCTCGAACGTGAGGTACTGCAGCCACTCGGTGATGAACGAGGCCGGGGTGACCGTCCCGCCCGGCGTCGCCGGGAGGTTGACGCTCGTCGGGTCGCTCCAGTCGTAGGAGCTGCTGAGCGAGTACCCGCCCGGGTACAGCAGCTGCCCCTGGGCGTCCACCGGCCC
>Ga0335073_10002301_pt1 | contig 26104 bp, 27 predicted proteins | sample Lox_Sample_22_FD_207093 | JGI IMG/M metagenome (GOLD analysis project Ga0335073, IMG submission 207093) | Soil microbial communities from Loxahatchee National Wildlife Refuge, Florida, United States - Lox_Sample_2.2 | ecosystem: Environmental > Terrestrial > Soil > Wetlands | place: USA...
ATACGGTTCATTCGAGTCGTTCGCCTCTGGTGCAAGGCGTGTCCATTGACCCAGGTCAACGCACCGCGCCCCTCACTGCCCGAAGATAATGGCTCCGGTCGGAGCCAAACACGATGGATGCCGTTATCCTCCCGCCTGCCGTCCCAGAGGCAGCGACTGACAGCTCGCCACCCCGGTCCATGGCGGCGCTCGATCGCCGTATTCACGCGGCCCAGGGACGTGTTACCCGGGGCGTGTCGTTGGAAGCCCTGGCGCTGGCGTTCTTCGACTGGGGCATGCACTTGGCCAATGCGCCGTATCATCGCATCGATCTCGCACAGCTCGCACTTTACCAGGCACGGCGATTGCTCACCGCGACACTTGGTATCGAGTCGGCACCCTGCATCGTGCCGCAGCCGAACGACCACCGCTTCACCAGCCCGGCCTGGCAGCGTCAGCCCTTCGCGACCATGGAGCAAGCCTTCTTGCTCACGGAAGCCTGGTGGCAGGCCGCCACCACCGGACTGCCGGGGGTCGCCACAGCGCACGAACGCATCGTCTCGTTCGCGGTCCGGCAAATGCTGGACGTCGCCTCGCCGAGCAACATTCCTTGGTTCAACCCCGAGGTGATCGACGCCACGGTCCAGACGGGTGGCCGCAACCTGCTGGACGGACTGTCGAATTTCGCCGCTGATCTGCGCCATCAGGCGACCGGCAACGCGGTGGAGGAGACCGGGTTCAAGGTCGGCCGCGACCTCGCCGTGACCCCTGGCCGCGTGGTGCTGCGCAATTCGCTGATCGAGCTGATCCAGTATGCGCCCACGACGCCAACGGTGCGGCCGGAGCCGGTGCTCATCATCCCCGCCTGGATCATGAAATATTACATCCTCGATCTCTCACCGCGGAATTCGTTGATCCGCTGGCTGGTGGCGCAGGGCTACACGGTGTTCTGCGTCTCCTGGCGCAATCCCGACGCAGCGATGGCTGACACGTCGTTCGACAATTACCGCGAGCAAGGCGTCATGGCCGCGCTGGATGCGGTGACGGCGATCACCGGCGCCGAGCATGTGCACGCTGCCGGCTATTGCCTTGGCGGTACATTGCTCGCCATTGCCGCCGCAGCCATGGCCGGCCGCGGCGACCGGCGCTTCGCAACTGTCACCATGCTCGCTGCGCAGACCGACTTCACCGAGGCTGGCGAGTTGCAGTTGTTCACCACCGAGGCGCAGCTCGCCACGCTGGACGACATCATGTGGGAGCATGGCACGCTGGACAGCGGCCAGATGGCGGGCGCGTTCCAGCTTCTCCGCTCCAATGACCTGATCTGGTCACGGGTGGTGACGAGCTACCTGCTCGGCCAGCGCGAGATGCCGAGCGATCTGATGGCGTGGAATGCCGATGCGACCCGCATGCCTTACCGCATGCATTCGGAATACCTGCGCAGCCTGTACGTGCGCAACGACCTGACGGAGGGACGCTTCCAGGTTGCAGGCCGGCCGATATCGATTGCCGACATCCGTGCGCCGTTTTTTATGGTTGGGACCGAGACGGATCACGTGGCGCCGTGGCGGTCGGTCTACAAACTGGAGCTTCTGAACGAGGGCGACATCACGTTCGTGCTGACTGCGGGCGGCCACAACGCCGGGATCGTCAGCGAGCCCGGCCATCCGCACCGGCATTTTCGCATTCGCGAGCGGCCGCCCGGCGAGCGCTATATCGGGCCCGATGAATGGTCCGGGCTGGCGAAGGTCGAGGATGGGTCGTGGTGGCCGGTCTGGGACGCCTGGCTGGGCCAACATTCGGGCGCGCCCGTGCCGCCCCCGCCGATGGGCGCGCCAGAGCATGGATACCTGCCGTTGGACGCGGCACCGGGGCGATACGTGTTGGAACGGTGACGCAAGAACGCGCGTCATCGCAGGCGCGCAGGGACAACGCACTCCCGGTCGGGCGGTTTCGGGCTGGCGGCCGCATGCTGTACTGTGGCGCCTCGCGGCTCGCATCGGAGGCAACGTCCATGCCCTATCCCACCCATCTGCTGCCGACCACCGTGGTCGGCAGCTACCCGCAGCCCGACTGGCTGGTGGACCGCTCCACCCTGCATGCGCATGGTGTGCCGCGCGTGCGCGCGCACGACATGTGGCGCGTCACCGACGCATGGCTGGAACAAGCCCAGGATGACGCGACGGTGCTGGCGATCCGTGCGATGGAGATGGCCGGCATCGACATCATCACCGACGGCGAGGAACGGCGCGAAAGCTATTCGAATCGGTTCGCACTGGCGCTGGATGGGATCGATGCAGACCACCCGGGCAGCGTGCCCGCACGCGGTGGACGCACGACGCAGGTCCCGCGGGTGGTCGGTAAAATCCGCCGCCGCGGTCCCGTCGAGGTCCGCGACGTCGAATTCTTGCTCGCCAACACCGACCGCGCGACGAAGATCACGCTGCCCGGCCCGTTCACGTTGTCACAGCAGGCGCAGAACGCGTTCTATGCCGACGAGGAGGAGATGGCGATGGACTACGCCATCGCGGTGAACGAGGAACTGCGTGCGCTGAAGGCGACCGGCGTCGATGTGGTGCAACTGGACGAGCCGTGGGTGCGCACCTCGCCGGAGAAGGCAACCCGCTACGGCATTCGCGCGATCAACCGGGCGCTGGAAGGCATCGAGGGGCCGACGGTGGTGCATCTCTGTTTCGGCTATGCGGCGGTGGTGCCGTCCGAAACCAAGCCGAGCGGCTATACGTTCCTGCCACAACTTGCCGATACGGTGGCGCAGCAGATCTCCATCGAGGCGGCGCAGCCGAAGCTCGATCTTGGGGTGCTGCGGGAGTTGTCGGGGAAGTCGATCATGCTGGGCGTGCTGGACCTGGGCGATCCGGCCGTGGAGACCGCCGAGGCGGTGGCGGCGCGCATCCGGGCGGGACTGAAGTTCGTGGCGCCGGAACGGCTGATCCCGGCGCCGGACTGCGGGATGAAGTATTTGCCGCGGGAGAGCGCGTTCGGGAAGTTGAAGGCTTTGGCGGAGGGGGCGGCGATCGTGCGGAATGAACTGCAGGGTTAGGCGTGGGGCGGGAGGATTTGGGAGGTCCCAGACGCGGGGCATTGCTGGCGAGCGCCGCACCGACCTCGCGACGCAACGCAGGACCTTAAACCTCGAGCGGTGACTTTGCGTCCTCCAGCACCAGCCGGTATTGGAACACCCACTTCCCGCTTGCCTTCACCAGTTCGCATTCGTACCGCCCGGGCGGGCGCAATGTACTCTTCCCGTCGCGGGTCATGATGGTAACCAGGTAGCAGGTGGCGTGCGCTCGGTCGCCGTCCAGCTTCACTGCCAGATTGGACAGAACGTGACGCAATTGCGTGCCCCGCTCGCGCAATTTCGCAAAACGGCTGCCGAATTCGCGGATGCCGTCATGGCCCTTGTAGACGCCGACGATGGGGCTCTCCAACGCCCCATCTTCCGCGAAACAACCAACGATCGTCTCGACATCGCCGGCATCCAGCGCGGTGGCATAGCGCACGAACAAGTCGTTGATTGCCAGCCGATCTTCGAGGGCTTGCAGGTCCATGGTTGCTTGCTCCGCTGCCCGCTGCGGCAGTCACTCCGCTGCCTGCTTCGACGGCTTATTCCGCCGCCTGCTTCGCCTTCCGTCGGTCGATCTCCGCCTGAACCGCGGCCTGGGACTGCCCGGTGAACTCCACGTGGTGCGCCTTGGCGTAGTCGTAGCTCTCGCGCCGCCATTCGCGCGAGCGCTGGAAATGCGGATGGATGTAGCGCGCCATCAGTTCGTAGTGCCGCTTGGTTGCTTCCCAATCCGCCCAGTTGTGCGCCAGCTCCATGATGACGCCGAACCCGCCGGTGCCCTTCAGCAACCGGTCGATGAAGGCGATGGCGTCGTCGGGAGTGCCGATGCAAGCGGCGCCGCTTTCGACGAACCAGGCGAAGGGGTCGGTGATGCCGGCCGGCACGATCGGGAAGGTGGCAACATCGTCGAAGTAGTCGCGGAACTTCACCAGGCCGAATTCGACATTCTGCCGTGCCTTCTCGCGCGTCTCGGCGATGTGGAACAGCGAAACAAGCCGCCAGTTGCGGCGGTCGGCGGCCTTGCCGTTGAGGCGGGCCTGCTCTTCGTAGATCGCCCAGTTCTCGACGTGGTGATCCATCGCATCGTTGCTGGTGCCGCCGATCGACAGCATGCCGATGCCGTGCCGCCCCGCGGCCAGCGCGCCGGAGGGTGAGCGCGCCGCCGCCACCGCCAGCTCCATCATCGGTTGCGAATAGCATGGAAGCTGCAGCCGCGCGTCCTGCAGGTCGAACCAGTCGCTCTTGCGGGTGACGCTCTCGCCGCGCATCAGCGCGACCTGAATATCGAGCGACTCATTCATCCGCCGACGTTGCTCTGCGGGGTCGATGCCGATCTTCTTGGCGTCATGCACCAGCGAGCCGGGGCCGACGCCGAACATGGCGCGCCCGCGCGTCATGTGGTCGAGCTGCACCATGCGGTCGGCCAGCATGAAAGGATTGTGGTAGGGCAGGGAAACCACGCCGGTGCCGAGGCGGATGTGCCGCGTACGCTCTGCCGCGGCGGCGATGAACATCTCGGGGCAGGCGATGATTTCGAACCCGCCGGAGTGGTGCTCGCCGATCCAGGCCTCGTGGTAGTTCAGCCGATCGAGATGCTCCAGCAGCTCCATATCGCGCTGCATCGCGAGCGTCGGGTTCTGCGACAGGTCGTGGAATGGGGCGAGAAAGATGCCGCTGCGGAGGTAATCGGTCATGGCGTCGGTCCCATGTCTGGTCTCGGCCGACTCTAACCTGTCTCATGCCGGCGGCCAAACCGCACGCTGCCGCGCCAGCGGGTAGCGGCAGGGAAATCCCGCATGGCGCATCCGGACACCTGCCGGCAATACCGCAAGCCTACGTCATGCCGCGTTGCCAGTCCGGCAGCCGTTGCGTCATCCAGCCATTTGCTTGCTGCTGCGCCCGTGCAACCGCGTCCGGTCCCCGTGCCAGGCCCTCAAGACGAAGGAACTCCACCGAGCGGATGCCGATCGTCGCGAAGATCGCGCTCAGGTACGGCGTCAGGAAATCGGGCTGTCCGGGCGGGATGTCGCCGCAATAGCCGCCATGGGCGCTGACGACCACCACCGGCCGATCGCGCAGCGTGCCGATCTTGCCCTGTGGGGTGGAACGGAACGTACGGCGAATGCGCACGATGTGATCGATCCACGCCTTGAGCGTCGAGGGTACGGTGAAATTGTTCATCGGCGTGCCGATGACCACGAAATCGGCGGCTTCCAGCTCGCCAATCAGCCGTTCGGACAATGCAAACCGCGGATCGTCGTCGGGGGTCGGAAACAGGATCGCGTCATACAGCATAATTTCCGGGTGCGGCGGGGGATCCGCGGCGAGGTCGCGCTCGATAACCCGGGACCCGCGACGCTGCCCTGCGACCCGAGCCGTGATTTCACCGGCAATTTGCCGGCTGAACGAATTGGCGCGCGGACTCGCCAGGATCTGAAGGATCGTGGTCATGCGGCGATCAGCGATCGTGCCGCTGCTGACGGCGCGTCATGCCGTGGCCTCTGTGGCATGCTCGTAGCGCAGGCTGATCGCCAGCCGGTTCCACAGGTTGATCATGCCGATCAGCGTGGTCAGGTCCGCCAAGGCCTTGCCCTCGAAATGCCGGCGTACCTCATCATAGACGACGTCCGGCGCCCGGGTCTCGGCAATCAGCGTCAGAGCTTCGGTCCAGGCCAGAGCGGCGCGCTCGCGCGGCGTGTACAGCGGCGATTCCCGCCAGCCGTTCAGCAGGTAGATCCTTTGCTCGGTCTCGCCCATGCGACGCAGTGCCTTGCTGTGCATGTCGAGGCAATAAGCGCAGCCATTGATCTGTGAGGCGCACATCTTCACCAGCTCGATCAGGTTCTCACCGAGGCCCGAGCGGTGCAGGCAGGCTTCGACACTCCGCAATGCTGCGATGGCGTCCGGTGCGTCTTCATAGGGGTTGAGGCGACGGGCATGCATGCCAATCCTCCGCGGCTGACCAACCACCGCAAGCTAGGGACGGATTGGCCAGGCCAAAAGGGCCAAGAAACGCACTTCCACCCAGGCCAAGCGATCGGCATCGGCCCCACATGTCGCACCGATCGGCGCCACGTCACTCCTGGCGAGCCAGCCAGTGCAAACGGTCGGCAGTCCGCACTGTTAAACATCCAGCCGGAACGTCGCCCCGTCCCGCACGATCCGTCCCGCGGTCGCGCCGGCGAAATGCGTGCCGATCACCAGCACCGGCGTGCCGGCGAGTTTCTCGAACATTTCCCAGCGCGTGCGGATCCCCTGCGCCGGGTCGCTGTCCGCCGTGGTGTCCCACTCGGGGTGCGCGATCTGGCAGGGGTGGTGCATGAAGTCGCCGGTGATCAACGCTTCCTCGCCACGCGAGACAATGCGCACGCTGACATGGCCCGGCGTGTGGCCCACCGTCGGGATCAGGCTGAGCTCGTCGCAAATGCGGTGATCGGTCGCCACCAATTGCGCGAGGTTGGCATCCAGGATCGGCGTCACCGAGTCCGCCAGCACGTGTCTCATATCCTCGCGTTTCGTGTTGTCGCGCCAATGTTCATATTCGTCGCGACCCATCAGGTAACGCGCGCGAGGAAACGTCGGTACCCAGCGACCGTTTTCCAACCGCGTATTCCATCCGACATGATCCACGTGCAGATGGGTGCACAGCACCGTATCGATCGAATCAGGCGGGAAGCCCGCGGCGGTGAGATCTGCCAGGAATGGCCCCTGCCGGTCGTTCCAGTGCGGAATGCGCCGGTTCCGCTTGTCGTTGCCCAGGCAGGTATCGACGATGATGCGTCGCCCTGGCGCCGCGATGATGAAGCTGTGAATGCTCATGCGCAGCCGGCCGTTCTCGTCGGCGAAATGCGGGACCAGCCAGGCGATCGGCTTGATCTCTTCCGGCGTCGCCTGCGGCAACAGGAAGCGACTGCCGCCGGTGACTTCCAACTCGACGACCTTGGTCACGGTCACGTCGCCGATGCGCCATTGGGACAATCGCTGGGTCCTCCCGTTGAGTTTGCGCAGGCTAGCACGGGTTCGGCCGAATCCGGCCATGCCCCTCGGATCTTGCTGCGCGTTGCTCAGGTGACCAGGGACAGCCCGACGCTCCATCGTGCCCGGCCATCCGGGCGCCGGAGCCAGGCGTCTGCACCCAGCGCGCGCCCGGGCGGATCGATGACGTAATATGCCTGGATGATGACCAGGAACATGTAGGTCCAGGGCCATTCACCCGGGGCGGAGTACAACCCGAGCCAAAGATTGAGCCCCATCAGCAGGCCAAGCACTGCGCCGAGCCGGGACAGCAGTCCGAGCAATAGCGACAGGCCGATGGCGACCTCGGTCAGGTAGACCAGTGGGCCGAAGAAACCGAGGTTAGGCAACACAACATCGGCAACCAGCCGGCCTTGCAGCTCAATGGCGGCATGGGCCGCCTCCTGCTGCATCCAGTAGCGCAGTCCGGCGAAATTTGGCGGGATCTTCCACAGCGATTGCTGCCACCACATGCTGCCCACCAACGCGCGCAGCAGCCACAGCGCGACGCCGCGCGGCGTGCGTTGCGCCGGATCGGCGCGCCAGGCCAGGATCGCGAACGCCACGCTGGCAAGCAGCGACAGCCAGAACATGGGCGTGAACCAGCCGGGTTGGGTCAGGAAATGCCCAGCGTCGTTCAGTGGATTCGGCCGCATCGTTTGCTTATCCCCCAATCCTCGTGCGGATCGCACCGGTGCGAGCCGCAGCCACCCAGGCAGGACTCTGCGAATGGGCTGGTGTTACGCGTGGTCGGGCCGGGTGGGGCGACCCGCAACCATCGGCGGCAGGCAAATGCTGGTGCAATCCTGTCACGGCCCGCCATCCAGCGCCGCCGCCACCGCCGCCACCACGCTTTCCCAATCTCCGGCCTGCGGCTGGCGGAACAGACGCATGGTCGGATACCATGGGCTGTCGTGCCGGTCGCGCATCCAGCGCCAGTCGGCGTTCCAGGCCAGCAGCACCCAGGTCGGCCGACCCAACGCCCCCGCCAGATGGGCCGGCGCAGAGTCCACGCTGATCACCAGGTCCAGACATGCCATCAGCGCCGCCGTCTCGGCGAAGTCGGTCAACAACGCGCCGTGGTGATGCAGTGCGAACGCCGTCAGGCTGGCGCCATCGTCCTCACGAGTTGTCGGCTGAATGACGTGGACGACGCAGTCACGTCTTGCCAACAGCGGCGTCAGGCGCGCCAGCGGAATCGAGCGCAGCCGATCGTGCGGGTGTTCCGGATTGCCCGACCAGGCGAGCCCGATCTGCCGGCGGCGATCGGTGCCCAGTCGCGACCGCCAGGCACGAACGCGCGCGGGATCCGCACGCAAATAGGGCACCTGTGCAGGGATGGTGGACAACGTTGTGGCGAACGCAAGCGGCAGGCTGAGCAATGGCGCGCACCAGGCGACTTCCGGCGACGCTTCGTTCAGCGGCATCAGGCGCGCGATGCCGGGAACCGACGCGAGAAGCGGGAGCAAGATGGCGTCGGCCTTCAGCCACACCTGTGCGCCGCGCGCCGCCACCATCGGGACATAGCGAACGAACTGGAGCGTGTCTCCCAGTCCTTGCTCCGCATGCAGCAGGATGGTCTCTCCTGCGATCTCGGACTCGCCCCGCCAGAGACGCCCGGTGACCTCTTCCTGCCTGCCCCTATGGTGGTCCAGCTCAAGCCGCGCCTCGTGCGACCTCCACCCCTGCGCGAAGTCGCCAAGGGCGAGCAAATCCAGGCCCTCGTGATAGCGCGTCAGGGCATCGTCGGGATGCAGCGCCATCGCGAGCCGATATTGCCCCACCGCATCGGCGTGGCGGTTGAGCCAGCTCAGTACGTGGCCAAGCATGCGATGCGCGGCCGGCGCATCGGTGGCCGCGCGCAATGCTTGCTCTGCCCAGGCCAGGGCTTCGGTGTCGCGATGCAACAGGTGCAGAATGGCGACCAGCGCGCTGTACGGCTCGATCGCCGCCGGGTCCGCTGCGATGGCCCGCCGATACGCGGCGGTCGCGTCCTCCAGCCGCCCCAACAGGCGCATAACATCGCCCAGGTTGCGCTGGACCATCGGCTGCCCGGGTTCAATCGCCTCGGCAAGTGTCAGCCACGCCAGCGCGGCCGCCGGGTCGTCACGACGCAGCGCGACATGGCCGATCAGCCACGGGACCAGGCCGTCGGTTCCGGCACCGACGGCGAAGCGGAGTGCGGCATCGGCTGCGGCGAATTGGCCGGCCTCACAAGCGGCAATGCCCGCATCGATCATAGCCTGCGCGAAACTGTTCATGCGTGCGGCAGCATAGCCGGTACCCGGTATCCGCCGTCCAGGATGCAGTGTAGGGGAGGCAGAAAGGAGCAATGATGAGCGACCCGGGCGAGGCGCCGACCATTCGGGCGCGGAAACACCACGACGCGCCGTCAGTGTTCTGGCCGGAGAACCTGCTGCGCGAGGCGCGCCGCCAGCGCGGCGTGCCTGACGAGCCGGTGCCGGCGGTATGTGTGCTGGATCCGGACGGCGACATGGTGCGTACGCTGCGTGCCGCTAGCCGCGCGCGGCCGGCGGCGGGCTGGGCCTGCTACCACACCGAGATGGACGTGACCGATCATGCCGGCCTCTGCATCGGCATTGTTGGCCTGGCAGTGGGCGCGCCGTTTGCCGTGCTCGTCGCAGAGCAATTGTTCGTTTCCGGCTGCCAGCTCCTGCTCAGCATGACATCGGCCGGCCAGATCCGACCGCTCGGACCGACGCCCTATTTCGTGCTGATCGACCGTGCGTTGCGCGACGAAGGCACAAGTCAGCATTACCTGCCGCCCTCGACGTTTGCCGTCGCCGATCCGGCGTTGGCGGACCGCGCGTTGCTCGCCGCGGCGGCGCTGCCCGCGGCGGTGCATCGCGGCGCATCCTGGACCACCGACGCGCCGTATCGTGAAACACAGGACGCAATCGACGCAGCGCGGGCGCATGGGGCACTGGCGGTGGAGATGGAGGCCGCCGCACTCTACGCGTTCGCCCAGGCGCGCAGCCGCCCGGTGCTGTGCTTCGCCCATGTGACCAACCAGATGGCGCGCATCGAGGGCGACTTCGAAAAGGGTGAGCAAGGCGGTACCCGCGACGCGCTCGATCTGATCGCCGCGGTGGCACGGGGCTGCGGGTTCGGCTGATCCTTGCTCGGCTCGCGCGGTGCGTGGCGCAGGGATCACCAGTCCGGTCTCGGCCAGTCTCCAGTGGCAATCCCCACTATCAGCATCCAGCATCGGTCGCCGGTATCAATGGCGGGCGAATCGTGCATCCAATGTCATTGCGCGGCCCACAGGGGCCGAAGCAATCTCGGAGCAAGCCCACGAGCGTGCGTGCGCTCCTGCGAACGAGATTGCTCCGGCCCCCTGCGGGGCTTCGCGATGACAGTGGACTGGTCACGGCGCAGCATGCTCTGCGTATCGTCGAGTCGTCCGCCGGCACATGGGCGGCACGCTCTTTTGCAAACCGCTTGCTGCCGACCTCTACACACGCTCGGATGCCTCGCATTGCCCATCGATGCCAGAACGCGAGGGTGGCAAAGGAGGCGACAGGCAAGTCCCGTTTCCGGAGCCGGCCCGTCTCCTGACGGCGTTTCACAACGACCTTGATCTTGATGATCACGGTTACGATCATCGTCGTCGGAGAATGCGATGGTCGTGCATCACACTCTCCTCCTTGCGCCGGTCGGGCCGATTCCCAGCCGGCGTTTCTCATTCCACGCCAGAGTCCTCAACAATTCCTTCGCCGCCGTCGCGTCCGGACGACGCGCAAACCGTCGTGCTTCGGCGCGCCCTTGGCGATCCGCCGCCACTGTGGTGAATCTGCGTCGCATCGGACCGCCCGGAGGAATCGCCCAATGATCGGCATCGACTGGGGCACCACCAGCTTTCGCGCATTTCGCATTGCGCGCGACGGCACCATACGCGACCGCCGTGCCAGCCAGCGCGGCATCATGAACGTCCCGGACAACCGTTTCGCCGAAACCCTGCGCGAGGAAATCGGTCCGTGGCTCGCCGCGGGCGAGGACTGCGTCTTGCTCAGCGGCATGATCGGCAGCCGCCAGGGCTGGGTGGAGGCGCCCTATGTGCCTTGTCCCGCCGGCGCCGCGGAACTGGGCACGGCCCTGACCGACATCCCCTTCGACTGGGGCAAGGTGAAGCTTGTCCCCGGCCTCTCCGGCACGGACGACGCCGGTATCGCCGAGGTGATGCGCGGCGAGGAGACACAGGTGATCGGCGTGCTCACCGCCATCGGCGGCACAGGCCTCGCCTGCCTGCCTGGCACGCATTCCAAATGGGCCCGCGTGGCGGAGGGCCGGATCACCGGGTTCTCCACCCACATGACCGGCGAAGCCTTCGCCGCCTTTCGCGGCCACACCATCCTGAGCCGCATGATGCGTGAGGGGCCCTCGGACGGCGCGCCCTTCGAGGCGGGCGTGCAGCGCTCGGGCGATCCCGGCGGGCTGCTGCACCACGTGTTCGGCGTGCGCGCGCTCACGCTGGCGGGCCGATTGGCGGAGACGGAATCGGCCGCCTACCTGTCCGGCATCCTGGTCGGACACGAGGTGCGCGCGGCCTTGGCCGGCGCCGCCGGCACGGTGGTCCATGTCATCGGTGCGCCCGAGCTTACCTCGCTGTACGCGCGAGCGATCTCCGCCTGCGGCAGCTATGCGGAGCGCCACGACGGCGAGGCGGCCGCGCGCGGCCTGGTCCTGATCGGCGGGCATGCCGCATGGACCTGAACGCCTGGCTCGACCGCTGCCGGCTGATCGCGATCCTGCGCGGCGTGCAACCTCACGAGGCCGACGCCATCGCTGCGGTTTTGGAGGAAGCAGGTATTGCCATCGTGGAAGTGCCGCTGAACTCGCCGCAGCCGCTGGAGAGCATCGCACGCCTGGTGCGTCGCTTCGGTGCGCGGATGCTGATCGGCGCCGGCACCGTGATGACGCCGTTGCAGGTGCGCGAGATCGCCGCCGCCGGCGGGCGGCTGATCGTCACGCCCCACGCCGATGCGCGGATAACGCGCGCGGCGAAGCAGCATGGGTTGTGGGCCATGCCGGGCTGCTTCACTCCTGCCGAAGCCTTCGCAATGCTGGAAGCCGGCGCCGACGCGCTGAAGTTGTTTCCGGCCGAGGCTGCCAGCCCCGCCGTCCTGCGTGCCTTGCGAGCGGTACTGCCGGCGGGGACCGCAGTGCTGCCGGTCGGTGGCATCGACGCATCGAACATGGCCGCGTGGCGAGCAGCCGGCGCGGCCGGCTTCGGGATCGGCTCGGCGATCTACCAGCCGGGCGACGCCGCGGAGATCGTGGCGGCAAAGGCACGTGCCCTGCTGGCGGCCGCGCAATTGAGCTCCTGACCGGCGCATTCGCCATTGTGAAATGCGGTGTCTCGGCAAGTTCGATACATCTCGGCGATTATGAAGCACACCGTCGCAGCCATTGTGAAACCCGTCGCAGCCATTGTGAAACGGTGTCGTCCTTGCCAGCTTCCGGCGCACCGTTACCGGCGATGCGAGGGATGGGCCTGATCCTCCCAAACAGGTGCCGTTTCGGTGGCGTGCCGTTCATCGGTCCGCGTGCCCTTCGGCCGCGACTCGTCGCCACGCTTGTGCGGGGCGGTACGCCCGTGCGCGTGCTGCCCACGGGGTCCGACCACGCCCGATTGAGCTGGCGGATCGCTGGCCGGGAAGCTGTCCTCTATGGCTTCGTCGTGACGCCGTTCCGCATCATCGCGCATAGCGCGTGTCGTCATGGCAATCTCTCCTCATAATCCCGTCACGGAGTTTGCGCATATCATAACGTCGCAGGTGCAATCTCTACCGGCTCAATGCACGCTGAAGCTGCGCTTTGCTCATGCCTGAGCGGCCGGGAATCTTCCGCTTCTGCGCTTCCTTGTACAACTGCGCCCGCGTCTTCTCGCCGCTGCGGGACTGCGATCCGTCGCCGCGGGAGCGTGGCGCGGCACGACGACGCGACGCGCTGCGATCCGTCGCCCGGCGGCCTTCCTTCTCCCGCTGCGCTGTCTGCCCGCGTCGTTCCTTGGCCTTGGTGTGCGCGTACTGTCGCCGGTTTTCGCCACGCGACCGCTGGTTTGACGCGCCCGCCTCGCTCAACCCAATGGCGATCGCCTGACGCGGATTCCTCACCCTCCCGCCGCGGCTGCTTTCCAGCTCGCCGTGCCTGTACTCGTGCATCACCCGCGCAACGGTGCTTTTCTGCTCTCGACTCTGCCTGGCCATGATCCTTTCTCCTGGTGCGCGGAGCGGCGGGTGCCGGGGACGACACCCACCCGCCTTCGCCGTTCAGGTTTTGATCGCCTGCTGGTTGACTTCCTTGTTGGCGATATCGTTCAGCAGGTGGTCGGCCTTCTTCTCCTCCGCCAGCGTCGCTTCCATCAGCTTGACCACATCGTTCTGGCCGCAGCCGCGCGCCCAGGTGACTATGCTGCCGTAGCGCGCCATTTCGTAATGCTCCACGGCCTGCGCGTTCGCCAGAATCCCCGCATCGCGCACTGGCCCCTGCTCGAACTTCTCGACGACCTCGTCGCCTTCCTCGATAATGCCGTTGATCGCTTCGCAGGTCTGGGTGCGCGCACGCTGGCCCATCGAATCGAACGCCTTCTGCAACCGCTCGACCTGGCCCTCGGTCTCCTCGCGATGGTGCATCAGCGCTTGCTTCAGTTGATCGTTCTGCGCCGCCTTTGCCATCTTCGGCAGCGCCTTCAGGATCTGACGTTCCGCATAATAGATGTCGCGCATGAAATCGATGAGAAGCTCGTTCATACTCTTTGCCGTCGCCATGATATCCTCATTTCGCTTGCGTTTGATGGTTGGTCCGCCTTGCCCGCACATTCCGGCCGCCCCCGGCTCTGGCCATATCGGCCGTCGCACCGGATTGCCTGCAACGGCAAAGGCTAAGCGTCGCCGTCCTCCATTCGTTCGCAGCACAGGACGCAAAAGCCTGTGTATCTGTCTCGAGAAAACGCCCCCGCCGTGGTCCGCCGCTGGCGCCTCGTCAGAGCACTTGAATGTCCGTCGCGCCCGCGCTGTGCAGAATGCCTTCCGCTGCCACGCGTTTGGCCTCGGTCGGCGCGCGCACCGACAGGATCAACCTGCCCACGGCGGCCCGCGCATCCAACTCGGCTTGTTCTTGCGAATTTGCGGCAGTGCTGATGGCATAGGTGGCACCACCAACTGCCGCCCCGGCGGCAACCGCCGCCGCCACAGCCGGTGCCGCCGCTCCTCCGGTTGCCACGGTGATCCCCGCCCCGGCCAACGCCGCCATGGCGGCCGCGGTGCTGGTATGCATCGTGCGCGCCTGGCGCGCATCATCCTCCTTGTCTGCGGGCATGGCACCAGACTCGGGCGTCGAACGCTCGGTGGGCGGAGCAAGCTCCGGCACGGCCAGGTCCGCGCGGTCGAAACCGGAGACCGAGAGTTGCTGGATCGCCTCCTGCATCCGCTCGCTGCTGGTGAAGCTGCCGCGCACTTCGTGCATGCCGCCGATCGCCGGACCGGTTGTCGCAGTCTGCGGGTTATTTGCCATGATCTTTGAACTCCGCACTGTGTACGTCACTATTTGGCGTCACTTTGCCGGCAAGACGACCGCCAATCACGCAGGATCGATAAGCAGTTGCACGCGCGCGCCGATGATTTACACGCGCATGTCGATGATCTGTGCGCACACGCCGAATTTTCGCGGCAGTGCGAAATCTCACTGCCGTTGCAAAACGCAAGCGCATGATCCGAGCGGTCGCTGCGGGTAGCAGCACCAATCCGCTACGGCGGCGGCATGGGCGGTTTCGCCGGGTCGCGGTTCTCGTCGCCTTGTGGATCGGGCGGCAGATTTTTCATTCGCCCGGGCGGCAGCGCATTTCTCTCGCCCGGGACATTGCCGATCGGAGCATGCAGCCGTTCCTCGACGACGCCGGGCGCGGGCCCGGCGTCCGGATCGTGATCGCGCATCATGGCGTAACTGGCTCAGTGGTATGACTGTGGAGGCCGCCCTTGCGGCCCGCGGCCGAGGCGCGCTCGCGATCCTGGGCGAAATTGCCGGGATTGTTCGGCGCACCGCCGCCGCCGTGGCTGCGCTCCCCGCCCTTGCGCCCTGCCTCCACCGCCCGTGCGCGGTCATTGGCAAAGTTACCGGAGCTCTTCTGTCCGCCAACACGGCCGGCACGCGCGGCCTTCTCGCGATCCAGCGCGAAGTTGCCACGGTTGGTGATCGTTCGCGTCTCTGACATGGGGCTTGCTTTCCTTGCTAGCGTCCAGCCTGACAACGGCTTCGCCGCCGCCGGGTTGCCGTAGCGCTTGTCAACCACCGCCCCGCTGCCGCGTTCCCTCAGCGTGACACAACAGGATGGCCCGCGATGGCGACCGCGCAGAATGCAACGCGCGGCATATGCCACGCCGCAATTCGCGCAACAGAACCGGCGGTGTTCCGCGCCGAGTACCGCGACGAAATGAACCCGGACAATCCGGACGAACGTGAAGTTTCCCGACGATCACGTCGGCACGAGCGGAACGGACGCGAAAATCTGGACTGAGCAAATGGCACGCACCATGGGCTACGGCCGCGTGGTGTGGGATCCCGCATGACCGGGCAGACCTGCATCCGGACGGCGGCACCATCGTCAACGGCTGATCGCCGCACCGCCGCATGACGATCGCGGCGAACGGCGCTAGCCTGCGCCTTGGTCTGATATCGACAACGGGAGGGAACGATGCGTGGTGTGGTGTTTACCGGTGGCCGCGACCTCGAGCTGATGGACTTCGCCGACCCCACGCCGGGACCGCACGAAGTCGTGGTGGAAATGAAAGCGTCCGGCATGTGCGGCAGCGACCTGCACCAGTACCGCAGGCCAAAGACCAGCGGTGGCGCGAATGCCACCGGACTGCCGGCCAATCCCAATCCGGTGATCGCGGGTCATGAACCGTGCGGCGTGGTGGCTGCGGTCGGCACGGCCGTTTCGGATCAGGAAGCACGCGTCGGCGAGCGGGTGATGGTGCACCACTACCAGGGGTGCACGCAGTGCAATCACTGCCGGGCCGGCTGGCAGCAGCTCTGCCAGGAAGTGCCGGTGAAAGTGTACGGCAGCAATGCGCATGGCGGTCACGCGAAATATCTGTGCGTGCCCGCCAACACCATGGTGCCCCTGCCGGATGAGCTAAGCTTCTCGGCCGGTGCGGCGATCGCTTGCGGGTCCGGCACCGCCTATAGCGCGCTCCGCCGGATGAACCTGTCCGGCAACGACACGATTGCGATCTTCGGGCAGGGGCCAGTGGGCTTGGCCGGGACGCAGTTCGCCAAGGCGATGGGCGCGCGCGTGATCGCGCTGGATGTCAATCCGCAGCGCCTGACCCGCGCGAAGGAATTCGGGGCCGATGAAGTCGTGGACCCTGGCTCCAACGATCCCGTCGCCGCGATCAAGGACCTGACCCATGGGCGTTATGCCGACCTGTCGCTGGATACATCGAGCAATCCGGAGGCGCGGGCGAACGCGATCCGCAGCACCAAGGTGTGGGGCACCATGTGCTTCGTCGGCGAGGGCGGCGACGTGCGGATCGATGTAAGCCCGATGCTGCTGCGGCGGCAGATGACCTTGGTCGCGTCGTGGACCTTCTCCAACATCATCCAGGCGGAGTGCGCGCGCTTCTGCGTCGAGCGCAGGGTCGACGTGGACCGCTTGTTCACCCACCACTGGAAGCTGGAGCAAGCGGAGGAGGCGTACAAATTGTTCGACAAGCAGAGTGATGGGAAAGGCGTCTTCTTGATGTGACCGATCACGGAGACCTTCGCCTCCCCTTGCGCGCTTGGGCCGCTAAGCGGCGCAAGAATTGGGGGAGGGAGCGTGCAATCCGAAGTCGCCGTTTGTCGGCGCCCCTCCCCCAAGCCCCTCCGGCAAGGGGAGGGGAGTTTCGTGCCGCGGCACGATCGCTCTGGCCACTGGCCGATGGTTTGCCTAGAACCCGGCTGCCATGCTCGCCTTTATCCTCTCCCGCATCCTCCAGGCCATTCCGGTCCTGCTGGTCGTCGGCTTCATTGCGTTCGCGATGTTCGCCTATATCGGCGACCCGGTCGCCAGCATGCTCGGCCAGGACTACACCGAGGCGCAACGCCAGGCGCTGGTGCACCAGCTTGGCCTGGATCAGCCGTTCTTCGTGCAATACGTGCATTTCATCTGGGCCGCGCTGCACGGCAATTTCGGCATCAGCTTCCGCTTGGCCGAACCGGTCGGCTCACTGATCGCCAGCCGCCTGCCGGCAACGCTGGAACTGGCGATCGCCTCCACAGTGCTGGCCGTGGTCGTCGGCGTGCCGCTCGGCGTCTATGCCGGCATCTATCGCGATTCATGGTTGTCACGCCTGATCATGGTCGTCAGCCTCGTCGGCGTCTCACTGCCAACCTTCTTGCTCGGCATCCTGCTGATCCTGGTATTCGCTGTTGCCTTGGGTTGGCTGCCAAGCTTCGGCCGCGGTCCGGTGGTGCAGGTCGGTGCATGGTGGACCACCGGCTTTACCTCGTGGGAGGGCATCAAGGCGCTGATCCTGCCCGCGGTGACGCTGGGCATGTTCCAGCTCACGCTGATCATGCGCCTGGTGCGCGCCGAGATGCTGGAAGTGCTGCGCGCCGACTACATCAAATTCGCCCGCGCCCGCGGCCTGACCAGCCGGGCAATCAATTTCGGCCACGCGCTGAAGAACACGCTGGTGCCCGTGATCACCATCATTGGCCTGCAGTTCGGCGGCATCGTCGCCTACGCGCTGGTGACCGAGACGGTGTTCCAATGGCCGGGCGTCGGCCTGCTGCTGGCGCAGTCCATTGCGGTAGCAGATATCCCGGTGATGTCGGCCTACTTGCTCCTGGTGTCGCTGCTGCTGGTGATGATCAACCTGGTGGTGGACCTGTTGTATTACGCGATCGATCCGAGGCTGCGGGTGGAGCGCGGCTCGGCGCGGGGGCACTGAAAATATGGCGCCGCAGCTTCACCCAGATGCGCCCAGGTTGGTCCCGGGCTGGCGTCATTGCGCGGGCCATGCCACGGATCAGTCGCGTTCGCAGTTGCCATCCGGGTTTGCTCTAAGCCCCATCAGCGTGCATCTGCGTTCATCTGCGGCCCCGATGGCCGTTTGCCACCGCCACGAAAGCCACCGCGGATGAGCGCTACCACCAGCCGGCTCGCGCGCGCGTGGGACAGCGACGTTCTCTACAGCTTCCGGCATTCTCCCGTGGCGATCCTGTCGGCTTTCATCGCCCTGGTGTTGATCCTCTCGGCAGTGCTCGCCCCCTGGATCGCGCCGCACGATCCGATGGACCTGGCCAGCCTTTCCCTCCTCGACAGCTTCAAGCCCCCGGTGCCGATGGACGGGTCCGACTGGTCCAACTTGCTCGGCACCGACAACCAGGGCCGCGACGTGCTCTCTGCCATCATGTATGGCATGCGCATCAGCCTGCTGGTCGGCTTCGCTTCCATCCTTTTCGCCGTGGTGCTGGGCATCGGCATCGGCCTGCTGGCGGGGTACGTCGGCGGCATGCTCGGTGTGCTGCTGATGCGCATCGCCGACGTGCAACTGACCTTTCCCGCCATCCTCACCGCGCTGCTGGTCGATGGTGTGATCGGCGCCGCGTTGCCGCGCACCTTGCACGAGCGATTACAGCTCTACGTCATCGTCTTCGCCATCGGCATCAGCCTGTGGCCCGGCATCGCCCGCACCGTGCGCGGCTCGACGATGGTGGAGCGCAACAAGGACTATGTGATGGCGGCGCGGGTCATTGGCGTGCCGTCGTGGAAGATCATGCTGAGCCACGCGCTGCCCAACGTCATCGGCCCGGTGCTGGTGATCGGCACGCTGGGGCTCGGGCTGGCGGTGGTGGCGGAAGCGACGCTGTCGTTCCTCGGCGTGGGCCTGCCGCCGACCCAGCCGTCGCTCGGCACGCTCATACGATTCGGCAACGACTTCCTGTTCTCCGGCCAGTGGTGGGTCACGATCTACCCGGGGGTCGCGCTGGTGCTGCTGGTGCTGTCCATCAACCTGCTGGGAGACTGGCTGCGCGACGTGCTGAATCCGAGGCTGCGATGAAGTCACTCCTGAAACCACCCATGACCGGGCTTGATCCCGCCATCCGCGCACGATCTGCGGTGCAGAGATGGCCGGATCAGGCGCGGCAATGACGAGGGAGGCAGGCTCCCGCCATGGCCCTTCTCACGGTCTCGAACCTCAGCGTCGAATTTCCTACCCGCCGCGGCCTGCTGCGTGCGCTGGACGACGTTTCTTTCGCCATCGATGCCGGTGAAATCCTCGGCGTGGTGGGCGAGTCCGGTGCCGGCAAGTCGCTCACCGGCGCCGCGGTTATCGGCTTGCTGGAACCGCCCGGCCGCATCGCCGGTGGCGAGGTTCGCCTGAGTGGCGAGCGCATCGACAACCTTCCCCCCGAGCGCCTGCGCCGGATTCGCGGGCGGCAAATCGGCACCATCTTCCAGGACCCGCTCACCACGCTGAACCCCCTCTACTCGATCGGCCGCCAGCTCATCGAGACAATGCAGACGCACATGCGCCTCTCCGACTCCGAAGCGCGGAAGCGCGCGATCGAATGGCTGGAACGAGTGGGGATCCCGGCTGCGGCACGGCGCGTCGATGCGTACCCGCACGAATTCTCCGGTGGCATGCGCCAGCGCGTGGTGGTGGCGCTCGCGCTTTGCGCCGAGCCGCGCCTGATCATCGCCGACGAACCCACCACCGCGCTCGATGTCTCGGTGCAGGCGCAGATCATCACGCTGCTGAAGCGCCTCACCCGCGACCACGGCACCGCCGTGATGCTGGTGACGCACGACATGGGTGTGATCGCGGAAACCGCCGACCGTGTGGCCGTGATGTACGCCGGCCGCATCGCCGAGATCGGCCCGGTGCTGAGCGTCATCAAGCATCCGGCCCATCCTTACACCGAGGGTCTGATGGGCAGCATCCCGCCGATCGAGCATCGTGTGGCGCGCCTGCGCCAGATCGACGGCGCCATGCCGCGGCTGAACGCCATCCCGCCCGGCTGCGCCTTCAACCCCCGCTGCCCCAAGGCCTTCGCCCGCTGTTTCACCGAACGCCCCGACCTGCTGGATGCCGGTGCCACGGTGGCGGCGTGCTGGCTGCATGCGCCGATTGACCGGCCACTGGTGCGCCCGGCCAACACCCATGCCTGAAGTGTCCACCTCCGCCAGAGCCGTCGCCACGACGCCGATGTTGGAGGCGATCGGCGTGTCCCATCATTTTGACGTCTCGCCACCCTTCCTGCAGCGCCTGCTGGCGCACGGCGGCAAGAAGCAGTCGCTGCGTGCCGTGGACGACGTCTCCTTCGCCATTGCCCCTGGCACCACGCTTTCTCTGGTCGGCGAGTCCGGCTGCGGCAAATCCACGGTCGCGCGACTGGCGGTCGGCCTCTATACGCCCAGCATGGGTGAAATCCGCTTCGAAGGCCGGCTGCTGAGCGCCGCCCGGGCCCAGTCCGACCTGCGGCGGCGGATGAACATGATCTTCCAGGATCCCTACGCCTCGCTGAACCCGCGCTGGCGCGTGCGCGACATCATCGCCGAGCCGCTGCGCACCTTCGACATCGTCCATTCCGCGCCCGCGCTCCGCGACCGCGTCGCCGCGCTGCTCTCGCAGGTGGGCCTCGCGCCTGCGGATGGGGAAAAGTACCCGCACGAGTTCTCCGGCGGCCAGCGCCAGCGCATCTCCATCGCCCGCGCTCTGTCCAGCGAGCCCGAATTCCTGGTCTGCGACGAACCCACCTCCGCGCTCGATGTGTCGGTGCAGGCACAGATCCTGAACCTGATGCGCGACCTGCAGCTTCGCCTCGGCCTCACCTACCTTTTCATCAGCCATAACCTGGCGGTGGTGCGGCACATGTCGGACCGGCTGGGGGTGATGTATCTCGGCAGGATCGTCGAGCTCGGCCCCGCCGAGGCAATTTTTCGTACGCCGCGCCACCCCTATACCCGGCTATTGCTCGATGCGATCCCGGACCTGGAGAATCCCGGACGTAGCCGCACGCCCGTCGGCGGCGAGGTGCCAAGTCCGATCGATCCGCCCCCCGGCTGTGCGTTTCATCCGCGTTGTCCGTTCGCCGATGCGCGGTGTCGGATGGAGAAGCCTGGCTATACGCGGACGCGGGACCAAATGGTGGCGTGCCACGCCGTGGAAGAGGGGCGCATCGCGCCGTGAGCATGCCATCCGACGACAACGATCCAGAGCAACCACCGCGCCATCACGCGCTGATCGGGCTGCTGCTATTGGTTTGTTTGCTCGCGGCGGTGTTGTTCGTGGTGCACGAGTTGCAGCAGTCGGCGAAGATGCAGGACTGCCTCGCCTCCGGTCGCACGAACTGCGCGCCGATCGAGACGAACGGACGTTAGGTTGGCCGCGTGCCGGCCCGCAATTCCCGTTCTCGGCGGCGGAATTGCCTCGATCCCTCCCGTTTCGCGAGAGATTATGGTGCGAGGCATCGTGGCGGGGGCGTATTGGCTGGGGCTCAGCGCCGGTCAGCATCCCGGCATCCAATCCGGTTGCATTTTCGCAAGGATCGTGCTTCGCTTCTCGGTCTGACCAGATCGCCGCGCCGGTAAAATAATATTGTACGGAGGCGTCCGATGCGGGATTATCGCGAGGCGTACGAGTCATTCTCGATGGCCGCACTTGAGCAGGAGACGCTGTCGGGGGGCCTCTCGTCCGGAGTGAATGCCTGTATCGAATGCTGCGACCGCTGGGCCTCGGCGGACAAAACCGCATTGCATTGGGTGTCCCGGGACCTCACACGGCACGACGTCAGTTTTGCCGACCTGAGACGCGATGCGGCACGTTTCGCCAATCTCCTGCGGTCGCGCGGGATCGGGCCTGGCGACGTGGTTGCCGGCTTGCTGCCGAAAGTGCCGGAGCTGCTGACCGTCATCCTCGGCACATGGCGAGCCGGCGCGATCTATCAGGCATTGTTCACCGCCTTCGGCCCGGACGCGATCGCATCGCGCATGACCGGCCCGGGCGGCAGTGGCGCGAAACTGGTCGTCACGGACGCGATCAATCGGCCGAAGCTGGACCAGGTACCGCACTGCCCGCCGGCATTGATGATCGACCGCGGCGCACCAGGAGCAACCGCATTCGCCACCGAGATGGCAGCACAGGCGGACCTGTTCCAGCCCGTGATGCGCCTCGGCCACGATCCGTTCATCATGATTTACACGTCAGGCACCACGGGGAGCCCGAAGGGCGTGCGGATGCCACATGCGGCACTGCTGCAGTTCGCGGAAAGCATGCATCTTGGCTTTGGCGTAGCCGAATCCGACACGTTCTGGTGCATGGCCGATCCGGGATGGGCGCTCGGCCTTTATCTCGGCGTCACCGGTCCTCTGCTGATCGGCAAGCCCGTGGTGCTGTACGATGGGCCCTTCACCGTGGACTCGACCGTGCGGGTGATCGCGGAGCTGGGCGTGACCAATTTCGTGACGGCGCCGACGGCGTTGCGGCTGATGCGCGCGGCTGGCGACGCGGCGGTCGCACCGATTGCCCACCGGCTTCGCGTCATCTCCGCCGGCGGTGAGGCGGTCAGTCCGGAAATCGTGCGCTGGGCCAATGCCACGCTGCATTGCCCCGTGCATGAGGTCTGGGGACAGACAGAAATGGGCGTCACCACTTACAACCATGTCGGGCTGCGGCAGGAGAATCGCATCGGCAGCGTTGGCACAGCCAGCCGGGGCTTTGCCTTCGCCATTCTGAACGACGAACTGAACCCGGTGCCCGATGGCGAGGTCGGCGTGATGGCGGTAGACCGCGCGCGCTCGCCCCTGTTCTTTTTCGACGGCTACTGGCGCACCACCAATCAGCCGATCCACGGCAATTGGTACCTGACCGGCGATACGATGCAGCGGGACGGCGAAGGCTACTATCACTTCGTCGGCCGGAACGACGACCTGATCACCTCGTCGGGCTACCGCATCGGTCCGTCGGACATCGAAGACACCATCCTGTCGCACCCTTCAGTCGCCGAGGTCGCGGTTGTCGGAAGGCCCGACCCGGAGCGGACCGAGATCGTGAAAGCCTTCGTGGTGCTGCGGGCGGGATGGGAGGCGAGCGATGCCCTGGTGGGGCAATATCAGCAACTGGTTCGCGAGCGATTGGCCGCGCACGCCTATCCGCGTGAGGTGGCGTTCATGAGCGAGCTGCCCAAGACCCCCAGCGGCAAAGTGCAGCGCTTTGTGCTGCGGCGGATGGAGACGCCCGCTCGCGTGTCATCACCGGACCGGCAGCGCTGAAGCAATCCTTGCTCGGGCGCGCGCGATGTTTGGGAGTGCCGGTTTGCCTCGCTCCTCGCAATACCTGGCTTGCGGACATGGACACCAACTGTCGGAGGCAGCGGCGGATGCTCTCGCGAGCTGTCGCCTCCGTTCACCTGCCCGTGCGAGAATGGCGGATCAAGCCGGGTGTTTGTGGATTGGGTCCACCCAGTACACCGCCTCCGGCTTCTCCGCCGGCTCGATATCGAGGTTGACCACCACCGCCTCATTGTCGCTGCGCACCAGCACGCATTCCAGCGTCTCGTCGGAGCTGGCGTTGATCTCCTGGTGCGGCACGTAGGGCGGAACGAAGATGAAGTCGCCCGGCTCGGCCTCGGCGACATATTCCAGCTTCTCGCCCCACCGCATCCGCGCCTTGCCGCGCACCACGTAGATCACGCTCTCCAACGCGCCGTGGTGATGCGCACCGGTCTTGGCATTGGCGTGGATGTGCACCGTGCCGGCCCAGATCTTCTGCGCTCCGACGCGCGCGGCATTGATCGCCGCCGCCCGGTTCATCCCCGGCGTCTGCGGCGTGTTGGTATCGAGCTGGCTGCCCTTGATCACCCGCACGCCGTTGTGCCGCCAATCGACCGTGCCGGGTGGCGGCGTGGTATGCTCATGGCCATGGCTCATCGCGGACCTCCTTCCCCATGTCGGCCCATTTCTGGCGCGGCCCGCCACCCATGGGAACCCCTTGGGCCGTGCAGACCCCCAAACCTGTGATCTGCGTCACAGCGCGAGCGTCACGGGACCGTTAACATCCCGACAAGAGTTGGGGGACGGCGATGGACACTTCCCTTGCCGAGCAAGGTCTGGGATTGCGCTATTTGCGCGATCCGTCGCGGAGCGAGGTATTCGATCCGTGCCGCATTCTGGAAGATCTCTATGAGGGTGGCGCCGCCCTCGCCATGCTGCCGTCGCAAAGCGGTCTGCGCATGGCCGGTAGCGACCATGTCGTCTTCGCCGCGGCAAGCGGCAGTGGACGTTGTCTCGGCGTGATCGCCGCCAGCGACCGCGGCACCGCGCACGAACCCTTCCTGTTGCTCGATGCCGTGTACCTGGCACCGTCCGCGCGTCCGTCGCTGCTGCTGCTGCAGCGCATGCTGTCCTTCCTCATGCTGCGTATCGCCGGCAGCGAGTCGGTGCCCAACATCATTGCCGCCTGCGTCCAGACGCCCTGCTTCGTCAGCATGCTGCGCGCCTTCGGCCAGCGGTTCAGGGGCGCCGCGCTGTTTCCGGCGCAGCCGGGCGACATCGTCATCGACCTCGGCATGGCTTCGTTGGCACGGCGGATCGTGCGTGTCGTGCGACCCGGATCACGCTGCGAAGCCGCCAACGGCACATTCCAGGCCGCATCCCTGACCTTTGCCAGTAGCGGCTACGCCAGCACGGAGACGCTGGTTTTGCTCGACCTTGGCGGCACGAGCGACGCGACGATCCTCGAAGATGCACGCCGGCTGTATCGCACGCGTCTGCCGCGTGGCGCGCGACGCGGCGATGCACCGGCATTGGCAGACGCCACAGTGCCGGCATCTTCGCCGCTTCAGGACGCGACCGCAGTCTGACGCAACGGCGCCGCGCCACATCCGCGCCGGATGAGCGCTCGCCGTTTCCTGTGCCGACAGCCGGGTGCCGTCACATCACCACTCGTCGGCTTCAGGCGGACTGCAGGCGCGGCGCTGTGCAACGCGCTCGACTGCCCGCGTCGCGGCGCAACGCGCTCGGCTGTCGCGCTGCGGCGCAGCGCGCTCGGCTGTCGTCGCAGGGCGCTTGATCCGAGCGCTGCTGATAATCGCACTAATATATAAGTGTGCACGCACGCCGAGGCGTGATCCGGTGCGCTTGCCGTTGCGTCGTGTCGACCCTACGAAGCATCGGGCATAGACGCCAGCCGCCGCACCGGAGGAAACGCATGATCCTGCACGATGTGAGGGTGCACCCCTCGAAGGACAACCTGAAGCGCGAGGACCAACTCGCCTGGAAGATCGCCGCGGTTGCCGCCGACAAGGTGCCGGTGGAGAAAGACGTCGCGGAGATGATCATCAACCGTGTGATCGACAATGCGGCGGTGGCGGTGGCGTCGGTCAATCGCCATGCGCCGATGTCGGCGCGCGACATGGCGCTGGGTCATCCGCGTCCACGTGGCGCGGCGGGCGCGACCGTGTTTGGCGTGGCATCGACCAAGACGGTCAGTCCGGAATATGCCGCCTGGGCCAATGGGACCGCGGTGCGCGAGCTGGACATGCACGACACGTTCCTGGCGCAGGACTACTCGCATCCCGGCGACAACATCCCGCCGCTCCTTGCGGTGGCTCAGACCATGGGCAAGCCGGGCCGCGATCTGATCCGCGGCATCGCCACCGGATACGAAATCCACATCGACCTGGTGCGCGCGATCTCGCTGCACAAGCATCGCATCGACCACATCACCCATCTCTGCCCGGGCCAGGCGGCGGGCATCGGCACGCTGCTGAACCTGAAGCCGGAGGTGATCTATCAGGCGGTGCAGCAGGCGGTGCATGTCAGCGTCACCACGCGGCAGTCGCGCAAGGGTGAGATCAGTTCGTGGAAGGCGTACGCGCCCGCGCACGCCGGCAAGCTGGCGGTCGAGGCGGTGGATCGCGTGATGCGCGGCGAGGGCGCGCCAAGCCCGATCTATGAAGGCGAGGACAGCGTGATTGCCTGGGTCTTGGACGGGCCGCAGGCGCACTATCAGG
>Ga0335073_10002302_pt1 | contig 26101 bp, 25 predicted proteins | sample Lox_Sample_22_FD_207093 | JGI IMG/M metagenome (GOLD analysis project Ga0335073, IMG submission 207093) | Soil microbial communities from Loxahatchee National Wildlife Refuge, Florida, United States - Lox_Sample_2.2 | ecosystem: Environmental > Terrestrial > Soil > Wetlands | place: USA...
CGACATCGTGGCGGGGGCGAAGGCTGGATTGCCTGGCGCATTCGCGGAACTCTACGCACTCTATTCTCGACGCCTCTATAGAACTATTTTTGCGATTACCAGGCACGCCGAAGACACCGAGGACGCCTTGCAGGAGACATTCATGCGAGCTTATCTGGCAATTCATGCCTTTGAAGGCAGATCAACAGTCTATTCATGGCTGACGCGCATCGCAATTAATTCGGCGCTAATTGTGCTTCGCAAGCGGCGTAGTCGCGGCGAGATGTGTGTTGATTCGCAACCGAACAATTGGGCCGAGACGGCTGTATTTGATATGAAGGATTCCGCACCGAATCCAGAGCAGCTCTTTGGAATGCATCAACGCCGTATGATTCTCAATCGCGCGGTCGGGAAATTGCATGCTGGACTAAGAGAGCCCGTTCAGCTGCGTGTGAAGAACGAATGTTCGCTAAAGGAGATCAGCCAGAGACTCATGATCTCCGAGGGAGCCGTGAAAGCAAGACTACATCGAGCACGTGCACAGCTCTCGGCCGCTATTGAAGGCGCCTAGTGCACAAAGGAAGAGGCTCAGAAAGTTTCAACGTAGCTCTCGCCGACGTCTTCAATCTGTTCTCTTGACACGCACGCCAGAGAACATTTGGATGCGGCTCGCGATAGCCGGCCAGTCCTTGTCGCTCGATTGATGGCGGCCCGAAGCGAAAGTTTAGCGGTACTTGGACGCGTTTAGGAGGAAGGTAAGAGAGTGCATGAACCGGTCAGCAGTGCTTATTGCGAATACACGTTGTTTGCTGGGGCGCCTTGACTACACCCTTCGGGCGTCGCTATGGCTCATCTATTACTTGTACAGATAGCGTGGACGAAATGCTGAGCCTGGACGAGCAAGCTGTCGAGAACACCGCGCGGTTTGAGTTTGCACTGTGTAAGCAAGAGGTGTCCGCCAGAATGCGTCGCGTCTATCAGCACTCCGACGCCCTTCGACCGGACACAGATCCGAGACAAAACTACTTTGCACACCTAACCTGGCTTCTGCTTTCTGTATCAAAGATGGTGCGTGCGGCGGCCCCGTTTGCTATTGCTTTCAAAACTGCTCGACGGCTGCCGGAGTACACCGAACCATCGTCAAGCTGGAGGTTCTTCTTCATGACAGGGACATTAGTTTCTCGCAAGGTCGTTCTACTAGCTGCCGCTTTGGTTGCGACAACACTCACCTTAACGCTGGGTGCATCGGCCTCAGAACAAAATGTGGCCGCCGCAGTCCGCGCCAAACTCGATAAGTCGCAGTATAAGAATGTGCAGGTGAACGTCGACGCGAATGGTATTGCGACATTGACGGGTTCGGTCGGCCTGTATGAGTACAAGGCTGATGCCGACAAGATCGTGCACAAGGTGAAGGGCGTGACGGCAGTGCGTAACGACGTTGAAGTCGGTGGCCCCGCCGTCTCGGATAGCCAATTGCAAAAGAGCCTTCTGGAAAAACTGACCTACGACCGTGTCGGCTATGGCAATGTCTTCGACGCGATTTCTCTCGATGTGCAGGACGGCGTAGTCACTCTCGGCGGTCACGTGCACAACTATCCCAATCGAGACTCCGCGCTGGGAGTCGTCTCAACCACCCCGGGTGTCAAAGATGTGGTCGACAACACCAGCGTCGATCCCGTGTCGCCCCTGGATGATCGCATCCGCGTGGAGGTGGCGCGATCAGTTTACAGCTTCCCGTCGCTGAACAGATACGCCATTGATCCCGCCATGCCAATTCGCATTTCTGTGCAGAATGGCAATGTCGAACTCTATGGCGTTGTGGACTCCGAGGCCGACAAGGAAGCTGCCTTCATTCGCGCCAATAGCGTTCCTGGAGTCTTTAGCGTGAAGAACTACTTGGAGGTGGCCAACCTGCCTGCCGAGAAGTCGCAGAAGTAAAGCGACATGTCAGGTTGCCCGACACAAGCCGTCCCGGCCTGCGTCGAATGCCAATGTGGCGTCTCTTTGTCGCGCGTCGGATTCACATGAAGGAGACCCGATGGAGCCGGAGCACCAATCGCAGTCTCGGCTGCTGAATTTCAAGTCGTTGTAGATGAGCGAGAGTAAAAAACTGAACAATGTTGTGCTGACGAAACAGGACGAAGCGTTCGACGGTGCGAATTACGACTACAAAACTCTCAGGGGGAATCGCCGATTACGTGCTTCGGACATCAGTGTTGGTTATCTACGTCTTGTGTGAGTTCTATGGACGACGGATCATGCAAGAGCGCCTCCGATTAAAGTGCGCCACTGAATAGCAAAGGCACTTGCCTATGAATGCGCTGGGAATGACGAAGGCGCTCGCGTCTAAGGCGCGAAGGAACCGATTGCTTCCCTTTCGTCGTCATACACATCGAATACTGTGTAGAGCTTCGTAATCTGTAGCAAGTCGTGAACGCGTTTGGTAAGGTTCAGTAACTTCAGTTGCCCATTGCGGTTCTTCATAGAAGTGAAAGCGCTCGTCAATTCGCCGAGGCCGGCGCTGTCGATATAGGTGACGTCAGCCAAATTTAACAGAATCTTCTGAGATCCTTGACTGATCTGGGCACGTACCGCATCACGCAGAATTGGGCCGCCTTCGCCCAAAGTAATCTTGCCATTAAGATCAAGGACGGTAATCCCGCCTACCTCCCGCGTGTGTACTTTAAGGCTCATAGATCTCTCCCTCCGCCTTCGGCCCGAGTTGAAGATGTCAATCCGCTGGTGTGGCCTGAACTGCGCAGCTGTAAACGTGTGATTGCGGAGAGTGGAGAAAGGTTACACGCTAAGACATAAATTAATTGGTTTTCCCAAACATTGTCTTAGTGCAAGCCCCATTTCGGGCTCAACGACGCGTTTTGCCTTCGCCAGGCTTGTGCCCGTCGATTCGCCCGTTGCCACTGCAGCCTTCCCGCAGATTTGCCTGTCATAATCCGTTTCCTACTTCAACCCTTCAATCCGTGCGCTTCTTGTAACTTTCCCTCAATTCATTCTCGGCCTGAAGCCAATTTTCAAGATCGAACCCGTCGATTCGCCCGCGTTGGACATAAGCCTCATAAGCACGCGCTCGGATTGTTTCTAAGGTTGGTTCATAAGGTGGAACGGCCCGATCCATTGGTCTGCTGTCCGGTACTGCGAGGTTTTGTGACTTTTTACGCGTACTCATTCGCTGTCTTCCTCCCCCAATGCTCGTTCATTTCTCATACGCGGCTACGACAGTTGCGCTCGCAATGCTTTTTCAGACAGGATCATTGTCAAATCAAGCGGCGGCTCAGGCTTCGGCTCGATCTCTGGCAAGACAGACCATGGTTGTTCTCCTTCGCGCAAGGAATGTACGTGCATAGGATTCACATACTTGAAAAGAAGTTACAGTTATTGATTTGAATTTTTGAAAAGAGAGCGGTTCGCAACTAAAGTTCGCTTTGTCATTTGATGGGCGCACGCGCCGAAACCGCTCTCGGCACCGGAGGAACGGTCGGCGGCGTCATGCCGCAAGGCCTGATCGAAAGAGATATTCAGCACACAGGTCAGCAATGGCGCAACAGACTCTGTCTTGGTCAGGAAAATCGCCGATCCTCGTTTGATCGTGACATGATTGCGTGACACCCTGGTCTAATCGACCGCCAGGATAGAGGTCGCAGGTTCGTTAAGGGTTCGACAAGGTTGCCTAGAATGGCTTGGGGAACCGGAGCGAGCCGTCTTTTGTCAGTCGTTCGTTGGGGTTGTGGGAATTTGAACTCTGGAGCAGGTCGGCGGTCGAATTTAGTTATTCTGAAGCTCCGAGATAGGTATGCTGCCCCACCACTCTAACGTTGACGAAAGCGGCGAGCATACGCCGGGGCAGAGTTGATCGGAACTACGATCAGTGAACTGCCACCTCTGGTCCCTTGGACGAGATGCTGTTTTTCCGCAACTAGAGCAAATACCTCTTTTGCCGGTTCATGATTCCAGAGTGCGGCGCCCAGGCAAGCATCGAGCCAGGCCGGGTATCCGGGAAGCCAGGTTTCGCCGAAAGCTATCAGTTCCCTGGCTCGCGGCGTTTCGAACGAACTCAAGCGCTTTGGCCAGACTCGCCGTCTGTTGTGATAGACCGGTGCGACTTGCCCAATCGCAATACGGTTGACGCGGTCTCTTGGATTCCTCATTGTCATTCACCAAGATCTAAAAAGCGCGAGCGCTGAGCCCGCGGCGCTCCGCCATAGGGCTCCATTCAGTGTAGCCAGGCATTGAATGGCTCTGACGAACGCCCCTCGCACAGCCGCGAAAAACGCTCAAACCTGTAACCTTCTCGGGCTAAATCACTCCAATTATTGCGCCGCACATTGGCCCTACTACGCCATAGTCAGCGCGGCAACAGAGCCAAAACATGTGGCTGGCCAGCTTTTGGGCCCCGACCAAGTAGTTGCAGGTGTTGCCGAACTCAAGCCGGCGTAAATACCCACAAAGGAGAAAATGAGATGAATAAGGTTGGAATCCTGGTGACGCTGCAAGCTCGGCCTGGAAAGGAACGGAACGTTGAGGAGTTCCTGAGCCTGGCCACCCCGCTGGTCGCCGCAGAGGTGGGCACCACAGCATGGTTCGCCTTCAAGATTGATCACGCGATGTTTGGCATCTTCGATACTTTTAGGAACGAGGAGGGGCGAAGTGCTCACGTCAACGGCGAGGTCGCCAAAGCACTCTTCGCTCGCGCCGAAGAGCTATTCGTCGCGCATCCCCAGGTGCAGATGGTTGACATCGTGGCCGAGAAGAACTGAGCCATCCCAGTGTGAGTGTAGAAATGCGTTGAGGGAGGGACTACGGGCACACTCCCTTTCTGGCGCTTAGCCTCACAGCAGAGTCGAATCTCAGAGTAAGCCGACTAACGAATCAAGACAGGAGAAAATGCGATGTATGACATGAAGAATCTTGGCAAATTAAAGCGCCTGGATGAAAACAATGCCGAAGCGATGAAGGCCTTTTGGGCCTTCGACAAGGCAACTTTTGCTCCAGGAGCCATCGATGTTCTCCACAAGCAGCTGATGGCCGTGGCCGTCGCCCTAACGACCCAGTGCCCCTACTGCATCGAGTTGCACGTGAGGGCTGCCCGCGAGGCAGGCGCGACAGACAAGATGCTTGCTGAAACGGCGACAGTTGCCGCGGCAATGAGAGCGGGAGCAGCGATTACGCATGCCGCACATCTTTTCAAAGACTGACGAAGTGCGCCGACGACAGTCAGTCTTCAGAGCCTTTTACTACGCCGGTGCAGCGAAGTAACCTTTGCGGCGCGCCTCCTTCAACTCTTGGCTCAGATAGTTCCACAGTTCCGGGCATCCGCTCTCAACTTCGGGCCCAACCCGTGCTATGACTCGTGCATAAGAGACTCCATTCTCGAGCCAGCTTCCGCCTTCATTGCTGAGATTAAGGAGGACAGGCATGCAGCGGTCAATCGCTTTAGCAAAGCGGGCTTCCGGAGTCTCTCCGGCATCGAACTCCTTCCACAAACCGAGCAGGAACCCAGCTGCAACCTCCGGAGCGAGGCCGGTGATGCGTTCGACCGCTCTGAGTTCGGCTGCTTTCCGCTCCTCCCATCCGTCCTGCGCGAATACGAACTTGTCTCCTGCATCAATTTCGCCAATGTCATGAACGAGCAGCATGGCCACCGTTCGGCTCACGTCGATGGGGAGCTTTAGAGTCTGTGCGAGGGACAAGGCAAACAAAGCAATCTGCCAGCTATGCTCGGCGGTATTCTCATAACGATCTTCACAGACGGGCCGGACCTTTCGCAAAACACCTTTCAGCTTGTCCACCTCTAGCACAAATCGAATCGTGCCGGCAAGATCCGCGATTTTGTGTTCCTGTGCCATGTTCTACTCCTCACCCATAGATTGGACGGAACTGCACCCTTCCATTATCTCGTTACTACGATCCTGTTCGCCGAACAGAGTTAAGCACGACACTGTGCATCAGGAACTCGGGCAAAACGCGGGGCGAGCCGTCCGTTGTCCCCGAAAACAGGACGCATGTTAGCACGCCGCTTCGGTCAATCCGACGAAGAGCGGCAGTGATCTCAGGTTCATATCGAGACTAGTCGGCGCGCGCAGGACGTTATGCCTTCGAAGGAGTTGCGGCTCAACCTCTTTATGTGTCCCCGAGGAAAAAGAGACTGCGAGAGTGGCCAACTCATCGCGGGCTCACAAGCAGCTAGCGGGCCGAAAGGTGCTCCAGCGCTTCCTGCGCAGACAATCGATCGCCATGCTCGCGGCTGATTTTCTCGAAAACGATCACCCCTTTCCTGTCCAGGATGAACGTCGACGGATACGCTGTCTCATGAGGTGCGTCCCAGCGGAGCCCGTACTCATTGGTTACCTTATAATCCGGATCCGTCACGAGAAAGACGTTCGATGGCAACTCTGCCTGCTTCGCCAGGAATTCCTTCGCATGCTGGTCGAGATCGGCCGGAGGCCCGGGGTACACAAGAAGGACCCTGGCATTCTTCGCCTTGAATTCGGAGGCATGGTCGATGAAGTCATGTACCTGCCGCACGCAGTAGGGGCATTGATAGCCGGGAAATCCCCTCAATACAACGAGCACCAGATCGTGTCCCCGCTGTACCCGCGACATCCTGACAGCCCCGCCTGTCGGGGTTGAAAGTGTGAAGTCGGGTGCTTTGGCGCCTACTGCGGGAGTTTCCGCGAACGCGAGTGTTCCCACAGATAAAGTGCAAATGACAGCAAGAACAAATCCTGCCGTTTTACTGAGTTGAAGTCTGGCACGCCTGTGGACCTTGTGGGATCTGAAACGCGGCACTTCCATGCAGAGACACTCCTCGTATGAGATGCCCATGTGATCCGCCGATGCAGCGAAAGGTTACAACACTTCTTACACGCTAAGTTCCATAGGCCGGTCCAGGGAATACCGATCAAATCACGTCACGGCGATCGGACCATTCTTCCATGCCACCTCTTTGAATCCTCGGGAGGCGCTTGGCTGCAGGCGTCTAGGACACCTTACAGTCTGGTTGTTGCCGCTCCTTCGATCACGCCTTGATGCAGTTCCTGAGCGAACAGAATAAGATGATGACCGGAACCACTGTCAGGGTGAAATCCGTCGGGGAACGCAATGTGAACAGACTGTTGCGCAGCGCCTCTGACCGTGGCCACGCGCGCCAGGGAACGCGCCACTGAAACGTGCTGGAGGAGTCTCCCACCGTTTTCTCCCCGAATCACGGTGGACCGATCGGCATCGTCCGTCAAAACTGCGACGATATCGAGCGGCCCCGACGTCGCTCCTGCCACAGAAAACTTTACATCAAGTCCCGATGATGAGAGTGTCGCGGAGAGTATGCTCAGATCCAGATGAACTCGCCGCGCTTCATCCCCAAGGGCCTTTTGAAGCGCGCGAACATCACTCCCAACGAACTGCTCGCGTCCGTTCACAACCATCTGTGGTGTATAGGGTCCCTCAGGAGACAGGCGCGAGGCGTAGACATTCTGTCTGTCGGTGAATTCTGGGGATGAAAAAGGGTCCTTCCAGCCGAGAGAGTTCCAGTAGGTGACGTGCTCACTGATGCCGACAATCAACTGCCCTGCGCTCGTTTGCTTCAGATTGATCTGGCGCAACATAGCATCCGCAAGCGGGCAGCTTGAACACCCCTCCGAGGTAAACAGCTCCACGATCACTGTCGAACCGGGTCTTTCCGTACCCGAGGTCTGACCCGCGACGAACTGCGCAAGAGAGCCAATGGCAAAAGGCAAAAGCGAGCAGGCAAGCATAGGGTGAAGATGCACGGAACCGCCTCCGATGGTATGCGTCGTTTCATTTGATACTTCACCTCGTCAGTGGTTACATGCGCACGTTCGGCAGGCGCTCTGCAATACGATGAAGAAAAGACTCGTGAGGCCAAGCGCCTAACCGCACCGGATTCATTTCTTCGCAAGATCACCAGGCTCGGCTTGCGCGGAAATCTATATCGTTTGATCCACATGAAGTGAGTTTAGATGTAACAGATCTGTCGACACCAACAGGAGCCGCCTCGATGGCTCTATCTGGAGGGACGAAACTTTCAATTGTGGTTGGATGTAACCGATCGCCCCGTCAAGACTCCAATAGCTTGTGCAACGTAGCTAGGGATTCAACTAGGGGCTCAAAGGTTTCAGTCCATCGCGGGAATCGAATAAATGATCATTCCAGTTGTTCTCGTGGCCCTGGTCGCCACATCCATGAGACATTCGGCCGAAGACACCGCTCGTATGGCCCCAGCCGCGATCGGCCGATTGGACGATAGTTCCTGGCATGTCTCTGAGCCCGGTGGACGGGAAATACAGGTAGATATTCGCCTGAACGGTTCCAACCTCCGGCCCGAGGACGTCCTCGAATGGGTTCGAAGGGCTGCCGATGCTGTAACCGTATTTTACGGAGTCTTTCCGGTTGAACGCGCTCGAGTGCACGTGGTTGAAAGCCTCGGAGATGGCAGGGAGATTCATGGAACAACCTGGGGAGACATCGACGGCGTTCAAGGTTTTTCGAGGATGCGGCTCGGGGCTGGTGTAACGAAAGACGACCTAAATTCGGACTGGACAATGACGCACGAATTTGTCCACATGGCACTCTCTTCGCTCCCGGATGAGTCGCACTGGCTAGAGGAAGGGTTGGCCACTTATGTCGAACCAATCGCCCGGGTGCAGGCAGGTCAATTGACGGCCGAACAGGCGTGGGAGGGCATGGTCCAGGGAATGCCCAATGGCGAGCCTGGGCCCGGAGACGAGGGTCTCAACCAGACACACACCTGGGGACGCACCTACTGGGGAGGGGCCCTGTTTTGTCTTGTTGCCGACATCAGAATCCGAGAAGCTACCCAGAATCGAAAAGGGCTGCAGGATGCTCTTCGCGCGATCGTTGCAGCCCGAGCAACAATCGATACCGAATGGCCTGTTGAGAGAGTACTGACTGTCGGAGACGAAGCAACGGGAACGACGGTCCTGTCGGGCCTATACGACACGTGGAAGAACAGCCCCGTCCAAATTGACCTGAATAAGCTCTGGCTCGAACTCGGAGTGCGAACCGGTTCTCACGGTATCGAGTTCGATTCCAATGCGACTCTGGCAGCGATCCGAAACAGCATTACCGAAAAGCCTCCGAGGTGATCGTCTAACGAAAGCTGTAGGCGAAGCAGTTTTACCTCACCTTCGCTGCGATGGCCGAGCACTCAAGCATTCTCAAGGACAGATCAGCGAATAAGCATTCAACGGTTCTAATCGAGCGAAAAGGAGGGCAATGATGGGTAAGTTGGACGGAAAAGTGGCGGTAATCACCGGAGCAACCTCCGGGATGGCGCTGGCCTCGGCAAAGCTGTTTGTCGAAGAGGGAGCGTACGTGTTCATCACAGGGAGGAGGAAAGAGAATCTGAACGAAGCCGTCAAGGCGATTGGGCATAATGTGACCGGAGCGCAAGGCGATTCGGCGAAGCTGGCTGATCTCGACCGGCTCTACGAGACGGTCAAGCAGGAGAGGGGCTATATCGATGTAGTGTTTGCCAGCGCCGGTCATGGCGGTCGCGCGCCCCTGGGGGAGATCACAGAAGAGCAGTTCGACAGCATGTTCTCTCTGAATACCCGCGGCACACTCTTCACAATCCAGAAGGCGTTGCCCATGATGCGGAGTGGCGGATCGATCATCATGAACGGATCGATCGCTCACCTCAAGGGTATGCCGGGGCTGAGCGTTTATGCGGGAAGCAAGGCGGCGCTGCGGTCGTTCGCACGATCATGGGTGGTCGAACTTGCAGAACGGAGAATTCGCGTGAATGTACTCAGCCCAGGGCCGATCGCTACCGACCTTCTTGCAAATCTTCCGGCAGAAGCGAAGGAATATTTCCGGTCGGGAATTCCTCGCAAGGAGCTTGGACGCCCGGAAGAGATCGCCACGGTGGCACTATTTCTCGCGTCCGATGACTCCACCTTCGTGAATGGCAGCGAAATATGCGTCGATGGCGGTATGGCTCAGGTCTGAGTATCTAAAATGTCAAGCAGATATGACCACATCGCTCCCGATGTCGCGCAGAGCCTTCTGCCGGCAAGGAGCGGGCGAGGTAGCTAACCAGCCTCGATGTGCGCTTTCGGAATCGCTACATGAGGAACGTGGGTGTTGTTCAATCCGCATTCGGCCGCGTCTACGATCAAGTGATGCGGTTGTGGTCTGTTTGGTATACCGCTTTCAATACCGCCGCGAGGAGGCTTCAATGTCCGTCCCAGGTTTCGTTCCTCTTGCCACTTACCGTGAATTTTCTGCCCAGGAAATGGTCAACCGAGCAAAGTCGTTTCGTGATGAAATGCTCCGGCGTCGCACAGTACGGCAGTTTTCTTCACGTGCCCTTCCGCGAGAGGTGATTGAGGATTGCCTATGCGTTGCGCGAAACGCTCCGAGCGGCGCCAATAAGCAGCCTTGGCATTTCGTAGTCGTCAGCGATGCGGAGGTAAAGAATAAGATCCGCGCTGCTGCGGAAGAAGAGGAGCGCCGTTTCTACCATGAACGTGCTCCCAAAGAGTGGCTCGAGGCTCTCGCCCCGCTAGGGACAGACGAGAGCAAGCCGTATTTGGAAACCGCTCCTTTCCTCATCGTAATATTTGCGCAACATTACGAAATTTTGACGGATGGGCGCAAAATGAAAAACTACTATGCGACAGAGTCGGTTGGTATTGCCACAGGCATGCTCATCTCGGCCATTCATATGGCGGGCCTGGTCACGCTTACGCATACCCCGAGTCCGATGGGATTCCTCAACCAAGTCCTCGGACGTCCCGTGCAGGAGAAGCCGTTTCTCATTCTTGTTGTCGGCTATCCGGACGGAGAGGCCTGCGTGCCGGACATTTCGAAGAAGTCGGCTGAAGAGTGCCTGACCTTCATGTGAAAATCGCGCTCCCAGGCTGGCATCGTGGTCGCGGCGGTGCTCCAGGTGAGTCTAGCCCAGATATCAAGCCTCCTCGATGCTCCGACAGAACTCCAACACGAGCGCAGCCAAATCACTGGGGAAATTCGATGTCCGACATTGGTCCCGACCCACCGTCAGTTCAGCTGAGGAGGGATAAGAATGCGGTCGCGCTGGCCATGCTGCGTATCGCCGTCGGGTTTTTCTTCGTCGTCTTCGGTCAATATAAGGTTTTCGGTTCTGGATTCGCGCGCTCCGGCTTTCGCGGCTATGTCGAAGGATTCATTCGCGACGGAGCATACCCGTTCATGATCCCGGTCCTCCGGTGGATTCTGGCCCACGCAGCCACTCCGATGGCTCTTGCCGTGGGCTACGGCGAATTCCTCATCGGTGTATCGCTGCTGATCGGCCTGTGCTCTCGCGTGGCCAGCATCTTCGGTTGCGCACTCATGCTGGCCATGTGGCTCTCGGGCGGCTATCCCGGGCCGCACGCAGCCTTCTGGATGTACTGGGGAGCCTCCCTCAACTGGTCGGTATTCGCCATTTGTTTCGCCGTCCTGGCGGCCGGCCACCCGGAGGAATTGGCTTCGGTGCGTCGCATAATTTCCTCCGGGCGCCGCTCTGCCGCGCCGCCCGCGTAACCTATCGCACCCATGCGACTCTCATTCAGCACCTGGCTTTCTGTGCCGAGAGGTGTGCTCTTCAGGCCTAATTTCAATCATTGGAGTTGAATTGTGATGAAGAGGCTGAGCCTCCCTTATGGATTGTCCTCCTCGCAGCCGCTTTTCTGGTTTCGTCGCCGCACCGCGCTCCTGCACAGGACGAGCACGGTGGCACTGTCTTCGCCACGACAAATGGCTGCTTTGAACAACCAGATCAAGGCATAAATTCGTCATGAAGACGGCTCGCTGGTGCGTTCCGGTGCGACGCCCCCCAGCATTCTTCGCGCAATCAGGCGCTTTCAATGTCGGCGCTCGAAAGGGTTGGTCCGTCCGGGGTCGTTTCGATACACTGGGGACGCGATGCCCGAACAGGAGCTGGAAGTTAACAAGGCAGAGCCGAAGCACGCTGAGGGCCGCAGCCTCGCGGTTGGCCTCGCCAGTTTGTTTTTTATCCTGCTGCAGAGCGCCTGTACCGCATTTTTCGCAATCAGCGGCTTGCGTCTGTTTATTGGCGTGGGCGCGCTTGCAGCGGCAGCGACGGGACTCAATTTCCTCGCCGCGCTGCATGTCGCCGCTCTTCGCATCGCGATGGAAATCCTCGCTATCGCCGGCTCCCTCGTGAATCTGATCGCCGTTCGGCGGATTCGCCGGCTGCGGGCGCGCCCTGCTTCTCAATGGAGAATGAAACCCGCCACCCCAAAGCAACTGCGCTCGGAGTCATGGCAGATCGGTTTGGCGGTTCTGACTCTGCTGCTCGTTGCGCTGGAATGGGGATTCCATATCTGGCTTCACGGCACGATTTAGTCTCGGTCTCGAGTGGGCTTTTCCGGCCGTCTGTTCGCGCCGTGGATCGCCTGCGCCAGCCGCGCGTGCAAGCGTTCGCTGTAGCCGGTGGGAAGCTCGAATACGCGATCGTCAGCGGTGAGGATGAGAATGTTGCGCGCCGAGTCGAGAATGGCCGAGCAGATTTCGCAGTTCTCCAGATGTTTCTGCACCAGCTCTTTGGTTTCCGGGGGCAGCGAGTCGTCGAGGAATTCGGAGATGTAATCCCAGACGTGTTTACATTCTAGTGCCACGCCAGCCACCTCCTTTTGTTCGGAATCGCTAGCTTCAGTTTAGGCGCAAGCTCCTTTTGCAGCATGATACGGGCGCGATGCAGCCGTACCTTGACCGAGGAAATGCTGATGGCCAGGGCTCTGGCGGTCTCCTCGATGCTGAGCTCTTCGATGTCGCGCAGCACCAAGACTTCCCGGTAGATTGGCGAAAGCCCTTCGATCGCGCTCTGAAGAAGTTCTCGCAATTCCCGCCGCTCCAGAGCTTCGGAGGGAATCTCCCGCCAGTCCCGCAGGAGCGCGGGCGAAACTTTGCCTCCCTCCTCAGGGGGGTCGTCGAGCGACTCCATCCGCACTATGCTTTGCCGCCGTAGACGTCTTCGTGCTTCGTTCAGCGTGATACTGATCAGCCAGGTGCTGAACTTTGACTTAGCGCGGAAATCGGCTAGATTGCGAAAGGCCTTCAAAAAGGCCTCCTGCGCCACATCTTCTGCCTCCGTCTCGTTTTTCACGAAGGACATTGCCATGCGGTAAACGCTGAGCTCGTAGGGCCGGATGAGCTTGTGATAGAGTTCCCCGTCCCCTGCAAGAATCGAGGCAATCATCCGAGCCTCGTCCCGCTCCACGGGCCTTGTGTCAGGTTTCCTCACGCCAGCTTCCTCCAGCGCGCTACGATGGCGGCATTCAGAAGGAATCCTGCTCCGAAGATCAGAACCAGCAGCGACGCGAAAAGAAAGGTATACGCGTCGGTGCCGTAGAACTTCCCGGAGTCGAAAAGGACCGAGAGGAGAGCCGCGCGGCCGGCGGCCCAGTAGTCGACGAACATGCTGGCCGCCAGCAGAAAACCGGTCAGCCGGGAAGCCAGTCCGGCGATCAGGAGCGGTCCGCCCACAAATTCGAGATCCGAGACGACTAGGGCGTTGAAGGCCGCGGGAATACCCAGGCTCTTGAATAACTTCATAATTTTCGCCAAAAGATCCAGCTTGCCCTACCGCGCCTGCGCAAATTGCCATCCCCTTTAAAGCCGCACGGCCAACAGAACCGGCGACTCCAGCGACGCGCCCCCGTCGCAGAAGCCCCTTTCCATCCGCACTGCCCAGCTTGCTGGCTTTTTATGCTTCCTAATAAGAATCGCTGTTAGAGAGTTCATAGCATGGCCGTCTGGCAAAAGCTTGACAGCACCTCTTTAGAGCACCCAGGGCATAAATCGTTACAAATACGGCAGCGGTTTTCATCGAGTATCAGAGGGCAAATCGTTTCGCCGAGCCCCCACGCGCTTCACCTGTTATGCCCAGTTTCGATTTGAATCTTCGCACCACCCTGTAACCTTACGCCCGACCGTGGTTCCTAATGGATAAGCAGGCTGTTCGCAGTGGAACGAACGTCCTGGGTGGGAATTTCTCCATGCCTCGTCTCCTGAATTCCGAGTCAACAACTGACGGCCCGGAATAAGGTGCGGCCTAACCGAAGGAAAGTACTCTTCATGAAGACAAGCACCGTGTCGTTATCGCTGCTCTTGCCGCCGCAATGGCCTTTACAATCGTTCTTGTCCTTGCCGGACTGCTTGGCGGCGCCGGTGGTCTGGCCATGCGCGACCACGAAACTGCCTGCAGTGATCGTCGCGTCATCGGTGGGATTGGGATTGCGGCACTCAGACATGTCATGTAAACAGTGAACTTCGGAGGTGCAGCCAATGCGATTCCCGAACGCGCGTCACTGGAGAAGAATGTGAAGTCTCCGGAGAAACCACGCCGGTGCGGTCCCGCCCTGGCCTTCCTGTTGCTGCGGCTCACGCTCGGGCTCAACATCTGCATACATGGTGTATCCCGGATCGCCGTGGGGCCTGTGACGTTTGCCAACTCGCTGATCCCCATGTTTCAAAAAACGCCGCTGCCCCCTTGGGGCGTCCACATTTTCGGACTCATTCTCCCCTGGGCAGAGGCGATTCTGGGCTTCCTCCTTGTCATCGGCCTCTGGACGTCGTTCGCGCTCGTCTGCGGCGCTTTGATCATCCTAGTACTGACCTTCGGCACCACGCTGCGCCAGGACTGGAATACGGCCGGAATTCAGTTGGTGTACGCCGCTATCTACGCGTCACTGCTGGCTCTCGTTCGGTGGAATTACTATTCCGTAGATCGTTTGGTATCGCGTTCGCAGATTGGGCAAGAGTAGAGGTGACGGCCTCGGCCATTTAGCGTGCACCGAACATCAACTGATCGCCATTCACTAAAGACCTATCGCTCTAGGGGAAACGCCAGCCGAGGCCAGGTATTAGCCTTGCATGTTACGTTCGTACACTGCCTCATTCTTCCGCTTGCCATCTAGCGCCTCTCGAAAAAAACTTACCCCAAGTTTTGATTCTGTCCCAGGGGCGAAATGGCAGCACAACTTCCATCTAGCGTCTTTAGTCAGGATGAATTCTATAAGCCAGCACCTTTGATTCAGGAGCGCCACCGCCGACAACCATGGTCTGCAAAAGAATCTCGAAATGTGGCAGCGATCCACTGCTGTTGATATACGGTTGTAACAGAGCCATTAGGCTCTTGCCGTCGAAAGCGAAATCGCTCGCGGCTTCTGTCCCAGCCATTGTTGTACCTTCAAGAATCAAAACATTGCCTGTTCGACTCAGGTTTGGAAGAAGCGCAACAAGAGCATAAGCACGGTGAGTAGAGTCGTTAGGGTCCATCCTGTATTTCTGCTGTTCGCCCGACCGCGGACTTTTATTGGTAACGACAAAGTCGTGGATGCTCGTGTTGTCATCGAAGGCAAAGTTCATGTGCTGCTCAAATAATTCGACCCAAGGATTCGCTTCCTTGGTACCAATGAGGACGATACTATTCTCTTTCAGGTCGTCAAGCTTTAGGTCGCGCGTATAACGAATCTGGGTGTGCCCTTGCATTGCCTCTGGAAGCGTCATTAGCTGAGAAGCAATTTGCAGATCAACAATAGACGTATAACGATAGCCCGCCTTGTTTTCGGACCTGTCGATTGGGCTGAGCACAGGGACGGTCTGGACTTCCCCGCTCAAGTATTGAGCCAGATTTACCGGCTTACCCGATTGCACTTCATACAGAACGAGGCCGCTATCACCTGGAACTACTAAAGTGGTCCGTTCTTTTTGAAACACTTCTCTCCATAATTGCGGATTATGAGAAATCGGCACGGCAACAAGTTTCAAACCAAGAAAGGAAATTGAGGCCCCTGGCCCCTGATAGCGCAAATACGCAACTTCCCACAGCGCAGGGAAAAGAATGCAAAGTATCAATACGTACGGCCACCATTGACGGAGCGCCAACACCGATGGCCTTGTCGCGCTGGGTTCCGGAATCGACTCTGTTTCAATCGAAACCGTATGGCTCAATGGTTCGACCAGAATCGGCCGCTCTGCATTGGCCGGAAGCTGTCTTGCTGGAGCGGCCTCGAACTGGGGAACGTAGCCCCCTTTCGGAATGACTATGCGCAGCTCTTCGCCTGCACCTTCTTCGCTAAAATAGGCTTCCAGTCTTTGCCTAAGTCTGCTCGCTTGGACACGAACAATATTGTCTTGGCCTGGATCATATCCAGGCCGTCTGTCAAATACCTGCTCTCCGATATGCTGCTCGTTTATTTCGTCAGCGCGGCCTGTCAAGGCACGTTCGCTAACATAGACGAGAAACTGCGACAATCGGGCTGCCTTCGAGAAAGTCTGCGAAGCGATGATCAGTTCGACGAGCCTCCAACGAGGGTCGCTCCCGAGGGGGGCCTCCTTCTCAACCAGAGTTCCAAGGCTCTCCATTAACGGCCGCCTGTTCTGTGGGATCGTCTGTTGCACCTGCATTTCTAGAAGCTACGCCGCAGGCGTTAATCAGCAATTAATCCGGCTTCAATTGAAGCACAGGCACATCACCCCCCGCAATTCCGGCCGCATTTTGCGTTTAACGTATTTGTTTTCAGCGCCTTAAGATAATGTCACAGTAACAGAACGGTAAAACCACCTATACAGTCTTTCCCACGAGAATTAGGCTTCGTGACGTTGTGGGACCGGAACGTCGCGCGTATGGAGGCTAAATGAAGTACATGAACTACAGTCTGAAGCGAATGGAAGGCTCGCCAAACCCTATCCGCCCAAATACTAAACGAAACAGCATCGTGACGTTCTGTAGGGTATGCGCACTATTCCTCATTTGCGTCGTCATCCTGTCCGCCACTTCTGCCAACGCCCAACAGGTCTTTGGTTCGATCGTCGGAAATGTGACCGATAGCTCTGGCGCGGCGGTCTCCGGCGCAGCCGTTACCATAACGGACACAGCCAAGGGGGTGGTCTTTAAAAGCAAGGCGAACTCTTCAGGATTTTACTCTCAGGGGCAGTTGATTCCGGGTACCTATTCAGTCGCCATAGAGGCTCCGACGTTCGAGAAAGTCCTTTCGACTCCGCTCGTCGTAAGCGTGGACCAGGTAACACGTTTTGACGCAACTCTTACGGCCGGTAGCGTTACTCAGACTGTTGAGGTGACTAGCGCCGCGCCGTTGCTTCAAACCGACCGCGTCGACGTGTCTTCAACTCTCACTGCGGATCAGGTACTCACTCTGCCGGAATACCAGCGCAATTTTATTGCATTGGAATTTCTGACGCCTGGTGTCGGGATTACCGCTTCCAGTACGTCAAACGCGGAAAACCCACAGGGGAGCTTCCGTGCTCGGGTCAACGGTCAATTGTGGGGCACGACTGGTTACCAACTTGACGGCACGGACAATCAGGATGCTTGGCTGGGATCGATCATCATCAACCCGGATCCAGACTCTGTGGCCGAATCGAAGTTCTCAACGGAAAACTTCGATGCAGAAAACGGCTATGTTGGGGGTGGCATGTTCGTCGTCTCCACCAAATCCGGCTCAAATAATCTGCACGGCTCTCTCTTCGAATACTTGATCAATAACAGCCCTAGCTTTAAGACCGTAGCAGCCAATCCGTTTACTCAGCCAAACGGTGCTCCACCGCTCAAGAACAACCAATTTGGCGGTTCCATCGGCGGTCACATCATCAAGAACAAGCTGTTCTACTTCGGTGACATCACTATTCAGCGCCGCAGAGAAAACGACACCCTGCTGACCACTGTCCCAACCGCTGAAGTCCAGAGAACCTGCGGCGCCTCATCCGCTGTCGCTTGTGATCTGAGCGAATACCTAGACGGAGGAGTGTACCAGGTCTACGATCCCACTACGGGGAATACCAGTACGGGGCAGGGACGCACTGCCTTCACGAACAACCAGATCCCATTGAACCGGTTGAGCGCGCAAGCACAGAATATCCTCGCGTATTTTCCTCTTCCCAACGTCCCGACGGCTAACCCGGATTACATTAACAACTACATCGCAACAGGTTCTCAGGTATTTAATTCCGAACAGTACAACACACGAGAAGATTACTATCTGAACGATAAGAATCTTTTTTTTGGACGATATACGTTCGCAAAGTTCTATCTCTCGGTTCCAGGCGCGTTCGGCTTTGAGGCCGGCGGCCCCGGACTGGACAGCACAGGATATTCGGGAATCTCGAATGTCGACAACCAAAGTCTCTCACTCGGTTACACGCATATATTCAATCCAACTCTAATCAATGAACTGCGATTTGGCTTCTACCGCTATAACGTTCATGAGATTCCTGGTGGATATGGAACAGATCCGGCATCTGCAGCGGGAATTCCAGGGCTCAATTTGGATAAAACAGTTACTTCTGGCCTACCGGCTTTCTATATACCAGGAGCGAGCGGCGCGACGCTAGATCTTGGTTATAGCTTGACAGCAAACAAGTGCAACTGCACCCTTACCGAAACTGAAAATGAGTTTGAGATTGTTGACAACTTTACCAAGGTTGCCGGCAACCATTCGTTCAAGTTTGGAACCGATCTCAGGCGCACGGCGAATTTGCGGGTTCCAAGCGACAGCCACCGTGCCGGCGAGCTTACCTTCGCGCAGGGGTACACCGGATTGGGCAACGCAAATGGAGGCAGCAGCGCCGGACTGGGACTGGCAACCTTTCTTCTTGGCGAGACGACCACATTTGCTCGCTATGTAAGCACCGTGACCGATGCTACAGCATATCTAGATCGTGCCCACTTCTACGGCCAAGACACATGGCATGCGACGCGGAAGTTGACCCTTAGCTACGGCCTGAGGTGGGAACTTACTCTGCCGGAAGCAACCGCTCCGGGCAAAGGCGGACTTCTCGATCTCAACACCGGCAATGTCGATATCTTTGGCGTCGGAGGAAATTCCTCGCGCGGTTATCAGCAAACCGCGTTTGCCAATTTCGCGCCACGTGTCGGCATCGCATATCAACTCACGCCTAAGACTGTGATTCGCGCGGGCTATGGCTGGGCCTACACTGCCGGCTGGGCAGGGTCGATCTTCAACGAAGCAAACATATCCTTGCCCGTTCTGCTGGCGCAATCAAATACACCTATCAACGCCTCCAATGGCGTGTTCGCTCTCGCACAGGGTCCGCCTGCAGGCGTCTTCCCGACTCAGGTTGGCGGGTTTATACCTCTGCCAAACAATATTAGTGAAGATGCGCGTCCTCATCATGAGACCTTGCCAGTCATCTATGCATACAATGCTACGATACAGCGTGAGCTTACAGATAAGATTTCAGTTACAGCTGCGTATGTTGGTAACTCCGGGCGGCATACGGTCCCCGATTCGGACGTAAACATCAACGTGAATCAAGCTCCGTTTGTGCCCGGCGTCACAAATCTAAACACAATAAAACCCTACTACGCATCCTATGGATGGACACAATCGATCTTCTACTTCTGTGACTGTGCCGTAAGCCAATACAACTCATTTCAGGCGACAGTCGATATTCGCAATTACCACGGATATTCAGCGAAGGGTACATATGCATATCAGGAATCTTATGGTGATGGGTACCCAAGCCAAAACGGAAATTACACCGCCTACACGTTCTTATATGACCGGGCGCTGGGCCATGGAAGTGACGCTTACACGCCGCGTACTGATCTGGTCATAGTGCAGGACTATGAGCTTCCGTATGGTAAAGGTAAGACATTTGGAAGCAACTCTGGAGCTCTTGCCAATGCCCTGCTGGGAGGTTGGAGAGTAAACGGCATAACGACCTATACAAGTGGCCTGCAATTTACTGCCCTCATTGCATCGTATCCCGCTACTGTAGGCGGCGCTGCATACGCTGCTCCATCTGTTGGGCCTCCCTTTCCAAACCGTGGCACGGTATCTCCTTATGCAGGAGCTGCCCATAATCGGACCCAATGGTATGTAGGCGCGAGCACGGCAGCTCTAGCCGCAGGCACAGCAACGAGCTTCACGCTCCCCGCAGCCAATACCTTCGGCAATAACGGATTCAACAATCTGTACGGGCCAATCTATATCAATCAAGACTTGGCGGTGATGAAAAGCGTCCTAGTGGCAGAGAAGTATAAACTGACACTGCGCGCGGACGCCTTCAATCTGTTCAACCATGCCAACCTCGGACTGCCCGATGCCAATATCACGGACTCTACAGCGGGTAAGATCACTAGCCTTGCCGTCAATGCTAATCAGCGGAGGCTCCAGTTCGCATTGCGGATGGACTTCTAGTTGTGCGCCGGCGCAGTTCAGACAATCTGTGCGGAACATGTCAACGGCATTTCCTAGGCGGGGTGAACTCATCTCCTAACTTGGGTGGCGCTACAGCTTTGGGATGCCGCCCTACTCCCAAATCGATGAGGCTGAAGTTGCCGTCTCAAACGTGAAGCCGCATAGTGCGAACGCTTTCAAAGTAGATCTTGTCAAAAGAAAGGATCAAAGATCTTGCCTCAATTGAACTCCAATCACAGTCGACGGGAATTCCTCCTAGCCTCATCGGCTGTCTCACTCGCTACCCTTTTGCCAAGGGCACTGGATGCTCAAACAAGTGCACCTCAAGCCGTCGACAATAGTAATCCAGTCTTTGCTGCCACGCCAAGAGATACCATCTTAAAATTCAACCATGACGGGAGCCGGCGATCTTTCGCGGGTAACACTATCATCTGCCATTTACCTCAACAGTGCCGAGTTCGTGATTTAACGGCCGCTCTTGGAAGCGCATTGCGGACGAGTCCTTTTGCGCCTAAGTTGGGCCTTCTTCCCAGCGACAGCTATCACATTTCGATATTTCCAGGTGTCAATGATCAGGATCGTGCTGTTTATGGTTGGCCCGCGGATATCCCGATAGACGTACCGATGCGTGAGTGCAACCGGATTATCGGCGAGCGCATAGCTAGTTTCAAGATGCGGGAAGAGCTGCCAATACGCGTTCGAGTCGACGAGGAACAGACTTATGGCCCTGAAAGAGTGAGCACCTTACGCATCTCCCCTGCTGATGACGGCGAGAATGCCAAACTGCGCGGCCTGCGTGATCGGTTAGCATCGGAGGTATTCAAATTTCGCAGTAAGGATCACGATACCTTCGGCTTTCACGTAACTCTCGCATACCAGATGAGCCCGCTTACGATCGAGGAAGAGAGAGCATATCAGGCCATACTGAAACAACATGTTCCTAAGATCATCGCTGCCGCGCCTGTGATTGAGCTTGGAGATCCTGAATTTTGTACCTTCGAAGACATGTACCGATTCGAGATACGTTCGCTCTTAAAGACCTAAGTTCGTCAGGAACGGCCTGCTCTATCGTCTCAAGCAAATATTCGTTTCGGCGGGACATCCGACGGTCTCTCCAAGGGCCGAAGTAGTTCTTCTCCGGGAAGCTCTTTCAATCGAAGTGACCCGCCGTCCCTCCATCCCACTGCTTCTTGTCGCTCTTTGACATATCGCACGTGGAGCTTTCCCGGAATCGGTCGCTATTGTGATGCTGCTTGTAAAGGACCTTGAGCGCTTCGGGAGCGATGATGTAGAAATGCCGATTGCCGATTCATCGCGTCGAGGACGTCGCCAAACCCCTGATGTCACGAAATCTTGTGCGGCTTTCCGCAGAGGCTTTGAGGAGTCTCCTACTTACTAAAGGCGCTTGAAAAGGCATTTCGGGGCACGGCTCTGGCGGTCTATTTCGACGGCGAAAAGAGAAGTTCGCCTATACTACTGTTAAGACGGTGGTTAATCCCCCCCACGGGCAGATGCTCGCGAATGCCGCCAACCGATCCTAGCCGGGAAGAGCTGACATGGAGTTGGGCCTATACGACCGGGCACCCTGCTTCTGATCAGAAATTGGAGGCCGCTGCGAAAGCAGCATGGTCGTACTCTCTTCTGTGCGCACGGACCTACTTAAACGATCAGGACGCCGCGCGCGAATTGATGGAGCACGCTGTCCAAAATGCATCCAGGTACCTCGCGCGTCATCCAGACGCTCCTCCCGAAAAACTCTCTGCCCGTATAAAAAGCGTCATTCGCCGCCGGGCGGGACAGCTTTCCGCGAGGCGGAGCCGCGAACTGCCATTTGGGTCGATGCCCGATATGGAATCGCTTCTCGTCGGTGAATTGGAAGCAGAAAAAGGCGTCTTTGCAATTGAATTGCTCTCCCGGATGTCACCCTTCGCACGGGCCATCGTAAACCGGCGCTGGAACGGATACACCTGGCGAGAGATTGCAGGAGAATTAGAGATGGATCACACGGCGGTCCGTCGTGCATACTTGCGGGAGTTGGAGTCGGTGCTCCAAGGGCTGTCCCGGTCTGGAGATTCCCCGAAATGCGACTGAGCTGGCGCCGGTCTTCCCGCATGGAAGACCGCTTTGAATCCTGGATTACACAGCAGCATCAGCGACGTGTCCTCACCGGGGAAACCACTCCCTCCGGGCCATGTCCGGACGAGGTATTCCTCCGGGCGCTCGCCCGGCGGTCCAAAAGCATAGCTTTGTCGGACAGCCGGGTTGATCACGCGGCAACGTGCCCCAACTGCATGAACCGCCTGCTGGCGCTCCGGCAGGAACGCCAATCGTCGAGACGAAAGCTGGTCTGGGCGCTTGCGGGCGCAGCGTGCATCATCCTCGTCGCCGGCCTTTTTGCGTGGTCTCGGTACGAGAGCCGAAAACAGCAGATACTCGCGCAAGCGCACCCCATCCCCGAACTGGTCGATTTATGGAACGCGGCCACCTACCGCGGCCAGCAACCGGGCCAGTTGCAATCGGTCGAACTGCCGGCCGCGCGCGTGCACCTGACGATCATCCTGCCTCGTTTCAGCTTCGCCGGCCGGTACCTCGTGGCGGTCACTCGCGATCAAAACGGAAGCGGAGTGATCGCGGAGGGTGCGGCTGCCACTACCTCCAGCGGGACTCAGCAGAGCATCACGGTTGATCTCGATCTGCGGAGCGCGAAGACTGGTGCGTACTTTCTCTCGACCACGCACGAGCAGGACCAGGCAGCGTATTACTACCCGCTTCAGATCAGATGACTTTGCTGTCGTGATTGAGGACCCGTCCATGAATGCATGAATCCGGAACCACCAAACGGGTTGCCGGCTTCTAGCCGTTCCTCTACCCCCAAACGGGTCCAAACAAGCTATGCAGCACCCAGAGCCTCGACGGCTCCTTCCAATTGCCGGTCAATTCCGGCTACGGCGTCCTCAGATGACCAAGGGATGGAAATATCCGGGGTGATTCCGCGGCCCTCGATTTGGGTTCCTTTGGCGCTCACATAAGCGGCAATTGGAATCACCAGACGATAGCCGAAGCCAAGTTTGCTGGCCCGGCGCGTCACCAAGCGTCCCGGTGTTTTCATTCCTACGATGGTTGCCAGGTGGTTCTCTTGCGCGAATTGTGCAACCATTTCGCCGGTGCCCGCTGTATTTTCGTCAACCAGAATCGCAGTCCGGCCGTGCCAATCCCGCTTCCCGAGCGCCTCTGTGTAGAGGAAGATTGATGTCTTTCCCAGGAACTTGAATACCAGCACAGGGAGTGCAAGCTTCGATCGCGGAACCCGGTCAAAGACAGGCAACGTTTCCGGAGACGCATTGCTTAGCGTCATTTCACGGCTCTTGCTGTATCCAATCGGCCGCCGGTCCGGAGTGAAATAGCTCATGAGGGTGAGACCACCGATGCCGCCGCCAGGATTGCCTCGCATGTCGATGATAAGGCGATCTGCATTTTTGAGCCTGCCGGCGAAGATCGAATCCAGTTCATTCGCAAAGTCGATTCCGATCGCGCCGGGGAAGAGGCTCACCCGAAGGTAGGCGACGTTGCCATTCTGTGCACCGGTGGTAAGCGCAGCAGGCTCCGAATACGGGTTGTCTTTGTATTTCGGAATCGCTGTCTTGAGTGCCAACGTTAACTCCTCAGGCGGATTGCCGCGCAATACGTCAACGGAAAATTCGTGGCGCATTTCAAAGCTTGGCGCGGCGGGAGCGCCATCAGAAAGCGATGGTCGCACTGGTTTGCCTCCGATCGACAAGAGAACATCGCCAGCGTTGATTCCTGCGCGTGCGGCGACACCCCCAGGAAGAATGTCCTTGAAAACCCAATGGGGTTCGCCGCCGATAGTTTGAACCGAGAAACTGGCGTTGATTGCATTCGGCGGTGCGATCAAAGTGCGGTTTGACAGCAAAGCGAGCGGGCTGGGTGCCATCTCAGCAAGCATCGCAGCAACCGCTCCTTCAAACGCCGTTTCGGTCTTTGCCTCGACTACCGCCCGACGGTGGTTGTCGACAATTCCGTTCCACACGGCCTCGTCGAAATGGGGATCGAAATACTTCTCAGATACGAGCCGTTGAATCTTGGCCAGTACCGTTTCGCGCTGCGTATGAGAGAGTGTCATAGAACTCCTCGATTGATCACAAAGTGCCGGAGGGGTCTCCGACAATCTGTACACCTGCCCAGAAATAGGGTGGTAGCCCTTGATGAAGTAGATCCAACTGCGCGGAACGAAGCGCATCGACCTTCCGTTCGTGCAAAGCAAGTCTGGAATAAAACAATGTCATTAGATATTCGGTGGACTCATCTTCGAGATCCCACAGGGTCGAGACGACCGAATCGGCGCCGGCTTCAATGAAAGCATTCACTATGTTTGCTACATCCGCCTCTCCGACCGGTCCGACTCCGGTGTCGCAAGCGGAAAGCGTGACCAGCTTTGCCCGGATATGGAGTTCGCGGATTTCGCGTACTTGCAGCAAGCCATCATCCGGGCCGTTCGGTTCGGGTGCGAAGATCAGCGCTGAGCGATCCGGGTAATCAACGTCAGCGTAGCCATGAAGAGCAAGATGGATGACATCGGCGCTTTCGGTCGAAAGTTGCTTGAACCGGGTCTCGGTTGCACTGGCGCCGAGCAGAATGATGTTTGGCCTGGGGAGATCTCTCGCGACGGTTTCGACCTCCGCCTTACTGTAAGGCAGGGGTACGAATTCGTCTCGCTCCGGTCCTTTGATGGCACGCAGAATCGGATTGCGAATGTTTGTTTTCTCGGTCCAGGCAGCCACGCCAATGTACGGCATCTCTGCCATCTCTCTTTCCTCTGATTTCTTCTTGAGGAGTGCAAATGCGGTCGAAGAAGGCTCCACATCCACTGTGTGAGATGAGAGAACATACTCATTCCTATCGACCAGCGCAGAAAATGGCAGAAGGTGGAGCTCTCCATCGGGGACGAGCACCAAATCTCTCTTATTCCGATAATCCTCAATGGGCGCGAGCGTTTCATTGAAGAGCGTCTGGGCGAGCGTCGGATCGCTCAGCTTGGCATGGATTTCGCGACGATATTTTGTCGCGTTGCCCTCAATCAAAGTCCTTGAAGGGAGCGGGCAAGCATGGACTCCATTCTTCGTGACGGCCAATGCATAAGAGGTTGGATTCGCGAGGATGTACTCGATCAGCAGCTGATCCGGCGAAAGAGCGCTCTCAAGTTCGGATAATGCGACAGGATGGACAACCGGGGCGGCCGCCAGCCGGCTTGGCCCCAAATTGATCTCGGTTTGGTAGATCTCGCTCATCAAAGCGTTGCGCTTCTTCGGGTCATCGGTGTTGATCAGGGCGATGTTGAGCCGCGTTAATTCCTGTTCCCGCGGTGTCGGCGTATGGAGAGGCTGTGGACTGGGATGCTCAAGCGCTTCGGCTTCCAGCCGCCCGCGGACCTTTTCCATCGCCTCGAGCGCTGCGCCGTAGCGGCCCTGCCGGCAGAGGGACGCAAAGTAAGCCGTGTAGATGTCGCTCATCTCGGCCATCATCTGGCGTTGCATGCCCACAGTAGAAGCTCGCTCGATCATTGCGTCGAGAAGAGTGGTGCTCTTTCGATAAAAGCCATCTGCCGCTCCTGGGTTGCCCATCTTATCGAGAATCTTCGCCTTGAGTGCAAGGTTCGCGGGGGCAAGATAGAGTTCATTTGGAATGTTCGTGTTCGCCTGAATCGCGGCGTTGACTGCATCGAGTGCCTCCCGCAACCGGCCGTTGTCGAAATATGTTTCGGCGAGCGCCCCGCCCACATCGGTCAATCCGCGAAAGTTGTGCATGTGATCGGCCAGGCCGAGAGCCGTTCGCATATCGGAAATCGCGGCATTTGGGTTGCCGAGCTGTGCTTCAAT
>Ga0335073_10002303_pt1 | contig 26097 bp, 23 predicted proteins | sample Lox_Sample_22_FD_207093 | JGI IMG/M metagenome (GOLD analysis project Ga0335073, IMG submission 207093) | Soil microbial communities from Loxahatchee National Wildlife Refuge, Florida, United States - Lox_Sample_2.2 | ecosystem: Environmental > Terrestrial > Soil > Wetlands | place: USA...
ATCAGCTTACTCGGCGGGCTCGTCAGTAGCGCAAGCACGTCAGCGGCTGCTGCCAAGATGGTGGTGCATAGCCAAATCGATCCGAACATTGCGGGGACGGGAGTTGTCCTGACCTCCTTCGCGAGTGCAGTTATAAATCTGCCAATCATTTATCGCAGAGCAAGGAATCCCCACCTTTCCCACCGACTCACAGTCTTTACGATCTCGCTCATCCTCATCGGAGTTCTTGCTCTCGCTCTGACTCATCTCCGCTGGGTCTTGCATATTTTCTGAGCCCCTCGATTGCGAGCCCGGGATATACGAATCGCCCACGATGAATTGCTTCAGGTAGAAGCAGGCTTTCCGTCCACTACATCGGGAAATTCGGAGGGACAATATGAAGGCGGGAATCATCACCTCGGCAAAGCGAACACGGCCCACCACACAAAGAGGCTTGCCGGCGGAACGCGCCTTACGAGACAACCGGGGTGTAAGGCTTGGTCTGCCATCCACGCGGCTACCCACGCTCCGATTGGCGCGCGAAACCAATGAGTAAACGTGTGGGGTGCGGCATCCCCGCCTCGGGAATGAAAGGCGAAGGATGCCGCTAGGGGGAAACCTTCACGGCAAACCCAGACTGCCGTAGGTGCGAGGGTATGTGAGAATCCCCCACGGGGTTTGGAATCCTCCAATGGTCTTGATGACGTTGTAGTTGTTGGCGTCGATCACGTAGACGTTGTCGGAGCGGCCGCAGGCCATTAGCAATTTCGCGCCGTCGGGCGTGAACGTGAAATGCCAGCAACGCTTGCCAATGGAGGTCTCACCGATCTGCTTCAGAGTGTCGGCGTCGAACACCTGCAGCTTTTGCGCGGCCGCAGCGGAGACGAAAATTCGCTTGCCGCTTTGATCAAACGCCACACCGTAAGGCTTCGCGTCCGTCTGGATCGAGCGCACCACTTTAAAATTCGGGCCCAGCATCACCAGCGTGCCCGAGCCTTCCATCGTAACCGCGTAGCCGGTGCCCAGCGGTGAGCGCTTTACGCCCCGCGGCCGGTGTCCGATCTTCGATAGATCGATATCTTCGATCAGTTTTCCCGTCGCGGTGTCGTAAATTCCGAGCGTATTTTGGTCCTCGTTGGCAACAAGCAGTTTTGAACCGTCCGCCGAAAACTCCAGACCCTCGGTCGATGGCCCAGCCGTGAAATCCTTCACGCGCGACCAATCTTTTGTGCTGAACGAAACAACCTGGGCTGGCGGGCCCTGGTTTTCAGTTTCCCCTTCCTCTTCGCCCGTAGTCGGCGGTCCACCCGACGAACCCGGCTCATAGGACGTGAAGATTTCCGTACCGCTTGGATTGATCTTCACGAACTCCGGGTTGCCACCCACATGCATCCGCTTCACTAACTTCAGCCGCATCCCGCGGGTGTCAAAGACTGTCACATCCGCCGTGTTTTCGTTGGCCGTCAGCAAATATTCGCCGTTGAACGTCAGCCCCAGTCCACGGGGCGCCACGTTTTGCGGGAATACTTGCTTCACCACCTCCAAGCTGTCCAGATCGATCACCGAAATCCCGCCGTCCTGCGAGGTCACATAAGCGACGTTCGTCGGAATGCGGGTGTACCGCGTCCAGGCAAATGCGCCCGCTATAAGAACAACAATCACGATAACCAGCACCAGAATCCTGGTGCTTCGAGAATTCATTGGCGATCCTCCTCTCACAAGTACAAAGAAGCAACGAACCTTAGCGCCGGAGAGGTGATCCTGAGTTGCGGGATACACCCACTCCACAGCATCGGATCAAAAGTTCGTAGTGAGACGGGCGAAAACACTGCGCGAGGGACCGATGGCGTTGCCGGAGAAGAGCCCTCCGAAGTCTATTACATCAATTACGTTAGTAAGGTTTTCTCCGTCCACCTGCAATTGCACGTTGGCGCGATCGGATTTGTAGAGGTCGACTCCGGCCGACGCATCAACCTGGAAAGAAGGGAGAATGCGTCCGCGGTTGAAGTTGAGGCGGTCCACAACATCCTGGCCGTAGATGGCCGCTTCGCCCGCTTCGCACTGAGCCAGAGTCTCGCCGTCAGGGCACTGGAAATCGAAAGGCAGGCCAGTATCATACTGAACTCCGCCAGCAACCCAAAGCCGCGGCGCAACTTGGTAACGCAGCCGACCGCGCATGGTGTTGCGCTGATCTTGTGAATCCGGCAGGTGGCCAGAAGTAGGAATGATGGCGTCGTCGCCCAGGAACAGTCCGCCCGTGACCGGAAACCAGGCGTTGCCTACTTCGTAGGAGTAGCTGGCATAGCCGGAGAACCGGCCCCAAACAGGGAGTTCGATCTTACCTTCAGCGCCGTAGATGATGGCCTTCTCGAACGCAATCGGGTAGCTGATCGTGGTGTTATCGATCTGGTCGTCGTCGGCGTAGTTGTTTACGTCACGCCGGAAATAGTTGGTATCCACGCGGATCTTGTTGAAGAAAACCTTCTCCAGGCCGGCTTCGTAGTAGTCGCCCTCGGAAGGTTTGACCGGCAACTGAAGAGAGATCGTATCTAGACCCGCGGCTGCGGTGGAGCTGGAGAGCAGGAGATTTTCAAAAGACGGAGTCTGGAAAATGCGGTCGTAGGAGACATGCAGCACCACTCCCGCCGAGGGAAAGTAGCGCGAAACGGCCAGACGAGGGCTGACGGCGTTGCGATTCAGAATGAGCTGATAGTGGTCCCAACGAAGGCCGGCATCGATCGTCCAATCGCCAAGCCGAATCAGATCCTCGACCCAGGCACCCTGCTCTAGGTCCGGGCGATTTGCGACATAGCTAAACGTGAGCGGCGTGCTTGAATCAAAGTAAGCCAATTGGGTGTCCACATTGGGGATGACGTAGTGGAAATTTTCGTTCAGGAACTTATTGTCGGATTCGATGCCCGCTTTCCATTCCTGCCGGCCACGAAAGACGGTGAAATCGGATTTGAAGTAGGCCTCGCGAAACCAATTGTGCAGATACACTTCGATCGGAGTGGATTCGGGATTCGAATTGACGTCGTCGGAAAACTGGCGCACCATGCCTCGAACGCTGGCGGCGGCATTCGAGGAAAACGTATGCTGGTATACAGCGATTCCGTAGGTATCGAAATCGTCCCCCGTTTGCCGTTGGCCAGCCTGCTGCTGGATGATTTCGTTGGGCAAATCGTAACGGGCGAGTTCGTGGCGAACCAAGAAGCTGATGCGGTCCTTGGGGGTAAGATCGCGCTGGAAGTTGCCGGAAAAATCGCCGAGAGTGCCGGTGTTGGAGTAATTCTGCGTGACGACGGGGTTCAGGTAGTGTCCGGTCATGCTGCCATCGGCACTGAAGCCTAGCGAATTGGCGCCCCAACCGTATTCCCCTTGCACAGAGCTTCCAGCGCTGTCGAAACTTCCCCCGGAAAGCACGACCTGTCCGTGAAATCCTTGCTGCGGATTCTGGACAGTGTCCAGGACGACCACGCCTCCCATTTTGCGACCGTACTCTGCCGGGATGCCGGCCGTGTAGATGCTCATCGATTGCACATCGTCGGCGTCCACCTCGTTGCCAAAACTCGGCGAAATATTGTTGGTGAAAGGAATACCGTCGACAACAAATTGCGTCTGGTATTCAGAGCCGCGCGGATGCAGGACGGCGTTTCCTTCGTAGAGCCATCCAGGCTGCGAGTTGACGAGGTCCTGCAACGAGCGTCCGGGGAGCGAACTCAAGCGATCCTCGATCGCGCTGTGGCCGATTTGATTTACGGAGCCCGCCTGATCCGGGTTGATTAGGGTATTTCCCGCGTTCACGGTGACCGATTCTTTGACCGACGACAGCGCCAATTGAATGGTATAGGTCACCGGAATCGAAGAGCGGATCTGAATGGTCTTCGATATGGCTGCGAAGCCTTTTTCATTGACCTGGATTTGATAAATCCCAAATGGCAGACGCAGCACGTCGAGTTCGCCCTGATCGTTGGTCGAGAGAGAGGCCCGATATTGATTTGCCTCGCTGATGATGAGGACCGTGCTTTTTACCCGGGCCCCCGAGGGGTCGGTCACCGTAAGACGCAACTCTCCAGTGTTGGTTTGGCAAAATCCCGGCAACGCGCACAGCAGGAAGAGAGCTGCCAATCTTTTGATCAAGAGTCGGCTCCTAGGGTAGTTAGCATTCAGCCTCAAGCGGGCAGTGCTGAGAACACACCTCGAATCGCTTCCAGGGTGGCGGAAGCGTCGTCCATCCGCGTCCTTACATATGAGATATTCCGCGCGGTGTCTCTTTGTTCAGGCTATTTTCGGCTCTCAGGAAAGATTTCACGGCCGGCAGAAAAACCATGAACAGAAGGAAGCGAAAAGGAATAATCATAATGAGTGGTTATGTCAGTTATTCGCACTGGCGCGATCGTGGTACGTCCGCTCCATGGAGCGGCGAGCGCGGAAGTCCCGCCGAAACTCTCCGACGCCGAGCGTGAGGTGACTCGCCTTTTTGACGAGTCTCGAACTTCGATTGCCCGCTACGTCCTTTCGTTCGGCCTCTCAGTCGAAGACGGGGAAGAAATCACCCAGGAGGTTTTCCTGGCGCTCTTTCAGCATCTGCGCATGGGCAAGTCCCGTCAGAACCTTCGTGGGTGGATCTTTTCCGTGGCGCACAATCTTGCTCTGAAGCGCCGCCACATAAACCAGCGCTCTCGGGATAACGGACGTCCTCACCGGCCGACCGCTGAAGATCGATTTGACCCATGCCCCAACCCTGAGGATCAGGTGCTCTCGATGCAAAGACAAATTCGCTTACAAGCAGTGCTGGCAGCACTTCCTGAGCAGGATCAATGCTGCCTTCGCCTTCGCGCAGAAGGGCTCCGCTATCGGGAGATCGGTCGCGTGCTCGGCATCTCTTTGGGAGCCGTATCGTTGTCGCTGACAAGGTCACTAAAGCGGCTTAGATTCGCGGACTGTGAGTGAGCCATGAAGAATGAAAACTTTCATCCATCGGACCAGCACTTGCTTCTTTATGCGGACGGTGAGCTGCCGGCGCATCGGGCCGATCAGATTCGCGCTCATCTTCGGGCGTGTTGGGACTGCCGCAGCCGGATGGCCGAAATGGAAAGTACGATCGCAGACTTCATGCAGCTCTATCGGCAGGCTCTCGATCGGCAAGTGCCGCCGGTCGACGGCCTACGCGCGCAACTAAAGGCGCGGCTGGCAGAGCTGGCGCGAAGCGCTCATCAAAATCGGCGGTCGTCACTCCCGTCCGCATTTCCACTCCTCCGCCTTGCGTACGTCTGCGCTCTGACTCTCTTCGTCGTGCTTGGGGCATGGATGCTACAGCGTCGGCTAACGGAAAACCAAATAACTGCCCCCGAGAACGTGGGTATGTTGCCGAATCCAAGCCTCACTCCCGGCGCAACGACCACCGCCGCCATAGGAAGCATTTGTTCGATGAGCGATGATGAGGTGGTTGCCCCGGTCTCGGGTGGTCTGCAACAGAAGGTTTTTGAGGAATATGGGATTGCTGGCGCTCCCACCGCGAACTACGAAATCGATTACCTGATCACGCCCGGTTTGGGAGGTTCTGGTGACCTACGAAATTTGTGGCCGGAGCCCCGCTACGATAGGGTCTGGAACTCATTTGTAAAGGATCAGCTGGAGGAATATCTGCACCACGCTGTCTGTAGTGGAAGAGTGAGCCTACCCGTGGCACAGCGTGAGATCGCCGACAATTGGATCGTCGCATATAAGAAATACTTCCGCACCGATCGCCCGCTGTCGGCGCATCTGGCATCAAGGATATCAATGATCTCCAGCCCTTCGGCCGACGGCAGAGGACATGCTGCTCCCGAAGCGTGGTTTTCGCCCCGCCGTGCCGCCCAAGACTGGGGCGGCCAACGTTCTCCGTCGACTTGGAAGAGGCGACTGCTCGACCCTCTATGCGGCCTCGTATTTCTCGTGCTTGCATTCCTCGAGTGGGTTCGCCGACGGCCAAGCGCTGACTCAGCAGACCGTCTCCTACACCGCCCAAAAGAACTGCGCGTCGATTGCGATCGAAAAGTGTGTGATCAGGCCTTTCCTTTCCGGGACCGGATCGACACTGGTGTAGCCGCTCGGAAAGTCCAGACGGATGCCCTTCCCGGCATTGGTTGCCGACCAGCCTTTTGTAACCCCCAATAGCCGGTGATAAAAGGCGTAGGACGCTCAACATCGCTGACAAGAAGCCCCATGTGGTTGACGCCAACAAGCCGGGAACAATGGGAACCGGATCCGAGGCAGCATCCTGCCCCACGATCTTCGTCGGCAACGCGAAAAGCGCGAGCGCTTGAACAAGGCTTCGGCATGTCATTCGGCCGCGTTCGTATTGATCGAGCAACGCGTCAATGGAATGCGGAGGGCGCAAATTGCAATCGGCGGTTCAGATTCAAGTGTTCTGTTCTCAGCCTGGGCAATACCTTCACTCCGGTTTTGCGTTCGTGAGAAGCATTCCGATGGCTGAACAAAGGAGCGACGTAGGATTTCAGGAAAGCAGCACCCTCCGTAGCAGGGACTTCTTCGGGGACGATAGGATGCGTTCGGTGGCACTAAGCTGCAACCGGCCCCTCCGGATGGGCCATGGTGGACACAGTACTCCGTAAGTCTATTTTGTTCCCGCTTTCTTATGCCCTCGATTCCATCTGAGTGACTAAGCAGGGGGGAAGCAATGCCGCGCGATCTTTGACCTCTGACCGCCCGTAGGAGAAGGGCCGCTCCCCGAACTCAACATTTACAATACTGGTCTCAGATGTGATCAGGGTCTTTTGCTTGGAATACAGCGACGTCTCTCGGAATTATGAAGACGGTCTCATCCTTGACCAACTGAAGGGCGCTAAAGCACTCATGGGACAGTTCGACATGTACCGGCGCGCCCCAGTCCGTGACGGCCTCGATCTTCACAAGGGGCCCCGCGGCGTTGATGTGCTTGGTTGTCGCACGGAAGTGATTGCCGCTGCCGTTTGGCTGCCGGCTGATCGCGAGCGAGTGCGGACGCACGAGGACCAGATTCCCGGTCGGCGTATCGTTGATGTAAGCCTTGCCGTTTTCGATGCGGCCGTGAAACAAGTTCACATTGCCGAGAAAATTGTAAACAAACGAGCTCCCAGGGCGATTGTAGACCTCGTCGGGGCTCCCGACCTGCTCGATGCGTCCCTCGTTCATCACTGCGACGAGGTCCGCAAGTTCGAGTGCCTCTTCCTGGTCGTGCGTCACGAACACGCTGGTGATGTGGACCTCATCATGTAGACGGCGCAGCCAGTGGCGCAATTCCTGGCGCACTTTCGCGTCGAGCGCGCCGAAAGGTTCATCCAACAGCAGGACGCTCGGTTCGACTGCCAGCGCCCTCGCTAAAGCAACGCGCTGGCGCTGGCCGCCCGAAAGTTGCGAGGGATAGCGCCCCGCTTGATTCTGCAGCTGGATCAGCCGCAGCAGTTCATTGACCTTCTCGCGAATCTTCTGCTTCGACGGGCGAACGCTTCGCGGCCGCACCCGAAGTCCGAACGCTATGTTCTCGAAAACCGTCATGTGGCGGAAAAGCGCGTAGTGCTGAAACACAAAACCGACGTGCCGCTCGCGTGCTGTCTGGTCCGTGATGTCCTTGCCGTCGAATTCGACCGTGCCCGAATCTGCGAATTCGAGGCCCGCGATGATCCGCAACAGCGTCGTCTTCCCAGAGCCCGACGGCCCGAGTAACGCCACCAGTTGCCCGGCTGGAATCTCCAGATCGACTCTCTTGAGCGCCTGAAATCGCCCGAAATCCTTCGTGACGCCGCGGACGCTGATGCTCATGCGCTCATCTCCCCATCGCTCGCCGCGCGTTTTGCCGGCTGTTGCGATTTCCATTCGACTGCGCTCTTCACCACGAGGGTCATCAGGGCCAGCAATGCGAGCAGCGAAGCGACCGCAAATGCTGCCGTGAACCGATAATCGTTGTAGAGAACTTCGATATGCAGCGGCATCGTGTCCGTGAGCCCGCGAATGTGGCCCGAAACCACCGACACGGCGCCGAACTCTCCCATGGCGCGCGCGTTACACAGGATCACGCCGTAGATGAGCGCCCATTTCACGTTCGGCAGCGTCACGCGAAAAAACGTCTGCCAGCCGCTCGCGCCGAGCGTGAGCGCCGCCTCTTCCTCGTCGTTTCCCTGCGCCTGCACCATCGGCAACAGTTCGCGCGCCACAAACGGGAACGTGACGAAGATCGTCGCCAGAACAATTCCCGGAACGGCGAAAATGACCCGAATGTTATGCGCGATCAACCACGGGCCGAGTGAGCCTTGCAGGCCAAAGAGCAGCACGTAAATCAAACCCGAAACTACGGGCGACACCGAGAATGGCAGATCGATGAGCGTGATCAACAGGCTCTTGCCAACGAACTCAAATTTTCCAATGGCCCACGCCGCTGCGACGCCGAATACCATGTTGAGCGGCACGGCAATCCCTGCCGCGAGAAGAGTCAAGCGAATCGCGGACACCGTGTCAGGGTCCCGAAAAGTCTGAAGGTAGATGCGTACCCCGTCCCCGAGCGCCGTGTAAAACACTACTCCGAGGGGAAGAAAGAGAAAAAGCGCCAGGAACAGCAATGCAATCCCGATCAAGAGCCGGCGCACGAACGCCGGTTCGGAAGTTGCCTTGCTTGTAGCGCGGATTCCAGGCGCTATACCGATTCGAGGTAGAGCCGATGAAGACATGGTGCTGTTGAGGCGATCGCAGCCGCTTTATCGCCCCTCCCCGTGCCCGTAAACGGGCTTCAGCCCGACGCCCAGTTCCGGCTCGCGCAGGAATTCCTTCTCGCGCCGGCTGCCGGCCCAGCGCTGGAGCATATTGATCGGCAGAAGCAGTGCGAGCGAGACCGCCAGCATCGCCATCGCGATGGCTGTCGCGCCCGCGTAGTCGTATTCCTGCAACTTCGTGACGATCAGCAGCGGCGTGATCTCCGTGCGCATCGGCATATTCCCCGCGATGAAAATCACCGAGCCGTATTCGCCAACCGCCCGCGCGAAAGCCATCGTAAAGCCTGTGATTGCTGCGGGCAGAATCGTAGGCAGCAGCACGCGCGTGAAGGTCTGCAGCCGGCCCGCTCCAAGACTCGCCGCTGCCTCTTCCAACTCTTTGTCCAGATCCTCCAGCACGGGTTGCACGGTCCGCACGACGAAGGGCAAGCCGATGAACGTCAACGCGATCACCACGCCCAGCCTTGTGTACGCGACGTGGATTCCCATCGACGCGAGCGGTTTGCCCAGCCAGCCGTTCGGCGCGAAGATCGCCGTGAGAGAAATGCCCGCGACCGCCGTCGGCAGAGCGAACGGCAGATCGACCAGCGAATCGAGCAGCCGTATCCCCGGAAAGCTGTACCGCACCAATACCCACGCCACCAGAATCCCGAAGACTAGGTTGACCGTCGCGCCGATCAGCGATCCCCCGAAACTCAGCCGGTACGATGCCATCGCCCGGGGCGACGCCACCACATGCCAGAATTCGTGCCAAGTCAGGGAGGACGCCTTCAGCGCGGCGGCCGAGAGGGGGATCAGCACGATCAGACACAAGTAGAACAGCGTCACGCCCAGCGACAAACCAAAGCCCGGCATGATCGTTCTTTTTTTGAGCCGAATGCCCATCACAATCCTTTGTGTCCTGACGTAAATCTCGCCAGCGTGAGCACTCTCCGGAGATGAAAGAGTCAGGGGGCCTGTTCGCCAGGCTTCCCTGACAAGTTCATCCTCTTTCCGATCAGTCAAGGCCCTCCGTGCCGGCGCTACTGACTTGGCTGGTAGATCTGGTCGAACACGCCGCCGTCGGCAAAGAATTCCTGCTGCGCGTTCTGCCAGCCGCCGAACACCTGGTCGACCGTGATCAGCTTCAGCTTCGGAAACTGCCCGGCGTATTTCTTCGCCACCGACTCCAACCGCGGCCGGTAGTAATGCTTCGCGGCGATCTCCTGCCCCTCGGGTGAGTAGAGGTATTGCAGGTAGGCCTCGGCCACGGCGCGAGTGCCCTTTCGATCCACATTCTTGTCGACGACCGCTACGGGAGGCTCGGCCAGAATGCTTTGCGGAGGCACGATGATCTGGAATTTGCCGGGGCCAAGTTGGTTGATGGCGAGGAAGGCTTCGTTCTCCCACGCCAGCAGGACGTCGCCGATACCTCGCTCGACGAACGTATTGGTCGACCCCCGCGCGCCCGAATCGAGCACCGGAACATTCCTGTAGAGGCGAGTCACGAAATCCCTGGCCTTCGCGTCGTTTCCGCCCGGCTGCTTGAGCGCATAGGCCCAAGCGGCCAGAAAATTCCAGCGCGCGCCGCCCGAAGTCTTCGGATTGGGCGTGATGACTGAGACTCCCGGCTTCACAAGGTCATCCCAATCCTTGATGCGCTTGGGGTTGCCGCTTCGCACGAGGAATACGATCGTCGACGTGTACGGCGTGCTGTTGTCCGGCAGCCGCGACTCCCAGTTCTCCGGCAGCAGCTTGGCTTTTTCGGCGATCGCGTCGATGTCGTAAGCCAAAGCTAGTGTGACGACGTCCGCCGGCAAACCGTCGATCACGGCGCGCGCCTGTGCGCCCGACCCTCCGTGCGATTGTTCGATGGTGACGGTCTGGCCGGTTTTCGCCTTCCAGTATTTTGCGAAGGCCACGTTGTAGTCCTGATATAGCTCGCGGGTAGGGTCGTACGAGACGTTGAGGATGGTGAGGCTCTGGGCGCGCGCGCGCACGCCCAGAGTAAGAATCAAACCGGCCACCCCAAAGAAGAGGCCGAGCTTCGCGAATCGCCTGAATCGGGATGATCGTAATCTCATGGTCTCCCCTAGAAGGTGTAGATCAGGTCGAACTGCAACCGTTCAAGCCAGGGTTGCGGCGGCGTGGTGCCGCCGAAGTTCAGCGGCCGGCCGATCAGCGCCGTGAAGTCGGTCTGCACGTTGCGATGGACCTGGTAGATCACCATCGCGCGATGCTCGCTCACGTTGCTGCCCTGCCGGATATCGCTGTAATCAAAGTTCGAGAGAACCGCCTCGCGCTCGATGAAAATCCGGGTGTAGTCGAACTGCCAATCGCCGCGCTTCTGAGCCCGGCCGACCTGGACTTCTCCCCAGTAACCGCGGCGCTGGTTCGCGTCGCAAGAGAAGTTGGTCGACTGCGAGTAGTGGATGGACGCAGTGTTCGCAGGAGCCGCCTCGAGGAAAGGAACGTTGGCGCACGCCTCCGTGTTCTGCACGTAGTCGCCGATGATGGCGATCGGCCACCTGTCCGACGGAGTCGTGATGTCGAATCGAGCGATGGAATCGAACAAGCCGAATTTCGATGCGAACTGCGCGTTCGAGATGCTCGTGACTCCCGTCGGATAGGACGTCCCCCCGATCGTCACTTCGTTTGTGGCGGTCGTCGTGAGGATCGAGTTCTGCACGGTGTTGCCCGTGCCGAGCGGTAACAAGCCGGTGAACGGCGTCTGCGGATTCTTCGAACTGGCGCGGGCGAGCGCGAGAGCGATGGCGTCCGCGTCGTGGTAGTCGTAATAACCGGTGAAGGCGCCGAACTTGAGCCACCGGGCAAGCTGGAACGTGGCTTGCAGCTGGCCGCCGTAGACGATGCTGGTGACCGCGCTTTGATCGGTGGGCAGCGTCTTCGACACTTGCGCGAAGGGCAGTTCGAATCCGACGAGCGCGATCTTCTTGAGGACCGGAGTATCTGTGTTGAAGACGAGCGTTTCGGCGGCGCCATCCGGGTTCAGGTCCTTATCCCAGGTGAGTTCGGTGTTGTACCAGGGATACGCGAACTTTCCGCCGATCAGCGTCAGTTCCTTGAACTCGTGCGGGTTGTACTGCACGTAGGCCTTGTCGATGGCGATCGTCTTGCGCGTGTAGAAGTTGGCGAGCGTCTGGTTGGTTGTGGTTGGGTCGTTGATATCGCCGGACGCCAGCGAGAATCCGCCGCTGAAGTCGTCATTGAGCTTGGCGTTTACGTTGAAGCGCAAACGACTGGTTCGACGGTCCGCCGAAAAACGGCTCGTCGCGCAGCCGGATGTCGCCGCTGAACGAGAACGGCCCGAAATCCTTCAGCCGGTCTTCGAGGTTGTTGACGCGCGTCGACCAATCCTGCGGCACCGTGGTCTGTGTATTCTGCTGCGCGCTGCTCGGATCGTCCACCACGGCTGCCGCTACCGGTGCGGACACCGCCGCCGGATCGCTATCGGGAGTCACTCCGAGCTTGGACTCCAAGTCTGCGATTTGCAAAAGCTCTTCGTGGAGCGCGGTCCGCTCTTCATCCAATTCCTTGCTGTGCTCGTCAAATTGCTTGGTCTGGTCGGCGACCGTCGCTTCGAGCTCTTTCAATTCCAGAACGGTTGGCGAATTGGGATCGGCTGCCGCGTTCGCTTTGGTTGTCGCAGGCGCCGCGGACGAACTCGAAGCTGCGTCGCCGGCATTGTCGCCGTCCGCAGCGGCGACCGTCGTCGCCAGTCCCCCAATACTCAAACTCAGCGCCAGCATCACTGCAATCCCCTTGCCTCTCCTAGTTACACGTGTCGACATTCCAGTCTCCTGTAAGTTGTTGGCTGCAAGCCTCCAGTGGACTGGTCGGTTGGCCGGGCCTTTGGTGCCATCCCTCCCGCGGAAACGGGTCGGAGATTTCTTTCGGTCCGTTTATGCCGAACTTTTTCGAATGCGCTCGGTCTTGTTCAATTCGACGATCCGGCCGTCGTGAACCGTTAGAACCACCGAGCCGTAGCGGATCCCGCGCAGAGCGATGGCCACCTCGCGCAGGAGCTCGCGTTCGCTCGTTGAAAGATCCTGCTGCCAATCCTGAGTCGTTACTGTGCTCATCTGCCTTTCCTTTTCGCGCGGCCCGGGGAAAACACACGCCTGTCGGGGCCGAGCTTGAGTCGAAAATAAAAACAATTCTTGCTGCTATGAGAAGAAGGACTGCGACGGGAACTTAGTTGCGGCTGCTACAACAGAGATCGGAAAGCGAGGTGTGGTCGAGGATCTTCGCGGTGGCGTTGCGAACTTCCAGTAAAACACGGAACAGCGGGCGGTGCTTCGAGTCGCTCTTGACGCGTTGGCGCAGGGACTCCGCGTCTTCGTAAGGGGCGAGCGGCCCGTCGATCCTGCGGATCACTTCGCCCAGAGATATTTCACCTGGCGGTCGCTTCAGCTGATAGCCTCCGTTGGCGCCGCGCATGCTAACAACAACCCGCGCCCGCTTCAACTCCAGCAGAATAGCCTCGAGGAACTTCTCAGGAAGCTGCTCATCGGCAGCGATGTCTCGAATCTTCACCACTCCCGTGGGATGGCGCCGTGCCAGCACGGTCAGCGCTTGCAATGCATACAGTCCTCTTTGGGAGATTCTCATGGGTATCCGCTCGTTTCACCACTTAACTTCTTAACTCTACTCATTTAATAGACTTTGTCAAGATGAATAGTTTCATCGTTGCGTGACGCCTGACAATGGACCGGCCATATGATCCGCGGGCCGAAAGTACTGGAAGGTAGCTAACGGGATTCGCCTCTCAGGTATGCCATCGTCTAAGAGCCAGCTCACAGAGACGCAGTTATGGCAGGTCAGCCAGTTGGTGGCACATGCGAATGTACTTCCCGCAGCAGTAGAGGCCGAACTGCCTCCCAGTTCGCCGACAACATCACGATGATGATCAAGGCAAGGGTCGCCTGAATTCAGGACGATACAACCTTCGGCGTCAGTACCCAGATGGCCGACGCGGCTTGTTAGATTATGTTAGAGTCCGTCGGCGCACATCCTAGGCATCGCCTTGCAGGCACTAGGCGATCGTCCTAGTCAACTCGAAACAAAAGGGCAGTACACACCAATTCGGGTGGTTGCAGGCCAACGCAACCGAAGTTGCTACTGTCTCAATCACCGCCGCGAATCCCGAAACGATCCAAGTGTGCGATTCCGGCCGTTCAGGGATATCCAGATTTCGTTTCCCACGCCGAGTCGTTTTGAATGCGCCTGGCACATAATTTTCTGTTTCGCCGTGATTCGGGGACAGTCGCCCAATCGCGAAGTACTTGACTGAGCTCGGCGGACGTCGCAGTGCGACCAACGATTAAACAGACGGTGAGAGGAATTTCAGGAAGGTGTCCAGGAGCTGAATGTACGGTTCAACTTTAATCTGGTTGTCCCATTCCATCTGAAGGACGAAGCCTTGGAACGCCGCGATCATGAAACGAGCGGTGGCGTCGAGGTCTACTTCGTCTGATATTTCTTTCCGGCGCTGCGCGTCGGAAATCATGGTTCTCAACAGTTTGAAGGGTCCATTCACGCCGCGGCGCACAATCTTGAGAATTCCCGAGTTTCGTTGCGCCTCGGCCCAGAATTGGATACCGACACGTCTCCGAAGGCGCTCTTTGGGATTTCGCAATTCACCAAAAAAAAGCATCCCGAATTCGCTTGAGAACGCTGGCCACATCGGCTTCCTTGCGTGCCGCACTCATGAGCAAATGTTCCTTCGCATGGCGCTCATTCGCGATCGCTTCAATAATCTCCTCCTTGCTTTCGAAGTAATTGTAAATCGCCCCGGGACTCAGCCTGGACTGTTTGACAATGGCTTGCATGGTCGTGCGATGGAAACCCTCGCGCGAAAAGCAGGCGATGGCAGCTTCCAGAATCTGGCTGCGCCGGGCATCGAGATAGGACTGGCTGACTTTAGGCATGTGGTCTCCCAAGCGCGCTGTCTTGATCTGCGGTCACCGTTTCGGTTTTCTCTGCAGGAACATGCGCAATAACGACGTGGTAGAAGTTGTAGCCTTTCATGCATTGACCCTTTGTTCCCCAGTATTGTGTGCGATATTCGTGGGCGGATGCGTCGCGTTCCAGTCGAAGTCCTCGTCTGGTAAGAAACTCGGGAACGGCGATAGGGTCGAGACCAAAGGTCCACGGTTCTCCCAGTTGCGTGACATCGCGAAGGAGCTTCCCCACTCCTTCAAAGCAAACGGAACCGTCCAAAGCTCCGGAATGTACGTAAGTGAAGATGATCCGGCTGGACGGTCTGCAACTGGACACATATCCAAGCACGGCGTCCACAGCCTCGGGGGTGAAGTAGTTGGTGACCCCTTCCCACAGGAACAGCGCAGGGAGCGAAGAACTAAATCCGGCAGCCGCCAAAAGCTCCGGCAGTTTGTCGCGATTGAAGTCGGCCCGCACGTGACGGACGTTTCCCGGGAATTGGGGAAGCAGGCTCCGTAAGTGGAAAAGTTTGTAAGCGAGAGTGTTGGCATGGTCCACTTCGAATACGGCCGCAGAGTTGATGCCGGGAAGTCGGTAGGCCCGACAGTCAAAACCCGCACCTAATACGACGACTTGGCGAAGACCGTCCCGCAAGGCTTGGCAAACACTCTCGTCAATCAATCGCGTGCGGGCAATGGCGGAAGTGCGCGCTCCGGGGAGACGCCGGTCTACGTACCAGCGCACCAAGGGGCCCAGCACGGGCATCGTGGAGAACCAAACGGCTACACGCAATGAACGACGAATGAAATGCCTCGCAAAGTTATCAACGAAGAGACGCTTGCCCTCTGGACGAGCAGACTCCCAAGCCCGGAAAAAGGCCATGTATTCAGCAGTTCGACTGGGCTGGCCCGATTTCATATATAAAACGAATACTGGTTCTATTTAATTATGTCAAACCCACACCCAATAAAGGCCCAGTGATCTGCTTATTGCGGGTCCGGTGAGAAAAGTTCAGCAGAGATCAGCACCAGTCCCATAAATTTCGCCACGGACCCCCACGAAGAAGCACCAGTCTAGGCGCGAAAGGTTGTGCTGGCGCGGCCAGAGCACGCGAATCTCTAAAACGCATATTTGACCGGATTGGGTGCGCCCCATTTCCGCACCTAGAAACTTCTCAAGGGTTGGCGCGAGGCACTGATCCGCTTGGGGCCACCGCAACCAAAAGCCTCAAACGCAATACGTGCGGCGGAGTTGCCGTTCGACTCCGCACCATCTTGCAAAGTGTGCAACGAGCCGGAGTGGCGCGTTGCGGTACGAAATGCTGCCGGCAAGATCGTGATGGAATGCGTTATTGAGACCAAAGCCAGCATGATTCTGCAGTTTTTCGATGGGTTGCGCGGAGATTTGCACGTCACCTTTGAAGAAGGAACCTGGGCCGCCTGGCTCTACGACCTGCTGAAGCCTCATGTCACGCGACGTCGCCAAGTTGCGGATCTGGCGTTGCTTTCTCCTCTCTGCCTCCAGTTAGGCAGAAATCAGTTATTTATCGGCTCGCGGCGCACCGGGCGTGATCAAAGAGCGTTCACCATCGAGACGCCGTTGTAGGCGCGCACCCCTGATCAAGACCGGCTCTTCGACTAGCTCCTCACCGCAGACCCGACGCTAGAGTTCGCTACGAGAAGAAAAGATAGGCAGAAGATACGCTTTTGCAAATTGGGCAAATTGTCGCACCCTGTAGAATCCTCCCGCGTCAATTTGCCGCAGGACGTCACGAACGGCCCGCCCTAGGGTAGTATGAGCGGATAGTGCCATGAACAGTTCGCGTCGCCCGGAATTCGCTTCTCAAATAGCGCTGCCGTGGATCGTGCGGCTGCGCTATGGCATGGTGATTGCTCAAATCACTACTGCTCTGACCGCCCAGTACGTATTAAAAATAAGTCTGCCGATTTTCTGGATTTTGTTCGTGCCGTTGGTCGTCTTCGGCAGCAACCTGTGGCTAGCTAAGCAAACCTCTTCGACCGATTTGTCGGACCGGAGTCGCACTTCCTCGGTCGTCATGCGCATTTTTGTGCTGGATATTTTCTGCCTCACTTCTCTGCTGATGTTGAGCGGCGGAGCGGCAAACCCGTTCAGCGTTCTTTATCTCGTTCACATCACGCTGGCGGCAATCATCCTAAGGAAGAACCAGACTTGGTTGTTGGGCGGGCTCTCTATTCTCTGCTTTGGTCTCCTGTTTGTGATCTATCGCCCCGTGGCGGAACTCGAAGTGCATGTCCATGGGAACGGCGGCCCCAACTTTCATTTACGCGGCATGTGGGTCAGCTTCGCTGTGGCAGTCCTTCTCGTGGCCTTGTTTTCAGCGAAGATTGCTGAACTGTTGAGCGAGCGTGAGTCTTCGCTCTTGGTCATGCAGGAAGAGTTAGCGAAGAGAGACCGGCTCGCATCTCTGGTCACACTGGCCGCTGGCGCGGCCCACGAACTTGCAACTCCCCTCGGCACGATCGCGGTGGTCGCCAAGGAACTAGAACTCTATGCAACTAAGGGTACCGGGAACGGTGCCGTTGTCGATGACAGCCGGCTGATTCGTTCTGAAGTCGACCGGTGTCGTATGATTCTAAGTCGATTGAGTGTTCGCGGAGCCGAGCCGGCCGGTGAGCTTCTCGAATCGGTGCCGATCTGGGGCCTGCTCGATGCGCTCAGAAACGAGTTCCCGCCGTCTACGGAACCTCAGATTGAATTTCCCAGAATGACAGAGCAGGTCATGCTGAATATTCCACGAAACGCTGTCGTCCAAGCGTTGGCCGCCCTCGTCAGGAATGCCCTCGATTCAAGCGAGCCGGGGGTGCCAATTCACGTTGGAGTTGAACTGGTCGGTGAATTTGCCCGCTTTGTCGTAAAGGATAGTGGCCTCGGCATGTCGCCGGAAACATTACGGCGCGTCGGAGAACCGTTCTTCACGACGAAAGATCCTGGCAAGGGCATGGGATTGGGGATTTTCCTCGTTCGGACGCTCGCTGAGCGTCTAGGTGGGCAGCTAACGTTTGAATCTTCGGAAGGGCTCGGTACAAGCGCCTTCTTGGATATTCCGCTGGCTTTAAGAGCCGACTGGGCGTGCGATTGATGGCTGGCCAAGAGGTTGTCCTAATCGTGGACGATGACGAAATCTACCGGAACCGTCTGCGCCGCGCGTTTGCCGAGCGCGGCTGGAAGGCGGTCGCCGCGGCTACCGGAGAAGACGCCATCCAATTGGCGGCGAAAGCGAGTCCCGAGTTGGCGATCGTGGATCTTCGGCTTCCGGGAATGGGGGGGCTGGAAATCGTCCGCGAACTACATACTGTTGATGAAGAAATGTGCATTATCGTATTGACGGGATATGGCAGTATCGCCACGGCTTTGGCCGCCACGAAGTTCGGTGCCAGCCACTACCTCGGCAAGCCTGTGGACGTCGACCAAATTCTAGGCGTATACAGCACAATCGGCGGCGAGGAGAGCAGGCCTCCCGACGAATCTGCCTCGTATTCAGTCCCCAGTCTCGCCCGGGTTGAATGGGAGCACATTCAGCGGGTCCTCGCTGACTGTGACGGGAACATATCGCAGGCGGCAAAAATTCTAGGCTTACACAGGCGGTCCCTGCAGAGGAAGCTCGGAAAATACCCGCCACGGTCTTAGTCACGCCCGAGAAGCAGCTAAGCACAGCGTCCGCAGGTGTGTCTCGTTGAGGGTCTACCGTGATATCGAGGATTTGCATCCGGCCGCCATCGCTGCCCAATTGCTTGTAGACGGACGACAGCTTCGAAAGTGTGGTGGGACAAACGAAAGTGGCTTTCCGCAGTGGATTGCTCCAGCCAATTCGCGATGGGACTACACGAGATTTGGAAAATCGGCAGGGCTTGCTGCGCCCTACGGAATTTTCAACCTCACTTTCGAGCCGACGGCAGGAGAACCGGGTAAAGTAGCTTCATTCCCACGTCCAGAACCGTATCGAGTACGGATTGAAAGCGCTCATCTCTGCGCAAGTGATGGTCCCCAATCGGAGTCCGCGATCGCTCGTGAGAACCCTGACACCGATGAAAATGTCCTACGGCTTTCCTGATCGAGCGACAAAGTAAGAGCCCACGACGAGCAGGCACGCCAGCGCTTGAGCACTCAGCGTCTGGACTGTTGGGAATATCGAAAACCACAATCCCCAACTGGCCGGGATCACGTGACTCAGCGGTGAGATTTCCGTAACAGGAAGCCATCCGGCAAGCTGCATTTCCTGCGCCTCTTCACCCACCATGACAAGCAAGACCAGTCCCAGCATTACGCCCGTCGCAACGAGCATCTTCCGGTAGGGCAAATGTCGGTGAGCAATAAATGTTAGCGCAGCGATCGCTGCAGTCGCGAGCGAGCCGACGAAGACCCCCCACCCGACCGCCTTAACTCCGAGTCTCAGCCGATAGCTCTGCAGGAACAGTACGACTTCAAAACCTTCCCGATAAAACGAGGTAAAGCCCAGAAGGACCATTCCTCGCGCCACTCGAGTGGCACCGCGGTTCGTATCCTGCTGTCTAAGAAGTTCGGTTTTGCGGGTGTTGTGGTACGCGATCCAACCGGTCCAATACAACTTGTGAAAAAACCAATTCATCACAACAAGCAACACGACGAGCGCAAGCATTCCGGTGAATGCCTGAAGGGCCAGAGCGGATGTGTCGCGCCCGAGGTCGGTCAAAAGGCGCGAAGCAATTCGCCAGGTAGCCAACGTAAATGCAAGTCCGAGGGCAACACCTGTAGTGACTGCGCGGTTGTAACCTTTTCCCGGGCCACGCATGCTAGCAGTGACAGACGCTAGCACCAGAACGCACTCCAGCCCCTCGCGAAATACGAGCACGCCGATGTCAACCACTGCAGAAAGTTGATTCCATCGCATACTTTAGGATTCGTTAGACGTGCGAGAGGTGAAGAGGAGCCGTATCGATGCGGCCAGGAACGTCCCCAAGTCGCACCCGGCCTTACGCATCCGAATCTCCGGTCGCTCTCTCGATTTCTCGTCGCAACACCTCATAACGCTGTGGGGGAATGCGAGAGATCTCGTACTCCCCGGTTGCGCGGCCTGGACTCAGGAATTTGCGAAACATCAGGAAGGTCGGAAACACTGCTAGTAGGCAGATAGCTGCGGGCATTTCAAAGAGCGCTGTTCCTGTCTTTCCGTCCGGAATCACCAAGATCCGTTCGCCATACTGAGCTTTGTAGTGACCGACGATCTCTTCTTCATCTTGTCCCGCAACAACCATCGCCGTGATTTCGCCTCGCATCTGGGCGGCAACATCACTCATATGCTGAGAGACGGGCTGTGTGTAGCAGCAGGGCGAAAGAAGGCGGTCTTCCACGCGCCGAATTTCCGCGGTCTGCCGCGGCGTTAACATGACCGCAGACAGAAACAGCCAAGCAGCGACACTTGATTTCATAAACTTGCCGATTCTGGGCCAGGGAATGTCGCGTGAGAGAAGACGTCTTCAATGCGTGCGATCGCGTCCTGATTTCTGTGCGCTTGGGATTGCTTTTGAGACTGAGCTTCCATTTGTTGAAGTTTCCGCCAGGGTTAGGTCGGCCTCGGCTCGTAGGCAAGCGCGAACGGCCGGCTCCTTCCCAGCCATTCGGGATTTTCGGACGCCGCGCGGCCGCGGCACCGCCTCATCAGAAACTGCCTGCCGCCTCCAGATGAATTGCACCGTACGAATCTTTACTCCCAGTCGCGATGCGACCGAGGCAGAACTCTTTCCGCGTTCACGCGCGCGGATGATGCTCATTCGCAAGACGTTTTGGGACAAGTTGCATAACCCACTGCCGGTCGCAGTCGAACTACCTGCAATTGCGGTTCCCTTCGGCGTGGTTCGCCGTATTCACAACCGAATTGATCCGCTTCGTGAAGTCCAAGATAATTCGTTCACCGCAGATATCCGACGCCACCAATTTGGCTCCCACTTTGAGAAGAAGTAAATGCGACAAGTTGTCGCACGGTAGTGCCCGAGATTCACTCTAGCTTTGCTGAGTGTGTAGTCCTGCTCGCAACCACGATCACTTGCGCAGAACTTAAGACTGATTGCCGGTGCGACAACTTGTCGCATCCCCGGGCCAGCGTGCCTGCGTTAGCCTTCCTGGTCCTATTAGGTATTGGTTCGTCAAGACATTCCGGAATACGCATATCGGTTAGAGATGCATTGTGTCCAGGCGTTTGGAGTCTTTCGAGGCATTCCAGCCCTAGCATCGTATTGGGAAAAAGGAGACCAATGTTCTTGCCGCATTCAGTGAAGTCGATTCCTATTTTGTTCCTCCTTTGTCTAACTTTTGCTCTTGGTGCCCTCGCGCAGACAGAGACCGCCACGCTTGGCGGAGTAATAAAAGACCCGCAAGGTGATGTTGTTCCCGATGCAGAGGTCACATTGACGCGCACCGAAACCGGCACCGTTGCGAAGACAAAGACCAACGGTTCGGGTACCTACTTTTTCACAGGCTTGGCGCCCGGACACTATCGGCTAGTCGTCCGTAAGGATGGCTTCAAGGAAATTACCCTCCGAGAGTTTCAGCTGGACGTCCAGGACAAACTAGAGCAGAACTTTTCGCTTGAGGTCGGCTCAGTCTCGGAAACAGTCACCGTCGAAGCTAGCACACCCATGATCAACACGACGGACGCAACCGTGAGCACCGTCGTTGACCGTCAATTTGCAGAAAATCTTCCGCTGAACGGACGCAGCTTTCAAAGCCTGATTGAACTTACGCCTGGCGTGGTACTCACTGCCGCCAACACCAACGACACTGGTCAATTCAGCGTGAACGGACAGCGAGCCAGCTCAAACTACTGGACGGTGGACGGCGTGAGTGCAAATTTTGGAATCGGTGGGATAGGTTCTGGGACAAACAATCCTCCCGGCAACGGGTTCGGAGGGGCGGTCGGCGCTACCACCATCTTAGGAGGGACCAATAGTCTGGTCTCGGTAGATGCAATGCAGGAGTTTCGGATAGATACTTCAACTTTTGCCCCGGATACAGGACGCACACCGGGAGGACAGATTTCCATCGTAACGCGCTCGGGCACGAACCAGTTCCACGGTTCTCTTTTTGACTATTTTCGAAATTCTGTTTTGGATGCCAACAATTGGTTCAACGGTTATCAGAATCATCCTCCGCTCCCTAAGGCGGGAGAGCGACAGAACGATTTCGGAGGGACCTTCGGCGGCCCGATTTTGAAGGACCGGACCTTCTTTTTCTTTTCCTATGAGGGCCTTCGCCTTCGGCTGCCAGAAACCACGCTGACACAGGTGCCGGACCTCCAGGCGCGACAGAATGCCATACCGGCTATGCAGCCGTTCCTTAACGCGTTTCCGTTCGACCCCAACCAACCCGACCTGGGCAACGGCATCGCCCAATTCAACGCCAGTTATTCCAATCCTAGTTCCCTGGATGCCTACAGTCTCCGGATCGATCACAAAGTGAACGATAAGCTCACTCTGTTTGGCCGATACAATTACTCGCCATCGAGTCTTACCTCACGCGCTCTGGAAGGCAGCACCCTGAATTCCATCACGTTCGCTCGGCAAACCTTACAGACAGGAACCCTGGGGGCCACCTGGATCCTTTCTCCAGCCATAACCGACGATTCCCGATTCAACTACAGCAGGGTCAACGTTCTTACGTCTTCAAACCTGGACAATCTCGGAGGGGCCGTTCCCGTCACTCCACCTTTTCCCAGCCCCTTCACCACACAGAATGCTGATTTTGGTTTTGACATTTATTTGCTGACCAATGCTGTCCTTTCTACAGGAGCCGGAACCCATAGCCTGCAGCGACAGCTGGCCCTAGTTGACAACCTGGCTGTGCAGAGAGGAACGCACAGGCTGGCGTTCGGCGTTGACTTCCGCCGTTTGTCGCCGCAAGTGGATCAGGCCCAATATTTCCTACTTCCGTTTTTTTCTAGCGTACCCACTGCCGAAGCTGGAAACCCCGACGGCGGGACCTTCGTATACTCCAGCGTCGGCGCAAACCTCTTGTTGCGAAATCTTAGTCTCTTTGCCCAAGACACGTGGCAAGTGACGCCTCGCCTGACCGTCACCTATGGCTTGCGATGGGATGTGGATTTTAGGCCGTCCGCGCTAAGTGGACCGGGTCTCCCAGCCGTAGTCAACTACAACAATCTATCCCAGTTGGCTCTCGCGCCACCGGGAACCCCGCTATTCAGCACGCGGTATGGAAATGTCGCGCCCCGGATCGGGGTAGCGTATCAACCCTTTCAGAAGAACGGCGCGCCAGCCACCGTGCTTCGCGCCGGATTCGGCGTCTATTACGACCTGGCCACGTCGGAGGTGGGCAACAATCTCAACCAGGGATATCCCTATAGCGCGTACAACACGATTTATGGCGCCAGCTTCCCCGCCACCATCCCCGGGCCGCCTCAGATCGTAGCACCCACTGCTGCCAACGGGGGAGTACTGGTCGGTTTCGATCCGCAGCTTCGGTCGCCTTACACGCTTGAGTGGAACGTGGCGGTGCAGCAAAACCTGGGCAAACAGCAAACCCTATCAGTCACTTACGTTGGCGCAGAAGGAAGGAGGCTACTGCAAACGGCGGACGTGCTCTCACCGAACCAGAATCTCGCGCAGGCATATTTGATCGGCAACACCGGCACGTCGGACTACAACGCTCTCCAGGTTCAATTCCAGCGGCGGTTGTCACAGGGTCTGCAGGCCCTTGCTTCCTACACATGGGCGCACTCCATTGATACAGGTTCCTCCGGTTCGCTCTTTAGTCCGTCCAATTTGCCCGGGCCCGGGATCAATCCGAACCAAAACCGCGGGCCTTCGGACTTCGATATTCGTCAGGCGTTTTCTGCCGGGGTGACCTACGACATTCCGGCGCCGAAACTGAATCGGCTTACACACACTATTCTGGGCGGTTGGTCCCTCCAGAGCCTCATTCAGGCCCACTCCGCCCCACCGGTCGAAGTAGATGACGGCCTGTTTTCTATGATTCTCAACAGAGCAACGGATGTTCGGCCGGATCTCGTTCCGGGAATTCCGCTCTACCTCTATGGGTCGCAATACCCTGGGGGGAAGATATTCAACAACACTCCCAATCAGGGTGGGCCCGGGTGCGTCGGACCTTTCTGCCCGCCGCCTACCGATTCCAACGGAAACCCGTTACGACAAGGAGACCTGGGACGAAACGCCTTGAGAGGTTTTGGCTTAACGCAATGGGACTTCGCCGTTCATCGCGATTTTCCCATCCACGAATCGCTGAAGCTACAGTTCCGCGCCGAAATGTTCAATGTCTTGAATCATCCAAACTTCGGGCCGCCGCTGGGTGACATCTCCAACGATTCGTTCGGGTATTCAACCGAAACGTTGGGACAGTACCTTGGCGGTGGCGGAAATGGTTATGGTTTGGCCAGCGGCCTCAGTCCCCTGTATCAAATCGGCGGCCCACGCTCCATCCAATTGGCTCTCAAACTTTTGTTTTGACTGCGTCGTGAGTGTGCCGTCGCGGCGCGTTCCGCGATAGCTTGTCTCAGGAAGGAAGGTATCGATATGTTGAGTCGTCGTTTCTTCGTTTGGCTGCACCGCTGGGTGGGTCTGACGATGGCCGGTTTCCTCATTCTCGTCGGGCTGACCGGCAGCTTGCTCGCCTTCTGGAGCAACCTGGAGAGGCTGGTCTGCCCGCAGCTCTACGCCAAGCCGAGGCCGGGTGTGCCTCGGCTCGACCTCGCGACTCTCGCCGAGCGCGCCAGGGCATTAGTTCCACAATGCCGGGTGGCAGGCGTCGAATTCTTCCAACCCGATCAGGTGTGGGTGTCGTTCGAACCTCATCACGGGGGCCCGGCGACCGGCCATCCCTGCAATGCCGGCTTTAATCAGCTTTTGATCGATCCATGGACCGGGGCAGAACTCGGACGGCGCAACTTCGGCGATCTCTCGCAAGGCCGGATCAATCTGATGCCCTTCGTCTACCAACTGCACAGCAATCTGAAGCTGAGCATGACCGGCTATTGGATTTTGGGCGGCGTGGCGGTGCTCTGGACGGTGGATTGCTTCGTCGGCTTCTATCTCACTCTGCCAATCACGATCGCCAAGTTCTGGCGACGCTGGCGGCTCTCATGGCTGATCAAGCGAGGGGCCTCCTTTTTTCGTCTCAATTTCGATCTGCACCGCGCGGGCGGCTTGTGGCTCTGGGCGGCGCTTTTCATCTTCGCCTGGTCGAGCGTGATGTTAAATTGCTATCCGGTCTATGATAGAGTGACAGGCGTTCTGTTCGATTACACTTGGGCTACAAAGCAGTCAACGGCGGTGCCGCTACGCGCCGGTGATCAACCGCCAAAGCTCGATTGGCGCGCCGCGCAAGAAGCAGGCGCCCGGCTTATGGCCGAACAGGCGACGCTCCATGGCTTCACCGTGGAGCGGGTGGAGGGCCTCGCGTTCGTCCCTGTCGAGAACGCCTATTATTACGACGCGAAAACCAGCCGCGATGTCTCGGATGTGCAGGGGACAGCCCTAGTATTAGACGGCGACACCGGCGCCTTTAGATTCCTGCGCCTAGCAACCGGTGAACATAGTGGCAATACGGTCTCGAGCTGGCTCTACGCGCTGCACACGGCCGAAGTGTTTGGCCTCCCCTACCGCATTTTTGTTTGTTTCCTGGGCCTTATGATCACCATGCTGTCGGTCACGGGAGTCTATATTTGGTGGAAGAAGCATGGGGCGCGGGAGTTTGCCAAGGCCCACCGGAATTGACACCGAGCGACGTGGCGTCAAGGTTGGAGAGCGAGAAGGTTCACCATGTAAGCGCAAGAGCTTTAATCTGAGGAGATCATCACGAATGTATATACCGCCCCAATTTGTTGAAAAAGATCTATCCATCTTGCAGTCCACGATTAAGGAACTACGATTTGGTAGTCTGATCACCGTAAATGGCCAATCAATTTTGGCCAGCCATATACCCATGTTGATTGACGACAAAGTGGGAACTTACGGCGTTTTGGAAGGACATATTGCGCGAGCAAATCCGCAAGGGGCCGGAATTACAAAATCGATCCATGCGTTAGCCATTTTTACCGGCCCAAACGCATATATATCGCCATCATGGTATGCCACAACAAGAGAGCATGGAAAGGCTGTACCCACATGGAACTATATTGCAGTTCACGCATTCGGCGCTTTGGAAATCATCGAGGATAAAAAATGGTTGCAGAACCACGTCGAAAAGTTGACCGATCAGAACGAACATGGAAGGCAGTCTGCTTGGTCTATAAGTGATGCCCCCGAAAATTATATTGAATCTCAATTGGGTGGAATACTTGGTTGGCGAATGCCAATTGAGCGAATTGAAGGTGCTTGGAAAATGATCCAACACCACACCGAGGGTAATAGAAGAGGAACCATAGAGGCACTTTCAAACTCCG
>Ga0335073_10002304_pt1 | contig 26093 bp, 23 predicted proteins | sample Lox_Sample_22_FD_207093 | JGI IMG/M metagenome (GOLD analysis project Ga0335073, IMG submission 207093) | Soil microbial communities from Loxahatchee National Wildlife Refuge, Florida, United States - Lox_Sample_2.2 | ecosystem: Environmental > Terrestrial > Soil > Wetlands | place: USA...
ACTATGCAACGGGAAACTATTTTGTGATGGCGCCGGGCGCGGGTATGGACTATCGGTTGAACTCGCGCATTCGGCTGCGGGTGCTGGACGTGGAATACCAGTACTGGCCTGAGTTCACGTATGGGTCGATGACGGACCTTAACGTGAGCGCAGGCGTACGGTATCGGATTCGGTGAAGTTCCCGGAACAGCCAAACCAGGCTGTCCGGGTGCCGAAACGAAGGACGCGATGTGTTGCCTGGAGGGCACGACGTTCCATGCCGGGTTTCATTCAACGGCGATTGATTCCTGCTGTACTTTTCGGTGAGGTAGTTTGCATCCTGGGGGCGGCCGCCCCCGTCCGCGCTCAGGACGCGCCCGCTCCTGCGCAACTGAATCGAAGCGAAGCTGCCATGTCCACGGGTGTCGGGCCGTTCACGGCGGGGACGAGCGAGGTGGAAACCTTTGCCGCGTTCCTGCGGGAGATCGGGGCCAGCGATCTGGCCGCACGCCGGGAAGCGATTACAGGCCACAAGCAGCCCCGCGTGGACTGGGCGCTCGTGAACCGAACGTCGATCGGCTTGTCGGATGACGAGTGGAAGACTGCGTACGCGATTCTGCTCGAGGGCAGCCGGCGGGTGGCGGAATGGAGCGACGAGATGCAGGAAGCGCTTGGGTGGCAGAAGGGGCGATTCCAGGCGGACCCGGCTCAGCGTGCGGCAAGGACCGCGAAGTTTGAGGCGCTCAGAGCGCGTGGCGATTCGATCGTGGGCGAAACGGTGGTCAGGCTGCGCCGGGAACTGGGCGACGATGCCTTCAACCGGCTGGATACGTTTGTCATCCAGCGTGAGAGCGGCAGGCGGAGCGTGGATCGGGGGCCCATCCGGAAGGGCCCGGTGGAGACGGCGCAGTCCAGGGGAACTCAGGGCCGCCAGTAGCCGGCCTATTCTTCTTGCTGTTGATCTGGTGGCTGCGAATCGGGGCGCGACGGTGGAGTTTTTGCTTCTTCGAACACAAAGCTGGAATCAGGCGGAGCCGCCTCTGCCGGGGCCTGCTCAGGACCTGTTGGGGGTTCCGAAGCGGACAGATTGGGGGAGCCTGCCGCCGGCGGCGCAGCGGGCTGAATCTGGACCAGAGCAGGTGGCTGCGGTTCCGCTGAGCCCATCGCTGCCTCGTGCTGAGCGCGGGCGGCGGCGTCCAGATCCACCGGAATCCCACCCGAGACAATTTCCGGATAGCCGTATTTGTGTTTCAGGTCGCTGGTGAAGCGATACATGAAGAGCATGAGCAGAAACGACACAAGGACAGCGAAGGCGGACCCCTCAGGGCCCTGACCGCCGCCGCTGATCCACGCGAGACCTCGTGCATTGGAGACGAGCACAGGCGAGTAGCTCATCGCGCCGGAGACCGGCAGCCCGAAGAGAATGCTCATGGTGGCGATCCAGGCAAAGTGAAAACCCCACGAAACCCAGAGGGCGCGCGTGCGCAGAACCGCGATAGCGAGAGCCAGGCCCAGAAAGAAGGAGACGAGGACTGCAGCGGTTGTGGTGGGTTCGGTATGCGTGCGCCAGACGGAATAAAAGGCTGCCATGAAGAAGGCGCCGGGGACCGAGCCCATCGCTTCCACCAGGCGCAGGAAGGGAAAGCCGCGGAAGGCGGTTTCGATGGCAAGCGTGCCGGCGGCGAGCGCGATCAGATCGAGCACCAGGACGAAGTACTGATGGGCATTGGTGAACAAGGTGATGACGAGGCCGCCGATGAGCGCGACGGGAAGAACGCAGGCCAGAACGCCGGCCCAGCCGAGGGCCGTGCCCAGCGCGAATTCCCGGCCCCAGCCAGGACGAAAAACGAGTGCTGTTGCGTTGGCGGCGGTCATGCGGCGCTGTCCGATGCGGCTCATGACCCAGTAGCCGACGATGAGGAGAAAGAGGAGGAAGATGCGGTAAAGCGGCTCCTGAAAATCGCCTGTATCGAGTCCCTGGGAGGCACGCCTCGCGATGAGATCGGAGAAGAGAAACCAGGCGGCCGCGAGGAGGAACCAGATCAGCGCGTTGAGGCGCTCGAGAAAGCTCACGCGGCTGCTCCGGAAACCAATGCGACGAGCTGGAGGGGAGTCATCAGGGCTATAGATGCCTGCCTGCGATCAGGTGGTGTAAAACTGGGCGATGTTGCGGAACTTGTCGTAGCGGCGGCGAAGAAGCTCGTCCTGCGACAGGGCATTGAGTTCGCTGAGATGCCAGCGAAGCTTCTCGGCGAGGAACTCTGCGGCTTTTGCCGGGTCGTTGTGCGCGCCCCCCTCGGGTTCGGGAATCACATCATCGACGCAGCCGAGGGAGCGAACATCGGAGGCGGAGATGCGCATGGCTTCGGCCGCCTTGTCTTTGAAGGCGGCATCGCGCCAGAGGATAGCGGCGCAGCCTTCGGGCGGAATGACGGAGTAGATGGCGTTTTCGAAGATGAGGACGCGGTCAGCAACCGCGAGTCCGAGCGCGCCGCCGGAGCCACCTTCGCCGGAGATAACGGCGACGATCGGTACGCGCAGACGCGACATTTCGCGCATGTTGCGGGCGATGGCTTCGGCCTGGCCGCGCTCCTCGGCACCGACGCCCGGGTAGGCTGCCGGCACGTCGATGAGCGAAAGGACGGGCCGGTGGAATTTTTCGGCGAGCTGCATGCAGCGCAAGGCCTTGCGGTAGCCCTCAGGATTCGGCATACCGAAGCGGCGGCTGACTTTGTCTTTGGTGGAGCGGCCTTTGAGATTGGCGATCACCATGAGTTCCTGGCCATCGAAGCGGGCCATGCCGCAGCTCATCGCAGGATCGTCGCCGAAGGAGCGGTCGCCATGAATCTCAGAGAAATCGGTGCAAATCCGCTCGATGAAGTCCATGGGGTAGGGCCGTTGGGGATGGCGTGCCAGTTCGGTTTTCGCCCACTCCGGAGATACCGGTGGCGGATTGATTGCTGCCTGATCGGTCATAAGAGGGAGGCGGTCCGAGATTGATTGTATGGGTGGGAGCAGGGCGGGGCAAATGCCGTGTGTGTATTGGCTGGATTCGCTGGATCGACCGTGCAGAGTCCGGCACTAGTTGTCACGGTGCTTGCGCATGTAGACCTCGAACTTCCTGGCGGCGCGGCGGCGCTTCCAGCGGTAATAGCGGTTGCGCAGGCTGTACATGGATTCGCTGCCGGCAAAGGCAAATCCGCGGCGCGGAGAGAATTTGATGTAGAGGTAGCCGAACAGTGCGCCGCCGAGCTGCGCGAAAGCATAGGCTCGCTGCGAGGAGAAGAGCATGGCGAGCGCGATGAGCATGTAGACGGCGACCAGATACTTGGCCTTGATGGTGATGGGGAGCGGAAACATCATAAAGGGCGTATCGGCGTAGAGCACGCCGATGGCGATGAGCAGGCCGAAGATGCCTCCGAAGCATCCGTAAAGGACCGCGCCGGAGCCGAACGCGAAGTAGAGGCAGACGGCCGTGAGCCCTGATCCCAGGACGGAAACGAAGAACAGCTCGGCGAGCCAGCGGGCGCCATGGCCGGACTCGAGCAGGCTGCCGAGGAACCACAGCGACAGCAGCTCAAACGCCGTCCCCAGAACAGCGACCCCGGGATGAATGATGGAGTAAGTCAGGAGTTGCCAGATCCACAGGTGGTGGAGAACGGTATAAGGATCGAGAACCAGGATCGTGGCAATCAGGTTTGCCAGCGGACGCGAGATTACTCCGATGATCAGCAGCCCGAAATACGAAGCGAGGTTCCACAGAATCAGCGCACGCGTGAAGCCGCGGAAGTCGGGGAAGCCGAGAACGCCGCTGGAAAGACGAGGCACGAGAAATATTGTCTCATTCGCCCGAGCCGTTACTGAGGTGCCCTGTCCCAGGGCATGGTTCATTCGCGGGATATCCAGTCCATCGATCCCCGGCTAGGATCGTTTGGATCGCCGATGTTGCTGCTGGGCACTAAATCGAGAATCGCGGGAGTCGCGGGTTTGCTGGCACTGCTGGCGTGGGTGTGGATTGTGCGCGTGCACTATCCGGAGTTCCTGTGGCTGACGGCGGGGCTGCTGCTTGCGCTGGGGATGGCCGAAGTGCGCATGCGGAGCCTCGCGCGGCAGCGTGACCAGCTCGCTTTGCGGCTTGGGGAGCGCACGGCGCAACTGGACGAGAAGCAGCAAAGCCTGGACCGCGTGCAGAAGGATCTGCTGCTGCAGGCGACGCATGATTCGCTGACCGGAGTCTGGAACCGCGCTGCGATCCTGGAGCACATGGAACGGGAGATGGTGCGAGCCCAGCGCGAGGTGACGGTGCTGGCCGTGGTGATTGCGGATCTGGACCACTTCAGGCAGATCAACGACAAGCGCGGCCATCTTTGCGGCGACCGGGTATTGCGCTCAGCGGCGCAGCGGCTCGCGTTTTGCCTGCGCGAGTACGACAGCATCGGGCGCTACGGCGGCGAAGAGTTCCTGATCCTGATCCCTGGCTACGATCCGGCGCTCGGCCGCAGCCGGCTGGACGAACTGGTGGGCAGCATTCGCGACTACCGTTTCCTCGACGATGGAATGGAGATCCGTACGAGCTCCAGCTTTGGCGTTACGGCCTTCCGGCCGGAGACGCGGCTGGCTTCAATCGAAGAGCTGCTGGCGACCGCCGATGCGGCGCTCTATCGAGCGAAGGCGTCGGGGCGGAACTGCGCGATGTTTGTGGAACTGACGGAACTGCCCGGATTCGTGGGACGGGCCTAGGTCGCTGCGTAAGCTCAGCACGCGAGAGGTTCGGAGCGCCGGAGTGATAGGCTGGCGGCAATGAACTGCGGCAAAAAGGCGATGATGCTGGCGCTGATCGTGCCATCGATGCATGCGCAGATTGCGGGGCGGGTAAGCAGCGGGCCTCCCACCTCTGCGCCGCCCGGGTTCCAGATTTATTCGAACGCGGCGCTGCATCTGACTTATACCTACCCGGTGGAGCTCAAGCCTGTCGATGGCGGTTTTGCTGCGGCCGCGACGCGGCGGATGGTCTACGGTTCGGACACGGGGTCGGATCAGGGAACGGCCGACCGGTGTGTGAAGGTCCTGATGTCGGCAGGGAGCGGCACGGAGGGCAAGGGGGCGTGGGTGCGGCTGGGAGTGGCGGGAGTCGACGGACGGTGCTTTCCACCGCAGGTTCTGCAGAAGAAGAAGGCCACGCAGATGCTGCTGCTGAATCTGGCGCGCCAGGGGACGACCTTAATGGGAATGGTGGCACTGGGAGCGCCTGTGGGGTATCAGATTGAAGGGCACTGGGCGATCTTTTGCGCGGCACAGGGGCAGCCGCTGTCGAACAGCGACGTCCAGACGGCCGAGGCGCAGATGCTGGGGCTGGCGGCAGTGCAGACAGCCAATGGCTTTCTGACCTGGGTGATCGAGACCAATGACGCTGCGATGTTCAACCGTCTGCTGGGAAGCGGCGTGGATCTGGGGACGGGGAAGCCGGAGGAGCTGTTCGCCGGCGGTGTGCGATAGAGCGGTCCCGAAGTTGCCGCTGAGGCTGTGTGGTTCAGGATCTGGTTTGGATATCAGGTGACCCGTTGCTTCTTGTTATTGGTAACGGAGCGCTTCAATAGGGCTGATGCCAAGAGCACGACGAGCAGGCACGAGGGCAGCGAGAAAGGCGACAGCAAGAAGGAGAAGCGCGGAGAGCAACACCACGACCGGATCACGGGTGCCGTTTTCGATCCATTGAGCGATGAGCCGGTTGAGGGCGAAGCTGAGCACCAGGCCGCTGAGAATGCCGAGCCCGACACTGGTTGCGGCCGAGGAGGCCACGACGCGGAGTACGTCGCGGGCCTGGGCTCCCAGGGCGACACGAATTCCCAACTCGCTGGTGCGCTGCGCGACGGTGTAAGAGACAACGCTGTACAAGCCCACGGCAGCAAGGATCAGGGCCAGGCCGGAAAAGGCGCCGAAGAGCATCGAGACCAGGCGAGCTCGCGCATATTCCGGCTCGCGTTCGATCCACCCCTCAAGGTCTCTGACGGTTCCAATGGTCTGCTGATCGGGGTCGATGGAGGCGATCTGGAGCTGGATGCTATGGAGCATCGCAAGTGGCTCGCCCTGAGTGCGCACCAGGACCTGCGTCCAGAGCCAGGTCACGAGAGTGTAGGGCGCGTAGACCGCGGGCGCGACAGGCTTATCGAGTCCATCGTCGAGCGAATCTCCCACCACGCCGATGACCTGCAGCCATCCGCTGCTTCCAGGGGCAGAAAGCTGAAATGGGGGTTCGTTGGTGAGACGCGGAATGCGAACGGAGCGTCCCAGGGCGTTTGCGCCGGACAGATAGCGGCGCACGAAGGCCTGATTGACGAGGACCAGCGTTGCGCCGCGCATCACCTCACTCTGGTTCCATATTCGCCCGGCGATCAGGGGGATGCGCAGCGCGGTGAAATATTCGGGGCTGATCATCTCGACATGGGCTTCCTGGGTTTCGGACGCGGTCAGGCCGAGGATCTCGACAGGAGTGCGGAATCCGCTGCCAGGCGGGGTGGCGTTAGTAGAGATGCCGGCGGCGACCACGCCCGGCATAACTGCGATTTTGTCTCTGAGAAGGGCGAAGAATCGAACCCGGTCCTCCCAGGTGTTGTGGGTGTTTTCATGCAGGGGGATGCCGACCGACATTACGTGTTGGGGGTCATAACCCAGCGGCACGCGCATCATGCGGACGAATCCCTGAATCGCGGCGCCGGCAGCGGTCATGAGCAGCAGGGTGAGGGCAATCTGCGATGCGATCAGCGCGGTATGGATACGTCTGCCCTTCACGCTGCCGGTGAGGCGCCGCGTGCCTGCCTGCATCGCCTGGCTGATTTGCGGTCGGGCCGACTGCAGGGCGGGGAAGAGCCCGAACAGGACGCCGCTCACTACCGCCATCACGATACTGAAGCAAAGGACCGCGGTGTTGATGTGGAAGTCGGCTTCGTAGGGATAGGAGTGATCGGGAAGCCGAGGGACGATGAGATCGATGGCACGCCAGGCGAGGAGGACTCCCAGTCCCGCGCCGGTGACGGACAGGAGCAGAGATTCGGTAAGAAGCTGCCGAACAATGCAAACGCCGCTGGCACCCAGAGCGGAGCGGATCGCAAATTCGTGTTCGCGTGCTGTTCCTCGTGCGAGAAGCAGGATGGAAAGGTTGCCACAGCCGATGGCAAGGAGGAGCGCCACGGCTCCAAACAACAGATACATGGTCTTCTTCAGGCTGCGCACGTAGTTATCTGCGAGCCTGCGCACGCTGATTTTGAAATCCTTCGGGAAGACGTTGGGTCTGTCGCGGTTGAACTGCTGATAGAGCGGGCGGAACTCCGCCTCCGCCGACTGCGGGCTCACGCCGGGTTTCAGCTTGAAGATGATTCCGTATCCATGGACCTGATCCGACGCCATCTTCAAAGGCAGATAAACGTCTCCATCCATCCAGGTGAAGCGGGGCGGCATAACGCCGAGAATCGTATAACTCCTGTGCGTAAGCTGAATTGTTTTGCCAACGATTGAAGGGTCGCCGCGGTAGTGTCGCTGCCAGAATTTGTAACTCAGCACCGCGACCGGCTGCGGGTCCTGGCCATCAGGTGCATCCGACGGCAGGAAGTAACGGCCCAGCATGGCGGGCATGCCGAGGAACTGAAAGCCGGAACCGGTCAGCATGATGGCCTGGACATCTTCAGGCACGTCACTGCCGGTCACGGTCAGATTCCAGCCGTCGACGCCGACGACATCTTCGACTGCGTGCGTCTGACGCAGCTGGCGGATCTGCGGGCCGGTGAGTCCCGACATTCCCTCCTGACCCGACTTATCGATCATCCATACCTGGCATATGCGGTTCATTCCCGCGTAGGGCCAGGGATTGAGGACGGCGTCGTAGAGGATGCTGTAGACAGCGACGGTCGCCCCGATTCCGAGGGTGAGCGACAGGATGGCGGTGAGGGACAAGCCTGGATTGCGAAGGATCTGCCGAAGCCCGAAGCGAACGTCCTGGAGCAGTGGCTGCATCTGGGGTCTCCTGTCGGCGGAAGAGAGACTGACCCGGTCAGTTCACAGCATTCTGAGCGCCAGGTCCAGAGGGGCGGCCCGTTTCGTCAGGAGAAGGGCTGAAGGGCTCACGTGATTCCAGGCACGCATACCTTTCAAGTCCAGCTCCGGCCTAAGTTTCCGCTGCGGGTCAGGTTCTCGCGTTGGCGCTGATGGGGATGCCTGACGGCTGCTTGGGTGCCGAAAGGATTGTTGTGCAGGAACAGGGATTGTGTCCGATGTTGCATGACAATTGCCCGCAGCCGGACAGCGGCCACCGCAAAGAGCACGCACCGGTTTTTTTCTACGAGATCGACTGAACTGCCGGGGTGATGGCGCGATCGAGCTCGTCGAGATCGGGCGCACCTGGGGCGACCCTGATGTTCGGGAACAGGTGCCATTCTTCTGAGAGCTGCACCGATTCGCCTGGCCACACGGTCCGGCGCGGGCCCATCAGTTCAACTTCCTGGAAGGCGCCTTCGACATAAACCTCCGTATTCACCTGGTAGTCGGGATAAGTGGCGCGGTTGTGGTGCGTGAAGCGCTTGACGAAGAGCTCGTTGCCGAGGAGGTGGGCGCACCATCCTTCTTTGTTGCGGAGGCCGAACTTCTGCGCGTTGGTGCGGGCAGGGTCGGCACGGAGCGCGATGTATTTGAGGCCGAGGGTGAAGCGCGGATCCTGGAGGTCGGTGAAGGCGCAGAGGGCGAGGGGCTGGGTGACGGGTGCGTACTCGTCGTGCGTCTGGAAAGGGACGCGTGGGACGATGCCGATGCCGGAGTCGACGATGGTGATGGCCCAGATGGCGATGTCGATGGGCCAGAGGTTGCGGCTGGTAACGGTGTGCTCGATGTGAACTTTGGAGTCGGAGGGCGCGAGGGTGATGCGGATGTGCTTTTCAATGGCAGCGCCGTCGGCAGGTTGATGGAGGGTGACGCTGAGGTCTCCGTGGGCCTGGTGCTGAATGGGTGAATTGTCGGGCGCGTAGGTTGCGGGGAAGAGTTCGGGCCACACCCAGAGGCGATGACCGCCGTAGGGCTTCCATGAGCCGAGGGCGGTTTTGACGGAGCTGTCGGGGAAGCTGCCGAGATGGTTGCGGCCTCCGGTGGCGCCGTAGAAAAGGATGCGAGGGCCGACGGCGGTGGTGACGATGACGTCGGTGGTGCCGTTGGATAGCTTCAGGCAGTTCGGCAGTCCGGCGAAGGAGAGTGTTTCGATGGCCATCGCAATACGCCTCGATTCCGGAAGAGAAGGATGAACGCGAGGATCATTGTAGAAGATGACCGTCCCGGTAACGGGCACGATCGGTATGTTACTGCTCGCAAAACGGAGACCCGATATTAGTAGCTATTACTGTTACAAATGGGTGTGGGAGGTGAAACAGGATGGCGCCGCGGAGGCCGCGCAGGCAGGTGCACAAGGGGCGGTGCAGAAGGCGATTTTCGATCCTGTATTTGCACATAAATGCCCGGATTTGCACAGAAATAAAGGACTTGCGAGACAAGGATTCTGTGTAATGATTCTTTCAACGGAGGAGCGATCCTCCCGAAGAAGAGAGCAGAACGAAGCGGTCAGGAGCAGCGGTTAACGCGGCTCAGGGGGCTCACGGGAAACCGGGGGTTTCAGCAGGAAGGCCGGGCAACCGGACGCCTGTGGGCAGCGACGAAGAAGCTCACACGTCAGATGGGCTGACGGAGACATCCGGGAGCGGGGGCGCAAGCTCTCTGGCCCAGGTGAGGTCGGCAGCAACAGGGCGTGATCAGGTAGCCGAAGCCAGATCTTCGATAAATCGGAAGAAGGGGCAGGAACCCGCAAGGGATCCTGCCCCTTCGACTTTGGGAGCAACAGCTGGGAACTCGGAGGCTGGAGCCGGAAGGTTGTCGTCAGAGGCCGCGGTCGTCGGCAGCTTCTCCGGAATCGGAGATGACGCCGTCGAAGATGACGACGCGAGGCTTGCGGAGATTCGTGACCGATTCGAGCGGCGAGTGCTGCGTGAGAATGAAGCGAGGGCGGAACCCGGGGCGAATCTGGCCGAAGTTGTCTTTGAAGGCGAGACGTTTTGCGGGAGCGCCTGTGGCGGCGTTCAGGACGGCGAGTGGTGCGAGGCCGGCGCGCTCCATCAGTTCCAGTTCATAAAGAAAGCCGAGGCCGTGCGGAACGCCGTATGAGCCGGCATCGCTGCCGGCGAGGACCGTGACACCGAACTGGTTTGCTTTGGTCAGGCTCGCAGCATGCTGGTCGAGGATGCGTTTCAGGTTGGAGACGACCGCCGCGTTATGGCCCATGCGATCCGCGTGATCGAGCTGCGTCTGGACAGGAGCGAAGGTGGGGACCCAGGCGATGTTGCGATCGCGCATGCGGGCGAGCTGGTCATTGCTCACGAAGAAGCCGTGCTCGATCGAATCGACGCCGCCGTCGATCGCGCGATCGATGCCGGCTTCGCCGGATGCGTGGGCGAGGGTTTGTTTGCCGAAGGATTGGGCGGCCGTGACCAAAGCGCGGACTTCTTCGGCGGTCATCTGTGGGGCCGAAGCGACTGAGCCCTTTTTGAAGTCGATGATGCCGGTGGGGATGAGTTTGATGCGGTCTGCACCTGCGCGAACTCGGGCTTCCACGCAGGCGTGCGGCGTGGGGAAATCCTCAAGCGGTTCTGCCATGAAGGAGCCGTAGCGGCCGCGGTGGTGGATGGCGGCGCCAGGGCTGTCGATGTATGGCATCAGGGGATGGTCGCGGCCCGAGGAGAACTTGCTGAGAGCGAGGCCGACTCCGTCTTTGTCGCCGGCATCACGACAGGCGATGATGCCGAGGGGGAGCAGCTTCCGGAGACGCGGGATGGCGAGGTTGAGCAATTGTGCCCGTGACTGTTGCAAATATGCGGAACGGCGGGCTGGGTCCAGTTCACCGCCTTCGAGGAAGAGGTGGGTGTGGGCGTCAATGAGGCCGGGCAGGAGGGTGTGAGTGGAGAGGTCGGCGTCGGGCGCCTGCTGCTCGGGGTTGAGGAGTTCGCGGGGCGGAGACTTTTGAGCGACGAAGAGGATCTGGTCTTTGTCGTAGACGATGTGGGCACTGTGCAGCGGTTTGGTGGTGAGGCCGTCGAGTAATGTACCGACACGGAGCCAGATGCGGCGAGCGCCGGTCGCGGCAGGGATGATGACGGACATGGTCAGAAATCGACGGTTTGGGCTTCGGCGCAGATGCCCATGACGGCTTCGATCTGCCGAAAGCCGGAGGTTTCGATGGTCTCGCCCCCCTGCGGACGGCCCAGGGTGAGAGCCTCGCGGAGTTTTGCGACCATCGGATGTTCGACCGGAAGAGGAGCGGGAGATTTCTCGGGATTGGCGATAGCGAAGTCGAGACCGGCCTCGGTGCCCAGAGTGAGGTAGGCCTTCTCCAGTTCTTCGCGGACGCCTTTGGGCGTGCCCCATGCGAAGTTGGAGAGGCCGACGACCATGTGGACGCCCGCGAGATCGGGGTCGGTGGAGATGAGGCGCATGGCGTCGAGGCCGATGTTGACGAGGCCATAGGTGTCAGCGCCGACGGGCGCAAGGCCGGGGTCGATGAGGATCTGATCGAGACGCCGGTTGGCTTTGGCAGTGAGGATTTCGACGAATTGCTTTGCGGCGCGCAGGGAGTCGTGCGGGTTCATGCACTGCGCGGTGCCGCCGGGGGCGAAGGTCTCCGAGGCCATCACGATCACCATAGTGTCGTGGTCGCGGACAAGGTCGATCATCTCGTCAAGGTGTTCGCGTGAGGCGGCGATGGAGTTGAGAATGGGCGCGGGACTCTTGCTGCGGTCGTAGTGTTCGAGCGCGACTCGATGGTAGTCGACCGAAGGACTGTCGAAGCAAAGCGGTGTGGGGGTGACGGCCTGGATGGCAGCGATCACGTCGGGGAGGAAGTCGAACATCTCGCGGGGGCGAACCTGGAGTTGCTGCGTGCCATCGAGGTTGAGGTCGAGCCAGGTGGCGCCGAGGGCGGACTGCATGGCAGCGAGATGCTGGTATCCGCGGAGGTCGCGATGGACGAAGGCCTTGCGGGCGCGGGCGTAGGAGTTGTTCATCAACTCGCCGATGACGTGGAGGGGGCGGGTCATGAGCGGACGGTCTCCGGCCTGGGTGTGACGGGTTCGGTTGAGAGCGCGGGATCGGAGTGGGTTGCGGCGGTGAGGCGCTCACGTCTGGCCGTGTGATCACGTCCGAGCCAGTTGTTGGCCCAGGCCGAGGTGCGGCGAAGGCGCTGGTTCTGGATGGTGGGCACGTGATCGAGGAGCGTTTGTTCGCGACCGTCGTGCTGCAGGCGCTCGTAGGCGCGGAGCCAGATGCAATCGCCATAGCCGTCGACCTCGCAGCGTCCGGCGCGGGTGCCACCGCAGGGGCCATTGCGCTGGTTTTTGGCGCATTGCGATTCGGGGCAGAGGTAGGCGACTTCGGGCAATGAGCAGTCGCCGCAGTCCTTGCACTGGTAGAGGACGGCTTTGCTGAGGTGTTCCAGAGCGCGGAGGGGCGCGGGGCCCTGCATCGGATCGCGGGAGTGGGCGCAAAGTTTGGCACCGAGGCGGGCGAAAGATGTGGTGGGCTCGAAGATGAGGTCGTGCGAGAGCTTCGAAATCTGATACGTGACGGTTACGTGTTTGGAGCGCGCGGATGTGCGCGGCGTTTCTTGTGTTGGGTCGGCGAGGAGCGTGTTCGGGTCCGGGGAGTAGAAGAAGAATTCGCCGGGGCGGGAGAACTGAATCTCGCGGGCGAACTGGAGCCAGTCGTGGGGGGCGAAGGCGCGCTCAATGTCGAGGATCTTCTCAATCGAAGCCAGATCGTGGACGCCGCCGAGGTAGGCTCCGCGGAAGCCGAGGCCTCGGTAGATGGCGATCTGTTTGGCGGCGAACTCGTGGAAGAAGGCCTTGCCCTGATCGGGGGAGGCGGCTTGATGGCGGCAGAGTTCGGCTAGCGAGTCGGTGAGGACGACGCCCGGGATGCGGCCGGAGTGGAAGATCCCGGCGACGCGGGGGTTGAGAACGTAGACGTTGCCGATCAGCGGCGTGGGGCCAGCGCCGTGTGAACTCATCCAGGCGCGGAGCTCGGATATCTTGCGGGAGTCGAAGCCAATCTGGTTGATGATGAACCGGGCTCCGCACTCGAGCTTTTTTCGCAGCTTGAAGTACTGAGGGATGAGTTCGCCCTCGCAGAGCTTGAAGCTGGAGGTGACGGCGCCGATGGTGAAGTGGGTCTTTTCGAGCGGCTGGGCCCTGGCGGCGGTTTCGCGTGGATCGAGGCCGTGATTCATTCGGGACAACAACGAAATGAGCCCGACGGAGTCGATGTCGAAGACGGGCTTGGCCAGGCCCTCGCTGCCGCCGACCGGATAGTCGCCGGTCATCGCAAGGATGTTGTAGAAACCTTCACTGTTGAGCATCCAGGCTTCTGACTCGAGGCCGTTGCGGTTGAGGTCCTTGCAGGTGAGGTGGATGACGACCTCTTTTCCGGCATACAGGATGGGGCGGCCGAGCGCGAGGGGCGCGAGTTGCGGGTTGCCTCCGGCATTGTCGGTGATGGAGATCCAGTCGATCGAGGGGCTGGCGGCGAGATCGGAGGCGAAGGAGCGAGTTTTGAGGGCGGTGCGCTCGTTCATGGAGCCGCGCACCGAGACCAGTTCGGCCGCGATGAGGAAGCGGTCGGTCTGGAAGAGCTTCTCGTGCAGCGTCTTCATTTGTTCGGATACTAAACAAATTCAGAAAGGAATGTAAACGGGATTTTCAGGAGATGGAAGCGGTCTGGAGTTTGAGGGGTTACGAGGGTGATGGGCGGTCGCGGGCCGTCGTCGCCAGCGAGGAGCAACCGGAGTTGGCGGCGGATGCATCCTGGCTTGAGGCAGCCGGAAAACCGGCGCAGAGAGGAACGATTCATGGGTTCAACGATTCGGAAGTTCACTCAGTTTTTCACGGCCGCGGTATTTGCGGCTTCGCTCCTGAGCGTGGGCTGCGCGGCGCACGCGCGCGTCTACGATTCCTACCATCACGACTATCACGCGTGGGCCGGCGAGAGCGGCTATTACGTGCAGTGGGAGAACGACACGCATCGGGACCATCGGGATTTCGACCGCCGGAGCGAAGAGGACAAGAAGGCATACTGGGACTGGCGGCACAGTCACGATCATGATGACCACCAGCACTGAGCCATGGAAGAACGGGAAATGAGACGCGATTTCAGTGCTGCGTATGCGCTGGGATGTGTGATGCTGGTTGGAAACAACAGTTCAACCGCCCGCTGAACGTTTTGTACCCGTCTGGTTGCGCTGACGTGGGGACTGCTTTCGTCAGCGCGACCAGGGTACAAATCTCGCCTCATTGAGCCATCCGGACCGGCCCGCGTCTGTCTCTGCGTCCGACAAGCGGATCATCTGCGTTCATCGATTGAGTCATTCGCGCCTTCAGGGGCGAGCCGAGGTTTTCCTGGCCGGCGCCAGCCGTGTCTGTGTCGTCCCGAGACGGTCTACTCGCTGGATCCTGGCTTCGCAGAACCGCGCCAAAGCCGGGCAACCGCGGCCAGCAGCGATGAGGTAAATTCCGAGACGTACATATGGAGTGTGAAACCGGAGTGTCAGCGGCGTTGACTGTCCGTATTCTTGTTCTGCGAAGCGTGCGCAGGGTGAGAGTAATCCAATCGGCGGAGGGGTAGCCGGGGAATGCGGGACGAGGCGAAGCAATTGATGGACAATCCGATCTGGAGTGCGCTGGCGACGGATCATGCGGCGCTGGCAACAGGCGGCGATGAGGCGCGGCGTTATCCGGAAGACATTGGCCCGCTGAGCGGGATGCCGGCAGAGAGCGAGGCGAACTGGGCGGCTTTGGCTGCGCTGGCCGGGCAGGGCGGTGCCCAGGGCGCATTCGGTGGCGGCGGAGTTCTGGCGCTGTTCTTTCGCGAGACGCCGCAGATTCCGGCCGGATGGACGGTGGTGCGGGGCGGCACGCTGGCGCAGATGGTGGCTGAGCGGCCCAGGCTGGTGGAGGCTGCGAAGCCGGAGGGGGTGACGCTGCGAATCCTCACGGCGGAGGATGCTCCGGCGATGGTGGAGCTGGCAGAGCTAACGGAGCCGGGTCCTTTTCGAATCCGGACGCTGGAACTGGGGACGTTCTTTGGGATCGTCGATCAGGGGTGGCTGCTGGCGATGGCAGGCAAGCGGATGCATATGCCGGGATTCGTGGAGGTGAGCGGAGTGTGCACGCATCCTGATGCTCGGGGACGAGGATATGCGCGGCTGCTGATGTCGTGCGTGATGGAGGAGATTGTGGCGGACGGGAAGACGCCGTTTCTGCATGTGCTGGCCAGTAATGCTGGTGCGATCCGGGTGTATGAGGACCTGGGGTTCAGGGTGAGGAGAGAGCTGGAGTTCGCCGCGGTGGCGAGAACGTCAGCGCGTAGCGGGTAGCTGGTGCGGGCGGCGAGTCGAGGGATGCGGGTGAGCGAAGGGCTCGCCCGCGAGACCACCATCGTGGCAGAGTGAGTTCCGGTGCGCTATGCGCTGCGCTCGTCGAGGAACAGGAAGACTCGTTCCGCGAGAGTGGGCTCCTCATCGGGATGCGGTGAGCTGGAGGGCTGAACGGGCCTGGGGCGCTGGATGGAGATGGTGGAGCGAATGCTGTCCGGGTGAGGCCGACGCAGGAGAACTTTGAGGGAACTCATGGAGCCAACTCCAAAGCAGAAATTGGAACAAGGTCGAACAATGACAGGGATCTTGTCGGACGCGGGCCGTTGGCGATCAGAAAAAAACGGCGATGCAGGTGAGACCTGATAGTGGCACGTTGCGCGTGCGCGCGCAAGGCTGGGTTACTCTTTCGTTTTTGGTGCGGGTACTGGCGTGATGTGGTTTCGGTCCTCTGCCAGGCGCGCGAGAGCGGGGCGTCTGGGACCGAACCCTGGGCAGGGATGGAGATGGGTCGTGGGGCTCGCTCGCGAGCCCCGCGGTATCAGGTCCTTCTCAGGGCATGCCGGCAGGCGGTCAGGACCTGATGAAGGCGAGGAGGTCCTTGTTGATCTCGTCGGCGTGAACGATGGGCATGCCGTGCGGGTAGCCTTTGTAGACCTTGAGCTGCGCGCCTTTGACGATCTTTGCGGTCAGCTCGCTGGAGTCGTGGATGGGGACGATCTGATCGTCGTCGCCGTGCATGACGAGGGTGGGGACGTCGATCTTCTTCAGGTCGTCGTTCTGATCGGTTTCCGAGAAGGCCTTGATGCAGTCATAGTGGGCTTTGACGCTGCCCATCATGCCCTGGAGCCAGAAGCTGTAGCGCGCGCCTTCGGAGACTTTGGCGCCGGGGCGATTGAAGCCGAAGAAGGGCATGGAGAGATCGAGCCAGAACTGGGAGCGGTCACCGGCGACACCGGCGCGGATGTCGTCGAAGACTTTCATGGGGAGGCCGCCGGGATTCTTGTCGGACTTGAGCATGATGGGCGGAACGGAACTGATGAGGACGGCTTTGGCGACGCGCTTCGAGCCATGGCGTCCGATGTAGCGGGCGACTTCTCCGCCGCCGGTGGAGTGGCCGACCATGATGGCCTTTCGGAGGTCGAGGGCTTCAAAGAGCGTGGCGAGGTCGTCGGCGTAGGTGTCCATATCATTGCCGCCCCAGGGCTGCGAAGAGCGGCCGTGGCCGCGGCGGTCGTGGGCGATGACGCGATAGCCCTGTGACCCAAGGAAGAGCATCTGGGCGTCCCAGGCGTCGGCGCTGAGAGGCCAGCCGTGAGAGAAAGTGATGGGTTGGCCGGAGCCCCAGTCTTTGTAGTAGATCTCGGTTCCGTCTTTGGTGGTGATGGTTGGCATTTTTGGGAGTCGCTCCTCGTTGGAATGAACGAGGTTATGATTCGGCGGCGGGGGAAAAGATTTCGGGAAAAGGGACGAGGGTACAGGTCACAGGGCTCAGATCTGGGTGAAATTCACACGGCGTTGACCTGAGGTTTAACTGCGGCGGCATCTACTTCTTCGCGCTGTTGGGCGCGAGGAGGATGACGAGTGAGCATTAACCGCAGAGCTTTTCTTCGCGGGGCCGCAGGAGCCGCATCGGCCGCGGCGCTGGTGGGGGTTCAGGGTGCAGCCGAGCAGGGAGATGCGCAGGCGCTGCCGGCACCGGGTGCATCGCAGATTGACCACATTGTTGTGGTGATGATGGAGAACCGCAGCTTCGATCATTTCCTGGGATGGCTGCCGGGATCGCGCGGGAAACAGGCGGGGCTGACGTACATGGACAGCCAGGGCGAGGCGCATCCGACATGGCATTTGACGGATTATGTGGGGTGCGCGCATCCGGATCCGGATCACTCGTACGCGGGCGGGCGGAGTGAGGTAAACAACGGCCACATGAATGGCTGGCTGCAGACGACGACCAACGACGTGTTCTGTATTGGGTACTACGAAGAGGCGGACTTGCCGTTTTTCAGCGCGGCGGCGAGGAACTTTACGACGTGCGATAACTACTTCGCTTCGATTTTGTCGTCGACGTTTCCGAACCGGGTGTTCTCGCTCGCAGCGCAGACGGATCGGCTGTCGAATACATTCGCCATTTCGACGCTGCCGACGATCTTCGACAGCCTGCAGGCGGCGGGGGTAAGCACGAAGTACTACTACTCCAACGTGCCATTCATGGCGCTGTGGGGAACGAAGTATCTGGGGATTTCGGAGCTGTATCCGCAGTTCCTGCTCGATGCGGCGCTGGGGAATCTGCCGGCGGTTTCGTTTCTGGATCCGAAGTACACGATCCTGGACGATGGCGAAGGCAACGACGATCATCCGCACGCGGACGTGAGGGCGGGCGAGGCTTTTCTAAGCCAGGTGTACAAGGCGCTGACCAGTGGACCGGGATGGAAAAACACGGTGCTGATCATCAATCGGGACGAGTGGGGCGGGTTTTACGACACGATTGCGCCGCCGCGGGTGATTGCGGGGAACGATCTGGATACGGATCTGGTGGATGGGAAGGCACTGCTGGGGTGCAGGGTGCCGACGCTGGTGATTTCGCCGTGGACGCAGGGGACGCCGGCGACGCCGCGGATCGACTCGGGACTCTACGATCACACCAGCGTGCTGAAGCTGATCGAGTGGCGCTACAATTTGCCGCCGCTGACGGCGCGAGACGCTTCGAACGAGATTGGGAATTTGGCGCACGCGATGAATTTTAAGAGCCCGATCTTTGCGCCGCCGGCGTTGCCGCTGGTGACGCCGCCGATTCCGACGCCGTGCGGGCTGTTTGAGCTGGGGAGCGAGGTGGACAACGAGACGTACGACTTCAATATTCTGAAGAACTCGAATCTGACTCAGGGGTGGAGGCTGCCTTAGAGGCAGGTCGCAGGGCGCACGGAGAACAGGGAACAGCAAGGGCCGCGCGGCGATTGCCGTGCGGCCCTTTTGTTGCTGAAAGAATCGCGGATGGGGTCAGGCGAAGACTGTTTCAGTCAGGGAAGATGCCGAATGTTGGGCGATGGGTGATTCTGCCTGAATGATGCGCCGGAGCGTAGTGAGGATGTCGCAGTCAAACTCGTAGGTGCCGGTATGGGGCATCGTGGCGAGATAATCGTGCGCTTTGGACCAGGCAGAGTGCGACTCTTCCCGATTGCCCTCGAGCCAGCAAAGAGAAGCGCGAGCCATCCAATAATCGCCGTTGAACCAGGTTGGTTTTTTGGCTTCCATGCGATCCCACCAGAGGCGAGCCTGAGCGGGGTCACGGCGCGAGAGCGCTTCCCCGATGATGAACGAGGTGTGGAGTTCGGCCGAGATGCTGGCGGCGCAATCGCTGTAGAGGGCAGCGGCGGCGAGTATTTCGTTGTGAGCCTGCGCGAATGCGTCGTGGTCGAGATAGTACGAATTAGCGATCAGATGCAGAAAGAATTGCTGGGGTGCAGGGACGAGGTTTGCGGCGATGACACGGTGCAACGCGTCAATATCGTAGTCGCGAGGGCGAATCTGAGTGACGAGGGTGGCTTTGCAGGTCCGAAATGCGCGGTCGAGTTCTCTCCAGACTCCACCGCGGAGGATTTGCAGGAGGCGGGCGCCGTCGGAGTAGCCGGCGGCGGTGCGCAGGGGAACAAGGTTGATGACCGCAGCCTGGAGCGAGATGGACCCGAACATGGCGAGGGGGAACCAGAGATCCTCGTAGGGTGTATCGATGAGGCAAAGAGAGAGACAGATTCCTCCGATGCCGGCAATGAGACTGGCGAGGGGGCCGGCTGCGACCATGCAGAGGTCGCGCCACTCCGGTTCGTTGACGTGTTGGGGAACGGTCGCCGTGCCGCCGCCGGCTGTGAGAAGGCCGACGGGATTGAAGCTGAACCGCCAGTAGCCGCGGGAGAAGTGCCACTGGAAGGGACCGGCAAGGAAAGCGAGAAGCTTTTGGCCGAGGGAAAGGCCACAGAGGGTGTGCCCGAGTTCGTGCACAGTGACGGAGATGATGGCGGCGACGACGAGATCGAGGGTGCCAGCAATGAAGCCGGGCCGGGACAAGCCACGGTTCAACGCCCAGTTCGACCAGGCGATGTAGATGAACCAGAAGAGAGTGGCGTCGGCGAAAAGGTGGATGCGGTTGAGGAACGAGATGGTGCCATCGCCGGTGCGTGCGGCGATGACGGAGGGGTCATGGGTCTTGTGTTCGGCAACCGGGTTCCAGCGCCAGAAGGCAACGAGGCTGACGGCTCCGAGGCCAAACAGCAGGCTCTGCGAGGCGAGAGCTGAGCCGAACGAATCGTGCGTATATGTCCAGAAGAAATACGTGAAGAATGCGGCCACCAGCGTGTTCCAGAATCCGACCACCAGGCACCATGCGCGCACAGACGGCCACCTTCTCCAATACGACAGGGCTGCGAGAAGAAAGATACAGCTGGTGATTGGCAGGAAGGCGGTGGGAAGCAGAAGCGCGGGATTCGACAGGTAGCTGAGATGGACGTAGCGCAGCTGCATGAGTGAGCCGAGGATCATGCTGCCGCCAACAAAGGCATAAAGGATGATGAGGACCGACCGCAAGGAGCGCATCGCAACTCCGTGGTGGAAGATGGCCCACGGTAGCATCCGAGTCGCGGGGCGAGAATACATCTATAGGGGCAGAAGAGGGCGGCCGGCGTGCGGCTCGGTCGGGTGCCAACAGAAAGGGCCGCGTGGCGATTGCCGTGCGGCCCTTTGTGCTGATGCGACAGAAGTGCGCTACTTCTTCTTCGACTTCTTCGCGGTCTTCTTTGCGCTCTTCTTTGCGGCTTTCTTTGCCGGTTTCTTTGCAGCCTTTTTGGCGGCCTTCTTCCCGGGCGCTTTTTTCGCTGCCTTTTTCGCAGCCTTCTTCACGGCCTTCTTTGCTGCTTTCTTTGCCGCCTTCTTTGCAGGGGCCTTTTTGGCTGCCTTCTTTGCCGGCGCCTTCTTAGCCGGAGCTTTCGCTGCCGGGGCCGGCTTTACCGCCGGGGCCTTCTTCACAGCCGGAGCTTTCTTGGCCGGCTTTTTTGCCGGAGGAGGTGGAGGAGGGGCAGGCTCGCCCATGCCTTCATCCTCGTCGTCCATCTCATCGTCGTCGGAGGTGGTGGTGGAGACTACGATCTCTTCCTCCTCCTCGTCGTCCCCGAAGCCGTTCTCCATCTCTTCGAGATCGTCATCGGCTTCCGGTTCGAATTCGCCGTCCGCGCTTGCGTAAAGCTTGTATTCATCCTGCATCAGATGTGCCCTCCGGGCTCCGCTTCAGTTTCGACCGCTGTATGAGTATGCCAGAAAAACAGCAAAACTCCCGCGCGGCGGATTATAGCAACAGCATGATCGGTTGCCAACGCATGTTCTGCGCGCCTGTGTGTGGGTGCATGACAGAATGAGATGCGACGTGCGGCGTTCAGTGATCCGCGCTCAGCGTTGAGGAAGACGGCGGGACGATGCGGTTCGATCTGATCACGATTTTTCCGGATTTCTTTGCGAACATCCTGGGGCATGGGGTGTTGCGGCGGGCGATTGCCCAGGAGCTGGTGGGGGTCGAGGTCCACGACCTGCGGAATTTCGCGCACGACCGGCACCGAACGGTGGACGATCGGCCGTTTGGCGGAGGCGAGGGGATGGTTCTGAAGCCGGAGCCGTTGGCGGAAGCGGTGGAGTCGCTGGGGATCGGGAGCAAGGGAGAACGGGATTCGGCGCGAGAGCGGGTGGTTCTGTTGTCGGCGCAGGGGCGGCGGTTCACGCAGGCGGTGGCGCGGGAGTTCGCAGGGCTGGAGCGGCTGGTGCTGATCTGCGGGCGCTACGAAGGCGTGGATGAACGGGTGAGCGAGTTGCTGTGCGACGAGGAGCTGAGTATCGGGGACTATGTGCTGAGTGGCGGGGAGCTGGGGGCGGCGGTGGTGGTGGACGCGACGGCGCGGCTGCTGCCGGGGGTGCTGGGGAATGAGGCTTCGAGCGAGTACGAGAGCTTTGGGGCGACGCCCACCCTCATCGCCGACAGCGGGCGATCAGGGTGGGGCACCCGGAGTGGGGGTGAGGAGGGACCGCCCGTGGCGGTGGTGGGGTCGGGGGGGCTGCTGGATTATCCGCACTACACGCGGCCGGCGGAGTTTCGAAGGATGGCGGTGCCGGAGGTGCTGACGCAGGGCGATCATGCGGCGATCCGGAGATGGCGGCGGGAGATGGCGCTCAGGAAGACACTGCGGAACCGTCCGGATTTGCTGGTGGGGGCGGAGCTGACGGATGAGGATCGGCGGGTTTTGCGTGGTTTGGGTTGGCGAAAGTAGGGGGTCGCGCTTCGCGCGAACCCTGCTTCCCCGACTGCAGGGAAGTAGGGCAGCCGGGACTTTTCCTGAAATGGTCCGACGCGCAGTACCGTCGATTGCGGCAGAGGTAAGAAGGCGTTGAATTTGTCTCGGCGGAGGTGTGGGCTACTTGCTGTGGGGTGAACCTGGCCTTTTACCGGTTTTGTCGGGACCTTGCTCGCCAGGCTCTATTCGCTGCGGGCGAAGGCGGGCAGACTGCGGAGGACGTCTTCCGGTTCGGGGCGAACGCGGAAGTCGGCGTGGGCTTCGGCGTAGAGGACGCGGCCCTCGGGCGAGATGACGTAAGTCGCAGGGAGGGGGAGCTTCCAACTCTCGTCGCCGTTGACGAAGGGGACGTTGAGCAGGATGCTGCGGTAGTAGCGCTGCAGGTATTCGGGGGCGGTCCAGACGAGGCCGAACTTGTTGGCGACGGCGCAGCCAAGGTCGGTGAGGAGGGGGAAGGGGATCTGGTGCTGGCCGGCGGTGAAGTCGGACTGGCGCTGGGTTTGGGGCGAGATGCCGATGACCATGGCGCCGCGTTCGCGGAGGCCGGAGTAGAGGTCGCGCCAGGCTTCGAGCTCGGTGACACAGTAGGGGCACCAGCGGCCGCGGAAGAAGTTGATGATGAGGGGGCCGAGGGCGAGGAGATCAGCCGAGCGGACGATCTTGCCGGAGAAGTCAGGCAGGGCGAAGCTGGGCGCCTGGGCTCCGACCTGCAAAATGCGGTCCTCGATGCCGGTGGCGAAGAGTTCCTCGACGGCGCGTTCGCCGATGGCGAGGCGATCGGGCTGGACCAGGGTTCGGGTGTTGGTGGTGATGTCGTCGAGCTGGTCCTGGAGGTGCGCCATGACCCCAGTGTAGATGCGGTCGGGCGAATTGCAGCAGAGGAATTGTGCGGGTCGGGGTTACGATGGAGGTCGAAACGGCGATCCTGTGGTGCTGAGGGAAGGCGCGCAGGGGGACTACGAAAGAGGGTACGAGCGATGCGGGTTCCGGGATTGAGGCGTGGGGGTTGGTTGGGGTTGGGGGTTCTGGTGTGCGGGCTGGTGGCGTGGGCGCAGAGCTACACGCCGGTGACGGTGGTGGTGACGGGTCCGGATGGGGCGGCGGTGGCGGGGGCGGAGATTCGCGTGACGCCGGGGAGCCCCTCCGGGGACAAGCTGATCACCGATGAGCAGGGACGCGCGCAGCTGGGCGTGCCGGCGGGCGATTATCAACTGCATGTGTCAGCGCAGGGATTCACGGCTGCGGACAGGACGCTGGTGGTGGCGGACAAGGCGCAGACGCTGACGGTGGCGCTGGAGGCGGCTCCGGCTTCGAGTGGCGGGAGCGAGGGGTCGGGACCGGCGCCGATGTTGCCGGGAGCGGTGCCGCTGGAGACCACTGCGGGGTCCGGGCACAGCACTGGCGCGGGTACCGAGCCGACCGCGGGGGCGGTGCTGACGATCGTCGGAGCAAGTGGGGAGCGCGGGGTGTTCACGCCGCAGACGCTGCGGGAGTATCCGCAGGCGAAGGTGACGGTGTTCGATCCTCACAGCAAGAAGCAGGAGACGTACGCGGGTGTGCCGCTGGTGGATCTGCTGGCGAAGCTGGGCGTGAAGCATGGGAAGGATCTGATGGGGAAGGCGCTGGCGCAGTACGTGGTGGCGACGGGTTCGGATGGGTATGTAAGCGTGGTGGCGCTGGGGGAACTGGATCCGGAGTTTCATCCGGGCACGGTGCTGGTGGCCGATGCGATGGATGGCAAGCCGCTGGATGAGAAGGCGGGGCCGTTCCGGCTGGTGGTGAGCGAGGACAAACGGCCGGCACGGAGCGTGCGGAATCTGGTGAAGATTGAGGTGCGGACGGCGGAGTGAAGGGAGCGTTCAGTTGTCAGCGTTCGGCGTTTAGAAAAGCAGCGCTCAGCCGTCTGGATCGCGCTTTGCGCGATGCCCACCCTGATCGCCAAGGGCGGGCGATCAGAATGGGGCACCCTGGCATCACCACAGAGGGCACGGAGAATACGGAGACGGAATTTGTGAAGTCTGGAAAGGCTGAAAGGGGCCGGTTGGCGTTTGTTGCGCTGCTCCTGGCCGGCTCGATTGGCGTGGCTGCGCAGAGTGCGGGATCAATTCAGGGGAGCGGTTTCACCGCACCGGTGCCGAGGGCGCTGGCTCCGTACACGAGCTGTGTGTTTCCGGATGGGTTGCGGGTGGTTGGGATCGATCCGCTGGCGGTGGGGGTGAAATCGAGGTCGGTCCAAACGGCGACGGGGATGCACTCGATCGATCTGGAGGCTGGGGAGCGGGTGATGTTTGCGTATCCGATGACGGATTTTTACGCGAACGTGAAGACGGAACTTTTGCCGGCGGATCGATATGCGGAATGGAAACAGACGCTGCTTGCGAATCTGCAGTATCTGGAGAAGGAGCCAGGCGGGCCGTGGCCGGCGGAGGCGTTGCCGTCGGGATTGCACGGGTTTGAGGTTCACGGCAATGATCGACACAAGCTCGAAGGCGGCGTGCTGGGGATGTATCTGATGTTCGACGATCGGGCGCGTGTGGCGACCACGATTTACTTTTTGAACCAGCATGCGTGGCAGCGGAAGTTCCAGACGATGGAGGAGTACGGGCGGCTGCGGGACAACTTTTTGCGGACATACACGGGGTGCGTGCGGCAGAACCAGGCGCTGGGGCGGTAAGACAGCGTTCGGCGTTCAGCGTTCAGAAAACACGATGGCGCTTCGCGCGATTCCCACTTCCCCAACTGCAGGGAATTGGGGCACCCGGATTCGCGAGATGCTATTCAAAATTGTTGAGGTCGGTGTCGGGGGCGGGGTGACCGAGGATGCGGCACATGGCGACAAGCTGACCTTTGTGATGGAACGCGTGCGTGAGCATGTGATGGAGGATGAGGGCTGGGGTGCGCGTCGCGGTGTCGCCGTCGGGGAAGTGGAGGGTCGTGGGGGTGTTGAGTTGTTGGTCGGTGAGGAGTGAGAGGTAGTCGAGGGTTTGCGCGGTGACTTTGCTCTCGAAGGTGCGGGCGTCGGCGACGGAGGGAAAGCGGGTGGGGTCTTCGTCGGTGTAGGGGAGGCCCTGGAGGACGTGGATCCAGAAGGCTTCGCAGTTGATGTTGTGGATGACCTGAGCGCGGAGGTTGGGGGAGCCGAAGCCGGGGATGTCGCGGGTGTAGTCGGCGATGGGGAGTGTGGCGACGTGGTCGAGAGCGACGTTGAGGCAGAGGTGGGTCCAGGTGTGGAATTGACGGATGCCGTCGATGGTGAACATGGGAATAGTCCTGCGATTCCTCAAGGATCAGGAAGATCAGGTTAGCTCGATCACGTCGCCCTGGAAGGCGAGGGCCAGGCGAATGTTTTCAAGAACTCTGCTGTGGGTTTCGGCATCAAGCTTGTCGGTATTCTGCCCGACTACACGCATGGTATCCGGCCAGACTGCGATCCGCCCATTCGCGAGTCCCTCGCTGTCGACGAAGATCCGCTGGTTTCCTTCGATGTAGGTGATACCGACGTACATCGGTCCCCATTCTATGGAGAATCCTTCGTCCGACACTATCCGATTACCACCGGGCTTGCTGAACATGGTGCTTTCGGTCATTTGTCCAGATCTAGTCGTTCCCAGATCAAATCGATGCGGGATTTTGTCACAGTGTCCATCACAATTTCTTTGGGCCAGGGGCGGGTGAAGCCTTCGGCGGACCACTTGCGGGTAGCGTCGATGCCCATCTTGCTGCCGTAGTTGGGCAGGCGCGAGGAGTGGTCGAGGGAATCAATCGGACCGAGGGTGAACTGGATGTCACGCTCGGGGTCGATGTTGTTGGCGACGCGGAGGGTGACTTCGGCGAGATCCTGAATGTCGCAGTCCTCGTCGACAACGATGATGCACTTGGTGAACATGGCCTGACCCATGGCCCAGATGCCGTTCATGACCTTGCGTGCCTGGCCCGCGTAGGACTTGCGAATCGAAACGATCATGAGGTTGTGGAAGACGGCCTCGACAGGCAGGTTGATGTCGACGATCTCCGGGAGCGTGAGGCGGAAGAGCGGGAGGAAGATGCGCTCGACCGCCTTGCCCATCCACGCGTCTTCCTGGGGCGGCTTGCCGACGATGGTAGCCGAGTAGATGGGATCGCGGCGGTGCGTGATGCAGGTGAGGTGGAAGACGGGGTAGTCCTCGGCGGGGGTGTAGAAGCCGGTGTGGTCGCCGAAGGGGCCCTCGCTGCGGAGTTCGTTGAGGGCGACGTAGCCTTCGAGGATGATTTCGGCGTGCGCGGGGACCTGGAGGTCGACGGTCTCGCACTGGACGAGCTCGACGGGTTGCTGGCGGAGGAAGCCGGCGATGAGAAACTCCTCC
>Ga0335073_10002305_pt1 | contig 26075 bp, 19 predicted proteins | sample Lox_Sample_22_FD_207093 | JGI IMG/M metagenome (GOLD analysis project Ga0335073, IMG submission 207093) | Soil microbial communities from Loxahatchee National Wildlife Refuge, Florida, United States - Lox_Sample_2.2 | ecosystem: Environmental > Terrestrial > Soil > Wetlands | place: USA...
ACGCGCTGAAAAAATCCGGCGTCCCCGACAAAGAAATCGAAAGCGAAAGCCAGAACCTGCAGCGCAATACGTACCACGACCCGCAGGAATCGCAGATGGATCGTGAGAAGAAGCAGTTCGTCCTGAACCAGTCGTGGACCGTAAAGACCAAGCCCGACGACGCCGCAAAGGTTCTGAACATCGCCGTAGCCGCCGGCGCCAATCAAAGTGGCCAGATCGACTGGCAGTTCCGCGATATGAACGCCTTGCAGGCGAAGGCCGCCTCGAATGCCCTGGCCAAAGCCCAGGCAATCGCGCAGCAGATGGCGCAGGGGCTCAACGTCAAGTTGTCGGGCTTGATCTACGCCAGCAACCAGGCTCCTGCCAGTCCGGTTGAGCGGCTCGAGCGCTTTGCGACACTCGCCGCACCGGCACCCATGGCGAAAGCTGCACCTCTTGCCATCAATCCCCGTCAGATCGAAGAGTTCGCCACCGTCTACGCTGTCTTTGCCATCGAGTAGCGGTGGGCCATTGACTGAGACTGCGACTTTCGCGGCTGCCGAGCATCTGACAGGAGTTACAGCGTAATCTGCTTAGAGCCGGAGAATCCCCCGCAAGGAGCGACATGCCCCGCTACCAATATCGTGATCTTGAGCCTTCACGCGAAGCCAAGGAAGTCTTTACGCGCTGGATCAACTATCTCGATGAAGAATTCACCAAGCACAAGAAGCCGGCGCTGAGAGCGGAACTTGTGCGCGACAATCTGCACCAGTTGCTGCTGGGACGTCCTCACGGTGGAAAACTCAATTTCACGCTGACCAGCGAGCTGCCCTTCAACGTACTGGAGCTTTCACTGGATCCGGCGAATGTGACGCTGGAGCCCGAGTACTACGGTGATATCGATGCAACACGATACGCCTGCCTCAAGCCACTGATCTGGTTCTGGCACATGTTCGATCACTCGCCGGTCGCGCTCAACCATTGGCTGGGCTTCCGCTTTCGCGCCATGCTCGGCAAGCACATCTTCAAAAGCATCGGGAAGAACGTCAAGATCTTTCACGGCGTTGAATTCTCCTACGGTTACAACCTCACCATCGAAGACGACTGTGTCATCCACAAGTACGTCATGCTCGACGACCGCGGTGAACTCATCGTTCGAAAGGGCACCTCCATCTCCGACTACGCCGCCGTCTACTCCCACGCCCACGACCCGATCGAATCTGCAATCGTCGAGAATCGAACCACGGAGATTGGTCCCCGCGCCCGCCTTACCTATCACTCCTCCGTCATGGCCGGGGTGCGCATCGGCGAAGACACCATCCTCGGCGCCATGGGCCTCGCGAACCGGGATGTTCCTGACCGCGCCATCGTCGGAGGCATACCCGCAAAGCAGCTGAAGACCAAAGACCAGGCAAAGCAGTTCGAGGACAGAACCGACGTGCCTGCTCCTGACCGGATGGCGCGGCCTGAATGTGACTGAGTAGGCATCGCGAGCACCTGCCCGCACACCCCTGCGTTGCGGTTCCGGCCCTGTTACCATCAGCTTTGGACCATGAGTCAGCAAGAATTAATCATTAAGATTTTCCAGTTTGCGATCCTTGTTTTCGCGCTCAGTCTCCACGAGTCAGCGCATGCCTGGATGGCTTCGCGTCTTGGCGATCAGACGGCCCGGATGCTGGGACGGGTGACCCTGAACCCCGTCAAGCATATTGATCCCATCGGCACCCTCCTGATTCCCCTGGTCATGCTGTTCCTGCCCATGTATGGCGGCTTCCTCATCGGATGGGCACGTCCGACTCCCGTCAACACGCGGAATTTCAAACGAGTTACCCGGGACGATATTCTGACCACCCTTGCCGGGCCAGCCAGCAATCTTCTGGCCGCCCTCGCAGCTACTTTTGCATTGGTGATCCTGATCCATGCGACCCCCACCGGTGCGCTGGCCGTGCGTGAGCTGGCCATGGGCTCCATCGACCCCAATCTCATGTCGGCGAGCCCGGTCATCTTTCCGATGGCCATGATTTTTTATCTCGGCATATGGCTGAACCTCATACTGGCCGTCTTCAACCTGCTCCCCCTTCCGCCGCTCGACGGATCCCACATCTTTCGCCACATGCTTCCCTATAACGCATTGCGTATTTACGACTCGCTGGGAATGATCAGTCTCATCCTGATGCTGCTGGTTGGCGGTCGCGTGGTGATGTTCTTTGTTGGTCCGGCATTCGCTGTCATCAACGGCATTCTGCTCTCGCTCTGACAGTTTCCGTACAATAAAGACGAGCATTTCTTCTAACAAAGGACCAGGGTGTCGATTTCTTCTTCCCATCTGAGGAAGCGCGTGCTGAGCGGCATGCGCCCTACCGGCAAGCTACATCTCGGCAACTACATGGGTGCCCTCTACAACTGGGTGCGCCTCCAGCGCAAATACGAGTGCTATTTCTTCATCGCGGACTGGCACGCCCTCACCACCGACTACGCCGACACCTCGCAGGTGAAAGAAAACACCGGCGAAGTCATCTTGGATTTCCTCGCAGCGGGTCTCGATCCCGAGCAGTGCACGATGTTTGTGCAGAGCCACGTAAAGCAGCACGCCGAGCTCTTTCTGCTCTTCACCATGATTACGCCCCTGGGTTGGCTGGAGCGCGTCCCCACCTACAAGGAGCAGCAGGAAAACATCACCGGCAAGGATCTCAGCACCTACGGATTCCTCGGCTATCCGCTCCTCCAGTCAGCAGACATTCTTATTTATCAGGCCGATTTCGTTCCCGTGGGCCAGGATCAGGTCGCCCACGTGGAACTGACGCGTGAGGTCGCCCGTCGATTTAATCAGTTCTATCCAAAGTCGCCGGCAAGCGACGACAACCATCCTGTCCTCCCTGAGCCGCAGGTCCTCCTCACGCCATCGCCTAAATTACCGGGCACCGATGGCCGCAAGATGTCCAAGAGTTACGGCAACACCATCCTGCTGACTGATCCCGAGCCGGTGGTCCGTCAGAAACTCAAGCCGATGGTCACCGACCCCGCGAGAATCCGCCGCACCGATCCTGGAAACCCCGAGATCTGTCCTGTCTTCGATCTGCATAAGGTTTTCTCCAGCGCAGAGACCCAGCAGAAAGCCCGCGAGGGCTGCACCACGGCCAGCATTGGATGCATCGAGTGCAAGAGCTGGGTTGCCGACGCCATCGTAGCCGAGCTTGCCCCGATTCAGGAACGCCGCAGCAAATACGAGAGCAACCCAACCCTGGTTAAGGACATTCTCGAAGAGGGTGGACGCCGCGCCACGGCTCGCACAGAACAAACCATGCGCGAGGTTCGTGCTGCTGTGGGGTTAGGGGAGTGAGTGCAATGATCGAAGAACAAAACCCCGCGCCCGAACCGGTATCACCCGCCCCCGACTCGCAAGCATCGGAGCCTCAAACCGGCCCCGCCTCCGATCCGTCGTCCGCGGCCGCCCCGGCGAAGCGAACTAAGAAAACCGAGGACTCCGCCTTTCCCTTTTCTGTCATGGTAGGAACCGTCTACGACGGCCCCCTCGATCTGCTGCTCGACCTCATTCGCAAGCAGGACATCGACATCTATGACATTCCCATTGCCAAAATCACCGCGCAGTTCCTCGGGTACGTCGAGCATCTGAAGGAATCGGACGTCGACGTCGCCGGCGACTTCATCTACACCGCCGCCCTGCTGATTCATATCAAGAGCAAAATGCTGCTGCCGCGCTCACCCGCCGAAGCCGCCGAGGGCGAGCCGGAAGATCCTCGACGCGAACTGGTCGAGCGTCTGCTTGAGCACGAGCGCTTCAAGAACGCCGCCCACATGCTGCACGCCAAACAGCAGATCGAGGAGGCTACCTGGACCAATCCCGGCATCCGCGAATTCCGTGACGCCGAGGGCACCGAGCCCGAGATCGCCGCGGACACGATGGACCTGGTCCGGGTTTTCCAGCAAATATTGGAGAGAGCCAGGAACCGCCCGGTCCTTGAGCTCGAGGAGGACGGCGCGACCGTTGGGCAGATGATCGACTTCATCCGCCGCCGCCTGGTCATGGAAGACAAACCCATCGCGCTCGGTAAGCTGCTGGCCAACACCAAATCTCGGAATTCACTCATCGCCATGTTTCTTGCCCTGCTCGAACTTGTGCGTTTGCAGGCAATTCTGCTCCGTCAGGATCGAAACTTCAGCGAAATCTTCGTGAAGAAGCACCAGCAGTTCGAAGAAGTCCTGAACGAGCGCATGAGTCAGATTCGCGACGACTGGTCGTGAGAAAACGTAAGTCCGTTCACGTCATATTCACCATATATTCACAAAATTTGGCTCGAAATTGATGCTCGGTCCCAACCTCGCCTGTTAGCTTTCTTGAACGAATCCCTAGGCGACTTCAGGAGCCACTTCCATGGATCAAGCAGCAAGTGTAGCTATTCCCCCGGAACACGCAAGCGGTACAGCCGCCGTTCGCCACAAGCTGGATAAGCCTCCCAGCAAAATTGGGATTGCCCTCTTTGGGCTGGTGCTGATCGGAGGCTTCGGTTATGCCATCTCCCAACTTGCGAACGACATCTCCGGAACGCATCTCGGATCTATCTGGCCATACCTTCTGCTTGGACTCGCCCTGGTGATTGCCCTTGGCTTCGAGTTCGTCAACGGCTTCCACGATACTGCGAACGCCGTTGCCACGGTGATCTACACCCATACTCTGGAGCCGCACATTGCCGTCGTGTGGTCGGGCATGTGGAACCTGATTGGTGTGCTTACCTCGTCGGGTGCGGTCGCTTACACGATTCTTTCGCTGTTGCCGGTGGAACTGGTTTTGCAGGTGGGCAAGGGCGCGGGATTCGCCATGGTCTTCTCCCTGCTGATTGCGGCTATTATCTGGAACCTCAGCACCTGGTGGTTCGGACTGCCGGCGTCCAGTTCGCATACTCTGATCGGGTCGATCATCGGCGTGGGCGTAGCCAATCAGCTTATGAGCCCCAAGGTCGGGACTAGCGGAGTGGACTGGGGGCAGGCGACCAACGTTTTCAAGGCGCTGCTGTTTTCGCCTCTTGTCGGTTTTATTTTCGCGGCGCTGCTTCTCCTGGTGTTGAAGCTGGTAGTCAAAAAGCCGGAACTGTATGAGTCGCCGAAGGGCGATGCTCCGCCGCCGTTCTGGATTCGCGCCCTGCTGATTCTTACTTGCACGGGCGTGAGCTTTGGTCACGGGTCGAATGACGGGCAGAAGGGCATGGGGCTGATCATGCTCATCCTGATCGGTACGGTTCCTACCGCCTACGCCCTGAACCACGCTGTCGGCTATGGCCAGGTCCAGGACTTCGCGGCGGTCTCCGAACAGGCTGCCAAAGTGCTTTCTACCTATGTTTCGTCCAACGCTGTGATGGACGACGCCCGCAGTGACCTCACGGACTACATCCGGACAAAGGAGTTCACGCCCAACACCATGCTGGCCGCCCGCCAGTTGGCGATAGAAATCAAGAACGAAGTAACAGAGTACAAGACCCTTGCCGGAATCCCGGCCAGCCAGCAACAGAATGTTCGCAACGACATGTACGTCGAGAGTGAGGCGTTGCGGCTGATGGCCAAGTCTGGCAACCCGAAGTTCACGTCTGCAGAAAATGCAGTGCTGGCGAACTACAAGAAGCACCTTGACCTTTCAACCAAGTTCATTCCGCCATGGGTGAAAGTTGCCGTCGCATTGGCACTGGGCATGGGCACCATGATCGGATGGAAGCGGATCGTCGTTACCGTTGGCGAGAAAATCGGCAAGGATCACCTGACCTACGCTCAGGGCGCTTCGGCGGAGATCGTCGCGGCGGTAACGATTATCGCTGCGGACCAGTACCATCTGCCGGTTTCAACCACCCACATCCTGTCTTCGGGTGTTGCCGGAACCATGCTGGCGAACGGAAGCGGCCTCCAGCTGTCGACCATTCGCAACATCGCCCTCGCTTGGGTCTTAACCCTCCCCGCAGCTGCTCTGCTCGCAGCCGGCATCTTCTGGAGTTTGCGGCAGTTCATTTAGCACCGGCCCGGTTTCTCCACACTGACGGGATGAGCGGCGCTTCTGTAGTATCTGAGAAGCGCCGTTTTCCTTTTTGGGGCGCAGTCGAGTTTTGTCCGGATACATGAGCCTTAAAGCCAAGATCGAAGCTGTTATCTATGCCGCCGAGGAGCCGGTTACCCTGGCCCAGCTTGCGGCTCTCTTTCACGCTGAAGCCCTTGACGAGCGCCGCGGCCGTTTGGCGGAGCAGGCTGTGGAAGCCGCTGCGGCGATGTCGGTAGGCATTGATCCCAGCCTGGGATGGGATTCTCCGCTGACTGTTGCCAGCGCCATCGCTGCGGATGCGGCTGCTGAACAGGCGGAAGAGGCCGGCGAAGACCCAAAGCAGGTCGCTCGCCTGCGCGATCGCGAGGTACGCGACGAGATACGCCGCATTGTGAACGATCTGATCGCCGAGTATGCAGAGGACGATCGCGGCGTGGAAATCCGTGAAATCGCCGGGGGCTACCGCGTCGCCACAAAAGCCGAGTATCACGACGCCGTTCGTAGCTTTGTGAAGAGCCTCAAACCGCCGATGAAGCTGTCTCTGCAGGCCCTTGAAACGCTGGCCGTCATCGCCTACAAGCAGCCGGTAACCGCGCCGGAAGTGAGCGAGATTCGCGGGGTGGACTCGAGCGGAGTGCTGGGCTCGCTGATCAGCCGGAAACTCATCACGACCGCTGGCCGCAAGCACGTCATCGGGCGGCCCATCCTCTACAAGACTACGAAAGAGTTTCTCCTCCGCTTCGGGCTGAAAGACCTGAACGAGCTGCCTTCCATTGAAGAATTCGAGAAGATGGCCGGCGAACTGGCCGAAACCGATGAGATCGATGCGTCAGCCGAGCAATTGCCCCTGTCATCGGGAGAGGAAACCGTAGATGACGAAGAGGGCACTGCTGAAGCCGCCGAACTCGATCCTGACGAGGCCGAGACCAGGGCCGCCGCGGTCGCATCCGTGGGTGTTAGCGATGAGGGAGGCAGGGAAACCGCCGATCTTCCCGGCATCGAAGTCGAACCCGAGGTGAAGCCGACGCACATGGTGGATGCCGGAGAAGCGACCGCCTCGGTAGGCCAGCCCGGCGAAGGGGACTAATGGCCGAAGATCGCGGGCAATCACCCCAGGAGCCCATTCAGGACCGGTTGCAGAAGATCATTGCCGCCGCCGGCATCTGTTCCCGCCGCAAGGCCGAAGAGTTGATCCTCGCCGGACGTGTGCAGCTCAACGGAAAAACAGTAACCGAGCTGGGGACAAAGGCCGATCCATCTCGCGACCACATTCGCGTCGACGGCAAGCTGCTGCAGGGCCCGGAGCGGCCACGCTACTACGCCCTCAATAAGCCAAAAGGCTACGTCACCACTATGAGCGACCCCGAGGGACGCCCCACCGTCATGGAACTGATCCGCGGCGGGGAGCGCGTCTTTCCCGTCGGACGCCTCGATTACGCCAGTGAGGGTCTGCTGTTGATGACCAACGACGGGGAACTGGCCAATGCTCTTACCCGCGCGGCCGCCCGCGTCGAGAAGACCTATCTGGTCAAGGTCAGTGGCCGCCCTCGCGAGTCAGATCTGGACCAGCTTCGAGGTGGGATGATGATCGAGCGCGGCAAGCCGGGATCGCACGAAGGCCGGGTGATGACCGCTCCGGCAAAGGTTCGGCTCGTGCGTGAGGGCGACAATCCCTGGTATGAACTGGTCCTGATCGAGGGCCGCAACCGCGAGATTCGCAAGATGTTTGAGGAGATTGGCCACCACGCTGAAAAGATCCGCCGCGTCGGCTACGGTCCGCTGGTGCTGGACGTCGAACCTGGCAAGGTACGTGAGCTAACCGCGCAGGAAGTGGAGAAGCTCCGCCGGGCGACGAAGGCTAAACCGGCTGACTCTGCGTTCCGCAAGCCGAAGCGTGAGGCCACGCCTCGCAGCCATGCCAGCTCCAATGAAACCTCGGCTCGCAAGTCGACTCCGTCCAAAGGCGGCCGCCGTCCTGCCCGCACCGTGTCCAGGCCATCCCGGTCACGTTGAAGGATCAAAACGGCCTCTTAGTACATCTAATTATTAGATTTAGCGTAAAGTAAGGAGGTTTTGGCAATGGCCAAAGCAACATTTGGAGCAGGATGTTTCTGGGGTGTCGAAGCGCGGTTTGCGCAGGTTCCCGGCGTAACAGCGACCGCCGTGGGATATGAAGGCGGGGCGCTTGATAATCCGACTTACAGAGAAGTTTGCACGGATGCTACCGGCCACGCGGAAGTGGTCGAGCTGGACTACGATCCGGCGAAGGTCAGTTACGAACAGCTTCTCGATCTGTTTTTCGAATTGCACGATCCGACGCAGCTCAACCGCCAGGGCCCGGACTGGGGCAAGCAGTACCGCAGTGTAGTCTTCTATCACTCACCTGAGCAGGAGTCGGCGGCGAAGCAGACCATCGCCCGCTTGACCGCCGAGAAGCGTTTCTCAAAGCCCATCGTCACCCAGGTAGTCCCAGCGGAGTCCTTCTGGCGTGCCGAGGAATATCACCAGAAGTATCTCGAAAAGCGCGGCGCTGTCAGCTGCCACATCTAAACCCCGGCCGGGGCTGCACCTAACGCAGCCCCGCCTCCCGCATGAATCGTAAATCGATCTTCAGTGCGTCGATTGGGGGCATATCGAATTCCTCCTGCTCCACGATCGCGTACCGGATCCCAACCTGCCGGGCAGCGGCAAATACCGGTTTGAAATCGACTACACCCTTCCCCAGCTCTGTTGATTGGCGTTGCCCGGGCTCCTGCCCAGCCTGAGCCGCTTTGAAGTCCTTGATGTGCAGCAGCGAGAATCGCGTCGGATGCGCCAGCAATATCTCCGCTGGGTTTGCCCCGGCTGCCGCCACCCATCCGCAATCCATCTCCAGCGTCACCACCGCCGGATCAGTGTCGTGGAGAAGTATCTGATAGCCGTTCGCCCCGCCGCCAAGGTCGCGAAACTCCATCGTGTGGTTGTGATATCCGAACTTCAATCCCTGCGCCTTCATCTTGTGGCCGATCTGGTTAAACTGCTCTGCGTTCCACTTCCAGTCATCGGCCGTCATCGATTTATGCATCGCCTGCCATGCCCCTCCCGGAGCATTCGCAAAGCGTGAAGGATCAGCGACCGACGGCGACGAGCAGATCACGTATTGCAGCCCCAGTTCCTTCGCATATTCGATCGTGGGCTCCATGCTCTTAAGCAGGTCAGCCAGCGAGTAATGCGCGCTGAAGCAATTCAGCCCGGCGCTGGCCATGATCTGCTTCACATCCGCCGCGCTGTGCCCGTAGAACCCCGCCGCTTCCACATTGCGAAATCCCACTTCTGCAACCTGTCGCAGTGTCCCGGCATAATCCTGCTCAAGCATCTTGCGCACGCTGTAGAGTTGCAGTCCGATCGACGGATCGGTTGCAGCCGCGAACAATCCCTTCGATCCCATCAGCGCGGCCGCCGTCATCGCTCCGCCCGTCACAAATTGCCTTCTCGAAATCATCTGACTTGAGTCCCCTTGTATGCTGGCTGGCATGGAATGCTTCACACTCAATGTCGCACAAGTGTCCCGCATTGGTCTCGGCACCTGGGCGATCGGTGGCTCGGAATGGGGTCAGGTCAGCGATAAGGACGCCATCGATACCTGCCTCGCCATCTTCGACCACGGCATCAACCTCATCGACACTGCCCCCATCTACGGACACGGTCGCGCCGAGGAGATCATCGGGCACGCCATGCGCCAGCACGGAGCTCGCGACAAGTTCTACATCGCCACCAAAGCCGGCCTTGAGTGGAATGCCTCCGGCGTCTTCGCTAACTCAACCCCCGCCCGCATGTCGCAGGAATTTGAAGACTCGCTCCGTCGCCTCGGTACCGACTACGTCGACCTCTACCAGATCCACTGGCCCGACACCACGCTCCCCATCGAGCGCGCCGCCGAAGTCATGCGTGCTCTCTACGAGCAGGGAAAAATCCGCGCCATCGGCGTCAGCAATTTCTCTCCCGCCCAGATGGACGCCTTCCGCCGCGTCGCGCCTCTGCACGCCAATCAACCACCCTATAACCTCTTCGAGCGCGCCATCGACCATGGCATCCTGCCCTACTGCCGCGATCACTCTATCGCTGTCCTCACCTACAGTTCGCTATCCCGCAGCCTGCTCGGAGGCCGCCTCACTAAAGACACTCAATTTCCCGAAGAAGATATCCGTCGCGTCGATCCTAAATTCCACCCCCCGCGATTCGCGCAGTACCTCGAGGCCGTCGCGCGCCTGGACGCCTTTGCTCGCACCATTACGGCAAAACTGTGCTCGAACTGGCAATTCGCTGGGTGCTCGACCGGCCGGGCGTGAGCGCCGCACTATGGGGCGCGAAGCGTCCGGATCAGCTTAAAGCAGTGAAGGGAACTCAGGCCTGGCGCCTGGATGACGACGCGATGCGCGAAATTGACGCAATTGTGCTCGAATCAGTTACAGATCCCGTTGGGCCGGAATACCTGACACCCGCCGTCCGCAATGAGGCAAAAAAAGAGCCCGCGCTGGAGCGTCCGGCGCGGGCTTCGTGACGAGTGTTGCTACTGACCGCCAGCCGCAACCACAGAGCTGCCCGCATCGTGGCTTTTTGCCGGGGCGTCCAGTACCGGTGTGATGCGCGACCCGAGCTGAATCGAACGCAGCTGATGGGTATAGCCCGCATCATCAAACTTCATCTGTACAGCGGTGTTCGCAATGCGATCCGCCGGAGAAACTATCCAGTTAACCGATTGGCCGGTATTCGCCGCATTGCTCAGCTTGAGCGTGCCGGCGTTCATGTCGAGGCTGACTTCGTATTGGCCTGCTGGAAATGCCTGGCCGTGGGTTTCAAAGTTGAAGGGGACGTTCACCACGACTTTGGAAGCCGCAAAAGCCGCTGTCGCGCAGAGGGCTGCGGACGTGAGAACCAGAGAACGGAGCATGAATCGCATGGTGTTTTCTCCTTACAGAAAAGGACACTATCGATTCACGCGAACGACTGTCGTTAAATCCCCGTCTAATAGTTGTCAAATTCGCAAGAGGTATTTTGACGCTCACTCTCGCTTGTCAGCATCGCCTCGGATCGGTTCGATGATCCTGCTCGAGAGTGAGCCGCTCACCCGCCCTGATGCTCCGATCATCATCGGAAGCATGCGCTTCGTCCCACGTCATGCTTCAGCGGTCTGACAATTGAATCGGGTTGCCATCCGGATCCTTCCCATCGCAAAGGCAAAACATCTCGCCTTGCCGCACTTTCCCGAACTTGGCGCCGCGCGCCGTGAGCGTTTCGCGCACCTCGGCGACGTTCTCTGCATGGAACACAATCTTTGGACCCTTGCGTCCCGGCGATGACGGCCGGAGTGCAGCGCGATGCGCACTCCTCCCGCATCGAACTCTCTCCAGCCCTTTTCTTCCGTCACTTGTTCCAGGCCAAGAACGTGCCCGTAGAACTCGCTCATGGCTTCCATCTGCCCGGTAAATAAAATCACTCGCGCCATCTTCAATGAACGCATCTCCGCTCAGGTTCTCCAGTACTCAGGAGGATACACAGCGCCTGCAAAGAACCTGTCATTGGCAGCGACTCGCCGATGCCGCCGCCAACCATCGTTTTGCCCAATGAAAACCATCTGGGCAGTCATCGGCGGCGGAATGTACCATTAGGGCCTCGCATACGGTTGGAAACTTCAGGAGGTTCTCATGCCCGAGACGCGCCGTCGCTTGCTTGTTGCCATTGCAGGGGTTGCGGCCGGAGCAATCACGAGACGTTCCGCTTTCGCCGGCCAGCATCCACAACCCATGCCGTCCCCCAATGCCCCCCAGAATCAGAATGCCCCTGCGGGACTGGACAGGGCGGGAGTCGAGGCGGGGGCGCAGCAGAATTCCAAGATCAGCCCGCTCGCGTGGTCCCAAATCAAGTCGGACGTAGATAAGCTTTTTCAGATGAGTTCTGATCTCAAGGACCACGTAGCCCAGACAAACCTGGCTGCGACGCTTCCCCTGCCTCTCATCAAAGAGGCCCACCAGATCGAAAAGCTCGCCAAGCATATCCAGGAACAGATGAAGGGATGACCTCCTAGCGGTCGCTGCTTTGACGGCCTACTGAGTGTGGGGATGGATGAAGTAAACGAGCCCCAGGTAATCGTCGCTGAGGAGGAATCTGTCAGGGCCGATTTGCAAAAGGCCACAGGGACGCCCATGCACCACCGGGCGGCCCTGGCCCTGTGTAAGGAATCCGGTAATGAAGTCATGTAAAGTGCGGCCGGCAGGAGTGAATCGAGCAACCCGATAGCCCGTGCCGATATGGGGATGACTGGCGCCACGTAGAGCAGCGAGAAAGGTGTTGCGAAGGAGCTCATTGCCGGGACCAAAATAGGCGAAACCCAGGGGTGAACTGTGAGCGGGGAACGTCATATAGGCGCTGGGCACTCGTTCGCAGGAGGCGAGCGCAGGGGGAGCGTGTCCGAGGTCGGCATTGGGATCCGGTGCGAAGACATGGCCTCCGCCCGCGGCAAGGTTGGTGCCCGCTGCAGCGACGCCGGACTGATGCCCGTAAACGGAGTCGCCGGCGGAGAGGGATGGGATGGGAGCAACAGCGTTGGGATCATTGAGGGCGGGAAGCGTCGTGGCGTCGTGGGTAGGTTTGCCTGCAACGAAGTAGCAGGCGGGCCAACCATAGTTGGGCGGAGTGGACGGCGCCGCATCGACCTGGAAGAACGTGTCCTCCGGAAGCTGATCGCCTAGGTGGTCGTCGCCCATGTTGGTCGCGAAGAGGGCGCCGTTGAGTTCAGGTACCGTATGCAGATCGACAGCGTTGCGTATGCCTTGAGCGATGATCTTCCGATGGCCGCCATCCGGGTCCATGCTGACAATCGCAGCCCGGAGCACTTCGCGTTCCTGGCAGTAGTTACACGATGAGCCGGCCGCCACGAATACACGGGAGACCCCGTTGACCTTGGCGATGGCGACGGTGCGTGTCAGGTGCCAGCCGCCGTACTTGTAGTTCAGGCCGTAATCGGGGAAATGGATGAGGGTCTCGGGCGCCGAAGTGGGTGCACTGTCCCCCGAATTGTATTTGTAGCGGACAAGGCGCTCGGTGAGGGCGATGTAGATCCAGCTTTGGCGCGTGGCTGGGTCGGTCCAGAAGGCGACATTGTTGGGGTTTCGGAGATGGTCCAGGTAGTGAGTGACGCGAGTGAAGCGGTTGGCGTCGGGGTTCCAACCTTCGAGGATAAAGACAGAGCCAGACCGATTGTCCGAGAGGTCGTGCATTCCGGTAACGAAGATGCGGCTGTCCGGCGACAGGGCGAAAAAGCGAACGCGTCGGAGGCCCGTTGCCGCGACATCGATGTCGAAGGTGTCAGGCAAAGTCAGAGTAATGGATTTTCCGGGAGCGTAATTGAGAGTGCGCGGCCTCTGTGCACTAATGGCGGAAGGGATAAGCGCGAGGACGAGAAGAAGTGCGGATCGAAAACCAGACCGGTGCATGCTTTGATCTACCTTACGACGGATTAATTTCAGTCGCTTGGTGATTAGCCGCTCACCACCGCACGCCTCCTGGGGCTGCAGGTCTAATCTTCGTAGTCAGAGCAAAAGTAATCATATGTGTTTGACCCTTTCGGATTATCCCGCAGTTCCTTGAGCCGGCTTTCCACTTCCGGTATGGAGGTCGTCTGTTTGTCGAGGTAGCTCTCGTATAGATTGATTGCCTTCTCTCTCGCTTCTCCTGCGCCATCCTTGTACATTTCTGGCGAGCTATAGGGCGGGTTAGGATTACTGCGCGACAGATTCCACCATGTCGCATATGCATTCGCCACTGCTAAGCTAACAGCCGCCGAAACTTCGGAATTTGGATACTCAACAAGAAAGGTTTCGCCCTCTTTGATGACCTTTCGAAACTGATCTGCACCTTCTTGACAGCGACCCTGACTCCAGCCAAGTTGAGTCATCATCAAAAACGCCTGGCGTCCCCAGGGCGAATTCAGCTGTGTGGCGAGTTTATTGAGATCGACAGGATCCTCGGTGAGGATCCATCGAGCGTCAGGCTCGTAGAAGACGTATTCGACACCAAGAATCTGAACCGTCGGTGGCCGATTTGTGTGCCGATTCAAAGTCGTTGCGCTGGTGCTCACCGGAAACCCATTTGGCACCAGCTCATGAATGCAAAACGCTCTGGCAGGATAAAGGGCGGATGTTGAAGGAGTAGCGCGCCATTCCTTCAGCGCATCGCCGAGAACCTCGAACATCTGGTTCGGGTCCTGACTCTGTAGCGCCCTCGTAATGTCTTGACTATGAGAAAAGTGACCTTCCTGGCAGGCACGCACTGACACCGAAGTGTCCGCGCGCGTCAGGGACGGACCATAGATGGCCCAGCTCAGTGGAGAACAAGCCGACAGGATCGCGGCAGACAGCCAAAAATGCTTCACCTGGGTGTACATCCATCCCGAACCGGATTGTAACTCGGACAAGTAGTCCGCATATTCGGACAAGCATGCCTCGATCTGAGGAGCACTGCACATCTACTGCGGCGGCGCCGTCCCGGTCGCACTAGTTGCTGTCCCCAGAATCGAAGGATTCGCCGCATCGTGCGCGCCCTCGTAAGCCTGATCTCCGTGCTGGGCCCGCTGCTGCTCCGCCAGAGCATTCAGCCGCGCAAACGTCGCCCGCTCCTCGCTGGCCTTTTCCGGCTGATTCATTTTGGCGTAAGCCTTGGCCAGCGCAAAGTGAATCTCCGGACTGTCCGGACTCAGCTGGCTCGCCCGTTCCAGTTCCGGAATTGCCTTGCCTGTGTCACCCGAATCTGCCCACGCACGGCCCAGCACATAGTGAGCATCAGCCGAGTCCGCCGCCAGCCGCACCGCATTTTGCGCCGCTGGCAGTGCTTCGTCCGGACGCCGCTCGCGCAGCGCAATCGAGGCCAGCCGCGCCCAGGGCAACGCGCTCTGCGGCGATAGCTTTATTTCCGCGCGCATCTGAGCCTTGGCCTCCTCGTACTGCGACAGTGAATCGAGCGCCGTTCCATAGGCGTAGTGCAGAAACGGAGTTGTCGGGTACTGCGCAATCAGCTTCTGCAGTTTTGGGAAAGCCTGATCGTATTTACTGGCCAGCAGAAGCTGTGCCACATCTCCCGCCTGCTCGATCAGCGAATGCCGGCCCGAATCCACATCATCCGGCAACGACGGAATGCGGAGCAGCGCCAATCCCAGGGCGAACTGGATATCGCCTGCCAGCGGTGGTTGTCCCGCCAGCGGGCTCAAAAGGTCTGTCGCCAATTCGAACTGGCCTTTGCGAATCATCAGGCTTGCCAGCCGACACTTTGCCAGTTCAATCGCCTGCGGACTCGCACCCACTCCCAACTGCTGGCCGCGCTGCAGGTGGATCAGAGCGTTGTCGTAGTCGCGAAGCTCATATTCCGCCAGGCCCATAACCGCCCACGCCGTGCCGTCGCCGGGCTTCGCTTCAACCCATTTTTTCAGTGTGGCGATGGCCTCGGCATAATGTCTCGACGAGTACTCGCTCATTGCCTGCTGCCACTCGGCGGGATCCGCGTTGCCCACCGTTGTGCCGGAAGGAGCCGCACCCGCAGGAATCCCATACATCCTTGCCGTCTGCTGGTCGATGTGCGCCCTCTCGGGAAGCAGCGTCGCAGCCTTTCGAGTCTCTTCCGCAGCCTGCTGGTGTTTGCCGTTAGCTTCCAATGCTTTTGCCAGCAGTTCATGTGCTGCCGAAGAATCTGGTGCAAGATCGACCGCCTGTTGAGCGGAGTGCAGTGCCGCCGGGAACTGGTGAAGCACCAGCTGAAGGGTTGCGATCTGGATCCGCGCAAGAACGCTCTCCGGAGAAATCTCAACTTCCCGTTGTTGCGCTGCCAGAGCCTCTTCCGTTTGGCCGTCAGTCGCCAGCGCCAGCCCGTAAGCGTAATGCAGGTAAGGAGCCTGCGGGTGTTCCTTCACCAGATTTCCCAAAACATCCATAGCCTGAGCAGGATTTCGCGCTGCCGTCGCCGCCGCTGCACCCGCGCTTTGCAGAAACGCCTCTTGTGAAGGATCAACCTGGTCCGGCAACAGCGGAATGTGAAGCAGGGCCATCCCCAGCGCCGATTTGATCTGCGGAGGCAGTTCGCTCTGGCCGGAAATCGAGAGCAGCAACGCCGCCGATTGGTTGAACTCTCCCTGACGATTCAACAGAAGCGCCAGGTGATAGGCCGATACGCGCGCCAGCTCTTGATCGTCGGTTACGCCGATCGAGTGGGCTTTTTGCAGATCGGCGAGTGAGCTGTCGTAATCACGAGTTTCAAACTCGGAAAGCCCCAGAAACGCCCATGCAGAGCCGAGGTTGGGAGCGATCTGGACCAGGTTCCGAAAAGCTGGAATCGCGTCGGCGTAGCGATCCAGGTCGTACTGCATCGTTCCCAGGTACCACCAACCCTCTGCCCAGTCGGGACGAAGCGCAACCGCTCTCGAGTAGTCGTGAATTGCCTCTTCAGTCCGTCCCGCTTCGCGCGCCGACGAGGCAGCTCCGGCGATTGCTTGAAATGTCTCTCCAGCCGTGGGCATAGCGGCTTGTCCCAGAACGACCCGATGCTCCCCGCACAAGACAAACATTGCCACGCAGCAAAACATGACAAGTCGGCGAAGATGCTCCCGGGACATATTGAAAATGTCTCATTCACAGGGCATCCAAGGCCAGTAGCCAACAGAACCGCGAACAGTTGGCCGACAATTTCCCCAACCCGGATAAAATAGAAATAGGGGTAGGTATGGCCCGGCTCATTCAGCAGCCGGGCCATTTTCAGTTAGATGATCGCTTCTCGTCGTAATCCATTTGGAATGAAACGGTTACAGGTATCCTTTTAAGAATGAAACGGTTACGGCAGGCAAGGACTTTTCCGGCAGTAAGTCATTTCGAATGAAACGGTACCAGTCTTCTGCTTTAGAGTGAAACGGTTACAGACGGTCCCAATAGAATCAAACGGTTGCGGCAGGCCAGGGGGGAGGGGGTAGGCACACCGGCTGGATATTCGGCAGCCGCCTTGGTTTGGTATCGTTTGGAAGAATGTCTCGGCAGTCACTCCGCAGCATGTCCCGCTCCCGCGTCCCGGTCGTTTCCCGGAGGCGTTTTTTGCAGGGCATCCTGCCCACGATGCTGCCCCTTAGTGCCCTCCCATCCTTCGCCTCGACGACAGCTCTGCCCGCCTTCGAGGAGATTCCGCCATCAAGCAGCGGCATTACCTGGGTTCATACCGCAGGCAAGTCACCCCAGAAGCACCTCCCTGAGACCAGCGGAGCCGGGTGCGCCTTCCTCGACTACGACAACGACGGCTGGATGGATATCTATCTCGTCAACAGCGGCAAGTCCGACTTCTACACTCCTCCCAAACCGCTCCGCAACGCCCTCTACCGCAATAACCGTGACGGCACCTTCACCGATGTCACCGAGAAAGCTGGGGTCGCCGGTAACGGCTACGGCATGGGGGTGGCCGTCGGTGACTACAACGGCGACGGTCTCCCCGATATTTACGTCACCCAATTCGGCCGCAACATCCTTTACCGCAACAACGGCGACGGGACCTTCACCGACGTGACCGACAAAGCCGGGGTCGCCGCCGGGGGGTGGAGCTCCAGCGCCGTCTGGTTCGACTACGACAACGATGGCCGTCTCGACCTGTTTGTCTGCCAGTTCGCCGAATTCGACGCTGCACTCGGCTGCGGCACCGACAAGGATGGCGTCCACCACTACTGCATCCCCCGCATCTTCAAGCCCCGGCCGAGCTGGCTCTTCCATAACAACGGGGACGGCACCTTCACAGATGTCAGCCGGGAGTCGGGCATCGCCGAACACCTCGGCAAGGCCTGGGGGGTAGTGGCCACCGATCTCAACAACGACGGCCGGATGGATCTGTTCGTCGCGAACGATACGGTAGCGAATTTCCTCTTCATGAACCAGGAAGGAAAACGCTTTGAGGAGAACGGCTTTGCGGCCGGGGTGGCTTACAGTGCTGAAGGGAGAGCCCGCTCAGGAATGGGGGTGGACTCGGCGGACTTCAACAACGACGGCTGGATGGATTTGTTTGTCGCGAACATCGACGAAGAGATTTTTTCGCTCTACCAGAACAACAAAGATGGCACCTTCGATGATGTAGCGATGCAGCAGGGAATCGGCATGGCCACGCGCTGGATGAGCGGGTGGGGCCTGAAGTTTTTCGACTACGACAACGACGGCAATGTCGACCTGATCCTGTCGAATGGATTTCCAGATGACCTTGTGGATCAGATATCAAACAAAGTTACATATCGAGAGCCGCTTCTGCTGTTCCACAATGATGGACGGAGTTTTCGCGATGTCAGTCGACAGAGCGGTCCTGTGTTTGAGAAAGACTTCGCGGCGCGCGGCCTGGCGATCGGAGACTTTAATAACGACGGTGCGGTGGATGTCCTTATCAGCGTGAACGATAGCGCTCCAGTCTTGCTCAAGAACAACGCCACCAAAGGAAATCACTGGATCGGTTTGCGCCTTGTTGGACAAAAGACGAATCCCGATGCGATTGGCGCGCGCGTCACCTATCAGGCCGCCGATCTTAACCGCAGACGGATGAAAGTCGGGGGCGGCAGCTTCCTCTCCTCTCACGATCCGCGCATAGTCTTAGGCCTCGGGCAGCATGCAAAGATCGATTGGCTGGAGGTTCACTGGCCTCAACCGAGTGGTTCCGTCGATAGATTTACTGATCTTCCGATTGATCGATACGTCACGATCGTCGAAGGAACGGGCAAGTGGAAATAGTCTGAAGTGAATCGGGGTACTGGGTTATTCGGGAAACGGTTCCCCTGCGCGCACAATGCGGATGCGGTGATCGGTGAAGTCGCTGTGCATCTCCGGCACATACACCTTTGGCATATGGCAGGAGGTGCAGTCCTTGGCTGCTACCGGGCATGCCGCGCCGGGACGGCTAGCCGTTGGTTTCTGGGCGGGGGCCCTCGCGTGGCACTTGAGACACGCATGGTCGTACGAAGTGGAGTCTGTCTGTAACGGCTCGTGAGGGTCGTGGCAAGCGATACACGTTAGCCGGGCATCACCTCTACCCCAGCACTTGCTTGTGACTAGCCGATAGGGGGCCGACCGAGTGGTTGCAACGCCGTGGGCGCCGGAGTTTTTAACATCCCACCAGGTGCCATGGCATGCCCCACAGAATTCGACTGAATCTGTCGGATCGAGGTGAGCCGAGTTGAAGATATCTCCGCGTTTTGCTGCGTCGAGATTCCCTTTCATGAAGTCCTTCATGGCCGCGACGTGCTTGGCTCCCGGTCCGTGGCAGGCTTCACAGGTGACTCCCAGAATGAGATTTTCTTCGTCGAACTTGTTCCCAACCGTAGATGCGGTGGTATGGCACCCAAAGCAGCGACCGATCTCCGCAGAGCCTACGGCGCGGTCCATAGCTTCTTCGACGTCTTTGGGAGATTGCAGAGCGCGGGTAGGAGTAAAGTCAAGGTTTTTCAATGTGTCGAAATAGGTCACGCGCGCTTCGTAGAAATGGCCATCTTCTCTCTTGAACAGATATGACTGCCCGACTCGAGGTGTGCCGAATGCCCAAAGCAGCGGCGATGACAAGGTCTGTGTGCCGTCGGTTACGGTATACAAGCTGTGCTTGTTGTCACTCTGGATCAGGTAACGGTACGGACCCACTGCAAATGAAAGCTTAGTGTGCTCGTGCAACACTTCTGCATCATCAGCATGCGAGACGGCTCGGGCCATAGGCGTCTCCTCCTGAGAAGCAACCTTGGCAGAATGGCATGGCTTACAGCTCGATGGGCCCGCAAATTCGCTTCGGGAAGCTGCTGGTTGAGTCGGCCAGAAGCCCGGCTCAGCGAGATGATCATCGGTAGAAAGTTGTGCTTGCAAGAGGGGGCAGGTTAAAAACAGCACGGAGAAAACGCATAGCCATTGAGTGTAAAGGCAGATGCGCTCGACAGCTGATTCTGTGCTCACTCCCAAAAAATCCGATGGTGTTGCGGCTGTTTGTACGGTCCTAACGATATCCGCTGACCTCAGCCGAGATCAACGTTCCTGCGACGCAAGACCGGCTGGTAACCGCTGGCAGATACTAAACTCTTTGCTTTCAACAGTGAACCCCAGCACCAAACAGGTAAGCAGTGTACCCAATAAGAGGACTATACAGGTTTACAGGTCTCGATATAGAATTCGCGCTGGGTTGAGTTACAGGCACCAAGCGGCTTTCTGATGAGACGGAGTATGTACCGGTTTATCCAAAGCGCCGACGCGAGTCGGCGTGTTGCGTTGTTTTTAGTTGACAGTCGTATATTGCGAGTAGTAATCAAACGTTTCAGTTCAAGCTGTTAACGTTATCAGGGTTCGAACCACGGGATGATGTCAATCCTGACCTTCGGATCGCGCGACCATGAACTTTTTAAGGAGGCACTTATGTGCAATCGATTTGCAGGAGGCGGGGGAGTCTCTGGGCAACGTTCGACGTTTCGCCTACTTTCCTACGCTCTTCTAGCCGTGCTGTTGGCAATCCCGTTCGGCCTGCACGCCCAACAATTCTCAGGATCCATCGTAGGAACGGTGACCGATCCTACGGGTGCAGCCATTCCGGGAGCAACAATCACTGTCATCAACACCGGAACGAACGCGACTACCACCGCGAAGTCAGATGGACAAGGCAACTTCTCCGTCCAGCAGCTGCCAGTTGGAACCTATGAGATCCACGTAACGCAAGGAAATTTCAAGGAGTTTGTTGAAACGGGTGTCGCGGTTCATACCTCGACCAATACAAATGTGACGGCAGTTCTTCAGGTTGGCGGAGCGAGCGAGAAAGTGACCGTTTCGGCAACGGCGGTTCAGGTGCAGACAACCTCCGCGGCAGTCGGCGAGGTTGTTTCCGGAACTCAAGTCCGTGAGCTTCCGCTGAACGGCGAAAACTTCGTCGGGCTGACCCAGTTGTCTCCCGGCGTTAGCGCGGCACAGGGCGCGAATTTCGTCGGAAAGGGTCTGGACGGTGGCGTGAATTTCTCCGTCAACGGCAACCCTTATAACTACAACCTCTTCCTCGTTGATGGCGTGAACAATAACGACGTTGGTTCAGGCCGCACCATTCTTGTTTATCCTTCGGTGGATACCATCGCGGAATTCAAAATGATCCGCAACTCGTATGGCCCGGAGTACGGGCAGGCTGCGGGCGCCATCATCAGCATCACGACAAGGTCGGGTGAAAACCAGTTCCACGGCGGCTTTTTCTACGCTGGCAGGAACGCTGCTTTGGATGCCAATGACTGGTTTTCGAATGACACCCCAAATCCGGTCAAGGCTAAAGAGATCCGCAACGATTACGGCTACAATATCAGCGGCCCGGTGAAGAAGGATAAGCTGTTCTTCTGGTGGAATCAGGAATGGAACAAGGAAATTCAGGGTTCGTCCTTCCAGTTCTGTGTTCCAACCGCTGCGGAAGCCCAAGGCGACTTCAGCGCGTTCGCGGGCCAAACGGCCGATCAATGCGGTGGGGCGATACCAAAGATTCCTGTTTCGGCTCAGGCCCCTGGAAATCCCCTCAAGATTGCCAACCCAGACGCTGCCGGGCTATTGATGGCTTCTTACTACCCAGCTCCCACCAGCTCGACGACGATCAACGGAAATAACTGGTTCGGATCGCCATCAAATCATCTGAACTGGAGCGAGTGGAATGTCCGCGGTGACTATGACATTACCAGCAAGCATCGGGCTACTTTCAGGTGGACCAATGATTCCTGGGATAATCCATGGCCAAACAATCCCATTCCATTCTGGGGTGAGTCTGCTTTTCCAACTGTCGGATCTTCCTGGAGTCAGCCGTCGCGCAGCGTGATGGCGAAACTGGATTCAACGCTCACCAGTACCTTGGTCAATGACTTTGCCTTTGGCTTCGGGCAGAACCGCATCATCACAACATTGCAGGGCGACAAAGCAAACATCGTTCCCGAATTGCAGGCGGCCTATCCGTCCGCATGGCCTTCTTCTCTAAAGCAGAAGGATGAGTTCTTCGGAGCCTGGGGCGGTTTCGGTCCCTACGGTGCATCCGGCTACGCTTCTTTCTGGAATATCGCTCCTTACGGCAACCACGAAGACCTGTACACGATCCAGGACAACCTCTCGAAGGTGCATGGAAACCACACATTCAAGACCGGCTTCTTCTATGGCACAAACGCCAAGATTGAAAGCAACGGCAATGGAGCGGACCGTCCCGCTTTACCGACCACTAACCCCTCCACCGCTCCGGGAACATTGGGTTCGATTGATGCTAACGCCCAGACCGGCAATGCTCTGGCCAATGTCCTTCTGCCTGGAACGGGTGCTTTTCCTCAGGTGTTCACGGGCATCACGGAGAACAGTATCGACGGCATCGCTGCGGTTCATTGGCATGACTTCGAGCCATATTTTGGCGATAGCTGGAAGATTCGTCGCAATCTCACAATTGACTTCGGCTTCCGTTGGTCAATTTACCGCGAGCCGTTCGGCGGGGATAGTGGTGGAAACACCAATGCCGCCTATGACGATGGAGGAAACTTCCCGCATCAATGGGCGAACTTCAGCCCGACAGCTTGGAGCGCAGCTGAGGCCGCAGCCAATCCGTCGGATGCGTGCAATGGCACGCTCATCGTACCTGGAACCACGCCCTGTCAGAATGCAGTTACGCTGCTTGCTGGTCTCGGGGTCAACCTTCCGCTCTCGAACGGGACTCCAGGGCCGAACGCAGCTCTCGTCCAGCAGAATAACCACAGCATCGCCCCCCGTGTGGGAATTGCCTGGGACGTGCGCGGCGACGGCAAAACAGCGGTCCGTATCGGCGCAGGGCAGTTCTTTCAGCGTGAGCCCGTGGGCCTCGCAGAAAGGCTCGCCAACACTGCACCTTTCGTGATCAAGGCAACAAGCGACAGGGCCCTTGATACTGCTCCACCCTTAGCAAATCCGGCGGTGTCACCGCAAGCCTTCAAGACTACGGGCGGCTTCATTCCAAACTCCTGGCAATGGAACGTGTCCGTTGAGCAGGAAGTAGCGCGCAACACTACTTTGCAGTTGGGTTACGTCGGCAACATCGGAGAGCACCTGACTTCGATGTGGGACGCAAACGCTGTTTCGCAAGCTAACTTGCTGGACGCTACATTCCTAAGCGGAAGCGCTCAGGATGCCCTTCGTCCGGCCTACAATTTCACCCAGATTGGCGGGTTCGCACGCGGAGGCCACGCTAACTACAACTCACTGCAGGTGCTATTCCGCTCGCAAGCTGGACCGTCGACGTTCCAGGCCGCTTATACCTGGTCTCATTCGATCGCCAATGTCGAGCTAGACAATTCGTCAGGCAGCTTCAACCAGCAGGCCACTACCGATCAGGCCAACCCCGGCCTCGACAAGGGCAATACAAACATCAACCGCCCGAATATCTTCGTGGCGAATGAAGTGTTGTTCTTGCCCAAGCTGCAGCAATACAACAAGTTCGTGCAGCAGACAATCGGTGGATGGGAGGCCAACAGCATCTTTACAATGGCGGAAGGCAGCTCTCTCACCATCTTCACTAATGGCGGAGTCTCGGGCGCTCCGGTCAACGGTGTGAGCAGTGGTCTTAGCGCTCTGGTAGGTACTGGCTACCAGGGGAACCTGCGGCCATTGGCGACACAACTCAGTGCCACCGCGGGACGGCATGGAAATACGTTTGTGAACGCGCAGCACTACAATCTCAACGGATATGTGCTCGGAACCTTCCCCTCTAACCTGGCGAGCCGCGGTTCCGCCCAGGGCGCACCGAATACCAACTTCGACGGTCAGCTGGCCAAGAACTGGTACATCAAGGAAAAATACCGGATCAAGTTCAGCATGGACTTCTTCAATCTCTTCAACCATCCAAACTTCAACAGCGCGAACCTCGAGGGATCGACCTACAACCCGTCCGCTCCTCTCTACTGCGGAGGCGCCGACGCAACCCACGGCTCACCCTGCAGTCCAACCAACAACGTCGTTACCGGAATGCAAGGCCCGAATGGGACATCAATTCCTGTTGGCATAGGAAGTGGTTTCGGCCAAGCCAGCGCTGTCAGCCCGGGCCGTACATTGCAATACACGCTGCGATTCAGCTTCTAGCGGCGTAAAACCAACCGTTGTCCACCATGCGGCGGGACTTGATCATTCAAGTTCCGCCGCTTACTCTTTGGTAGAGAATCGAGTGCTAATCTGAGCTGTGAGTCAGCCTCCCACACATCTGAAAGCGCCACACACAAACCGGTGTCGACCTGGTTTTTCCGAGCGAAGCTTGGCGATGGGCTTGGTTGTTGCGGCCGTTCTAATGTTTCCCGCCGGACATGCGCAACAAACTAAGGAACATCCACCAACGGCTCCGATTAGAGCAGATCCTGCGCAGGTCGAGTTATCCCAGCGCATTCACGCCGCGGACGCGGCTCGCAATTCGGGAAATCCTGTTGCAGTTGCCGAGGCGAACAAGTTACTGATTGCTGCAGCACTACGGGCGCTTGGCCGCCTCCGTGTCATTGAGGCGGCGTCGTCTCAGGCGGAAGAACTTTATCGCGAGTCGCTGAACTTCGAGAATACAGCCGAGGCTCATTTACAGCTAGCATCGCGTTTGATCGCGGACCAACCGCACTCGGCGGTTGAGCAGGTTCAACAGGCTCTTGCTCTCGATCCCTCCAACGCGCACGCGTATGTCACTCTGGGACGAGCCTACATGCGGGCCGGAGACTCGGCCAAAGCCGCCGACGCCTTGACGCATGCGGCGCAGCTTCGGCCCGGCATTGAAACCTACTACACGTTGGCTATCTGCTGGCTCTCCATCAAGACTCCCGAAGGAAATAAGCGTGCCGATGCGATATTCGAACAGATGAAGGAGATGGCCGGAGACAGCGGCTCGCTCCATGTTTTGTTTGGCCGCGCATACCGCGATGCCGAGCGAATGTCTGACGCGATCATCGAATTTCAGCGTGCTATCAAGCTTGACCCTTCGACTCCGCACGCGCATTACTTCCTGGGCTTGGCTCGTCTGGCACTAAATGACTGGAAGCCCACTCCGGAGGCCGAATCGGAGTTTCAGCAGGAAATTCATTACTCCCCGAGGGACTTTCTGGCCAACTACATGTTGGGTTTCCTCGCATCAAGTGAGCACGACTACGCGACGGCAGAAAAGTATTTGAAGACCGCGTCTGAAATCAATCCGAAGTGGCCGGAGCCCTGGTTCTACATGGGCCTGAACGCATATGCGCAGGGCGATAATAAGGCAGCAGAGCCTCTCTTGCGCAAGGCCGTGGAACTGACCGGAACGGACGAAGCACGTTCGAATTACCAGATTCGCCGTGCGTATGTAGATCTGGGACGTATCCTTGCGAATTCTGGCCGGGAACAGGAGAGCGAAATCTATTTTGCCAACGCGCGCAATCTCCAGAATAAGACCATGCAGGAGACCCAGCAAAAGGTGACCTCCATGGCGCTTTCAGAGGGCGCAACTTCGATGGCAGGGATGGTGCCACTCGACAAGCAGCAGGAAGATCAGGCAGCACCCATCGTGCAGGCCAAAACGGATCCATTTGCACCGGTTGATCCCGCTGTGATGGCCAATGCAAATCTTTCGGAATCCCAGCGTGCGACAGCGAAGACGCAGGAAGATGACTTACGTCTGATTCTCGGTCAGAGCTACAGCGATCTTGCCACCTCCGAAGCGATGCAAAGTGAGTATGCCATGGCTCTCACGCACTATCAGGCCGCAGAGCGCTGGAATCCTACCATCGACAATCTCGCCAGAAATCTGGGGGAGTGCGCATTTCGTGCTGGGAACTACCCAGAGGCGGTCCGCGGTTTGTCCGCAGCTCTTAAAGAACAACCAGGTCAGATTCCAATCCGTGCAACTCTGGGTATGGCGTACTTCGCCACGGATCGGTATGCTGACGCCGCCAGGGCTTTCGCTCCGCTCGGTGTCGCCGGAATGCAGGACGGCACCGTTGGTTATGCGTGGGCGGCATCCCTTGCGAGACTAGGCCAGACGAAAGAAGCGTCCGATGTTTTGACGCAGTACGAGAGCGGCAATC
>Ga0335073_10002306_pt1 | contig 26067 bp, 18 predicted proteins | sample Lox_Sample_22_FD_207093 | JGI IMG/M metagenome (GOLD analysis project Ga0335073, IMG submission 207093) | Soil microbial communities from Loxahatchee National Wildlife Refuge, Florida, United States - Lox_Sample_2.2 | ecosystem: Environmental > Terrestrial > Soil > Wetlands | place: USA...
AGCCGGCCCTGCGGCATCCATCGATTCTCCACGGTGAATCCGAGGCCGTCCACGTAGAAGGCGAGCGACCGTTCGATGTTGCTGACCATCAGCAACGGAACCACGGCGGTGACGTTGTGAACCGCGTCAGGCAACATTGAGGTTCTGAGTCTCTTGCTGCTCCGCGCCGGCCAGAACATAGGGACCATCCGGAATTACGACCACGCGGCCGCCGCGGGCTAAACCGGCGAAAAACGCGTTCAGCGAATCGTCGACGTCGCGAAATGCGCGGCCCCAAAGCGCCGGGAGATAATCCTCCGGCACACCGGGAACGCAGTAAAAAACTTCTGCCTTCCGGGTCGCCAGCGCGAGTTTTTCGAGCTGCCACTGATCGATGGTCACCGGCACGCCTTCGATGGCTCGCATAAACGCCTCATCGGAATCAAACTCGCGGACCATGCGGCTGAATTCGGGCGCGCCGACGCCTTCCGCGCACTCGCCGAAGACCAGAATCCGCCCGCCCGGCCGCACCATGTGGGCCGCCGCGGTGATTCCCTTGATGGTCTGATAGTAGGTCTGATCCAAGGGATAACCGGCGCCCGTGGTGATCACCGCGTCCGCGAGCCGGTCGAGCGGCTGGAACAGCGCGGAGCGAACCCATTCGACGCCGGCGTGGTGCGCGGCTTCTGGCTGGCCGGCAAAAACGGCCGCGATCCGGCGGTCGCGCGCCAGCGAAACATCCACGATAAAATCGTGCCGCGCCAGGCGCGCGATTTCGAGAAGCTCGGCATGCAGCGGGTTGTCGTCAATGGAGCCTTCCCGCGCCCGCGGATCGCGCATGAAGCGCGAACTGTGCAGTTCTTTAATGGTCGCTTCGGCGGCCAGCCCCGGCGCAATCAGTTTGCGCCCGCCCGAAAATCCGAGCATGAGATGCGGCTCGATGAAACCGAGCGTCAGGTGCAGATCCGCGCTGACGAAGCGTTCATCGATCCACACCAGCGTGCCCGATCGCGTTGTTCCGAGAAAACGATGCGATGCCTGGTTGCGCGCATCGTGGTTCAGCACCGGATACTGCGCGGCGATTTCTTCGCCAACGATCTGGCGAATCTCGGATTCGGTTGCGCCGCGATGCAATCCCGTGGCGATCAGAACGCGAATGTTGGACTTGGGCACTCCCGCCGCTTCCAGGCAGCGAATCAGCGGCGGCAGAACCACGCGGTTTGGCGCCGGCCGGGTAATATCGCATACCGAGATCGCAGCCGAACTTTTCCCGCCGGCGAGCGCGGCCAGCGGCGGACCGGCGAGGGGATGGTCGAGGGATGCCTCGATCGCGCCAACCGGGTCGGCAAGCGGCGGAGCTGAGACGGATTCGAGCACGCGGTACTCGAAGGAGCCGGGAAGATCCAACGTCAATCCTCTTTTGCCGAATGCGATCTGTACCTGCATGAGTCCTATCATCCTATGGAATTGCCGGCGCCAGGAGGGTGCTCGAAAAAGTCTGTCCCCTTGTTCGAGCAGCCTGCTAAAGCAATTCCGCGGTACTGAAGAAGAAGGGAATCTCCACCGCGGCCGTTTCCGGCGCGTCCGAGCCATGCACGCAATTCCGCTCGATCGATTGCGCGAAACGCTTGCGAATGGTGCCCTCGGCGGCGTTGGACGGATTGGTCGCGCCCATGGTGTCGCGCCATTTTTTGATCGCATCCGGCGCTTCCAGCGTCATCACGACCACCGGTCCTTCGGTCATGAATTTCACCAGCGACGCGTAAAACGGCCGCTCGCGATGCACGGCGTAAAATCCCTCGGCCTCAAGCTGACTCAGCCGCTTCATTTTCATTCCCACAATGCGCAATCCCAATTTTTGAATAATCGCGAGGATCTCGCCGGTCTGTCCCGCGGCGACTGCGTCTGGTTTGATGATGGCAAATGTTCGTTCCATTAGATTCGAGATTTGACTTTTTCTCCCATTTCCGCCGGGCTGGCGCAAACGGTGACGCCGGCGGATTCGAGCGCGGCGATTTTATCTGAGGCTTTGCCGCTGCCGCCCGAAATGATCGCGCCCGCGTGGCCCATGCGGCGTCCCGGAGGAGCGGTTTGCCCGGCGATGAACCCGATCACCGGCTTTTTCACGTGCGCCTTGATAAACGCGGCCGCGGTCTCTTCGGCGTTGCCGCCGATCTCGCCGATCATCACGATGGCGTGCGTGTCCGGATCTTCGTGGAACAGGCGCAGCGCGTCGGTGAAACTGGTTCCGATAATCGGATCGCCGCCGATGCCGATGCAGGTGGATTGTCCGATGCCGAGTTTGGTCAACTGGCCGACCGCTTCATAGGTCAGCGTGCCGGAGCGCGAAACCACGCCGACATGACCCTGCAAATGAATGTGCGCCGGCATAATTCCGATTTTGCATTTACCCGGCGAAATAATTCCCGGACAATTCGGACCAATTAACCGCGTATTCGGCCAATTTTTCAAATAACTCCACGCCCGAATCATATCGGCGGCGGGAATGCCTTCGGTGATGCACACCACCAGCGCGAGGCCGGCATCCGCCGCTTCCATGATCGCGTCGGCGGCAAACGGCGGCGGGACAAAAATCACGCTGGCGTCGGCGCCCGTGGCCTTGACGCCTTCGGCGACGGTGTTGAACACCGGCAGATCGAGATGCGTCTGCCCGCCTTTGCCCGGCGTCACGCCGCCGACCACTTTGGTTTTATAGGCGATCGACTGCGAGGCGTGAAAAGTCGCTTCTTTTCCGGTGAAACCCTGCACCAGAACGCGCGTCGTTTCGTTGACCAGGATGCTCATTTGGCCAGCCTCACCACTTTTTCCGCCGCGTCGCGCATGCCCTCGGCGACGGTGAAATTGAATCCGGATTCCATCAGAATTTTTCTTCCCAGATCGACGTTGGTTCCTTCCATTCGCACCACGATCGGCACCTTGATCGCCAATTCGCGCGCGGCGCCCACCACTCCCGTGGCCAGGGTGTCGCAGCGCAAAATGCCCCCGAAAATGTTGATCAAAACCGCCTTCACCGCGTGATCCGAAAGAAGAATCCGGAACGCGTTTTTCACCTGTTCGGCGCTGGCTCCGCCGCCTACGTCCAGAAAATTCGCGGGACTTCCGCCCGCGTACTTAATGATGTCCATGGTGGCCATCGCCAAGCCGGCGCCGTTCACCATGCAGGCGACGTTTCCGTCCAGCTTGATGTAATTGAGGCCGAACTTCGAGGCCTCCACTTCGAGCGGATCTTCTTCGTTCAAATCGCGCAGCTCGGCCAGATCCTTGTGGCGAAACATCGCGTTATCGTCCAGATTGATCTTCGCGTCGAGCGCGTACACCCGATCATCCTTGGTCAGAATGAAGGGATTGATCTCGGCGAGCGAGGCGTCCAGCGATTCGGTGGCGTGCGCCAGCGCCATCATCGCGGCGGCCGCCGCATTCACCGCGGGGCCGGTCATTCCGATGCCGAACGCCAGCTTGCGCGCCTGAAACGGGAGCAATCCCAAACCGGGCTCGATCGCCTCTTTCAAAATTCGCTCCGGCGTTTTCGCGGCGACCTCTTCAATCTCCACGCCGCCGTCGGCCGACGCCATGAAAACGTTTTTCCCGACGGCGCGGTCGAGCACGATGCCCAGATAAAGCTCGCGCGCGATGGGCAGGGTTTCTTCGATCAGCAGGCGCTGCACCAGGCGGCCTTCGGGCCCGGTTTGATGCGTGATCAGCGTCATGCCCAGCATTTTTTCGGCGATGGCGCGCGCTTCGGTTGCGTCCTTCGCGATTTTCACGCCGCCGCCTTTACCGCGTCCGCCGGCGTGAATCTGCGCCTTCACCACCACGCTTCCGCCGATTTTTTTCGCCGCGGCTTCGGCTTCATCGGCGGTCCGCGCAAGTTCGCCCCGGGGCACAGGAACATTGTGCCGGGCCAAGAGAGCCTTGGCCTGATATTCGTGAATTTTCATGGTGAGAAACTATCAATATAACGCACTGGGCTGGAGCGCCGAGGAGTTATCGAGGAACTGGCGCAGCCTCTTGAGGATCGCCTCGCAACTTGCGCGCGGCAGGCATCCCCCAAGTGGAAGCGCTCGATCGAGCGTTCTCCCCGACCTGGCGCGAGACCTATTGAGGATCGCGTAATTGAGTGACACGGGTGCCGCACGAAAGGGCGCTTATATACTTGATCCAACCGGCGGCTTCGGTCGTTGGTGGCGCGCGCATTCCTGCGTGCCGCGTCGGCACTCTTGCCGACGCTGGTTCCGCCCGATCAGCCATGCGTCGAGAAGAGTCTCGACGCGGCACGCAGGAGTGCGTGCGCCACGCACCCATACTGGTCAGGGTTGATCAAGGTTGTGTCCACGATCTCAATGACGCGATTTTGTTGTTGTCACTGTATTACGCGATCCTCAATAAGCTCCGCCGTCCGCACCATGCAAAACAATCCTGCGTCCGGTCCTAGCGCTACGCGACGGGTAGAGCGCGCGAGGGTCCCGGCAGCAATTCGCGCGCGGCGTAATGGATGCCGCTCCATCCGGTGAGCGCCGCGGTGAGCCACTGCACGCCCGACACCAGCCGGAATTCGGCCCAGCCGCACAGCCACAGCAGCAGGACGAAGATAAACAGGATTTGCGCGGCGGTGCTCGCCTTGCCCCAGATCGACGGCGAAAAGTTGCGCCGCGCCGTGAAAAAATAAGCGCCGGCGGCGAACAGCAGGATCATCACGTCGCGACCGAGCACCAGCGCGGCCAGCCAGCGATGGATGGCGCCGTCGATCGCCAGCGTGAGGAACGCGCCGCTCAAAAAAACTTTATCGGCGAGCGGATCGAGATACGCGCCCAACCGGGACGAGACTCTTAATTGCCGCGCCAGGAATCCATCGAGCACGTCGCTGAATCCGGCGATAAAGCAGATCGCCAGCGCCAGGTCATATTGATGACGCCACAGCAGCAAAAACAAGTACGGAGCCAGCACCAGCCGCGCCGCGCTTAACAGGTTCGGGATCGCTTTCACTTAGATGTTTTCATCATCGCGTATTCAAGCCGCCAACGTAAGCTGCCCGGCGTGCCTGGCAGATTTTTGGATGCCTGCACACGCGAAGGGCAACTCGGGTTAGCCTTAAAGAGTGAGTCCCGAGCCGTCTCGCGCGGCGACCAATCGCAACCTCACCATCGTTCTTAGCCTGATCATCGGCGTACTGGACGGATTGGTCGTCGTGGCTTTCATTCTATTGACCGGCCGATTGGCCGCGCGAATGTATCCCGCCGGAGGTGCGCCGTGGCGGCGATTGGTGATCCCGCTGATCGGTTCCCTGGTGACCGGCTACCTGTTGTCCCGTTACTTCCCTAACGCGCGCGGCAGCGGAATCCCGCAAACCAAGTTCGCCATGTTTATCAATAACGGCTACATTTCGATGAAGACCGTTGTGGGAAAATTTGTCTGCTGCTCGGCGTCGCTCGCCAGCGGCATCGCGCTCGGACGCGAAGGACCGTCGGTGCAGATCGGCGCGGGAATCGCCAGCATTCTCGGACGCCGCTTCGGTTTGAGCTCCGAATATGTGAAGTCGCTGGTTCCCGTAGGCTGCTCCGCCGCGCTGGCCACGGCGTTCAATACGCCGATCGCCGCGGTTCTGTTTTCGCTTGAAGAAATTTTGGGCGATATGCACGCGCCCGTGCTGGGCACCACGGTGATCGCCTCGGCTACCGCCTGGATGGTCCTGCACCTGGTGCTCGGCGACCAGCCGTTGTTCCATACGCCGGCTTACCAACTGGTGAACCCAGTCGAGTTCGGAATTTACGCGATCCTCGGCGTGGTTGGCGGACTCGCTTCGGTGTGGTTCGTGAAGCTGCTGCTGGGCATCCGCAAATTATTTCTTTCCCTGCCGAAGAAAACCGAATGGGCGCAGCCGGCCGTGGGCGGATTGATCGTCGGAATCATGGGCTGGTTCATGCCTCAGGTTCTGGGCGTCGGTTACGATTTCGTCGACATCGTGCTCAGCGGCGACTTCGTGCTGAAAGTCGTCGTGATTCTGGCGATTTTGAAGCTGGTCGCCACGCCGGTCTGTTACGGTACCGGAAACGCCGGCGGCATCTTCGGACCCAGCCTGTTCATCGGCGCGACGGTCGGCGGCGCGGTGGGCGCCGTGGCGCATACGTTGTTTCCGCACGTGACCGCCGGGCCGGGAGCTTACGCGCTGGTCGGCATGGGCGCCTGTTTCGCCGGGATCGTGCGCACGCCGATGACTTCCGTCATCATGATTTTCGAAATGACCCGCGACTATTCGATCATCGTTCCGCTGATGATCGCCAACATGATCAGCTACATCATTTCCCAAAAATTGCAGGAGGAGCCGATTTACGAAGCCCTGGCGCTTCAGGAAGGCGTCTATCTTCCCACCGGCGAATCGCGCGACGAACTGGCCGGCGTGCGCGTGGCGCAAATCATGCGCACCGGGCCGGAGCCTCTGCCGCTCGACCTGGATCTGGCCACGGCCAATCATCGCCTGGAGGAAATGGGCCGCAACGCGTGGCCCGTTGGCGACGCGCATCATCTGGCTGGAATGATCACCGTGCGCGACATCGACGAGCCGGAAGCCGCGCACGCGCTGCTGCGCGACGTGATTTCAGAGGAAGCGCCGTTCCCTTACGTGCATCCGGACCATCCGCTTTCGCTGGCGCTGGAGCGCATGGGCGCGGCCGCGGTCGACACGCTTCCCGTGGTCAGCCGCGCCGATATCCGCCAATCCTACGGCGTGGTCACGCTGCCCGATGTTCTGGCCGCCTTCGGCGTCGAAAAAGGCTTAAAAAAAGAAGCTCGGAAGGATGGCGGCCATGCGGCCTAAATTCGGCCTGATTACGGTGATCCTCGCGACCATCGCGTTCTTCTGGATCGTCGATATTTTTCTGGCCCGCGTGGAGCGCCGCGAGATGCAAAGCGAAGCCCGCCACGACGCCGCACAAGGCGAGGCTCTTCTCGCCGCCGGCCACGCCGATGGGGCCGTCGATCAACTGCGCAAGGCCCAGGCGATCGACCGCGATAACAGCAATTACGCGCTCGAAATGGCCCAGGCGCTGATCGCCGATGGCAAGCTCGACGAAGCCGGAAGCATGCTCGGCGACACGCTGGAACAGATGCCCAACAACGGCGAGGCCAATCTGCTCGAAGCGCGTTTAATGGTTCATCGCGGAAATTTGCAGCAGGCCGAATCGTATTATCATCGCGCCATCTACGGCATCTGGGGGCAGAATCCGGAGCTGCAGCGCATCCGCGTGCGGCTGGAACTGGCGGAGCTTCTGGCCTCGCTTCACTCCAATCAGGAATTGCTGGCGGAGCTGATCCCGCTCGAAGCTGAAGCTGAGCACGACCTGGCCGTGCGCCAACAGGTAGCCGGTCTGTACATCGAAGCCGGCGCGGCCAACCGCGCCGTAACCGCTTACCGCGCGTTGATCCGCGACGATCCCGAGGACGGCCGCAATTACGCCGGCCTGGGCGAAGCGCAGCTCGCTTTGGGAAATTATCGCGATGCGCAGACGGCGTTTCAAAACGCGATCCGGCATCGCGACGACGTGCGCCCGCGTCTCGATCTGGCCACGCGTCTGGCCGAGCTCGATCCCACGCCGCGCTATCTGAGCGCCGCGACCAAGTTCGCGCGCAGCAACGCCATTCTGGAGCTGGCGCGCGACACGCTGGCCCGCTGCGCCACCAGCGATCAGGCGCAAAAACTGATCGACAGCGCGGACCAGTTATTGTCGCCAAAAGTGAAAGGCCCGATCACCAACGAAATGGCCGAAGATCGCCTGGCGATGGCCCAGACCATCTGGGAATTTCGCAGCGATTCCTGCGGGAAATCGCCCGACGAGACGCTGTCCCTGTTGATGAACAAGTTATCGCAGTGAGTGGCGTAAGCCGCCAGGCTTGCGTTCCTGACGGCCGATCTCGCCGCGAGCCGCGCCATGATTGCTGGCGCGCCGCCCGGCCGTGGTTAGAATTGAGTACCGGCCGGCGCTATGTTTTCAATATTTCCGTAGACTGCCTTGACAGCCGCCTGACCGGTTTACAAAAATTCTAAAGCGCTCTACCTTTTTCAGCACCCTGCTACACGCCCCAGCAATAATCCTCGACCACCCGCTCGATCGTCGGATCTTTCTCCGCCAGCCGCATCAACTCGAGGCGCAGCGCATCGACCAGGGCAAACCAGCTCGCCTCGATCGTGTTTTCCGAAATCCCGACGGTCGTCCAGCTCCGCCGGTGATCGGACCACTCCACCAGCGCTCGCGCGCGAGCGGCCGTGCCCTTTTTGGCGTCGAGCATCCGGACCTTATAATCCGTGAGCCGGACATTCGCGATTTCCGGATAAAGATTCGAAAGACAGTTCCGCAGCGCCAGATCGAGCGCGTTCACCGGACCGTTGCCGCTGGCGGTCGCCGTGTGTACGCCATCCTGCGCCTTCAGCGTGACCGTGGCGGTCGAACCCGCGGCAGTGGTCCGCACTTCGTAGCGCAGCACTTCGAAGAATTTCAGACCCGGATTCAGCGCTTCGCGCACCAGCAGCTCGAAGGTCCCCTCCGCGGCTTCGAGTTCATAGCCCTGCATTTCCAGGTGCCGGATGCGATCGAGCAATTCGCGCCGCGCCGTCTCATCCAGCTTGTCTTCGAGGCCATGCTGCTTCAGTTTGTAGAGCACGCCGCCGCGGCCGGAAAGATCGCTCAACAGCACCCGCTGCCGGTTGCCGACCGCTTTAGGATCGATATGCTCATACGCCGCATTTTTCAAAACCGCGCTGACGTGCACGCCGCCCTTGTGCGCGAACGCGCTGCGTCCCACATAGGGCTGATCGTTGCGCAGCGGCAGGTTGGCGACCTCGGCCACGAATCGCGCCACCTGCGTCAAATTTTGCAGGCGGTCTCTGCCAGAACCATCCTTGCCGATCGCTGTGTGGCCCATTTTCAATTCGAGATTGGCCAGAATCGAGGTCAAATTCGCGTTGCCACAGCGTTCGCCGTAACCGTTCATGCAGCCCTGCACGTGCGAAAAACCCTGCTCCACCGCGGCCAGCGTGTTGGCGACGCCCAAATCGGAATCGTTATGCGCGTGGATCCCCAGCACGCCGTCGAATTTTTTCCGCACCTCCGCGCAGATCGCGGCCAGGCGGCTGGTCAGCGTTCCGCCGTTGGTATCGCACAGCACCAATAAATCGGCGCCCGCGTTTTTCGCCGTTTCGAGCGTGCGCAGCGCGAATTCACGATTCGCGGCGTAGCCGTCGAAAAAATGTTCGGCGTCATACAGCACTTCCTTGCCGCGCGATTTGAGATAGCGCACGGTATCGGAGATCATCGCCAGATTTTCTTCTTCGGTGACGCCGCGGACGGCGATCGATTTTCCGAAAATCGAAACCACGCGCGTGCCCGCGTCCACCAGCGCCTGAAGGCTCGGATCGTCTTCGGCGCGTTTGCCCGGCGCGCGCACCGCTCCGAACGCAACCAGGCGTCCATGTTCCAGCTTCAGATCGCGCGCGACCGAAAAAAACTCCGTATCGCGCACGTTCGAGCCGGGCCATCCGGCCTCGATATAATCGATGCCCAACTCATCCAGCTTGCGCGCGATCAGCAGCTTGTCTTCGGGCGAAAAGCTGACGTTTTCGCCTTGCGTGCCGTCGCGCAGTGTCGTGTCCAGTGTGAAAATCCGCATTGTTTAACACCCCGGCAAAGCCCCGCCAGCAATGCGGGGTGATTGGCCGGCTCTCATGAATCATGCGCCGGCTGGAACGCCGGTCTCCTTCTTCTTCTTTAAGAATGACATCATCCGCCGCAATTCCGCACCTACGCGCTCCAGCGGCTGATTTTTCGCCTCTTCGCGCAGGGCCAGAAAATTGTGCCGGCCGGTTTTGTTTTCGTTGATCCACTGCCGCGCGAACTCGCCCGACTGCACTTCGCCCAAAATTTTCTTCATCTCCTGCCGGGTCTCCGCGTTCACCACCCGTTTGCCGCGCGTATAATCGCCGTATTCCGCGGTATCGGAAACCGAAAATCGCATGTAGCCGAGCCCGCCTTCCTGAATCAGATCGACAATCAGCTTCAATTCGTGCAGGCATTCGAAGTACGCAATTTCCGGCGCATAGCCGGCTTCGACCAGCGTTTCGAATCCGGCGCGAATCAGCTCGCATACGCCGCCGCACAGCACCGCCTGTTCGCCGAACAGGTCGCTTTCGGTTTCTTCCTTGAACGTCGTCTCGATCACGCCGGCTTTCAGACATCCCAGCGCCAGCGCATACGCCAGCGCCTGTTCGAGCGCTTTTCCCGATGCGTCCTGATGCACCGCCACCAGCGCCGGCACGCCGACGTTTTCAGTGAACAATTCGCGCACGCGATGTCCCGGCGCCTTGGGCGCGATCATCGACACATCGACGTTCGCGGCCGGCTTGATCTGCTGGTAATGGATGTTGAAGCCGTGCGCGAACATCAGCGTCTTGCCGGCGCTCAACTGCGGCTCGATGTCCTGGTGATACAGATCGGCCTGAATATGATCCGGCGTGACCACCATGATGACGTTCGCGGCCCTGGATGCGTCGGCGGTTGATAAAACGGGCAATCCCGCCGCCGCCGCCTTGGCGCGGCTGGCGCTCGCTTCAGGCAATCCGACCACGACGTCGAGTCCGGAATCGCGCAGATTCAGCGCGTGCGCGTGACCCTGGCTGCCGTAGCCGATAATCGCGATAGTTTTTCCTTTTAAGAGCGATAAATCGCCGTCTTTTTCGTAAAATCTTTGTGGCATTATTTTCTCCCTGGATGACGGAGGGCGGAGCTGAAGCTTCGCGCGGGATAAATCCCGCCCTCCTATGCATTCTGCGGGACTCCTTCTTCTTTGAACACCGGCGGCGCCAGACGCAGTTTTTTTGCTTCGAGCGATACCGCAACCAACCCCGAGCGCGTCACTTCAATCTCGCCATAAGCGCCCATCACGGACATAAATTCGTCGATTTTCTCCGGATCGCCGGTCACCTCCAGCGCAAATCCCTCGAGCGAGGAATCGACCGGCCGCGCGCCGAAAATTTCGGCTTCCTTCAAAATCACCGCGCGATTTTCGCGCTCCACGCGCACCCGCACCAGCGCCAGCTCCCGCCGCACCGCCGGCGCTTCGGTCAGATCCGACGCTTGCAGCACGTTGATCAATTTATTCATCTGCTTGATCAACTGCGCGCGCTGCTGCGGCTCGATCTCGACCACAATGCTCATCCGTGACAACTCCGGATCGAGCGTGCGCGCCACCGTCAGGCTCTCAATGTTGTATCCGCGCGCGGTCAGCAGACCGGTCACGCGCATCAGCGCGCCGGGCTTGTTCTCCATCAACAACGAAATCAGTTGCAGCATCTCAGGCCACCTCCAGCGGCTGCGGGGGCGCGAGGACCATCTCGTGAATCGCCGCGCCCGCCGGCACCATGGGATAAACGTTTTCAAACGGCGTCACCCGCACATTCAACAGATACGGACCCGGCTGGTCCACGCATTCGCGCAGCGCCGATCGCAGTTCCCGCGGATGCTCCAGGGTGCGGCCCGTGAACCCGTACGCGCCGGCCAGTTTTTCCACATCGGGGAATCCATCGAGCGTCACCTGCGACAGCCGGTTGTTATAAAACAGCGTCTGCCATTGCCGGACCATCCCCAGATAGCCGTTGTTCATCACGATGATCTTGATCGGCAGACGTTCGTTGGCGATGGTCGCCAGCTCCGGAATCGACATCTGGAATCCGCCGTCGCCCACCAGCGCGAACACCAGCGAGTCCGGCCGGGCCAGCTGCGCGCCGATCGCCGCGGGCAGACCGAAACCCATCGATCCCAGCCCGCCGGAATTGAGCCACAATCGCGGATGATTGAAGCGCATCAACTGCGCGGCCCACATCTGGTGCTGGCCGACGTCGCTCGCCAGAATCGCTTCGCCGCCGGAAATTCGATCGAGCTCACTCACCAGATGCTGCGGCTTAATTTCGTCGCCCGAAAATTCCGGCTCGAGCGGATGCTCCCGCTTCCATTCCTTCACCCGGTCGCGCCACGCCGCGCGCGCCTGTTCGTTCAGCGGCTTCAGCTCCGCCAGATCGTCCAGCGCCTGGTTCAGTTTCTTCAATACGCGCTTTACATCGCCGACAACCGGCAGGTCCGCCGCGCGATTTTTCCCAATCTCGGCCGGATCGATATCGACGTGAATCACTTTCGCGTGCGGCGCGAACGCCGAAAGTTTTCCGGTCACGCGATCGTCGAAGCGCGTACCCAGCGCGATCAGCAGATCGGCTTCGCTCATGCCCATATTGGCCGCGTAGCTGCCGTGCATGCCCGGCATGCTGACGAAATTCGGATGCGTCCCGGCAAGCGCGCCCAGTCCCATCAGCGTGCATACTGCGGGCGCGTCGATTCGCTCGACAAACGCCCGCAGCTCCTCCGAAGCCTCCGCGGCGACGATTCCGCCGCCTGCGTAAACGAACGGCCGCCGCGCTTCCCAGATCATCTGCGCCGCGCGCCGGATCTGCCCGGCATGGCCCTCGGTAAAAACTTTGTATCCCGGCAGATGAATCGAGGACACCGGCGCGTAGCGCCCCTGCGCTTGCAGAACGTCCTTGGGAATGTCCACCAGCACCGGACCGGGCCGGCCCGTCGCCGCGATGTGAAACGCTTCATGAATGGCCTGCGGCAGATCGGCCAGCGTCTTCACCAGAAAATTATGTTTGGTGCAGGATCGCGTGATGCCGAACGTGTCCGCTTCCTGGAACGCATCGCTGCCGATCAGCCGCGTTGAAACCTGCCCGGTAATCGCCACGATCGGAATCGAATCCATCATCGCGTCCACCAGCCCGGTGACCAGATTGGTCGCCCCCGGACCCGAAGTCGCGCAGCACACGCCGACGCGTCCGGTCGCGCGCGCCCATCCTTCGGCGGCGAAGCAGGCATTCTGCTCATGCCGCACCAGGACGTGGCGGATCGGCGAATCATACAGCGCGTCGTAGAGCGGCAAAGTCACGCCGCCGGGATAGCCGAAAATGCATTCGACCTTTTCCCGCGCCAGGCATTCCAGAACAATTTTGGCCCCGTTCGTCATCGTTGTCCTTCCGTGAATAGCTGAGCACTAAATAAAAAAGCCACCGTAGGAGGTTGTTTTACCCCCGCCAGTGGCCAAGATTCCTTTGAAAAATCGGGCCGATCAGGCGGGGCCGGCTACACCGACCCCGACAATAATAAGCCCGAGAACACTGATAATTGCGGTCGAGAGACCGACGCGTTGCCGGATTTCCTGGTTGGGTTCCGAAAGTGTCATCGGCTTCTCTCGGAGTTCAGAATACAGCACAAAAAATATAAATGCAATACGTAAAATTCATAAATAATACTAATGGCGGCATTTCACCCACCTGCGGCCTGGTGACAAGCGCGTGATATCATCATGCGAACGAAGAAAAAATGAGGTTTGGGACGGTCATGAGTGCCTAGCCAGGGCTTCGACCTCAGTTTGTGGGTCGCGCTGGCGGTTGGTGTCCTGATTTGCGGTTTTTTCCTGGCGGCGCGGTCGCGCTTCCTCTCGATTCCCGTGTTGCGCGCCGTGGCGCCGGCCGCGTCGCCGCCCGATTGTATGGTGGTGATCCCGGCCCGCGATGAGGAGTCGCTGATCGGCCGCGCCGTCCAAAGCTTCCCGCATGACAGCGTGATCGTGGTCGACGATCATTCGAGCGATCGCACCGCGGAAGCGGCTCGCAAGGCCGGCGCAGGTGTTCTCCCCGCTCCCGATCTGCCGCGCGGAGCCGTCGGGAAAGCGCACGCCTGTCTCACCGCGGCGCGCGTCCTTACCTCGAAATGGATTCTCTTCGCCGACGCCGACACGTTTTTCGCGGCGGGCTTTCTCGAATCCGCCGTGGCCTGCGCGGACGCGAGCGGATCGGCACTTCTTTCGATCCTGGCCGACGCGGAGCTGGTCACCTGGAGTGAGCAGATTCTCTATCCCTACGCGCAGGCCCTGTTTTTCGCGGGGGTCGCACCGCGCCGAAATCCAGCCGCGGTTTTCAATGGACAATGCCTTCTGGTCCGCCGCGAGGCCTATGAATTTTTGGGCGGTCACGCCGCAGTGATGAATAGTCTGGTTGACGACGTGAAACTCGCGGGCCTGGCCCAGCGCCATCGGCTGAAATTCAGCACCGTGCGTGGCGGGCGGCTGGCGCGCGCCCGATTCCGCGGCGCCGGCGCCAGTTTTCGCCGCGCCGCCTACCGTTTTCTGTTGCTCAATTTCTGGGCCGCCGGAGCGGTTCTGCTGGCTGCGTTGATGGCGTCGTTGTGGCTGCCCGCTGTGCTTTGGCTGATGACCGGCCACCACCCGCTAGGCGCGTCGATCCTCGCGATTCCGCTGATGCTGTTGATGCTTCCCTGGTATAAAAATTTCTGGCGAACGATGGAAGCTCCCGTGGCGATTTATTTCCTGCTTCCCATCCTGTTCCGAGCCGCCATCGCCGCGGTGCTGGGCCAGCCGGTTCAGTGGAAAGGCCGAATGATTTGTTGATATAGCGGGTGGGGCGGGTTTGTAACCCGCGGGCGAATTGAAAATCCCGCCGCGGGACTTGTTTACGCGAAAATCTTGCTTGGATGAGCCTTCGCCCAACCCTTCGCTTCGCTCGAATGCGCCCACTTGACGGCGTTGGTCACCAGCTTGCGATACGCCGGATTGGTCCAGGCCGTCGGGCCGTGGCCGTTTTGCAGATACACCACTGGGGTGTTCTCGGCCGTCTTGACCCATCCCGCCATGTTGCTTCCCGGCGGATGGTGCCAGCCGCGCGCCGATTGCATGGGAAAATTGCTGTCGATCGGCTTGAAATCGGTGCGCAGCAGGCAGTGCACCGAATCTTCAAACATCGGGCACAGATAGGTTTCGTCCTCGATGTCGTAGCCGTCGCCCAAACCCGCTACCACCGGGTGCGACTTATCGACCACGGTAATGTGTTGCTGCACGCCGCCGCGGAACCCCGAATACGGATATTCTTTGCCGCGAACCTTGATCGGCAATCCCCAATCCGCCGCCGCGCCGATGACTTCCACATACTCCGGCCAGGTGTGAACCCAGCTGGCCAGGGAATGGTGCAGGAAGACGAAGCCTTTATCGCCGGATTGCAGCAGCTCCTTAAAACCGGCCCGCAATTCGGGCGACGGCTCCTCGAACACCGGATCGCGGAAGATGCTGGCGGGATCGTTGGCGCCGTCCGGTTTTTTGCGATAATCGCGGCCGGCCATATCGTACAGCACGAAAACGTCGAATCGCTCAGCGGCCTGGCGGTTGAAAAACAACTCGGCCGCGGGCTGCTCGACGTGGGTCCAGGTGATCGTCTCGCCCAGGGCATCGAACATCTCAAAAAACGGCTCGCGATCGAAGGGGTGAAACTTGGTGATCAGCAGACAACGAATCGGACCGTAACCGCCTTCCGGATGGGCCATTCCGCCGCCGCGACCGCCTTGCCCGCGACCTTGTGCCTGACCTTGCGCCAGCGCGCTGGCCATCGGCAACGCTCCGGCCGCGGCGGCCATCCCTCCAACCATGCGCCGCCGCGATACCTTCTTCCCACTAAATTCTTCTTTCATTCCTTTTAAAACCTCTATGCAAAAATTTTGCTCGGATTGGCCTTGGCCCAGGACTTCGCCTCCGACGTATTGACCCATTTGATCGCGTTGGTCACCAGCGTCTTGTACGCCGGGTTGGTCCAGGCAACGTTATCGTGCCCGTTCTGCAAATAGACGACGGGCGTGCTTTCCGCCGTCTTCACCCAACCCGCCATGTTGCTTCCCGGCGGATGATGCCAGCCCTGCGCCGATTGCATCGGGAAATTGCTGTCGATCGGCTTGAAGTCCGTCCGCAGCAGGCAATGCACCGAATCCTCAAACATCGGGCAGAGATAGACTTCGTCTTCGATATCGTAGCCATCGCCCAAGCCGGCCACCACCGGGTGCGACTTATCGACCACGGTAATGTGCTCTTTGACGTGCTGGCGATAACCGGATTTGGGATAATCTTTCCCGCGAACCGTGATGGGCGAGCCCCAATCGGCTGCCGCGCCCACCACTTCGACGTATTGCGGCCAGGTGTGCACCCAGCTGGCCAGCGCGTGATGCAGGAAAACGAATCCCTTGTCGCCGTTGCGAAGCAGGGTTTTCAGATTCTGCTGGATTTCGGGCGACGGCGTGACAAAAACGTTCTCGTAGTTCCCTTCGGAGTTCTTCCGCCGGTCGCGGCCGGCCATGTCGTAGAACACGAGAACATCGTATGGGTCAGCCAGTTTCGGGCTGAAGAATTCAGATGCGGCCGGATTTTCGACGTGAGTCCAGGTGATCGTCTCACCGAGGGAATCGAAAAAGTCGAAGAAATTACCGCGATCGAAGGGATGGAATTTGGTGACCAGCAGCACCTTGATGGGACCACGGCCGCCTTGCGGGGCTCCGCGTCCGCCGCCACGTCCACGGCCGCCTTGTGCGGCCTGCGGCGGCTGCGCTTGAGCCAGAGCACCGGCCAGGGGAAGCATCGACGACGCGGCAACAACTTGGCGCCGGGAAATACCAGCGGGCACACGTTTGGGCGACTTGGGTTTAGAATCCATGGTTCGATCTTACATACAATGCGCCGTTTGTCAATGTGCATTTAGGCAGACTAAAGGGAGATCGCGAAAAAAATCGCGCAAAATGTCGCAGGCGGGCACTTGCGCGCTTTGTGCGATCGTAATACCATCTCTCTAGCCGCGAGGGCGATTGCGCGCTCCCGGCAATTATATATCCCATGTAAGGAGTAATCCAATGGCCAGCAAGATTTTGATGCTCGTCGGCGATTATGTCGAGGACTATGAAGTGATGGTGCCATTCCAGGCCCTCCAGATCGCCGGGCACGAGGTTCATGCGGTCTGCCCCGATAAAAAGGCCGGCGACAAGGTCCGGACGGCGATCCACGATTTTGAAGGCGATCAGACCTATAGCGAGAAACGCGGCCACGACTTCGCGCTAAATGCCAGTTTCGCTGAAATCAATCCGCAGAAATACGATGCGCTGGTGATTCCGGGCGGACGCGCTCCGGAATATTTGCGGCTGAATCAGAAAGTGCTCGATATCATCCGGCATTTCTCGGAAGCGGGCAAACCGATCGCCGCGATCTGCCATGGCGCTCAACTGCTTAGCGCGGCGGGCGTGGTCAAGGGCCGCAAGATGAATGCTTATCCGGCGTGCGGGCCGGAAGTGACGGCGGCCGGCGGCGTCTACGTTCCGCTGCAATTCCACGAAGCGATGACCGACGGCAACCTGGTCACCGGACCGGCATGGACGGCGCACGTCGAATGGATCCGGCAGTTTCTGACGGTTCTCGCCGCGCGCTCGGCCAAACCGGCCATGGCCCACTCCTGAGCGGTTGCACGAAAAGCGGGGACGGGGCGATTCTGTCCCCTTTTTCTGGGTCGTGAAACGTGACGCGTGCGCCAACCTATTGAGGAGACGGCGTCATCTCCGGAATTTTCTTGACACGCTGTTTTTTTCCGAGGTATCATCCGGTGGATTGCTTCGAGGTCAGACCACTGCGCCAATGAATCGGTCTGTGCGAATTTCGCCCGCCGCCTTGCGCCTGCTCCGCAATCTCCCGAACTCGATACCCTGTCCCGCCGGTCTCTCACCGGCGGACCCCGCGTTTTCCACGGAGATTTCCCATGACAGTCATCCCATTCGCCTCGTCGGCGTTTGCGTTTCTTACTCTCGCGCGGATCCCTTTCTCAAGACTTCGCAGGCCTGAATCGAGCGTCGCCCGCGTGTCGATGTTTAAAGCCGTGGAGAAAAGTGTATGCAACTGAAACTTTGGACCGTTATCGCGCTAACTCTGGCGTTATCGGCGCCCGCTTTCGCGCAGAACACCTATGGAGAAATCACCGGAGTCGTCTCGGATCCGAGCGGCGCCTCGATCGCCGGCGCCAAGGTCACGGTTACCCAGACCGAAACCGGTCAAGTGCGCACCACCATGACCAACAGCGTGGGAAATTACGATTTTCCCAGCCTGCTCCCCGGCACCTATTCGGTGCAGGTGGCAAATTCGGGATTTCAGACCGAAGTGCGGCGCGGAATCGTAATCCAGATTCAGCAGGTGGCGCGCCTCGATTTCAAGCTGGCGCTGGGCACCGCCACGCAGACCATTGAAGTCTCCGGCGGCGCGCCGCTGGTGAACACGGAAAACGCGACGCTCGGAACCGTGGTCGAGACGCAGAAGATCGTCGACCTGCCGCTGAATGGCCGGGACTTTTTGCAACTGGTCGCGCTCAGCCCCAATGTCAGCGCGTCGTTCAACGTGAACGGCGGATCGGCCAACGGCGCGGCCACTACGCGACTGGGCGGGCAGCGCGCCAACGAATCGTTTTCGGTATCGGGTTCGCGCAAGGAGTATACCTATTACACGCTCGACGGCTTATCCGATACGGAACCGAATTTCAATTCGTATATCTTCCTGCCTTCGGTGGACGATTTGCAGGAGTTCAAGGTGCAGACCGGCGTCTATTCGGCTGAGTTCGGACGTGAAATCGGACAAATCACCGCTTCCACCAAAGAAGGAACCAATTCCTTCCACGCGGTGCTGTTCGAGTTTCTGCGCAACGACGATCTGGACGCGTTGCCGTTTGCCTTCACCTCCAACGCGCCAACGCGCGCGCCGTTCCATCAGAACGATTACGGCGCCACGATCGGCGGTCCGATCATCAAGAACCGCCTGTTCTTCATGTCCAATTACGAAGGCTTCCGGCAGCGGCAGACGCTGACCCAGGTTTACAGCACGCCGACTCAGGCGATGCGCAACGGCGATTTCTCCTCGATTCTGCCGGCCATTCAGATTCACAATCCGGTGACCAAAGTTCCTTGCCCCGGCAATCAGCTGATGAACTGCGGCGCGCCCTACAATACGCTGGATCCGGTTTCGCAGGCGTTGCTGCCCTACGATCCACTGCCGAACGTGCCCGGCGCGGGAAACGTGAACAACTATTTGGGAATTCTGGCCAACAGTTTCTATAAAGACCAGATCAACCAGCGCATCGACTTCACCGAGAGCCAGAATTCTTCCTGGTTCGGCCGCTATAGCTGGGGCCACGACCGCGAAACCGAGCCCAGTTTATACCTGAACGGGAACGATCTGCAAAACCATTCGCAGCAGGCGATGCTGGCGAACACCCGAATCCTCTCTCCCTCGCTGGTCAACGATGCCCGCATCGGCCTCGACCTGTTCCACAACCAGAACTACTACCAGACCACCAACGTTCCGCAGTTCAACGTGAACACCCCCAGCGGTCTGATCGATGGACTTGGCCTCCAGCTCGGCGGCGGCTGGTCGGGTCTGGATAATGGAATTCCTCAGGTGGGGATCGCCAATTACAGCACCTTCGGCACGCCGACGGAGGGACCCTACGACATGCGGGACACGCTGATCCAGTTCAACGACAGCGTGAGCTGGGTGAAGGGTAACCACTCCTTCAAATTCGGAGCGGATCTACTGCGCACGCGCTTCGACACCATGGGCAACGCGTTCGCGCGCGGCTCTTTTTCGGCCGGAAATACTTACACTGGATACGCGATGGCCGATTACGACCTGGGCATTCTGGGCAGCCCGCTCAAATCAGTGACGGAAAACGTCGCGCAGATGCGCGCGCTCGGCCAGGGATACTATGCGGCCGATACGTGGAAGGTCAAACCGAATCTGACGGTCGATCTCGGGCTGCGCTATGAATTCATTCCGCCGTGGGGTTACCGGAACAACACCGAATCGAACTGGTATATTCCGTGCATCTCCTATCAACCGAATGCGGCGGCGAACGGCTGCCCGGCGCCGACGTTGGTTCGCATCGGGACGGGGAATTTCTACCAGGGACTTCCCTACTCGGTGTTCAATCCCAATGTGCCGATCGCGCGCAATGGCATCATGGGATCCGACCTGGTTCGACCCGACGATACCAATTTCGCTCCCCGCGTCGGTGTTGCGTATAATCGTGGCAATTGGGTCTTTCGCGCCGGCGGCGGCGTGTTTTTCGCGCAGGACATCGGCGCGGGATATTACGATCAGACCCGTAACCTGGCCGGCCGAATCAATCCCGCGGCGAACCCCACCACCGGGGCGCCGAACATCACCTGGGAAAATCCCTATTTGTTGAACGGCACGAACCCGTGCGGCACGGTCGCGCCGCAAGCCTGCATCTCCAGCCCCGGCCCGCTCGCCGAGCAATATAACCAAAGCACGCCGTACATGGAGCAGTGGACCGCGAGCCTTCAGCGGCAACTTGGAAAATCGACGGTTCTCGAAGTGGATTACCTGGGCTCCGATGGTCATCACCTTCAGCGATATCATTACCTGAACCAACCCGTGCCCGGCACCACGGCGACCACCACGCGCGAACCCTGGTCGCAATTCGGCGAGTTCCAGTACATCGACGGCGACGCCGATTCCCATTACGAAGCGGGAACCCTGGAGTTGAATCATCGGCTGAGCCACGGTCTGACTTTGCTATCGGCGTTTACGTGGGGCAAATCGATCGATGACGGCAGCAACGTTCGCATTCAGACCAACGACATCGCACCGCAAAACGACGCCTGTATTAAATGCGAAATGTCCCTTTCGCAGTTCAATCAGACCTATCGCTGGGTGACCTCCGCGGTGTATGCGCTGCCGTTCGGGAAGGGCCAGAAATTTATGAACCACGGTGGCATTGCCGACGCAATTTTAGGCGGTTGGAATCTCACTTCGATTCTCACGTGGGGCAGCGGTTTTCCAGAAAGCGTCGCGACCGGCGTGAACCAGTCCGGCGGCGGCAGCGACCGTCCCAACGCGGTGCCCGGCCAGCACGCGTCGCTTTCGAATCCGACCACGGAAGAGTGGTTCAATATCGAAGCGTTTTCGGAAAACCCGATCGCTCAGTTCGGCGATGTGGGGCGCAATGTCCTGATCGGTCCGGGGATTTTCACCTGGGACCTCTCGACGCTCAAGGATTTTCATATCACCGAGCAGCGCTATGTCGAGTTCCGGTTTGAATGCTTCAATTGTTCCAACCATCCCAATTTCGGCGATCCGAATTTATCTCTGACCGCGGACGCGATCAACAGCGCGACCGGCCAACCGGTTCCGGGCACCGGAGCCTTCGGGACCATCACCAGCACTCGATCCAATATTTTTATGCGAGAATTGCAGTTTGCTCTCAAGCTCTATTTCTGACATGTGGACGCGCGGCCGGCGTCGCGAGCTTGAGGGGTGGAGGGTCTAAACAAGATGTGGCAACAGAACTTCACTCCCGTGGCGGGCAGCCTCGGTTATTCGACCGTGGTCGCCGCGGCGCCGATCTTCGTGTTGTTGCTGATGCTCGGCGTATTGCGCAAACAAGCCTGGATCTCGGCGATGTCGGGACTGGCAACTGGCATCGTCGTCGCGGCCGCGGTGTATGGGATGCCGCTGCACAACGTCGCCGGCGCGGTGACCTACGGAGCGGCCTTCGGACTCTTTCCCATCGGCTGGGTGGTGTTCACGGCGATGCTCATGTATTACATGCTGGTCGAGAGCGGGAAGTTCGAGGTGATTAAGGACTCGGTGGGGCATTTGACCGAAGACCGGCGCCTGCAGGCGATTCTGATTGCTTTCGCCTTCGGCGCGTTCATCGAAGGCGCGGCCGGATTCGGCACGCCCATCGCGATCGCGGCGTCGATGCTCGCCGGACTTGGTTTCTCGCCGTTTTCCGCGGCGGCGATGGCGCTGATCGCCAACACCGCGCCGGTGGCGTTCGGCTCGCTCGGCATTCCCATGGTCACGCTGGCGGCAACTACGGGATTGCCGCTCGATCATTTGAGCGCGGCAACGGCCTGGATTCTCGCGCCGCTGTCGGTGATCGTTCCCGCGTATCTTTTGCTGGTGATCTGCGGATGGAAAGGTCTGAAGGGCGTGTTGCCGGCAGCGATCGTGTGCGGCCTGGCATTTGGCGTCACTGAATTTTTCATTCTGAAGACCGTCGGCGTGCAGGTGACCAATATTATTTCGTCGCTGGCCTGCATTATCGCGCTGCTGATTCTGTTTCGCGTGTGGAAGCCGAAGGACGACTTCGTTCTCGATGCGCGGCACGGAACCGACCGCTACGTCGCTCCGCCGCGGCACAGCGCGTCGGAGCTGCTGGTGGCCTGGAGTCCTTATTTACTGCTGGTGGTGATCGTGCTGTTCTGGGGCGTGCGGCCGGTGCAGGCGTTTCTGAACAGCTTCAACCTTTCGGTACACTGGCCGGCCATCCATAACGAGGTGTTGCGCGTTCCGCCGATTGTCACCAGGCCGGCTCCCTACGCGGCGATGTACAGCTTTACCTGGCTGTCGGCGTCGGGCACCGCGGTTCTGCTGGCGACGTTTCTGTCGGCGTTCGTGCTGCGCATGAGCCCGCGCACGTTCCTCAAAGTTTTCTGGTATACCTGCAAGCGCCTGCTGCCCGCCGAAACCACTTTGGCCTGCGTGCTCGGACTGGCGTATCTGATGAATTATTCGGGCAGCACCGGCACGCTGGGGCTGGCGTTTGCGGCGACCGGCGCTCTGTTTCCTTTCTTTAGCCCATGCCTCGGCTGGCTGGGCGTGTTTCTCACCGGCAGCGACACATCGTCCAACGCGCTGTTCGGGAATTTGCAGCAAATCACGGCGAATCACCTGGGATTCAATCCGGTGCTGATGGCCGCGGCCAATTCGAGCGGCGGCGTGATGGGCAAAATGATCAGCCTGGGCAGCATCGCCGTGGCCGCGGCGGTGACCAGCATGAAACGCGAAGACGAGTCGAACCTGTTCCGCTTCACCATCGGACATAGTATCGTCCTGCTGCTGGCGGTCTGTTTACTGGTGATGTTGTACGTGCACATCAACCCGCACTTTTACTGAGATTTTGCGCCCGCGCCCTGACGGGACGCGGCTCGATCATGGGAGCCGCATCCGTAACGGCGCGGGCGAACTCATGGCCTGGAGTAAGCTCTATATAGGAGATTTACGTTGAGCTCGATGACCGCAACCCGATTGTCGCCGGTAGAGCCGGTGACGGAGCCGTACGACCGAGAAAAACTCGAAGACGTCGGCTATTTGACCTGCATGACGCTGGTTCTGCTCGGCAATTACGCGCAGACCGGACATTTCGGCGGGCCGCTGGCCTGCACACCTTATAATGTAGCGCTGCATCTGGCCGGACCCGAATTCGGCGGCATGACTTACGATTACCGCCATCCCAAGCTGCCTTATTGCGATAAATTCCTGCTCGCCGGCGGCCACAATATTCCGACCTGCTACGCGTTGTGGATCATCATGGGCGAAGCGCTGGCGCGAAAATTTAAAGCGACCGGCGACCGGCGCTATTATGTCGATCCGAAAACGGCGATGCTGGGCGTCGACGCGCTGGGTTTCCGGCGCGGCGCGGGCGCGATGAAAACGCTGCTTCAGGAGAACGGTCTGGCGGACCATCCGTTGTTCGAGCAGGCGAAAATTCGCGGCATCCGCGCGCTGCAAGGCCACGCGGAATCGACCGACCTGACCAACGATGTGAACGGCGGACCCTCCGGCGTCGGCGTGGCGACGGTGGCGGGCAAAGCGGCCTTCTGGGATTACGCCGGCGCGGGGAAAGGGCCGCGCATTTTCGCGATCGAAGGCGAATTCGCCATGACCGAGGGTCACGCCCAGGAATTGAAGACGCAGGCGCTGGCCATGCAGGTGGGAAAGCGCGCGCGCGTGCTGCTTTCGGAAAATAACGCGGGCATCGACGACGTTCTGCTCGGCGGCGTGATCGCGGACCAGTATCACGATTATTTCCTGATCAACCAGTGGACCTCCTATGGCTGGAACGTGTTTTCGGTGGCCGACGGCAACGATTACGCGCAGGTGGTTTCGGCGCTGAACAGCATGGAAAACTGGGACCCGCGCGACCGCCGTCCCATGATCCTGATCGGCCACACCACCAAGGGCTACTGGCCCGGCGCGGAGCACGGAAAAATTCCCGGCTTCGGCGATCAGATCGTCAGCTACAAGAGCCATCCTTACTCGATGAAGATGAACTCGGAGTATTTCCTGGCTCTGGCGACCACTTTCGAGAAAAAATACGGCGTCGAATTCGCCGGAATCCGCAAAGGACCGGTCACCGATCCGCGCGAACGGCTGATTCAGTTCAAGACCAACATCGACGTGGCGCTGAGCGTGCTGGATCGCGGCTTGGGCGAGTGGCTGGCCGACCGTCTGGTGACCATCGGCGAGCAGGTTCCGCAAAAATTGCCGCTGCGCTTCGACGTACACACGGATCCGTTCCTCGATGAGCGCTTGAAGGTCGCCAATCTTCCGGTCGAGCCGCAGAAGGTCACGGTGAAGAACGCGGTTTCGGGTGCGGAAAAACAGGTCACCATCAGTTTGTTCAAAAAGCCGGGCGAAGCGCAGGGAGCGCGGCGCGCGATTTCGGAAATCATCAAGTGGATGAATTACGTCACCGAAAATCGCTTCTTCACCGTGGCCGCCGATCTTTCCGAATCGATCAACGTGGAGCACGGCAGTTTGTGGGGCCACTACAATCCGGAAACGAATCCGCTGGGGACGCGCCTGAAAGCGCCGATTCAGGAAGCCGGCAATGTTTCGACCGCGATCGGCATGATCAGCCAGAACGCGTCGCCCGACCCCACCAATTTCGCCGGCGTGTGGGCGCTGAGCGGAACTTACGGCGCGTTCACGCCGCTGATGTACCTGCCGGCTCGCGTGTGGAGCCAGCAGAGCCAGGATAGTCCGTTCCGCACCGGCGTCCTGCATATTCTGGCGGCGCATTCGGGTCCGGAAACGGCGGCCGATGCGCGGACGCACTTCGGAATTTTTTCGCCGCAGGTGTGGAAGCTGTTCCCGCGCGGCCACACCATTCATTTGAGCTTCTGGGATTACAACGACGTCGCTCCGGGCTACTTCGCCGCGGCCGAAATCGCGGCGCGGGAGCAGAAGGTCGGCGTGATCGCCATCGAAGTGGCGCGGCCCGATTTCGCGGTGTGCGACCGCAGCGGCTTCGCCGATTCCGATTTGAAGGCCGCGGCCAAGGGCTTTTACCTGATTCGCGATTTCGCGCCCGGCGCGCGCCACGGCTACGTGGTGGTGCAGGGCGCCAGCTCCACCTTCAATCTGGTGAAGCAGCTCCCGGCGCTCGAAAAGGCCGGGGTCAACGTGCGGGTGATCGCCGCAGTCAGCGAAGAGTTGTTCGACCGGCAGCCGGAAGCGTATCGCGACTCGATTCTGCCGGCGGAAGCGCACTACGATCTGATGATCGTCAGCACCGGCACGCGGAGAATGTGGCCGCTGCGCGATGTGGGTCCGCTGACCGACGAGTATTCGCTCACCGCGGATTGGCACAACAATTGGCTGACCGGCGGACTGGAACCGGACGTGATCGCCGAAGCGCACCTGGATGGCGCGTCGATTTTCGCGGGCGTCGAGCGGTTCGCGAAGGATCGCAACGCCAGATTGAATCGCCAGCGCGCGGCATTACAGCAGTTAGGTAGCTAAGAAAAAGGGGACAGACCGCTCTGTCCACGGCTATAATCGCACGCGGCATGAATGACTTACAGGTGGGGACAGAGTAGTCTGTCCCCTTTTTCAGCACCCGGCTAAGGCAACGCGAAAACGTACAACGCCTGGCCGCTCTGCGGAATCTTAATATCCGGAGCAATCGCCGCCGGGACATTTCGCGGACTCCCGCCGCCCAATCCGGTCATCACCGCGATGTACTGTTTCCCGTCCACTTCGTAAGTGATCGGAAACCCCTGCACCGACGTCCCCAGCCGCGTCTCCCACAGCATTTTTCCCGTCTGCGCATCGAGAATATGCACCCGGCGGTCGATGTCGCCCACCAGCACCCATCCGCCCGCCGTCGACAGCGCCGCCGTCAGAAACGGCGCGTGCTGTTCGTATCTCCAGATTTCTTTCATCGTGCGCACGTCGTATGCCGCCAGCTTGCCGATCATCCCGTTGGTCCCCGGCATCGGCAAAAACTTGCGGAACCCGCCGCTGCCGCCGCCACTGGGGCTGCTGAAATCGACCTGTTTCGCCGTAAAATCCATGCACGACTGG